>Ga0182024_10000450_pt1 | contig 105300 bp, 89 predicted proteins | sample P32metaG_FD_120480 | JGI IMG/M metagenome (GOLD analysis project Ga0182024, IMG submission 120480) | Permafrost microbial communities from Stordalen Mire, Sweden - P3-2 metaG (Illumina Assembly) | ecosystem: Environmental > Terrestrial > Soil > Wetlands > Permafrost | place: Sweden: Stordalen... | reverse complement strand
CTCAGCTGCCACTCGTACGCTCTTGGCTCGCATGCTCTCGCCCTGCTCACCCCTCTTATCGCGCAATCTCTCCCGACCAACTGTCTCCCCAAACAAAATCTCAGCCCTCATGAATTAAGCAGGATAGTGGCCTGTATTAAGTCAATTGCTTCGGCATCTGCGTTTTCGTCCGCTTGCGTGTCGCCAAGCCACACGCGCACCATCAGCTTGAGTTGGTCTTGCGCGTCTTGGAGGATCTTTTTCTGCTTTTCCTCGACCGGCAGCCCCAGCATTGCTTCCATTAAACCCATGGCTGTTCCGGCCAGCTTGACCAGCTTGATTTGAACCATACCCGGCGATTCGCGGCGCAGCTTCATGTTGCAGGCGTTGCACAGGGGCTTCTCCTCTTCGCCGTTGAAATGCGTGTAGATGTCCTTCAATTTCCCGCACTTGAAACAGATTTGTTCGGGTTGCTGGCGTTTTTTGCCAACGAACTCCTCAAATGAAATTGCCTTTATCATTTTCGTTTCCTCTGGTTAACGGTTAACAACACTGAATTAACGTTAACCACCCGCGGCGGCTTCGGTCGTGCTCGCCTCGGCGGGTCACATGATGGCGCTTACACGCCTTCACGCAGCACAGTGTCGCCCGGAAGCCAAAGCGACCAGCAACGAAACGACAGGAATTTCAAGGCACGTTTTGTGCGGCGCGAAAATGAGGGCGGACATCTAAACGGAATGGTTACCCTTTTCCATTTCGCGGCAACCGTTCTACAATTCGGCCGAATGGCCACGCCACAAAAACCCAAGAAGTCCAACCGCGACAGACTGGCCCCGATAATCCGCAACCGTCTGGAACTGGACGATGAATGGTTCCCGCTGACTAGCCGACCTAGCTTTTTTGACAAAATTAGGCCGAAGGACTGGCGCGAGTTCGAAACTGCCTTCAGGCGGGTGCTGGATTTGGGCTGTCGCGGAGATGTGGTGTTGACCTGTCTTGCGCGGTTCGACACCTACAACACCGAGGAAATCGTTTTGGAAAAAGCCCGATACGATTCCGACGGCGAATTATCAGCAAGGCCAAAGACTCGCCGCCAACGGATGAGCAGACCTCCGGGTAAGGACGAAAGGGATTCCTTCCGACGTAGCCTCGATGCGGCGGCCGGAGGGATAAAGAGATATGAAGATCTGCTTCTCGAATTGGGGCAGTTTGAAGCGCCGCCAAGCATTTTCGCCCCCGAGTACTTATCAGCTGATGGTACAGTCGTGCCCCCACCAACTCTTTCATCGGACGACGCAATTGCGCATTTGCCGAAGCTGCTCAAGTGGTGCGAGAAACTGCTGTCGGATAAGTCGTTTGGGAATTTCAGGACGGTCGAGAGCGTCGGCCGACTTATTCCGTGTGTTTACGTGGAACTAGTCGCGAACTCCAAGCGCGAGCGCGGCCTCGGCCTTCAAGGGGTTGCCGACTTGCTATATGAAATTAACCAGAGCGCCGGGGGCGGCGCAGCACAGTTTCGCGAGGCGATGCGACGATTTCAACGGGACCACGCAAGCATCTACGAGCAATTGAGGAGGAAAATATTGGCCTTGCACCACTCCGCAAAGGAAGCCCCGGAAGGTTGGCAACGGCTGTTTTCAGATGAGCGTGAACGCCGCTCTCGGCTGAAACCCTAGCTTTCGAAGCTCACAAAACCAGCCCCGTAATTCCCCCCGTTTTGTGTCCTGCCCTCTTCATATCCGGGACAAACTTGCTCTCGGGAAATTTCGCTGATGGGAACGGAACATCAAATCTTCGCGGTCACCGAAATGGGGAGCATCCGGCTCGCCGACTTGTGCTCTGTCCGAACGTCAATATCCGCTCTCGCCGGGGCAGTCATCTCCATCGCCGCCATCACACAAGTGAATATCCAGGCGAAGCCGAATTTCCCCGCTCTAACCGTCGAATCTCTGACCCCGATGGTCGCCGAGCCGCTGCCCACAGGATTGCAGGGCTCGATGCCGTTGACTTGTGGCCGAGACGCGGAGACCATACCGCCAGCGACGGCTGAGCGGCGACGGAGAGGCAAGTGCATGTCGCGTCGGTCAGGCCAAGCAGGAACGATAGTCAAGCAAGGCGGTTGGTATCGAGTGAGATTCAGAATTGATGTTCCGGGGCAGCACGAGCGGAACCAAATGAGCGTCAAAATCTGTCCCATTTCTGGTCCGGAACTTCTGACCAAGCCGGAGCGTGAACGCCGGAAGGTCGAAATCCTAAACTCATTCGGAGCCAACAGTGTAGAGCACTTCAACAAGGTCAAGGCAATCGAAATGGGCCATACGTTCCGCGAGCAAGCAAAGAAGTGGTTGCATCAACGGATGACTCGCAAACGCAAGCCCGTCAAGCCAGCAACGGTGCGTGGGTGGGAGAGCTACCTCGAAAACCATCTCAACCCACTCATCGGGGACATGGCCTTACCGTACGTCAACAACGGGACGTTGAAGATGTTGGGCGAGAAGCTGTCCGACGCTGGTTTGAGTCCGACAACCATCCGCGATGTGGCGAAGGTGATGAGATGGGTAAAGGCGTCTGCGGTTGATGAGAATGGTGACCAATTCTATCCGACAAAATGGAACTATGAGTTCGCTGATATTCCCGTTGTCGAGAACCAGCGGACTCCCATGTTCGCAGGGGAAGAGATTACCAAAATCATCGCCAAGGCTGAGAAGCAAGAGCGTGTCATATACGTTCTGTTCGCAGCCAGTGGTCTTCGAGCAGGCGAACTGTTCGGTCTCGAAGCGAAGCACTTCAACGGCGACACAATCACGGTTGCACAATCCGTATGGGAAGGTCGAGTCCAGACTCCAAAGACGGTGAACGCTCTCCGTCAGGTGGACTTGCATCCCTCCGTTGCGGCCATGCTCCGCGATTTCATTGCCGACCGGAAACAGGGCTTTCTCTTTCGGACTCGCACGGGGACACCATTTCTTCAATCGAACTTCCTTCGTAGCTCCCTGTACCCGATTCTCGAAGAACTAGGAATCGAGAAACAGGGCTTCCACGGCTTTCGCCGGTTCCGGGTTACCCACCTTGAATCTAGCTGCGTGCCACCCGCACTCGTGAAGTATTGGACGGGCCACGCCAAGTCGAGTGACGGTGAAGTAGTTCGACAGACCGTCACGGATAAATACATCAAGATGGCGAAAGACACGAAGTTCCGTGCGGACGTTGCGGAGCGAATCGGACTCGGATTTGAATTGCCGAGGCCCGAAACGGTCGAAGTTGTTCCAAGTGTTCCAAACTCTCAAGAAACGGAGGAAGTGGTAAGCGCTTGAAAATTCAGGAGAAGATTGGCTCCCCGGGCTAGATTCGAACTAGCAACCCTTCGGTTAACAGCCGAATGCTCTACCGTTGAGCTACCGGGGAGTAGTGTACTGCGAGGAAAAGCGCGGTTGCTCAAACCGGCTGAGTTTAGCGGAGCAATTAGACAGTGTCAACGCGATCCAGGGATAGGAGATAGGGCGATCTGAAACTGCCCCCCTGCACGCACAGCTATATTTCTAGTTGAAGCGAATAGGCCTAATTGGCGTCTTGGTAGGAATCTTGGCGGCGGGCCTATGTGTAAACGTCGTATTCAGGCAGTCGTTCCGGTTCTTCGGTGTTCGGATTCCAACCATATCGAAGCACGGTCCGTGCAGACATGCACCATAACTACGACATCATTTGGAAATACCGTTTGGCCAAGGAGAAATTGCCGAATTAGATCTTCAAAACGCCCAGGTTGTATTTGAGTGGTCCTTCCCCCAAACGGTGTGCTCCAAACGTGGACTGCCATCCTCCATACGACACTAAGCGCGAAATACCCTAGCTTGTCGGTTTCAATGCCAACGGCTCGACCGGAAAATGCATCTACGTCAGAAAACAAGTAGTAATGATGTGCCACGTTAAGTCGATCAAGTAGCGGAAACGTCTTGCCGTTCGCCACTTGCCCTGCCATCCACGCCTCGCCGCCCTTATCATCACCACTGATTCGGCCAAACGCCAGACCTGTTAATGTTACTATGTCAATAAGTCTGCTTTGTCTCGGCCGCCGCTCTGCGAGCGAAGATACATCGAGGCTCCGCGCCGTGAATCGCAAACAGTACATTCGGGCCGGAACGACACGCAACCGCCGATTGCGGATATGAAGGTGGAGGGCAATTGATTGACACGTCAAACTGCGGCGGGCGCACGGCGGAGCGTATGATGATGCGCCTTGACTCGACCGGCCAGCCCGGAGCGTCTAATTCAACAGCCGGTGGCTCGAGAAGGCCAACGGCACAACGGAGGTTCGACTTTATGAGAAAATTGTTTTACGTGACGGGTCTATGCGTCCTGACTTGCGGGGTGGCCGCGGCACAGGGCGGCATGGCCGCGAAGACACCCAAACCCGTGGTCGTGCACTTGCAGGACGCGAAAGGTCAAGATGCCGGTATCGCCACGCTTTCCTCGGCGGCCACCGGCGTCAGAATCCGGCTCAATGTAAAGAATCTACCTCCCGGCGAACACGGCGTTCACATTCATCAAGTCGCGAAGTGCGATCCGCCGGATTTCAAATCCGCTGGGGCACATCTGAATCCCGATATCAAGCAACACGGCCTCGAGAATCCGAGCGGTCCGCACGCCGGGGATATGCCCAATTTCATGGTTAAGCCGGACGGAACCTCGAACCAGGCCATCATCGCGCCCAACGTGAATATGAAGGGCGCCGACGATCCTCACTCCATCTTCACGAACGGCGGAACTGCCCTGGTGATTCACGCCAAGATGGACGACCAGAAGACCGACCCTTCGGGCAATTCCGGGGATCGCATCGCGTGCGGGGTGATCACGGCAGGGAACGGGAACTGAACGCTTCGTTCCTTTGGATATGAAGTCAGGTTGAAGACAGAACGAGGTTACGAGCAGAGAGGGAGCTACTGGATTCGTTGGGGTTCGGCGTCGCGGCCGATGAGCGATTCAAAGATCGCGAGCACGTGGCGCCGATACTCCACGATCCTGTAGAGGACGCTCCGCAATTGCGGCTCGCGCTCCGCCTCGCGGTGCCATTTGGCTAGCACTTCGGGCGGCACGGAGATGTCGCGCCGGAGATTTTCCGCGCTGTGCCCGCGCAAAAAAAGCCCGTAGAAAAAAGCCGCCTCCCGCTGCGGAAAGTCGAAATCTCGCGCGGTTTCGTCGGTAGGATTCGGCTTGGTTTCCAGTGCGTCCATGGCTAACGAAAAATGCAGTTTACCCCAAACGCGGTTCCCGTCAAGGGGTACGCGCGTACCGGCTCGTTTTTCTGCAACTGTAAGATAAAAGACAGGTTAGCGATTGGTACGGACGAAGTCACGGAGCACGGAAATATTCGGCTCGTAGGAGCCGATCCGTCCGGCGTCCACCGGCAAGCCCATCTTCTCCGCTAAATCCAGGTTGATCCCAGCTCCATCGAGCTCCGAGAGGCTAAAGCCGACGGCCGGCAGAATTCGGTTGCTATCACCCGGATACACCGGGCGGGGCGGACGGTGCCGCTTCCACGGACGCTGTGAGAGCTCAAAGAACTGCTGCCAGTCTCGCTTGCTCCACATGGCATTTCTCCCTTGGCTTCTCGGGAGCCTCGCTGCAGTGTCAGATGCGTTGCAACGTCGAGCGGTCGCTTAGGGCCCATGGACCTACCAGGGTTCCGGTATACGCTTCATTTCGCAGGCCGTCCAGAGAATCATCCGCGAGTATTTCCTGGAGGTAAATAAAGCGAGGCATTCTGATGACGGGCGCTCAACAGATCAACCCATCCGGCGCCGCTCGCCGCCACCTGCCTGCATTGGTATACTTGGCCTTTCCGGTCATTTCCGGACGCCGGAACGCGCATGCCCAAACTTCATATCGTCGTGCACTATCATGAGCTTTGGCTCAAGGGCGGGAACCGCCGCTTCTTCCTCGGCAAGCTGATTACTGCGGTGAAGAAAGCGCTCGAGGGCACGGGTCTTGAGCGGCTGCATTGTCCGGGCGACCGCATCCTGATCGAGTTCCGAGAGGATGCGGCGGCTGGGCCGGCGATCGAGCGGTTGTCGCGCGTTTTCGGCATCGCCTATTTCGCGGTGGCGCGGGTGATTTCTCGCGAAGACGCAGATACTGACGTGAATACGATTTGGCGCGCCGCGTGGGATGAGTTGGCGCCCGCGCAGTTTGCGACGTTTGCGGTGCGCGCCAAACGCAGCGATAAGTCGTTTCCGTTGCGCAGTGTGGAAATCGAAACGCTGGCGGGGCGCTATCTGCTCGACAAGCTGCGCGAAGCGGGCCGGGATGTTCGCGTGAACCTGCGCGAGCCGGAGATGACCTGCCGCATCGAAGTTACGCGGGGTTCGGTGCTCGTCTATGGCCGCAAGATTCCGGGGGCGGGCGGACTGCCGGCGAATACGGCGGGCCGCATGATGTGCCTGCTCTCGGGTGGATTCGATTCCGCTGTGGCGGCCTACAAAATGATGCGGCGCGGCGCGCACGTGTCCTTCGTGCATTTTTGGGGTGGCGGCGCGCAGGCGGGAGATTCGTCGGTGCACGTGGCGCGCGAACTGGTCCGCAAGCTCGTGCCCTGGCAATTCACGGCGAAGCTTTACCTGGTGCCTTTCGAGCCCTTACAACGCGAAATTGTGGCGCGCGCGCCAGAAACTTTCCGCGTATTGCTCTACCGGCGGCTGATGTTGCGTATTGCGGAGCAGTTTGCGCAGCAAAATCGTTCTCTCGGGATTATTACGGGTGATAGCCTGGGCCAGGTCGCGTCGCAAACGCTGCATAACATGGCTGCCGTGGGGGCCGCGGCGCAGATGCCGCTCTACCGGCCTCTGGCAGGTGACGACAAGATGGAAATACTCGCGCTCGCCCGGAAGATCGGCACGCACGATATTTCCGCCGAGCCTTTTCACGACTGCTGCCCGGTGTTCATGCCGCGCTCGCCCGCGCTGCATGCCACGGCCGCCGATCTCGATCACTCGGAAGCGAAGATCGATGTGCAGTCGCTCGTCAATCGCGGCCTCGAGACGGCCACGCAGGAGCGGTACCGCTTCGCAGCGGGCCAGGTTGAGCGCGTGGAATCGCTGCGTTCTACCACCGCGTGAACCAAGTGTCGGTCACGCGAGGCTAACGCAGCATCACGTGCGGTAGCTGGCGTTGATGTGTACGTATTCCGCGGTGAAGTCGCAGGTCCAAACGCGCGCGCGCGCACGTCCCGCGCGCAAATCCATCGCGATCGCGATATTCGGCGCCAGTAACTTTTCGTGCGCCGAGCCTTCTTCAAACGGCAACGCGCGGCCGCGCTCGTACACGTGAATTCCCGCCATGCGGATTGCGGCGCGATCCGGATCAAAAGGCACGCCCGCGCGTCCGGCCGCAGCCAGGATGCGGCCCCAATTGGGATCGCCGCCCGCGAGCGCCGTTTTCACCAGCGGAGATGTCGCAATGGTACGCGCGATTTGTTCCGCGCCGGCTTGGTCCGGCGCGCCGCGAATTTCGATTTCCACAACGCGCGAAGCGCCTTCGCCGTCGGAAACAATCGCCAGCGCCAGCGCGTGGCAGACTCTTTCCAGCGCCGCGACAAAGTTTTCGAAGTCGCGCCCAGACGCCGCCAGCGATGGCGCGCCGGAAGCGCCGCTCGCGAGCAATAGCGCGGTGTCGTTCGTGGAAGTATCTCCATCCACAGTGATCGAGTTGAAAGTTCGGCTCGCGACATCCGTTAGCGCGCTGTGCAGCACCTGCGGCGGCGCTGCGGCATCCGTAACAATGTACGCCAGCATCGTCGCCATGTTCGGATGGATCATTCCGGCGCCCTTGGCGCAGCCGATCAGGCGGACTTGCTTGCCGCCGATCCGGCACGCTGCTGCGGCCCATTTCGGCCGGGTGTCCGTCGTAAGAATGGCTTGCATAAACCCGTCATAGTTTGTGGGGGACGTAACTGCGGTTTTGGCCAGCTCCGGGAGGACGGCCAGGATTTTCTCCACCGGCAACGGGACGCCGATCACACCCGTCGAGCAAACGAGCACCTGTTCGCTCTTGCACCCGAGCGCTTTTGCAGCAGACTTCGCGGTAGCGAGTGAGGCACGCATGCCTGAAGGTCCAACAGCGCAATTTGCATTTCCAGAATTCACCACGATCGCGCGCACTCGCGCCGCCGCGGTTTCGAGGTGTTTCTGGCACAGCAAAACAGGGGCGGCTTTCACGAGGTTCTGCGTGAAAATTCCCGCGCCCGCCGACGGCTGTTCTGCAACGATCAAGCCCAGATCGAGCCGGTTCTTACGGCGCAGGCCGCAGGCGGCGGATGCGTAGCGGAATCCTTTGGGCAGCGTGATGGCGGCGACCGTATCGGGCACGTTAATGGACATCGTTAGAAGGCCTCGCTTATCCGCGCGCTCATCGAGAGGCCTCGTTTGCAGCAAGCTTCTCGCGCCAATCGCGAATCGCCTTGCGCACCGCCTCCGGCGCCGTTCCGCCGTGGACGGAATGCGCGGCGAGCGACGCATGTATACTCAGGGCCGCATGAAAGTCTTCGCGGAAGGCCGGCGAAAACTCCCGCAACTGCTCGAGTGGCAGCGTGGTCCAAAGCTGGCCTCTCCGTTCCGCTTCGCGAAGCAACTTGCCGGTGATTTCATGCGCTTGGCGAAAAGGCACGCCGCGCCGCACCAGATAATCGGCTGCGTCGGTGGCGAGCAATGCAGGATCGGAAGCTAACTCGCGCATCCGCGCCTGGTTGATCCGCGTGGCTGCGATGGCGCCGGCGGCAACTTCGACCAAAGCGATGGCCTGATCGTGCGCCGCGAAGAGCGGTTCTTTGTCTTCCTGCAGATCGCGCTGGTAACTGGTTGGCAGGCCTTTCAGCGTGACGAGCAGTGTCATCAACGATCCGATCAGCCGGCCCGTCTTGCCGCGCGTCAGCTCCCAGGAATCGGGATTTTTCTTCTGGGGCATCAGGCTGCTGCCGGTTGCGTATTCGTCCGGCAGCGTGATGAACCCGAATTCCTGCGAAGCAAACAGCACGAAATCTTCAGCGAGCCGTGAAAGGTGCGTCCCCAGGACGGCTATCGAGAAGAGATATTCCAGCGCAAAGTCCCGATCGCTGACAGCGTCCAGGCTATTTGCCGTCGGCCGCGCAAAACCCAATTCGCGCGCAAGCGCTTCGCGATCAATGGCAAACGCGCAGCCCGCCAGCGCCCCCGAACCCATGGGGCACTCGTCCGCCGCACGAGCGGCCGTGGCAATCCGCACAGCATCGCGGTCGAAGGCCGCAAGGTGAGCCAGCAAGAAATGCGAAAACAAGATCGGCTGGCCGTGCTGCATGTGGGTCATGCCGGGCATCGGCACACCGAGACTTCCCTCGGCCTGATCGAGAAGAGACTTTTCCAGCCGAGCGATGCTGTAGCCAAGCGACGCGGCAGCGTTTTTCACAAACAGGCGAAAATCCGTAGCGATCAGTTCATTGCGGCTGCGCCCAGTGTGAAGCTTGGCGCCCAGCGGCCCCAGTTGCTCGATCAGCGCCATCTCCACGAAATGATGCACGTCTTCAGCGGCGGATTGGTCGAGCCAGGCCGGTTCCCTTTCCGCGCGGCTCGCAATCGCATCAAGCGCGGTGAAAAGTTGTCGTACTTCCTCGCTCGTGAGAATTCCGGCGCCCTCGATGGCATGCGCCCAGGCACGGTCCACCGCAATTTCGTAGGGCATCAGCCGCCGGTCAAATGAAAACGACCGCTGAAACTGATCGAAGATTTCATCAGGGCCGCGGTCGAATCTACCGCTCCACATTCGGCCGCCGCTTCCGGTGGGCAGCGAAGGGTTCACTTCGTGGAGTCTCCCTGCGGCACAGTTACGGACAGCGCGAAGAGATTGATAAAACCCTCGGCGTCTTTGGGGTTGTAGCGAGTCATCGCGAAGCTCGCGAGATCTTTGCGGTAGAGCGAATGCGGCGAATTCCGATGGGTGAAATCCACATTGCCTTTGTAGAGCCGCAGGCCGATAGATCCGGTCACGCGCTGCTGCGTGCTTGCAAAAAATGCATCGAGCGCTTCCCGCAGCGGCGTGAACCAGAGGCCGTAATAAACGAGCTCCGCATAGCGCAGAGACAGCAGTTCCTGATAGTGCGCCGTTTGCCGGTCAATGCACAGCGCCTCGAGTTCGCGATGCGCCAGAATCAGCAGTGTTCCGCCAGGAGTTTCATACGCGCCGCGAGACTTGATGCCCACGAGACGATTTTCGACCAGGTCAATCCGGCCGACGCCGTTGGCCGCCGCAATGTCATTGAGCGTTTCGATCAGCGCCACCGGCGCAAGCTTCTTACCGTCCACCGAGACTGGAACACCTGCCTCGAAGCCAATCTCCACTTCCGCCGGCTTGTCGGGGGCCTTTTCGGGCGAAGCGACCCATTGCCACATCGCCTCTTCCGGCGCATTGGTGGGATCTTCCAGCCGCCCGCCTTCGTGCGAGAGGTGCCAGATGTTGCGATCGCGGCTGTAGATGTTGGCTTTGCTCTGCTCGATCGGCACATTGTGTTCGCGCGCGTAGATAATTGCGTCCTCGCGCGAGAAAATCTTCCATTCGCGCCACGGCGCAATGATTTGCAGATTCGGACCGAGCGCCTTATACGTCAACTCGAAGCGGACCTGGTCGTTGCCCTTGCCCGTGCATCCATGCGCGACGGCGTCGGCGCCATGGTCGAGCGCGACTTCCACCTGCCGCTTGGCAATCACCGGCCGCGCGAAAGAAGTGCCCAGCAAGTACTTGTGTTCGTAGACTGCGCCGGCGCGCAGCGTCGGCCAAATATAGCGCGTGATGAATTCTTCCCGCAGATCCTCGATGCTCGCAGAAGCAGCGCCGGTGGCCAGCGCCTTGCGCTTGGCGGCCTCCAGATCCTCCTTCTGCCCCACGTCGGCGATCATGGCGATCACCTCGCAGCCGCCGTAATTCTCCTTGAGCCACGGAATAATGATGGAAGTATCCAACCCGCCCGAATAGGCGAGCACAACTTTTTTTGGCACCCGGTTGTTCCCCTCAGCTCAGCAACATGAGCAGGATGGCTTTTTGTACGTGCAAGCGGTTTTCTGCCTGGTCATACGCGATCGAGCGCGGCGAATCCATCACGCCAGCGCTTACTTCCAAACCCCGGTGCGCCGGCAAACAATGCAGGAAAACAGCCTCCGGCGATGCATGTTTCATCAGTTCTTCGTTCACCTGAAAACCGGCGAAGGCTCGTTCACGTTCCGCAGCTTCTTTTTCCTGTCCCATACTTGCCCACACATCGGTATACACCGCCTGGGCGCCGGCCACGGCCTCGGCAGCCGAATGAAACAACTCGATCTTCGCGCGAGTTTCCTTCGCCGTGCGCTTTACCTCGGCCACCACATCGGCAGCCGGCTCGTAGCCGGCCGGAGTCGCCACACGAACATGTGCGCCGACCCGGGCGCCGGCGAGCAGCAGCGAATGGCAAGTGTTGTTGCCGTCGCCGACGTAAGCGAGTTTCAGGCCCTGCAAATGGCCAAAGCGTTCTTGCAGCGTAAAAAAGTCCGTGAAGGCTTGGCACGGGTGATAGCGATCCGAAAGCGCGTTGATGACGGGAATGGACGCGTGTGCGGCCAGTTCCTCGATCACGCCCTGCTCAAACGTCCGCGCCACGATCCCCTGCACCCAGCGTTCGAGATTCTTTGCAACATCCTTAATAGACTCGCGTTCGCCTAGATGGGTCAACGTGTGGTCGAGAAATACCGCTCCGCCTCCCAGGCTCTGAATGCCCACATCAAATGTCGTTCGCGTGCGCAACGACGGCTTTTCAAAAATCAGCGCCACATAGCGCCCCGGAAGCGCTGCGCGATATCGTTCTGGCTTCGCCTTGACATCTGCTGTGAGGTGAAAAAGTTCCCGCACCACGGACGCAGGCCACTCCATGCCGGTGAGCAAGTCACGGGTGATGTCCACAGATATTGGGGCCACGGTGTCCATCTTCACCTCGCGGCCACAAGCGTCCGCGCACCGGCGGGGCCGTTTCTCGCGGAGGAATGCGAAAGAGGCTTCGTTGTAGGTTTCGGTTGAGGTTTTCGCGTCTTGGCCAAGACAACTTCCATTCGCTTCAGGAAATCTTTCACCAATGCCGATGTAATGATGTACGGCGGCAGCAGCCGAAGAGTCGTCTCGTGCGCACAATTGATCAGCAAGCCGCGTCGCAAAGCTTCTTCCACGTAAGGCGCACCCTCCACGGACAACTGCATGCCCAACATCAAGCCCTCGCCACGCACCTCGGTGATGAAATCGAACTTTCGCGACAAACTTTCGAGTCCCGCTCGCAGTTCTGCGCCCCGCGCGCGAACGTTTGCGAAAAGATCGGCATCCTCGACCAAGGTCAGGAACTCGAGGGCAACGGCGCAAACCAGCGGCCCGCCGCCAAATGTGGAGCCGTGCATTCCCGGCACAAAAGCGGACGCGAATTGCTCCTTCGCGAGCATGGCTCCGAGCGGCAATCCGCCGGCTAACGGCTTCGCGACGAGAACAATGTCCGGCTGATGCGCATATTTCTGATAGCCGAACGCCCGCCCGGTGCGTCCCAGGCCGCACTGGATTTCATCCGCGATCAGGGCCGCGTCTTGCTTGGATGCCAACTCGCGCGCCCGATTCCAAAATGCTTCGCTGACTGGATGGATGCCACCCTCGCCCTGGATCGGTTCGATCACGATCGCGCAAACGGACTCGTCGAATTTCGCTTCGAGATCGGCGACGTCATTAAGCCGCACGAATTCCACGCCAGGCACCAGCGGTTCAAATGGCTTCCTGTATTTTTCTGGCCAGGTGATCGAGACCGCTCCAAACGTCCGGCCGTGAAACGAGTTCTCGAGTGCGAGAAACTTTGTCTTGCTGGCGCCGTGCTTGCTGTTCGCGTAGGCGCGCGCGAGCTTCAGCGCCGCTTCCACGGCCTCCGCGCCACTATTTGCGAAGAAGGCGCGGTCCATGCCGGACCACTTGGCAAGCTTGCGCGCTAGCGGGCCTTGGTAGGGATTGTGAAAGAGATTTGAGACGTGCATGACACGCCCCGCCTCGCGGCGCAACGCGCGCACCAGCCGCGGGTGCGCATAACCCAAGGCATTGACCGCGATCCCGCCAAGAAAATCGAGATAGGCGCGGCCACGTTGGTCGTAGAGCGTGCAGCCCTTGCCGTGAGTAAATATGAGCTTTGGGCGTTTGTAGGTGTTCGCGAGATACCGCTCCGCATCGCTGATCGCGGCGCTAAAAGAAACACTCTTGCGAGAACGAACTTTGTTGAGGCCGGGCATGGAAATGGCTATGACGCCATGCGAGCGGCAGCCGGATAAGCGGTGGGCAGTACTCGCGTGCCCGGACCCTTGCCGCCGTTAGCGGCGGCAAGAAGTCCATCGGCCAGCCCGCCACCAACGATCCGCACCTGTTGCACGCCGGCATCGAGAGCGCGTTTGCAGGCTTCGAGCTTTAGCACCATTCCGCCGGAAACCTTGTGGTGGCGGATCAGCTCTTCCACTTCGTTTGCGGATACCGCCTTCAGGACTTTTCGTCCGTCCAGCACTCCCGCAACATCGGTGAGATAGATCAGCCGGTCCGCGTGAATGAATTCGGCGCAAGCCGCCGCCATGTGGTCGGCATTAATATTGTAGAGCTCGCCGTCGGCGCCAAGGCCCAGGCACGATGCTACCGGCACTACGCCGTTGCGCCACAGCGACTCCAGAAACTCCACGTTTACGCCCGTCAAATAACCGACGTAACCGAGCCCGCCGGCAACCTCGTTATGCACCATCGGCTCGGCCAGAAACGTTCCCGCGTCTGAGGCGCATAGCCCGATCGCCGGCTGCCCGGCCTGGGAAATCGCTCCAGCGACGCGCTTGTTGAGCAGTCCGCCGAGCACCATCACGGCCACGTCACGCGTCTCGCGGTCGGTCACACGCAGTCCGCCGACAAAGCGGCTCTCGATACCCATGCGCTGGAGGGTGGAGGTGAATATCTTGCCGCCTCCGTGGACCACCAACAGCTCGTGACCCTCCTGCTCCAGGGTCGCGATCTGTCGCGCAATGGACGCCAGTGTGGACGGATCGTCCAACAGCGCTCCAGCTAATTTGATCACCAGTCTCATAGCAGTCCCGTCTGCGTCTCAAAACGCCACATTGCGTTCATGTTTTGTACCGCTTGCCCTGCTGCTCCCTTGCCAAGATTGTCCAGGCAGGAAACAACGGCCAAGCGGCATCCAGTGGCGTCGAGCGCGAAGCCAATGTCACAGAAATTCGTATTCGTCACGTGCTGCAATTCAGGCAGCTTGCCCGCGGGCCAGATCCGCACCATCGGTTGGCCTGCGTAAAACTGCCGGTAGAGCGTTTCCACTTCCGAAATTTGATGCGGCTCGGCAAGCCAGGCGTAGAGGGTCGAGAGGATGCCCCTGGCCACCGGCAGCAAGTGCGTCGAAAACATCACATCGTCTTGTGAAAGGCCCAGATGATCGGTTACTTCCGGCGTGTGCCGGTGCGTGAAGAGCGCATACGCGCGAAAGTTTTCGGCTACTTCCACAAACTGCAACTCGCTCTTGGGTTCCTTGCCCGCTCCCGATGCGCCGGACTTGCAATCGCACACGATTCCCCGCTCGCGGGCGATCCACCCACTTTCGACCACCGGCTTCAACCCCAGGATCGCGGAAGTCGGATAGCATCCCGGGTTGGCTACCAACTGAGCATCACGAATCTGATCCGCATAGAGCTCGGGGAGCCCATAAACAGACTGCGCGAGCAAATCCGCGGGCGGTGGCGGAAATTTGTACCACTGCGCAAAGGTCTCTGCATTCCGGAAGCGGAATGCGCCGCTCAGGTCTATGACGCGCAAGCCAGCAGCCACGAATTCCGGCGCCAACTCTAGCGATACCTCATGCGGCGTGGATAGGAAGACCGTCCCGGTGCCGCTCGCGACAATCGCGTCCACGGAAAGCGGCCGGCACGGCGCTTCGCCCCAGCCCCGCAGTTGAGGAAATATCTCCGTCAGACAGCGAGCTTGCGTCGATCCTTCACGCAAGTAGAACACCGGCTTTTCGATTTTTGGGTGCCGTAGGAGAAGCTTGGCCAGCTCGAAGCCTGCGTAGCCTGTTACCCCAACGACGGCGACCCGTCTGGGGTCGCTCATCGCAGAAGCTCCTCGATACGCTTCTGGACGGCAGAGCGCGTCTTAGGCGTGGACGTGATGATAAGGACCGTGTCATCGCCCGCAATCGTGCCGGCGACTTCCGGAAACCGTTCGCCATCTATCGCGGAGGCGAGCGGCTGGGCGCCGCTCGGCGGAGTCTTGAGCACGAGCAGGTTGCCGGCCGGCCGTATGTCGGAAAGAAACTCCGCGAGCACGCGCCCCAGCGCCGAAACCGCAGTCGTATCCGTTGGCACAGCAGCCAGCGGTTTGTAGCCCGACGCCGTCTTAACGAGCTTCATCTCGCGGAGATCCCGCGAGAGCGTCGCTTGCGTTACGCTCAGCTTCATGTGCGCGAGACGCCGCCGAAGTTCGTCCTGGCTCGTAATGGCTTCGCTGGTGACCAATTTTAGAATCTGCCCTTGCCGGTATCGCTTATGAGTGCTCACGGCGACTGCTAGATTATTCATCCCAGTGTATATTTATACGCGGCATCGAACGTCACTGTCAAATAAAAAATGGAGGAATTTACACACCCAGTTTTTGGCTTACTGGGCGTTGGCCTGGCGAAGGCCGAATGCTATCCTGGCGCTATGGAAGTTCCTTCGGCCGAAGCGTTGGCCCCGAGCTCTCCGCTTGGCCAGTACCAAATCCTGCTGGAAATCGCCGAGGCCATCGCCCGGCACCGCGACCTCCGCGAGCTCTTCCACGATCTGGCGGGCCGGCTGCACCGCGTCTTGCAGTTTGACTATTTGAACTTGGTCCTGCACGACAAGGCGCGCAACGTCATGCGACTGCACATTCTGGAAAGTTCGAGACCCATGAGTATTCAACCCGGTTTCGAACTGCCCGCCGAATGGAGCCCATCGGGGCGCGTGTTCGAAACGCAGGAACCCCTGCAGGTGGCGGATATTGAGGAGGAAACGCGTTTCCCACAATTGCGCGAAGTTCTCCGGCGCGAAGGGATCGGCTCGATGTGTGTGTTGCCGTTGGCCACCGCCCAACGCAAGCTCGGTGCGCTGGCTTTGGGACGCGGCGAGAAGCGCTATTACACCAATGAAGAGGTCGCATTCATGCAGCAGGTTGCCCGCCAGGTGGCCCTAGCGGTGGACAACGCGCTCAATTACGAGCGCGCGCAACGTTACCGCCAGCAATTGGCCGATGAACGCGACCGGCTCCGCGTGCTGCTCGAAGTTAATAACGCCATTATTTCCAACCTTGATCACAAACAGCTATTTGCCGCAATTGCCGCCTCCTTGCGCCGCGTGATGCAACACGAATATATCAGCGTGGCGCTCTATCATCCCAAGCGCAACGTCATGCGGCTGCAATCCATCGACTTTCCGCAAGGCCGCGGTTTCATTCGGGAAGAGATGGAAGTGCCGGTGGATTCCTCGCCGAGCGGGGTGTCTTTCACGACCCGCAAACCCGTGATCGTCGGCACCGCCGATTTTGCGCGTTATGCCCCGGTCGTGCAGGAACGCCTGGCCGCGGAAGGCGTCCATTCGGTTTGCTGCATTCCTTTGGTTACCCACAACCGTACGCTGGGCACGCTGAACGTTGCGAGCTTTCGCGAGAATGCGTTTTCCGAAAGCGATGTGGATTTGCTGACGCAAGTGGCCAGCCAGGTGGCGATTGCCGTCGAAAACGCGCTCGCATTCCGTGAGATCGCCGAACTGAAAAACAAGCTCGCCGAGGAAAAGCTCTACCTCGAAGACGAAATTCGCACCGAAATGAATTTTGAGGAGATTGTCGGCGAAAGTGCTGCGCTCAAGCAAGTATTGGCGCAAGTGGAAACGGTTGCACCGACCGAATCTACGGTCCTGGTTCAGGGAGAAACCGGGACCGGCAAGGAATTGATCGCTCGCGCCATTCATAACCTCAGCCAGCGCCGCGAGCGAACCTTTGTGAAAGTGAACTGCGCAGCCATCCCGCTTGGACTGCTCGAGTCTGAACTCTTCGGGCACGAGCGCGGCGCGTTCACCGGAGCCATCGCCCAGAAAATCGGCCGGTTTGAACTTGCAGATGGCGGCACGCTTTTCCTCGATGAGGTGGGCGACATTCCGCTCGAACTGCAGCCGAAGCTCTTACGAGTCCTTCAGGAGCAGGAATTTGAGCGGCTTGGCGGCACGCGCACGATTCACGTGGACGTCCGGTTGGTTGCGGCTACCAACCGCGATCTCACCCAAATGATCGCGGACCGGGAATTTCGCAACGATTTGTTCTATCGCTTGAACGTCTTCCCGCTTCAAGTGCCGGCCCTCCGCCAGCGGCCCGAAGATATCGCGCTTCTGGTTCGCTACTTTGCCCAAAAGTACTCGCGGCGCATGAACAAGCAAATCGAGTCGGTTCCGGCCGAAGCCATGGCCGCGCTCACCAGCTACTCCTGGCCCGGAAACATACGCGAACTCGAAAACCTGGTCGAGCGCGCCATTATTCTTTCTCGCGGCCCCGTTTTGGAGGTCCCGTTGGGCGAACTCCGCCAGGCCACGGACGCAGAAGGCGGCACGCTGCAAACGTTGGAAGCGGCCGACCGCGAACACATTCTCCGCGCCCTGCGCGAGTCCAAATGGGTCCTAGCCGGACCTGCCGGTGCTGCAGCAAGGCTCGGCATGAAGCGCACGACCTTGCAATCTCGCATACGCAAGCTGGGGATACAGCGTCCCGTCCAGAATTAGCCTCTGCCGGTCGCCATTTTCCTGTCTGCGCAACTCCCGCCGAGATTCACTGCCGAAATATCGGCATGTGCCCACATTTCGGCACGGGCATTAGACCGAGTCAACAATACCGCCCGGCTCGTTTCTGCGTATCATGCTGATTGTAAGTTACTTGCGTCTAGATCAAGAGCCCCATCGGTTTGGAATCAGCATTGCCCTCATCTTGTCCGTGAAGCTCGCCCGATGTTAAAAATCACGACTCGTCGCAACGGTCACCAATGCACGCTCGAAGTCGAGGGCAAGCTGGCTGGGGCTTGGGTTCCCGAACTCGAAGCGTGCTGGCAGCTTGAACGCAGCCGCGGCGGGACCATTTGTGTGGACCTGCACTGCGTGACCTTCATTGACGCGGAGGGCAAGGAACTCCTCACAAAGCTTCACCGCGAGGGGGCATCGCTGGCGGGAAAGGGGTGCCTGACTCGGGCCATCATAGCCGACGTTACTGGTGAGCCCGTGTCACCGAGCGAATGCTCCCACAAAGATCTCGGCAAGAAGCTCGCAATTCTTTTCTTCGTCGTGCTGTTTGGCGGCAGGCTCGCTGAGGGACAGGAAAAGCCGCCGGTGCGCCTCACGCTGCACGATGCTGTTGTCACGGCGCTAAAGCAGAATCCGCAAACCAAGATCGTGGCGCTGCAGGCCGCGGAAGCGGCGCAGACGCAGAATGTGGCCCGGGCTCAACTGCTGCCGCAGGCTCAGTTTGGCGTCAACGAACAGAGAATGCGCGAGAATCTGGAGGCCCTCTTCGGGCGTCCATTTCCGGGTTTGCCCCAGCACATCGGTCCGTTTGACGTTTTCACGGTCGGTCCGCAATTCACGATTCCCATTATTGACCTTTCCCTGTGGGAAGCATGGGCGGCATCGAAGTCGGATACGGCAGCGGCGAAGGATCAGGCTCAGGTTTCACGCGAGCAGGTGGCGTTGCTCGTGACCTCGCAGTATCTGAGTGCGTTGCGCGCCAGCGCGGATGTGCGGGCATCGGAGGCGCGTGTGGAGTTGGCGCAGGCGATCTTCGACCAGGCTTCGGACCTGCAGAAAAACGGAGCGGGAACGGGCATTGACACGCTTCGGTCGAACGTCGAGCTGCAAAACGAAAAGCAGCGGCTCATCACCTCGCAAACGAACCGCGAGGTCGCGCTGTTTGGCCTCGCTCGCTTGCTTGACATTGATCCGCACCAGCCGGTCGAGTTGACCGATGAAATGAGCTTTTACGAAACGCCCCTGTTCACGATCGACGAAACAGTCGAGCAGGCTTGGCAAAATCGGCCCGAATTACACCAGATCGAATCAAACCTGCGTGGCGCGGAGCAGCGGAAGCGGGCCGCAGTGGATGAGCGTCTCCCGACCGTTCAGGCGAGCGGGTTCTGGGAGTATCAAGGCCAGACGTTCGATAACGGAATTCCCGCGTATCAGTATCAAGCCGGCATCAACGTGCCTTTGTTCACCGGCGGGCGCATCCATGCCGAAATAAAGCGCGCGGAACTCGAGGTCGAAAAGGCCAAACAGCAGCGAGAGGACCTGCGTGATCAGGTGGCGCTGGAAGTGAAGACAGCGCTCGCCCAGTTGGAATCCGCGCGGCATCAGGTTGACGTTGCAAATCTCGGCGTCCAACTCGCGCAGCAGGAAGTCACTCAGTCGCGGGACCGCTTTGCGGCCGGAGTTGCCGACAACGTGGAGGTGGTTCAGGCGCAGGACGCCCTGGCTCGCGCCAACGACAACCAGATCGAAGCCCTTTTCGAATACAACCAGTCGCGCGCGAATTTGGCCCACGCAGAAGGCCACATGGAATCGTTGTACGCAAAGTGAAGTCATCTTATGGCGCCAAAGCTTTGGAATCGGAGACCGCAGTGAATAGTGAGCCGAAGGCACGAACCGTTGAAGCGCCTCCCGAGCCGGATACTGCTCCGCCCAAAGAAGTGAAGAACCAGGCCGGCGAATCGCAGCGGTCTTCACAGATGACGCCTGAGCAGGAAGGACCGAAGAGGCCCGCCCCGTGGAAGCAGCGAGGATTTCGCAAGCTGATGTTCGCCGGGGTGATCGTGTTGGTGATCGTCGGCGTGTTCTTGTTTCTTCACTATCGCAACCGCGAGTCCACCGACGATGCGCAGGTAGACGCGCATCTGGCTCCGATTTCGGCGAGGGTCGCCGGCACCGTCGTCGCCGTTTTGGTGAACGACAATCAGCGTGTCAAGGCGGGTGATGTTCTCGTCAAGATTGACCCGCGAGATTACCAAGCGCGCGTGGACCAGTTTAAAGCGGCTCTCTCATTGGCGGAAGCGCAGGCGCGCGGCGCCGACATTAACGTTCCTTTGGCGCGCGAAACGACGCAGAGCGGATCATCCAGTGCCTTAGCCGATCTTCAGAGCGCCCAGGCCGCAGAGCAAAGCGCGGAAATGGCCTACCAAAAAGCGAACTCTTCGGACTTGGCATACGCGCGCGCGGAAGTAGATAAGCAGCAAGCCACTTTGACCAAAGCGCACAACGACCTTGAGCGCATGAGGCCGCTCGTCGCCAAGGCGGAAATTTCGCAGCAACAGTTTGATGGCTACATAGCCGCCAATAATGTGGCGCAGGGCGAGGTTGATGCGGCGAAGCAAAAGGTCGCCCAGGCGGAACAGAGCATCGCAATGGCTCGTGACCAAGTGGAATCTGCGAAGGCAAAAGCAGCGCAAGCCCAGGCTGGCGTTACGCAAGCCAAGGCCAACGAGAAACAAGTCACCGTGCGTCAGGCCACCGCTGAGGGTGCCGAGGCGCAAATCGGGCAGGCCCAGGCGAATCTTGACGCTGCAAACCTTGACCTCAGCTACGCAAGCGTGGTTGCTCCGATTGATGGCGTGGTCACGGACAGGGCCGTGCAGGTGGGACAGGTGCTCGCTCCGGGCCAGGGTTTAATGGTGATCGTGCCCTTAAACGAAATCTATGTCACGGCGAATTTCAAGGAAATACAACTCGCAAAGGTCCGCCAGGGCGAGAAAGCAGAGATCCACGTGGACATGTATGGCGAGACTTTCACAGGCCATGTGGATTCCATTGCCGGCGCAACCGGCTCGCGGCTGAGCCTCTTGCCTCCCGAGAATGCAACGGGCAACTTCGTCAAGGTCGTTCAGCGCATTCCGGTAAAGATCCTGCTCGACCCGATTCCGCCCGACAAAGCCATTTTGCGGCCTGGGATGAACGTAGACGCAGTCATTTTCACCCGCTGACGTAACAGTTTGCGGCACGGGGAGTCAGCAGAGAAGAGCAACGCAACCGCCGGGTCGTCTTGGAGCGTTTGGAGGAACGTTCCGCGAGTTGTCCCTGGCGATGTCTGCAATCTTTTTGGCTGGCCTGAGCAATAAACCGGGAGCACTGGGCCAGCGTTCCTAAACGGGTTCTATCCGGGCTTTCCGGCCGGCTGTGCAAAGGGGGATTAACGATGTCGGTCATGGCTACGACACTTTCCAATCTAGACGAGGCGCGGCTCTTGCGGCGCGCCATGCATGGCGATTCGGCGGCGCTGGATACGCTCTTCGCCCAACATAATCGCGCCCTGTATCAAACTGCCCTGCGTCTGCTCGGCAATCCCGAGGATGCCGAGGATGCTTTGCAGGAGGGCTTGCTCGCCGCGTATCGGAATCTGCCTCGCTTCGAGGGGCGCTCGCAATTTTCCACCTGGCTCACGCGCATCGTCATCAACGCTGCGCTGATGCGTCTTCGCAGCCGCCGTTCGCGGCCGGCTGTGTCGCTCGAGAATTGGGCGGAAGATGAAGGCAGCGTACCCCCCGAGGAACGCTTCGCGGCGGATGGCCCGAGTCCCGAGGAAGTCTACGCCGGCCGCGAGCTGAGGGCGCTGCTCGAAGAGAATCTGGGCGAGCTTTCACCCTTGTTGCGATCGGCATTCCTGCTGCGCGAAGGACAAGGCCTCAGTACTTCCGAGGCGGCCCGCGCACTAGGCGTTTCGGAGAACACACTGAAAGCGCGTCTCTGGCGCGCCCGGCAGCAATTGGCCGAGCGTCTGGCTCCGGCGCTTCGTTTGCGACGCAACCGCGATCGCGAGGAGCATTCCGCCGCGGTTGCCTCTCTGGCCTTTGCCAGCGGAGACTAAAGCAATCATATCCAGCGCAATGCGCCACCTGCCACGGTGAGCGGCGCATTACGCCGCGTCTTTGCATCTCCCGCTTGACCTCCGCGCATCGAAATATCAGGATTGCCCAAAGAAAAGAGGTTCTATGAATGTCGGTTTCATTGGCTTGGGAAACATGGGCGGCGCGATGGCGCGGAATCTCATACAAGCCGGCCACGCCGTTATCGTGTGGAACCGTACGCCGAGCCGCGTCGAGGCGCTGAAATCAATCGGTGCGAAGGTGGCCGCATCCCCAGGTGAAGCGGCCAAGGCGGGCACGGTAATCACGATGCTCGCCGATGATCGCGCCGTTGAATCCGTGGTTTATGGGGAAGAAGGCATCCTTGAATCATTGCCCGATGGTGGCGTGCATGTTTCCATGAGCACCATCAGCGTCGCTCTTTCCGCGCAACTCGCGAAGGCTCATCAAAACGCCGGGCAGCACTACGTCGCCGCGCCGGTCTTCGGACGCCCGGAAGCGGCTGCGGCGGCCAAGCTCTTTGTGATCGCGGCCGGATCGCCCGAAGCTGTAAAGCTCATCCAACCTCTTTTCGAAGCGGTTGGCCAGCGCACGTTCAATGCCGGGGAAGATCCCACTCGAGCGAATGTTGTGAAGGTCGCCGGCAATTTTCTGATCGCTTCCGCGATTGAAGGATTCGGCGAAGCTTTCGCCCTAGCACGGAAGTCTGGAGTCGAGCCGGAGAAGTTCCTCGAAATCCTTACCGGAACGCTCTTCGTGGCGCCATTTCAGAAGGTATATGGCCAGATTATCGCCGGCGAAGCTTATGAGCCCGCCGGTTTCGCCGCCGCCCTCGGTCTGAAGGATATGCGGCTCGTGCTCGCCGCCGCCGATGCCTCCGGGGTTCCTATGCCGATGGCCAGCCTGGTCCACGATCGCTTTCAGGCTGCCCTCGGCCGAGGCCATCGAGAGAAAGACTGGTCGGTGATCGCGCGCCTCGCTGCCGAAGATTCTGGGCTGTGACTCGGGCTGCCGTGTCCCGGTGCGAGCCGCGATCGCTCGTGATTCTGGCGCTTGCCGTTCAGCTCGCCGCCCTACTGATCTATCCAAAAAGGAAAGTGCGCACTGATGCGCTCCCGGCGGTTCGTTGAGGGGGTTCAATCCTCCAGAAGACTGCGGTGCTGATCTGCAAGGGAATCGGCAGCTTATGGAGGGAACGGCTGTCTGGAACCCGGCGCTCGCCGACCGGTCCACCTATCTCTTTGCCGCGCGGATGTTCGGTTCGGATGGTTACTACTCCCATGGCCGGTTTTTTATGTGGAATGAAAGTATGGACTTCACTTATTCGAATGCCACGCTTCATTTTGATCCACTCCCGCCGCTAGCGCAGTACTCTTCCGCTCACGCAAGAGTGGCACAGAATATAGGGCTCATGGGAGGACTGCGGCAGGCTATTGAAGACAAGATCGCCGCTTCATATCCAGCCGAGGCAAGCAGCCTCCCGGCAGCGGTTCCCTTGATCTGGCCTGTTCAGGCGGTCGGGCCTTTGCGGGCAAGATGCAGAAAGGACCCCGTTTTTCGGGGTCCACTGTATGAATTTCGAAGGAAGCAGACGTCAGCCGAGGAAACTTTTAAGTTCGGGCAGGCTTCTTGCGGCGCTTTGGCTTGATCGCCTTCGCGGGCGCTTCGCCCAAGATTTCGGCGGTCATCAGGGTGGTGACGAACTTCTTCACGCCGTGCGACTGAAATTGGATGGTTGTTCGTTCCGAATCCGCATCCGTTACGATTCCGAGCCCGTACACGCCGTGCTTGATGTATTGCCCTTCGGGAAGAACTTGCACTACTTCCTCCTTGCGCTATTCAAATTCTTGAATTCCATCGCTGTGGGCAAGCCGCTTCGAACGCCTCGCCCTGACCGGTTTGCAGGCGGCTCACGTTTTCCGCCAACAGGCCTGCCGGTCCCCCGCGCGTTTCGAACTCTACGCCCGCCCCTCGTTCAGCGATTTGTATGGGGCTTCTTTGCTTTCCGACAAAAAAGGCTGCAAGGGACCTCCCTGCAGCCAAGTAATGCGAACCCCACAAGAAAATCGCAAGCTCATAAACCAACTAATTATATCAAAATCAGCACTTTCCGTCCAGCTCGAAGTCGCTAAGGCCGGCTGGCGGGCTTTTGGCTATCTTGTTTATTATGTGTCATTTAGGCTAGGATTGGCACGGTCTACGATTGTCGGAGCGCCGCGTGAAGTTTTCGGTCGGACTTGTGGAGAACGCTCTTCTCGCCTCTTCTTGGCGGACACCCTTCAAGACGTCGAACGGTCCGGCACGCCGCGTTCCTGCTTACTACTCGCTCGTTGGTCGAACAAGTGCGAAACTACCGCCAGCCGAATGGCCAAAAAGCGCACAGAACCGCCGCCCAGGCAATCCCTCGCCGAATTCTTTCGCGATTTCGAACGGCATCCCGAAGACATAGCTTTTGCCCAGTCTAAGGGTTACCGTGTGGCCCGTTGGACCTTCCGCCACATTGCAGAAACGGCCGGCCAGTTTGCTCGAGAGCTCGAGTCGCGAGGCATCGCGCCCGGCGATCGGGTGCTGATATGGGGTCCGAACTCGGCGGAATGGGCCGCCGCGTTTTGGGGATGCATACTTCGCGGCGCTGTTGTGGTGCCGATGGATTGGGCTGCGACCGAGGACTTCGCCCGCCGGGTCGCGCGGCAGGTGGAAGCGAAAGTGGTTGTCGCAACTCGCGAACGTACAGCGTTCGATTTGGCTGAGGGAATGCTGGCGCTGGAAGACTTGCCCAAAATCATCGCGCATCACGCTACCGGGCAGCCCGGCGTGAGATACGTCTCACCTGTTCTCGACCGGGCCAGCGTAGCCGAAATTGTGTTCACATCCGGCACCACCGCCGAGCCAAAAGGCGTAGTGATCACGCATGGCAACATCCTTGCTAACCTGGAGCCGATCGAACGCGAAATCAGGAGGTTCCTCTCGATTGAACGCTTGGTTCATCCGATTCGCTTTCTGAATCTCTTGCCCCTCAGCCATGTCTTCGGACAATTTCTTGGTTTGTTTCTCCCGCCGATCATGGCCGGCGCGGTTCTTTTTCAGGATTCGCTCGGCCCCGCTGACGTTATTCGCACCATTCGGCGCGAGCGCGTCTCGGTGCTCGTTGCCGTGCCGCGCGTGCTCGAATCGCTCCGGCGCAAAGTCGAACGCGACGTGGAAGATGCCGGGCAATCGGATTGGCTTGCCCGTGAGTTGGGCGCGGCTGAAGGCGAGCGTTTCTACCGTCATTGGTGGCGTTTCCGCCGGATTCACCGGCAGTTTGGTTGGAAGTTCTGGGCCATGATCTGTGGCGGCGCGACCTTGCCTACGGAAACGGAAACCTTCTGGGATCGCCTTGGCTTTGCCGTGGTGCAAGGCTACGGTCTCACGGAGACGACCTCGCTGATCAGCCTGAATCACCCGTTTCAGATGGGTAGAGGCTCCATCGGCAAAGTCTTACCTGGACGCGAGGTGAAGCTGGGAGAAGACGGTGAAATCCTGGTGCGCGGTGAAAGCGTGGCCGCAGGCTACTGGCGAAGTGCCGGTCCCGGTCAGAGCATGCAAGCAGAAGGCACAGGCTGGTTGCATACCGGCGATATAGGGGAAATAGACGCCGAAGGCCGACTCTATTTCAAGGGGCGGAAGAAAAATGTCATCGTCACGCCGGCCGGAATGAATGTTTACCCAGAGGACTTGGAGGCCGCCCTACGCCGGCAGCCGGAGGTGCGCGATTGCGTGGTGATCCCCGTTGCGCGCGATGGCAATGCGGATGCCTGCGCCGTTTTGATCCTTCGCGCTCCCAGCACAGATGGTCAGGCTATAGTTGACCGCGCGAACTCGGGTCTGGCCGAGTATCAACGCATACGCCGCTGGCTCCTCTGGCCCGAGGCCGATTTTCCGCGTACTTCCACCGGCAAGCCGCGCACGGAGACGATTGCGGCCCGCATTGCTCAGCCAGAACGAGCCGCGGCTACAGCGGAGGGCCTCGCCGGCCTGATGGCGCGTATCTCGGGCCGGAGCGCCATCAAGCTGAAGCCGGAAGCCCGGCTCGAAGCGGACCTGGGCTTGAGTTCCCTCGACCGCATCGAGCTTCTGAGCGCCATCGAAGACCGCTATCAGCTATCGCTCAATGAAGCGCAGTTCTCGGGCGACACTACGGTTGCGGAGCTTGAAAGGTTAATCGCGCCGGGATCCGCTCGCGCCGAAAACCCGGATGCAAGAACCGGAGCCGGGGAAGCTTGGACGGCTAGCCGGGAGACGGGCGCTGCGGAACTCCCCACGCGTACGGGCGCGCCGCCAGCGCTCCAAGATTCCTACCCGCGCTGGACGCAGCATTGGCCCGCCACATGGGTCCGCGCGGCGGTCTACACGCTACTTACTTGGCCGGCCACGCATCTCTTCGCGCATCCACGCGTGCGGGGCCGCGAGCATTTGCCAGGGCGTTATAGGCCGCTGTTGATTGCCAGCAACCACGTTACGCCGGAAGACGTTGGCTTCGTCGCCGCCGCGCTGCCTATGCGCTATCGCTATCGTCTGGCAGTGGCAATGGGCGGCGAACGCCTGCGCGCTTATCGCAACCCGCCGCCGGGCCGCGGCTTTTTCGGAGCGCTCCTCGCTCGCGTGAACTATGTACTCGTGGTGCTGCTCTTCAACGTTTTCCCGTTGCCGAGGCTTTCCGGCTTTCGCCAGAGCTTCTGGTATGCAGGCGAGTCCGTGGACCGCGGCTATAGTGTTGTCGTATTTCCAGAAGGGGCCGTAACGCAAGACGGTCGCCTCTTGCCATTTCGTTCCGGCATTGGCTTGCTGGCGGCCAATCTGCGGATCCCGGTCCTGCCGGTGCGTATTGACGGCCTGTTCGAAATGCGGCAAGCGCACCGCATCTGGGCGCGCCCAGGCACCGTGCGGGTTTCGATCGGCAAGCCCATGGAATTCCTGGCCGGTGAATCAGCAGAAAAAGTAACGCGTGAAATCGAATCCGCCGTCGCCGAGCTCGAATGGCGTGCTTGATTCGAAACTCCGCAACTTGGCGGACGCGATCAGATTTACCTTCCTGATGACTACTAAGAGGTGTACAAAAAGGATGCATTAAGAAACCCATCCATGCACATGAGAGTTCTTACCAACCGCACCCGCGTTTCCCTTGCCGCCCGACGCCGTACCAGATTCGCGTTGGCGGCGAGCGTCTTGCCGATGGTTCTGTGTGCCGCAGCAATCCTCTGGGCGCAGAATCCCGGCTCGGACGAAATCCACGTGAGCAGCCGTCCCTACACTCCGCCCGCGCAGACCGTCTTGCAGGTGAAGACCCAACTGGTGGAAGTTGGTGTCGTTGTGCGCGACGCAAAAGGCCACACGGTTCCCGGTCTGAAACAGGGTGACTTTCAAATTCTCGACAACGGAAAGCCTCAGAATATTTCCACATTTTCCATTGAGAAGTTCACCGCTGCCACGGACACAGAGCCGGTACAGCCTTCCGGAACAGCGCCATCCGCCACCCCTGCCGTGCCGCCGGCCACGGCTCGGCCGCCCCGATTCGTGGCGATCTATTTTGACGACATTGATACCGAGGCGGGGGACATGGACCGCGCCAAAGTGGCCGCTTCGGGGCTGGCGAAGAATGGCGTCGAGGCGGGAGACCAGATCGGTATCTTTACGGGATCGGGCACGGTCACGTCGGAGTTTACGAGCGACGCGAGCAAGATTCTGGAAGCGATCGGCCGGGTCACTCAACATCCGCGGATGCCCGTAAATGGTTTTCCCGGCTGCCCGAAGGTCACACCTTATCAGGCGTATCTGATCGTGAACCACCTCGATCCAACGATGTATCAGCAGGTCATAACCGAGGCAATCCCTTGCGTTTGCGAGGGGCAGGAGGATGATCCGCAGTGCGCAAAAACCGCGCAGCAGGCAGTGGACTCCAAGGCGCAAACCACCTGGGACGCCGCGACGCAGGTTTCGCAAACCACGCTTTTCACATTGAAGCAGATCGTGAACTACCTCTCGCAGCGGCCGGGGGAGAGGGTTTTGGTTGTGGCTTCGTCCGGATACCTTGTTGGCGATGAATCGGACACCGTGCAGGAAGCTGTCATCAGTCTGGCACTACACCAGGGCGTCGTGATCAATTCGCTCGACCTGAAAGGGCTTTACGCCGAGGGCCCCGGCGGAGGTGTCGACGGCCTTAAAGAAATCAACAAGAACACCCAATCGGAGTCGCCTTACCTGGACGCGTACGACTCCATTACTCGTGGTCAGCGGCTATCTTTTCAAACGGCTTCGCTTGCCGATTTAGCTACCGGGACCGGCGGCACATTCTTCCATAATCGCAACGATCTAGGAGCCGGATTTCTCCGGCTTGCGGATGCTCCTGAAGTTGCCTATCTTCTCGCATTCTCGCCCGAAAATTTGAAGCCCGACGGGAAGTACCACAAGTTGAAGGTAGCTCTGAACGGGCAAAGCTACCCGTTCGTGCTGGCGCGGCCGGGTTACTTCGCACCGACGAAGGAGTCTGAAAAAGCGGCCGCGACGGCCGCACCAACGCCACAAGAAAAGCGCGAGAAGGAGTTATTCACCTCGGATGCGCCCACCGACGTCCCGGACGAAATCACAGCGGAATCCGGCCGCGACAAGTCTGGCCAGCCGATCTTGTGGGTGGGCATCCATATTGACATGAAGAAGCTGCAGTTTCAGAAACAGAAAGATCGCAGCGTCCAGACGCTCACATTCTTAATGGCCCTGCTCGACGAAAAAGGAAACTTCGTCACTGGCAAGGAAGGCGCGATGAATCTGGCGCTCAAAGATGCCACGCTCGATCATTTAATGGTAACCGGACTGAACGCGAAGCTTTTTCTCGATGCCCCTCCTGGCGTCTACCAGTTGCGCGCGGTCACGCAGGAAGCCATCGAAGGCAAAATGACGGCTATGACCACTTCAGTGGAAATTAAGTAGGGTCGGATTCGCCTGCGGAGCCGTTCGGCTCGTTTGCCGCGAAATCGTCGAGTTGACACTTCTGACTGCCTGACCTATGTTTCGCGCATAAAGCTTCCGTTATCACGCAGCAGCCCCGAAGATTGCGACTGCCCTCATTCTCGGACTGCGAGAGGATTGCCCTGGCGAACATGAACAGCCACCTTTCGAAGAAGATACGCCTCGTCCGTGATTTCCGTGCGCCGCTGCTTGCAGCCTGCTGTTTCTTTGCTTCCATCTCCCTGTTTTCTTCCGCCGCCTATCCGCAGTCGGCGGAGGTTGCCGATCTGTTGCATCGCGCGTTTCAAACGCGCGAATTTTCGGCGAGATCGTTCGGGCCTTCGCGCTGGTTGCAAAATGGCGAGGCCTACACCACGGTCGAAGCCTCTCCATCGGCGCCTGGGGCGCGGGATATCGTGCGTTACGAGACGGCTACGGGAAAACGCGAGGTTCTGATCGCGGCATCGGAGCTCATTCCGCCCAGCGAGAAACAGCCGCTAGCCATCGAGAACTATGACTGGTCCGCGGATTTGAACCGCGTGCTCATCTACACGAATTCGCGGCGCGTTTGGCGCCAAAACACGCTCGGAGACTACTGGCTGCTCGATCGCGCATCGAAAACCTTGCGCAAACTCGGCGGCGGCGTTCCCGCGTCAACACTCATGTTCGCCTCATTCTCTCCCAATGGCTCGCAAATCGGTTACGTACACGAAAACAATCTCTACGTGGAAGACGTTCGCACCGGAACCATCACGCAGCTCACGCACGACGGCTCGGAAAGCATCATCAATGGCACTTCGGACTGGGTCTACGAGGAAGAGCTGGACATCCGCGACGCATTCCGCTGGAGTCCGGACGGAAAGCGTATCGCTTATTGGCAGTTCAACACCAGCACGGTGAAGAATTTCGCGCTCATTTACGACACGGGAGCGCCCTATCAGGTGGTGACGCACATTCCGTACCCAGAATTCGGCGTGTACCCGCTGGTGAGGCAGATCCCCTATCCCGAGCCGGGAACTCCGAATTCTTCCGTGCGCATCGGCGTGGTGCCCGTCGCGGGAGGCGAGACCCGTTGGATGCGGGTCACCGGCGACCCGGAAAAAAGCTACATTGCCCGCATGGAGTGGGCCGGCAACTCGGATTCATTGGTGATTCAGCACTTGAATCGCAGGCAGGATACGAACGAGGCCGTGCTCGCCGACGCAAACACCGGCGCTGTAACCACCATTCATCGCGAGCACGATGACGCTTGGGTGGACGTCGTCAACGATTTACGCTGGCTGCATGGCGGCAAGGATTTCCTCTGGGTCAGCGAGCAAGACGGCTGGCGGCATGTCTACTTGATTTCGCGCGATGGAAAGCAAGTCCACATCGTAACGCCGGGCGCCTTTGACGTGATTTCCGTCGAGGGTGTTGACCCCTCTGAGCAGTGGCTCTATTACATCGCTTCTCCGGAAAACGCGGCGCAGCGCTATCTGTACCGCGTGAAGCTTGGCGCTCCTATAAGCGCCGCCGAGCGCGTCACTCCCACAAATGAACCGGGCACGCACGCATATGACATTTCACCGGATTTCCAGTGGGCCATACACCGCTGCTCGACGATTGATACGCCACCCGTCACCGAGCTGGTGCGGCTGTCGGATCATTCTGTCGGGCGCATGCTCGAAGACAACGCGCAACTCCTCGCAAAGGTGAAGACGCTGACGCCGCAGCCCACGGAGTTTCTGCACGTGGATATTGGTGGCGGCGTGGTGCTGGACGCCTGGGTGATCAAGCCCCGTAACTTCGATCCCGCAAAGAAGTATCCCGTTCTGGTCTACGTATACGGCGAGCCCGCGGCGCAAACTGTGCTCGATAACTGGGGTGGCGAAGGCACGCTCTTCCACCGGTTTCTCGCGCAAGACGGTTACGTGATCGTGAGCGTTGACAATCGCGGCACGCCCGCTCCCAAAGGACGCGCTTGGCGAAAGATGATCTATGGCAGCGTCGGAGTGCTCTCTTCGAAGGAGCAAGCCGCGGCGTTGCAGGTCCTCGCGCGCACCTATTCTTTTATGGACTCCTCACGCGTCGCCGTGTGGGGCTGGAGCGGTGGCGGCTCCAATACTTTGAACCTCATGTTTCGCTCGCCTGAGCTCTACAAAGTGGGAATGAGCGTGGCGCCGGTCGCCGATCAGCGCTTGTACGACTCGATCTATCAGGAACGCTTCATGGGCCTGCCCACGGACAATGCCAGTGGTTATCAATCCGGCTCGCCCATCAATTTTGCCGAAGGCCTTCGAGGGAGCCTTTTGATCGTTCATAGCCCTGACGACGACAACGTCCATTTTCAGGGCACGGAGCTGCTGATTAATCGCCTCGTGGAGCTCGGCAAGCCATTCGATTTCATGGAATACCCGGGCCGCACGCATTCGCTTTCTGAAGGTCCCGGGACTCACTATCATCTCTACAGCCTGCTCACCCGGTATCTCGAAGAACATCTTGCGCCAGGTGCGGCGGCCCAGTGAGTGGCGACGCTTCGCGCAAATCGAAAATGAAAAAGACAAGATTGGGATTCAACGGACTGGAGGTCAGCCCCTTGGGATTAGGCTGCTTCGGAATGTCCCACGCGTATGGCCCTGCCAATGACGTGGAATCTACCGCTACGATCCAGCGCGCACTCTATCTCGGCTGCAATTTCTTCGACACGGCGGATTCGTACGGGGCCGGCCACAATGAGCGCTTGCTTGGCGTTGCGATTGCGGGCCGCCGGAAAGAAGTGGTTCTCGCCACTAAGTTCGGGTTTGCTTGGAACGATCATGGCGACATCAGCGGCCGCGATGGAAATCCAGCGCGCGTTCGCGCGGCATGCGAGGCCAGTCTGCAAAGACTCCGAACGGACGTGATTGATCTTTATTATCTTCACCGAGTGGACCCGCAATTCCCGGTCGAGGAGACGATCGGCGCGATGGCCAAGCTCGTCGAGCAAGGCAAAGTTCGGCATCTCGGGCTCTCCGAAGCTTCGCCCGCGAATATTCGTCGCGCGCACGCAGCACACCCGATCGCCGCGCTGCAATCGGAATACTCGCTCTGGACGCGTGATTCCGAACGCGACGCTATTCCGGTCTGCCGCGAACTAGGCATAGGTTTCGTTGCGTTTTGCCCGCTCGGCAGGGGTTTTTTCACGGGCAAGATGAAGCCGTCCGATCTTGATGCGGCTGACTTCCGCAAGAGTATGCCGCGATTCGAGCAGGAGAATTTCGCGCGCAATCTTGAATCGCTGGCGTGCATCGAGGAGATCGCGCGCGAGAAACACTGCTCCGCCGCGCAGATTGCGCTCGCCTGGGTGCTGGCTCGAGGCAATGATGTCACTGCGATTCCCGGAACAAGGCGTACAGCGCACCTCGAGGAAAACTTGGATGCGCTTAACGTAGAGCTGACTTCGGAGGAAGTACGGCAGATGGACGAAATGATGCCCTTGGAATCGTTCGCGGGCGAGCGCTATACGGAGAAGTCCATCTTTAAGCCGGACGCATGAACACTTGAAATCGAGCCGCCGCGGAGCCTACATTAAGGTTCTTCGCGAGCTTCCTCTACGGTATAAGTGAAGAAGCCATCATGGCCAACCTTTTCGCCGATCTTCGATATGCTTGGAAGACCTGGAGAAAGAGCCCCGCCTTTATCGCCGTAAGCATTCTGTCCCTGGCGCTCGGGATCGGCGCGAATACCGCGATTTTCACGCTAATCAATGCGCTAACCCTCCGAGACCTGTCCGTTCGCCAACCCAAGCAACTCGTCCATCTTTCCCTCATCATGCACACGGGCTCTGCGGCGCCCTTTTCTTATCCTGTGTTTCAGGAACTCGAGCGCGGACAGCGGGTGTTTACCGGCATGTTCGGCCTCACCTTCACTATGAAATCCAACGTCGAGGTAAACGGCGCGCTTTTCCAGGATGACGTCAATGCCGTCACGGGAAACTTCTATTCGGAGCTGGGTGTCGCACCGCTCCTCGGGCGCTTGCTCGAACCCGATGACGTGAGCATGCATAGCGGCGCGACATCTCAGGTCGCGGTGATCGGTTATGAATTCTGGCGCAATAGGCTTGGCGGGGACCCAGCGATCGCCGGAAAGCAGATTCGGATCGAAGGCCAGCCATTTACCGTTGTTGGCGTCACTCGCAAGTGGTTCGCCGGGATGGCGACGGGCGAAGCGGCCGGCGTAACAATTCCCGTTACAGCCGCAGCGCTGATCAGCCACATAGTACCCAGTCTCGATAACCGCTCATTTCTCTGGTTGCAACTGGTGGGCCGACTGAGAGACGGAGTTACCATCGAGCAGGCTCGCTCCCAGTTGCAAACATTCTGGCCCAGTGTTCTCGCGGCCACATTGCCGGCGGTTGACGTGGGCGAGCGCCGCCAGCAGTTTCTCTCGATGGGTCTCCAGGTTGCGCCGGCAGCGAACGGAGTGGATTCCGAGATGCGTTCGTACTTTGCGCGGCCGCTTTATGTGCTCATGGGTATCGTGGGCCTGATCCTGCTCGTCACCTGCGTGAACCTCGCAAACTTGATGCTCGCGCGTGCCGCTGCGCGGAGCCATGAAATGAGCGTGCGGGTCGCGCTCGGCGCAAGCCGCTGGAGACTCGCTCGCCAATTGCTCACGGAAAGCCTGCTGCTTTCCGTGGCGGGCGCTCTGCTGGGACTCGTCTTCGCGGAATGGGCCAGCCGGGCGCTGGTCGGGTTCATGACGCAGTCCTTCCTCACGCCGCTGACGCTTGACCTGCATCCCGATTCTCGCGTGCTCGCGCTCACCGCATTCGCCACAATCCTCACGGCGGCGCTCTGTGGATTTGCGCCGGCTTGGCGCGCGTCGGGAGAAAACCCCGCGGCCGTCCTGCAGCGAAACGCGCGGAGCTTGGGCGGCGCGACTGGGCGATTGGGAAAGTTTTTGATCGTCACGCAAATTGCGCTGTCGCTGGTCTTACTGTTGACCGCGGGGCTATTGGTGCGCAGTTTCGAAAAACTGCGCGCGGTCACTCCGGGATTCGAACGCGACACCGTGCTTGCCCTGACGCTGAACCCGAAGCCGGGTGGCTACAAGAATTTCCAACGCAATAATTACTATGCGCAGCTCGCCGCGCGGGTCTTGGCGCTGTCTGGGGTGCGCTCCGCGGCGTTGACCGACATCACGCCGGGCAGCGGGCCGGGATGGAAGCAGCCGGTTTTCCCCATGTCGGTGCCCACCGGCGACAATAGCGGCGTAACAGCGGATGTCGCGGACATTACGCCCGGCTTTTTTCAAACGCTCGGAATGAATTTCGTGCATGGGCGGGATTTCGAATGGACCGACGATGAGCACCATCCGCTCGTAGTGATTCTCACCGGCCGTCTTGCCCGGCAGCTTTTTGGCTCGGGTGACGCTATCGGCCAGCGTGTTCGTATCGGCACGCAGCCGTCTTACCAGAATCTTGAGGTCGCCGGTGTGGTCAATGACGCACGCCTCTTCGATCCACGTGACGCGAATACGCCCGTAATTTATGTCGCCGAGCTGCAGGAGCCGGATTACGCCAAAACACAGTTTCTCCTCGTGCGCGCGTCGCGGAACCCGGAAGCACTGGCAAACAGCGTGGCGCGCCAGATCGATTCGCTCGGGCACGAATATGCGCTCGGCGGCGTGACGCTGGCGCAGGTGGCGGGGCAAGCCCTGATCGAGGAGCACGTCACCGCGATGCTCTCCGCCTTCTTCGGGATCTTGGCGTTGTTGCTCGCGAGCGTCGGTCTCTACGGGCTGATGTCCTACGCCGTTACTTGCCGCACGCGCGAGATCGGCGTTCGCGTGGCCGTGGGAGCGCAGCAGCGCGATGTCCTGCGGATGATCGTTCGGGAAACGCTCGTTCTCGCCCTGATCGGAATTGCCGTGGGAATCCACTGTGCTTTGGTGGCCACCAGGCTTATCGCCAGCATGCTCTTTGGAATTTCGCGGACCGACCCGGCGAGCATCGCGTCTGTTGCCGCCCTGCTATCGGTCGTGGGGCTATTGGCAGGCTACCTCCCCGCGCGCCGCGCCGCCCGCATTGATCCGATGCGCGCCCTCCGAAATGAATGAGCACAATCGCGGCTAGCAAACAGTCCGCTGATCCCTCCTAACCAACTTTGGCGCTGCGGACTATAAGTTATTTAGATACTGCAGATTACGCGAATGAGCAGAGCCGGTGCAGCTCTGCGGCTGACCTGGTACTAGTCGTCGTAGTACCTGGGTACTAGTACCGAATTACTATCAGTTTCCAACTTGCGTTCCATCGGCGCATTTCATCTCCGGCGCTACCCTTCGGTCTGCGCTGCGATTCTGTTCAGGCGGCGTACTGAGGGGTACGTCATGGTATTCGCGCTCGCGCTTCTATTGCTCCAGTCCCCGGTTCTTCCCGCAGGCGGCGCACAGAATACAACCAAGCCGCCTGCTCCACCCGTCATCACCTTGGCGCCATTCGAAAACTTGCCAATTCGATCGGACGCTTCCTTTTTGCCGGGCTATACCGAGCTGACACCCGCAGCTCCGGCCCCCGCGCCCGATCCGGCTGCGCTCGATGCATTGCCTTTCTCACCTGAGGCGGCTGCCGCCGAGCCCCTGATCGAACCGGTGCTTCCAGCTCCCAGGCAGCCGAAGCGGCCGATGAAGCTCTGGTGGACGCTTGCCACAGCCGACCATGCTGCCGCGACATTTGACGCCTGGAGCACGCGCCGCTTCGTTGAAAACGGCACCGGCCAGGAACTGAATCCCATCTTCCGGCCATTCGTTGGCTCCGGCTTGATCTATGTTGCGGTTCAGGTGGGTCCGGCTGCGCTAGACTATCTTGCCAAACGCATGATGGTCAGTGAGCATCCGTTGCTGCGGCGTGTGTGGTGGCTGCCGCAATCGCTCGGCACCGCGGCATCGCTGGCCAGCGGCGCGCACAATCTCACTCTTCACTAAAAACCTTTGTTGAATGTTTAACTAAGGGCCTGTCAGCATTTGAGGCCTTGCCGCTGCCGGTTCGCTCGGCGAGGCCCTCCACCGGCGTTGCTTCGCCTTATCTCAGATCACCATTAATCTGCACCCAATCGTTTGCGGCTTAGCCAGCGAGCTTGAGCGGTGGCACGTGACTACAATCGCTGAGGTTTGACCGGGATTGGGGTCGATTTTGAATTGCTCTTGCGGATTCTAGTTGTGCACACGCAATGTTTCTCGTGCGATTGGCTCGCCATTGAGGAAGATTGTTTCTATCGAGTCATACGCGGAGACATTCACCAGCGGATTCTGCTTGAGCAAGAGCAAGTCAGCTCGCTTGCCGGCCTTAATGGAGCCCAATTCGTGCGACAGTCCCAAGCCTATTGCATTGTCGAGGGTCGCGGCTCGCAGGATCAGGGGCAATGGAGCCCCGGCGTCGGCCCATTCCTGCAATTCAAGCCGCTCGTTCAGCCCCGGGGGATTACCGAAGCCATCACCGGCGGGAGTGTCGCTGCCGAAGAGGAGAGGGACGCGGTCCTGCAACATGATTTTGAACGTGGCCCGGGTTCTTTCAATTACAGTCGGGAGCAATACCTCAAAGCCAGGCGGCGGGGACGCTTTACGATATTCGTCCAGCAGCGTATTGCGGGCTTTCAGTCCTTCAGCCGAACGCAGATAAGCTATCACTGATGGCGGCAGTGAAAAGGCGAGCCTGGGATCATCGAGCAGGCCTGGATCTAACATCGCACGCTCGCCAGCAACTGTTTGCAGCGTCGGCTGCACATGCACGCGGGCGCGTGCCGCAGCGGCAATCACACTGCGAGCTGCTGGAGGTGGGCTGGAGTTGAAGGGGTTGCCCGGCCAAACCCAAAGTCCATGCGCGATCACGTCCGCATGAGCATCGATCGCGGAACGCCAGCTATCAATGCTGGTGGCATGCACCATAAGAACCAACTTGTGCGCTGTGGCGGCCGTGCGGATTTGGCGCAGTTTCTCGGTATGCAAATAAGGCCAGTTGAATATGCCGAATCCGGATTCCACGAAGGCCTTGACGCAAATGGCTCCAACATCCGCGGCGCGTGTCACCGCGCGTTCGGCGGTGTAATCGGCGGGGTCCAGCGAATTGGGCCAATGTTTCGCTTCCTGCGGTTGGTAGACCAGATTCGGAAAGTTCGGCGATGATACCGGCGGAACGTCAAACGCGCCATATCCGCCAGCGACCTTTATTCCCCGGCCGCAGTAGTAGAAGCAGGGATGCAATGGCGTGCTTTCAAACCACGCTTGGCTGCTCGGCGTGAGGTCGAGATCGACGATGGACGTAAAGCCGAACGCGAGATACGCACGGGGAACCTGTGCGCGATAAGCAGCCCAAAGATCGGGGTGGGCGTCGATTGCGTCGTCATCCAGTGCCGCGGAGTGGCCTACATGCACGTGTGAATCGATCAGTCCAGGGATGAGAAATCGCCCGCTCCCGTCTATCCGCCGCGCATGCGGACCGGCAACCAGATTTTTGCCAATTTCAGCGATCCTGCCATCGCGGATAACCACGTCTGCATGAAGCAGAGGAGCGGCGCGTTCCGGCGAGATCAGAGTGACATTTTCGATTATCGTGCCGTCATCGATAGGACGCTGTGAGCGCACTGCCGCGGGGCCAGCATTTGACGCGAGACCGATCGCAGCCGATTTGTTGGCCGTCTGAACTCCCGCAAGAATAGTCAATAAGCCTATAAACGCCGCTGCGGCACACACAGTACGCCGAGTCGTCTGGCTCATTACGTCATCCTTTCAGGTCGCTGGCAGATCTCTGTCGCGGCATGAAAACCATACGAACTTTCCAACCTGAAAGTTCCACCCGTAGCGAGCTGCCGGCATCCCCTTGCTGGCCGAGTCAAATGCATGAAGGCCGCAGCAACCTTTGGGCCCAAACTGATTCGGTTGCGCAATGAAACTTATATATCCATCCCGCGCCGCGCGGGCACAAAGCTTGCTTTTGCCATGCACCTGAAGTAACTTCCCGGCCACTGGAGGCCTTATCGCCACGAGCACTACGGTGGCGCCCGCCGCGTCCGCATCTTCTGGCACACCAGCCTCGACGCTTCCGTCGCAGGCCGCGCGGATGGTTTCTCTGGACATCTTCCGCGGCATGACCATTGCAGCGATGATCCTGGTCAACGATCCGGGCACGTGGTCTGCGATCTACTGGCCGCTCGATCACGCCGAATGGAACGGATGGACGCCAACCGATCTGATCTTCCCGTTCTTTCTTTTCATTGTGGGCGTTTCGATGACGCTTTCCTTTGCCGCGCGCCTGCGCCGGGGAGCGACGCGAGGCCAACTCGCACGGCATGTCGCTATCCGCAGTCTTGCGATCTTCGCGATCGGGCTCTTCCTGAATGGATTTCCGTATTTTCATCTCGCGACGATCCGCTATGCGGGCGTGTTACAGCGAATCGCAGTGTGCTATCTAATCGCCGGGCTTCTCGTCCTAGCCACGGCGAAGCGCGCAGACCGCGAAGCGTTCCAGGCGCGTATCGGCGTGATTGCGGCAGTGATCGCAGCGCTATTGATTGGATACTGGGCGCTAATGCGCTTCGTTCCTGTGCCGGGCTACGGAGTGGGCCGCCTCGATCCGGATGGGAATCTCGCTGCATATATTGACCGCCTGATCATGCACGGGCACACCTGGCGGCCCATGTGGGACCCGGAAGGATTTCTGAGCACGATTCCAGCGATCGGCACCGCGCTTTCCGGCGTGCTGGTCGGCGAATGGCTGCGAAGCGCGCGCACACCGCAGCGCAAGTTCGCCGGAATGGTCACCGTCGGCGCTGTTGTTCTTGTTGTGGGCCGCCTATTGCATCCGTTCTTTCCGATCAATAAGAACCTTTGGACAAGCACCTTCGTAATTTTCACGGCAGGTTTCGCAATGGTGGTGCTGGGGCTGTGCTATTGGGTCGCGGATCTCCGTGGCTGGCGAAAGTGGGCGATGCCGTTTCTGGTGTTTGGAACGAATGCCATTGCGGCGTATGCGATCTCCGCACTCATCGCGAAATCGAGCGTGGTGTTCCATGTGAACGCCGGTAACCGCCAGACCACCTGGCATGGCTACGTTTACACGAACTTTTTTGCTACGCTGGCGCAGCCCAAGAATGCATCGCTGAGCTTTGCCATATTCTTCGTTCTACTCTGCTTTGTCCCGGCGTGGCTGCTCTACCGCCGGCGGGTTTTTATCAGGGTCTAGCGGGGTTGTTGCGACCTGAACCCGCGGTTCAGTCGAAGCGCGCAAATCCCGATCACAGAATTGTTAATGGCATATAAAAATGTCCTTTTTCATGCCAAAGAGTTTTTTGACGCGGCACTTGACCATGCGCACATACGGCGGCTACGCTGCACGTGCCGGTATCACGCTGCGTCCTGAAAACCGAAGGAGGCATGTGCCCGGCTCACCCCGTATGACAACGACTCGCGTTTTGATCATCGAAGACGACAAAGACATCGTCGAGCTGGTGCGATACAACCTCGCGCATGAAGGATTTCAGGTGACGGCGATTGCCGATGGAGCTTCAGGGCTCGCGCAGATTCGCAAATCGCCGCCCGATGTGCTGCTGCTCGACCTCATGCTGCCGAAGCTCTCCGGCTTGGAGATTTGCAAGGAGGTCCGGCGTGATGTCTCGCTGAATCGCCTTCCCATCTTGATGGTCACGGCACGGAGTGAAGAAGCCGACCGCGTGGTGGGACTCGAAATGGGCGCGGACGACTACGTCACAAAACCGTTCAGCCCGCGCGAACTGGTGGCTCGCGTGAAAGCCCTTCTACGCCGCGCCGCGCCCGCGGACGAGCCCGAGCGTTCGATCGAAATCGGCTCGCTCCTGATTGATCCCTCGTCCTACCGCGTGAGCCGCGGGGGCAAGGGAATCACGCTGAGCACGCTTGAATTCCGGTTGCTCTATCACCTGGCGTCTCGGCCAAACAAGGTTTTTACGCGCGACCAATTGCTCGACACAGTTTGGGGTACGGACCGCTTCGTCACGCCGAGAAGCGTGGACGTGTATATACGCCGGCTGCGCGAAAAGATCGAAGCGGATTCCGAAAAGCCGGTGTATCTAAAAACGATTCGCGGAGCCGGGTATATGTTCGAGGTCGAGCCGGAGCTGAGCCGCACAGAGCGCGGCGCCCGCGCGAGTTAATGCGAATCAATTTGTTCTGGCAATTTGGTTTGATCTTTCTTGGGTTGTTGCTGATCGGGTTGTTTACGGCCGAAGCGTTTTCCACGGCTATGGTCGAGCGCCGTTTCCTCTGGATTGCGGCGCTGATCATCCTGCTGCTCACGGGCGCCATCTCCTTATTATTCTCGCGATCGTTTTCCACGCGTGTGCGGCGCTTGGAGGAATTCTCGCGCCGCTTGGCCGCCGGCAATTTTCAGCCGATCGAGCCGGCCGACCGCCGGGACGAACTCGCGTCTCTTGCCCGCGCGATGAACGAAACCGCTGAGCGGCTCGCCCAGACCTTTCGTTCGCTGACCGACGAGCGCAATCGGACCACGGCGATTCTCGAAAGCATGATCGAAGGAGTAGCCGTCGTCGGGCCAGATGAGCGCGTGGTTTTCTCGAACTCCGCCTTCGCGCAGATATTGTCGTCGGGCGGCTTGGAAACGTCCTCCGCGCCGGGCCGTCTGTTGGTCGAACTGGTGCGCCAGAGCGATCTATTGAATACGGTGCGCCACGTGCTCGCTTCCGGGCAGCGCGAGGAAAGCGAAGTCACCGTGGGCACGTTGCGGCCGCGAACCTTCGCGGTCACCGCCACGCCGGTTGGCGGCAGCGAGGCGGCAGGCACGAATCTCGGGGCTGTGCTCGTACTCCACGATATCAGCGAGCTGCGGAGGCTCGAGCGTGTGCGTCGAGATTTTGTGGCCAATGTTTCGCACGAGTTCAAGACGCCGCTCACGGCCATCCAGGGATTTGCCGAGACTCTGCTCGGAGGTGCGCTAGAAGATACGGCGAACCGCAGCCGCTTCGTCGAGATTATTCGAGATCATTCGGTAAGGCTCGCGCGGCTAACCGACGATTTACTGAAACTTTCGCAAATCGAAGCCGGCCGGCTGGAGCTTGATCTTCGGCTCGTCAATATCTCCGCACTGGTGAGCTCTTGCGTTGAGACGGTGCAGTTCCAGGCGGAGAAGAAGCGACAAACGATTGCAGTGCATTGTTCCCCAGACCTGCCGGCGATCTCGGCCGATGCTAACCGGCTTCGCGAAGTGCTGCTGAACCTTATGGAAAATGCGGTGCAATATACACACTCCGGCGGGCGAATCGAGGTAGCAGCCGAAACCCGCGACGGCGAAGCCGTGATCACCGTCGCCGACAATGGAATCGGCATCCCGCAAACCGAGCAGCAGCGAATCTTTGAGCGGTTCTACCGCGTGGACGCGGCGCGCTCGCGCGAGGCCGGCGGGACAGGACTCGGGTTGAGCATCGCGCGCCACATTGTCGAAGCGCATGGCGGACGCATCTGGCTCGAGAGCAACCTTGGCGAGGGATCGCGGTTTCATTTCTCCGTGCCGGCTTCCGGCTAACCTCAGGGGCCGCTTCGCAACCCGGACAGGCCTCCGCGGGCTCAGGTTTGGCGTCATCGGGAATTTACCTCCGGTTCAACTCCATGTAACTTGCACCGTCCAGCATGCAATCGGTGGCAAACCTAGTTAACCATTGCCCGTCCACAAGAATCGGAAGGGCCTGGCAGCGGCTCAAGGAGCGATATGGCAGCCCCGGTGGCAAACCCGCAGTTGGTCTATCAGGAAGCGCTCGTCAATTATCTGGTTTCGATGGCCCGCACGGTCGAACGCAACGTGCAAAAAGCGCTTGATTCGCTGCTCCGTGGCCCGGACGGCGGCGCAAGCGACCTGGCCAGCGAAGTTTTTCTCACCGAGCCTCGAATCAATGAAATGGAGATGTTGATTGACGAGCACTCGGTGCGCATCCTGCGCTCCGGAAATCTTACGGACGACGAAATCCGCCTGACCGTGGCCGCGCTCAAGATTACGAATGACCTTGAGCGCATGGGCGATCTGGCGGTGAATATCGCCCAGCGCATCATCTCGCTCGAACAGATGCCTCTTGCCGAACTGCCTGAAGAAATGCCGGCGATGATTTCCGCGGTCCGGGCCATGGTGACGAAATGCTTTGGCGCCCTGATCTACCGCAACGTGGTTCTGGCGGGTGAGGTGCTGGAATCGGATGACGTTGTGGACCGTTACAGGGACCAGATATTTGAGAACCTGATGGCCGGGATGCAGGCCAATCCGGGCCAGATCAGCGCGAACCTGCAGTTTGTGCTGGCCAGCCGTTATCTCGAGCGCATTGCGGACCACGCCACGAATATAGCCGAAGACACGATTTTCTGGCTGCGTGGTCTGGACGTGCGGCATGGGCGCGCTCTCGGAGCGGCGTCACAAGCGGGTCTTACGTACAATTCATAACGGGTTGATTGCGCATTGACGTAGCGGCGTTAGGCTGCTAACTGACGAGCCAAGCAACAAAGCTCCGGCCTGATCGTCTCCTCGATCTTCAGGCGACACCCCACCTCGGGGCTGGCGTTCCCCTGGCGCCAGCCCCGTTTCCTCTTTTAAGGAGTTGCTAGACCCGCCAAACGGCAGATTCTTCGATACTTTCGCAGGCGCTGTGTACCCGCAAAATATTGTTAGGCAAAGGCAAACGAATTGAGATATACTTACGCTGCGTTTGTTGCTCCTTGTGCAACCTAGAGATTCGTTTATGAGGTGCCGCAAGCTACAACTTGCTGCACCTTTTTTTGGTCTACGGCTAGAGGCGCCGAGCGATCGGACGAGCAGCACCAAACAGCTAATTTCAAAAAAAGAAGAGGAATTACAGTGAAAGAACAAGGAACAGTGAAGTGGTTTAATGCAAGCAAGGGCTTTGGTTTCATCCAGCGCCAGTCCGGCGAGGATGTTTTCGTCCACTTCTCCGCGATTCAAGCGGATGGATACAAGTCGCTCAACGAAGGTCAAGCCGTTGAGTTCGAGGTAACGAAGGGCCCCAAGGGTTTGCAGGCGACCAACGTCACTAGCCTCTAGTCCCAGTGGCGAGCCGGGCAGCTACCCGGCTCGCCTTTTTTTGTGCCCGCACGACGCTTCCCGCCAGTTTTGAATTCCTAAAACCAGGTTTGCTGTTTGTACCGTACGTATTCTTCGCCGAACTTTTCAGCGAGGACCTTTTCCTCTTGGCGTGCCCGGTAGATCTGCATGGGTACCAGAATCAGGAAAATGAGCAGAAAACGCGGATCCCAGAAGAGGAAGAAACCGGCGATTGCCAAACCGCCGAAGACGTAGATCGGATTGCGGATGCGCGAATATAGTCCGTGGGTCACTAGTTTGTTTGCTTTTGCCTGAATCGCAAACGAGCTTCCCAATTCGATCCTGGCGAGCACCAGCAGCGCCAGCGAGGGAAGCAGAATCGCCACGCCCGCGATCCGCGCGGGAGTCCACGGCTGGTGGTTGAAGGCGAGGATCAGACCAATCGCTACCACCACCGGAATGATCGTCAGGATGTTCAGTTTCATTGCAGACCGTCACGAAACAGCGCGGGCTAGCTTACATTGGATGGAAGGTTTCAGCTCAACAAAACGCACGCGCCGAAAAATGGTTCGTTGGTTACAGCAAAATGGGGTGTCCCTGCGGCGGGCACACTCTGTTCTGAAAAAGAAAAAGGCGGGAACTCGGCCAATCGCGCCGAGTTCCCGCCCATTGCAAAGCGGCCTAAGGGAGAACGTACCGAAGGTCAAGGTAAGCCATCACAAGGTGCGCGTTCTTCGGATCGGTCGCGCCCGCTGCGGGAAGAGGATTGATGTACCACGGAGCTCGCGTAAGGTACGAAGCCTGCGTGATGAGCTGTAGCTTGCCGTAATTGGGACTCTGCCAGAAGGTCTGGATCAGGCCGAACGTGCCCTCTTGGATGGCCCGATTATCGGACGAAGACGACTTCGTGTATCCGTAGCCGACCAGCGCGCCGGTGCTCGAAGAAGGATCAATCACTGCGTCGCGGCCGTAGTAGGCGCCGCCGTAGTAGGCGTACAACATGGACGATTTTGTGGCTTGCCACTCGAAACCGCCAATGCCCGAAGCGGCGTGCAAGGGAACGGGCGTGAAGGGCGAAGTGGTCGTTGCTTGTGAAACCACCATATCGGGACCCAAGCCGAAGATATAACGTCCGCCGCCATCGCTATAGAATGAGCTCTCAATCAGGTGGAAGTTCTTGAAGAGCTCGAGGTTCATGTTGATCGACCCGCCTCCGCCCGCCTTCACGCGAGTGGAACTGGTCGCCGATCCAGTAATCGAGCCGGGAGTAAGAAGCTTGAACTCGGTGACCAAGCCTGCGATTTCGAAGTGGAGGTTCTTATCGCCGACTTTGGTATCGTTCGCCAGCTTGGCGATGATGTCTGGCGCAACGTTCGGAGTTGGAGGAGTGGCTAAAACGCCGCCGCTGGTCTCGTCCACCTGCCCAACGACGCTGTTGAACAAGGACGGAGTCGTTACAGCCGTTGAGACAAGTTGATCCGAGTTTTCGAGCGAAACGGCGAAGGCCCAATTGTCATCCGGGTGATAGACGATCCGAAGTTGCGGTTGGCGAGCCCACGTCAAACCAACTTGGTAGTTCGTGTCCATCTCTTGTCCGTAGAAGATGTCACTGGGCCATGGCGATATTCCTACCCGGTTCGGAGTGAGCAGGGTCCATTCCTGTCCGCCCAGGAGTTCCCACGGTCCGCGCCGGTAGTCCACAAAATATAAGCGCGAACGGAATGTATTCGAGTTGCTGGTTACGTTGGCATTTTGCGCGACCGCGCCGAGGAAGTCAGCCTCAAAATAGCCGGCCACTTTGCCCCCGGCGACATCGGCATCCACGCGCAGAGAAATTCGCGAGTTCTGCATGCTCATGCGGTTCTCGGTCAAGCCCGCTGTCGGGAAGTTGTTATTGAACGGGATCCCGCCGAAGCTTGTTCCAATTCCGTTCCCTGTCCCGACCGTGCGGAACACATCCGTCAAATCCATGAAGCCGCCGGGTGTGAACCGGGCCGAACCGATCCGGAAGAAGAGCGGTGCCGGTTCCGAGTCCTGCTGCGGAGAACGATAGGAAGAAGCTGTGGCCGTCGGCGTGACTGTTGACGAAACCGTAGATGAAACGCCCGAGGCCGAAGGTACGTTAGCGGCAGAAGCTACGGAGGACGTGGAGGCTGCTGTTGAAGCCGCCGGTCCGGCCGTGAGTGTCGCCGGCGCTGCGCCAGCGGACGCAGGCTGCGAAGCTGGCAGCGCTACTCCGTTCGGCGCCGCTGCTTCCGTGGCCAACTGCGTCTTCATCACGTCAATCTCTTCCTGTTGCCGGGTAATTTGGTCCGCCTGCGAACGCAGTTGCGCGCGCATCTCATCCAATTCTTCTTCGAGTGACGGCTTCGCTTTCGCCTTGTCGGCGGATTTTGCCGGTGCTGCCGGCTGTTTGGCGGCATCAGCGGCGCTGCCGTTCGCGGGCTTTGCACTGTCAGTGCCATCGCCCGAAGCCCCATTAGCCAACACGGGCGATGCCATAAGGCCGAAGGCCAGAATCCAGACTGCGATCTTTCGCATGCTTTCCCCCTCTTTGAAATTGCGCAGCAAATTCATGTTGCTTGCCGAAATGCGGCAGGGACACCCCACCCCGGCGGACACACATGAACCAACCCCGATTGAGAAGCGGGATACTAAGCGTTACGACGTGAAGCATATGTGAGAGGTTTGTGAATACTGTGTTACATCGTAACTAGCTGCGAATAAGCCAATTGCACATGGAGGCGCGTGAAGATGGCACGAGGGCACCCCAGATCACAACGCCTCAAGTCTGCTCTACCAACATCGGCTGCACCGGTGTGATACCTTACTTCCCTAGTGCAATATGCCTTCCTGATAAACCAATTCGGTAAACCTGGTGTCGTAATCATACTTTGCGGTGGCTTGTGAAATCGCTGCTTGCGCCTGGTTGAGTTGCGCCTGGCTCAATTCGACGATGCTGCTCAAGCCCAAGTGGTATCGGGCTGTTGCGAGGCTTAGCGCCAGGTTTGCTTCGTCCAAGAGCTGAGCGGTCACGGCAAGATTCTGATAGGCAGTGTTTGCCGCCAACCAAGCGGTTTGAACGTCGCGCTCCACGCTGTTTTGAACGTCACGAAGCTGCTCGGAGGCCTGGCGGGCGCGATTGAGCGCTTCGGAGTGCCGGGCATTGAAGAGCTTGCCGTTGAAGATCGGTATGTGTACGTCGAAGGCGGCGGCGGCATAGTTCTCCGGCAGAGGAGCTTGCCCGTAGGGTATTTCTCCGGCCGCCCCCACAAGCGAAAGAGTCGGCATCCACAGATCGCGCTCGGCCACTGCGAATTTCTGGGCGGACTCGACCTGCAATCGTTCGGAGATCAGCTCAGGACGATTTTGATTGGCGGAGGCAAGTGCGTCATTCAATGCCGGAAGCGTCGTGGGAGCCAATTCCGGCTCCACCAGTTCAAACTGGTGTGGTCCCGAAAGGCCCAAAGCCGCCGAGAGTATGGCGAGAGACGATTGCGCATCGTTCTGCGCTTGCAGCAGCAGCAATTGCGCTTCGGACAGATTGACGTTCGCAAAACTTACGTCGAGACTCGACTTCAACTTGCTTTGCTCGAGTGCCGTGACTTGTTGGGATACCACAGTACGCTCGTCCACGGTTTGTTGCGCAACGCGCAGCACAGCCTGCGCACGCAGCGCCTGGTAGAAGGCGCGATCCGCGCCGAGGAGCACGTCCTCGCGTGAAAAATTGACCTCCGCATCCGCCGCCTTCGCCTGCAAATCAGCGCTTGAGACGAGATTGCGCGTCCGGCCAAAATCGGTGACAAGTTGCTGAACACTCAAGCCGGCCGCAAAACGGTCATATACGATCGGGTTGTTCAGCGCCCCGGCTGCGATGCGGCTGCCGGGCGCGGATTCCGCTCCAGTCAGATCGCTGTTGACCACCGGGTAGTACGCGGAGCGCACCTCGGTGGTCACATTGTGTTGCGCAGCCGCGCCGTATTGCGCGGCCAGAAACCGCGGATGATTCGCGAGCGCCATCTGGCGCGCCTGGTCGAGAGTCAACGGAGGCGTGGGCGCGGACGGAACCTGTTGCGCTTGACCTTGCGCGGGTGCCTGCGCTTGAGCCGGCTGAACGTGAAACGATTGCGCCGAGGCGGACATCACTGCCATCGCCGAGCCCAGCAGCACGGGGATAAGACGTCGCATCATGCCTCCTGCGGTTCTGCAGCCGCGGCTTCCGCGGCGCGCTCGCGCCGCTGATACATCAGCAAATAGGCCGCCGGTACGACGAAGATGGTAAGAACGATCGAAGAGAGCAAGCCGGCGATGATCACGCGAGCCAACGGCGCATACGCTTCGCTACCCGTTTCCAGTTTGAAGGCCATTGGCAGCAATCCGACAACGGTTGCCAGCGACGTCATCAAGATGGGACGCAAGCGAATCCGGCAGGCATCGGTGACCGCTTTGCGTAGTTTGTGTCCTTCACTTCGCAGAACGTTGGAAAAGTCCACGATCAGAATGCTATTCGAAACCACCATGCCTTGCAGCATCACGATGCCCATCAGCGACTGAATGTTCAGCGTGGTGGGCGTGAACGCTAGAACTAGAATCACTCCAATCAATCCCGTGGGCACCGCCAACACGATCAGAAAGGGGTCTACGAAAGAAGAGAACTGCGCCACGAGAATCAAATAAACCAGGAGCACGGCCAGAAAAAGTCCCAGGCCGAAGCTCTTGAACGAGGAATTCATTGTCACTACCAGTCCTCGCACATCCACTCGTGTGTTCGAATCCAAATGCAAGCCTGCAAGGACCTTCGAGATCTCCTTGTTGGGCTTGCCCAGATCTTCTCCCTTCGGCGCCACATAAACGTCAATTGACCGTTCGAGTTGATAGTGATCGACTTCTGTGGGCGTCAGGATGGGCGTCACGGTTGCAACTTGGTTCAAATAGGTGGGCATCTTCAGGTTTGGCGCCCGGAGCGGCATCGCCTTCAGGTCCTCGATCGTGTGTACCTGATTTTCGGGATACTGTACTGTCACGAAATAGTTGTTGCCGGTTCTCGAGTCCACCCAGTAACTCGGAGCGATCATCACATCCGAGGTGAGCGCCGTGATCACATTATCCACGACTTCCTTGGGATTCAGGCCCAGTTGAGCCGCCCTCTCGCGGTTCACATCCATTTGCAACCCTGGATAGTCCATGTCTTGCGGCACATAGACGTCTGAAATGTCCGGCAGCGCTTTGATTCGCCTCGCAATGTCTTGCGCCACGGAGTCATCCACGTGCAAGTCCATTCCGCTCACCTGGACGTCAATCGGAGCGGGCATCCCTTGATTCAAGACCGAATCAACCAATCCTCCGGATTGAAAGTACGTGCGGAGTTGTGGAAGCTCCTCCGCAACTTTTCGCCGGACCCGGGCCATGTAGTCAAAGCTGCTGATGTGATGGTCCGTCGCTAGGCCGACCTGCACGACGGCCGTGTGCATGCCCGAGTTGGTCGTAAAGAGAGCGGAGAAATCGGGCATGACGCCGATGTTGGAGACAATCGTCGTCAGATCCTTCGGCTCGACCACTTGCCTCACAATGTCCTCGACCTTCTTCACGTCGTCGTTCGTAATCTCGATGCGAGTTCCGGTTGGCGCTTTCAGGTTGATCACAAACTGCCCCGCATCTGTGCGCGGGAAGAAAGCTACTCCGATGAACGGTACGAGAAGAAAGCTGAGCAGAAAGAGTGCGATGAAGCCAAGAATCGTCGTACGGGGAAACTCCAGCGCTTTGGTGACCCAGCGCTCGTAAAAGTTGAGCATTCGCTCGAATTTAGCGTTAAAGACTGCGTGAAATCGCGCTCCCCAGGATTTCTTGACAGGCTCACCGTCCCCGGCGTGTTCGTGAATCGGCTTCAAAAAATACGCGCAGAAGAGCGGCACCACGGTCATAGCGTCAAAGTACGAAGCGAAGAGGGCGATCACCACGCCGAGAGCGAGCGCCCCGAAAAGAAACTTGCTCACGCCGAAGAGAAACGTTACCGGAAAAAAAACAACGACAGCGACCAGCATGATCGCCAAAACGGCCAGCGCGACCTCGTTCGCTCCCTTTAACGCGGCTGTCCTGGGGTCCTCGCCCATCTCGAGATGCCGGTAGACGTTCTCAATGACCACGACCGAATCGTCAATCAGTCGCGAGAATGCGAGCGCCAGTCCGCTCAGCACCATGCTGTTGATTGTCTTTCCTGCGGTGTGCAGCACAAAAAACGTAATCATCACGGAGATGGGAATGGAAAGGAACACGGCTACCGTGGCGCGAACGCTCCCCAGGAAGACCAGGATCATTATGGCCGTGAGAAACAACCCTACGCCGCCTTCGCGCAACACGGTGGATATCGCCTCTTTGACGAACACGGATTGGTCGAACACCACGTGGGTCTTCAGTTGCGATGGGATATCGCGAAGCGTTTGAATCGCTTTCCTGACGCCCTCTACCACGGCGATCGTATTGGTGTCTCCACCCTGTTTTTCCACCGGAACGTAGACCGACTTCTGCCCATTCACGCGGACGATGTTGTACTGCAAGTAGGAGCCGTCAACTGCCTTTCCGACATCGGACACAAAAACCGACTTTTCACCTTCTGTCTTGAGGGGAATTTGGTTGAGCGCCGCGGCATTAGGCACCTGAGCATTCGTGTAGATGTTGTAGTCAAGAGGACCCAGACGCACGTCGCCGGCGGGCAGAATCAGGTTCGAGTCATTCGTGGCGCGCACCACATCCATCGGACTCAGTTCATGGGCCTGCAACTTGAGCGGGTCAACATAAACCATTAACTGGCGATACTTGCCTCCAAACGGCGGCGGAACGGTTGCGCCTGGCACCCCCGCGATTTGATTGCGAATTTGGTATTGCAGGTAATCGTGCAACTGCGTCTCGTTCAGTCCTTGGCCTTCCACCGTCAGCAAGCAGACCGGTAGGTTGGACGCATCCGTACGCAAGACCACCGGGGGCAATGTGCCTGGAGGCAACCGCCGAAGATCGGCCATGGCTAGATTTGAAATGCCGGTAACGTCCGCATTGGCATCCGTGCCGGGTTGAAAGAAGACTTTGATCAGGCTCACGCCCGTCAGTGACCGTGATTCGATGTGATCAATTCCACTGCCCAGGGTAAAGAAGCGCTCGAAAGTATCGGTAATGTCCGCCTCAATCTGCTGCGGGGGCATGCCGTTGTAAAACGTCGCGACCAGCACCATGGGAATATCGATCGGAGGAAACATGTCCACGGGCATCTGGTTGACACTCGTCAGGCCGAGGACGCCAACAAAAAGGCAGAGCACAATGATGAAGTAGGGATGCTTGATGGAAAATGTTGGCATGAATGCTCCTAATGCATTTGCGATGCGTCCGTCAGTTTCGGCGAAACGAGTTCGCCGACTGTGTACTGGTTCTGTTCGCCAAAGATCACGAGGTCGCCGGCATTGAGGCCGGAGACGACTTCAACGTCATTTGCGGTTTGCACGCCCAGGGTCACGTTGCGCTTTTCGATCCGGTTTGAACTGTTCACCACCAGTACGGTTCCCCGGCTGCCGCTGCTTCGCTCCACTACTTCCACGGGCACGGTTGCCACATTCACCGCGTCGGTCAGGGGGATCTTCACCGACGCGTACATTCCGGGAACAATTTCGTATTTCGGATTGGGCACTTGAACTTCGGTGTGCATGGTACGCGTGGCCAAATCAATCTGGTCGGAAAACCGAATGATTTTCCCGGCAAACGTTTTGCTTAGCCCGGAAACATCCACCTCGAGGGTCTGTCCATCATGGATGTTCGCGACCGCCCGTTCTGGCACGGGAATTACCAATCGCAGCAGATCGTTTTGTGAAAGACGGCATAATGACGCATCGCCCTTGCTGGATGAGGTTCCCGCTGGAAGCAGTGCGCCCGTGTATGCGTTCATCTGCGTCACCACCGCGTCAAAGGGCGCGGTGATGCGCGAGTATGCGAACATGTCCTTGTCTTTTTCGAGCGCGGCCTTGACGGCGGCCAAGCCCTGCTCCGCGGCCGCTACGGAATCTTTGGCGGCAGAAAGGCCGGCGCTCGCTTCGATATCCTTGCCTTGCGCGACATCTATGTCCTGTTGGGCGATCAGGTTGGGCTGCGTCTTCTGTACGTCGGCCAGCCGCGTGTAGGTGATGTGCGCAACACTATAAGCCGAGTCAGCACGGCCCACTTCTTCGTGCGCCCGCGCCAAATCCTGCTCGCTGCGATGGACGGCCGCTTGATCTTCTTCGATCTGTTGTTGGAGTTCGGGAATTTCGAGCACAGCCAGAAGCTGTCCTTGCTTCACGTGCGATCCCCAATCCACGTAGAGCTTCTTGATGTAACCGGAGACCTTCGCGTAAGCATCAATCTCCTGGAACGGCTGGAACTCGGAAGCAATTTCTAGATTGTCGGTCACGTTTCGCAGCGTCACTTTCACGACAGCGACCTGCGGCGCGCCGGACTGATCTCCCGCCTGTGTTTCCGGCGCCTTTCCGCATCCCGCGGCAAGTCCGAGAAAAACGAACAGGGCCAGGGAAGTAGGTCTTCTTGGATGTGTCATGGCGTTGCCTCGTCGGTCATCGAGCGTTCTCGTTCCGTGGCGTCGAGCGTTCAAGATTCGATTTCCTTTACTTTCTGCCGAAGCTTGGCGAGCGCGAAATCAGGCGATTTGCAGAAGTTTATCAAGAGCTTCCTTTTTTCAAGGATGTCTTGCGCCGCGGCGGGAACCTTGTCGGCAATCGCGGCCGGTATTGTCTGCACTCCGTGAAGATCGGCGTGGATGAGATCTCCGCGCTGTATCTTCAACCCCCCAACTTGCACCGCGCCCCCAAAATCAAACACGTGTGCGTATCCATGCGAGACGGCCACGTTACCCGCAAACAGCGGGAACCCGTTCTTCCGGACGGGGGGCAGATCGCGTACTGCTCCGTTGGTCACCAGGCCCACACAGCCGAGTGTCTGCAGGATGTTCGCATGTACTTCGCCGATGAACGCTCCGAGTCCCGGAGGGTCATCTAGATCTTCAATCACCACGACACGCGGGACGGGAATTTTCAGCAGCTCGTTCCACCACTCGGTCCGGTCGTAATAGCTGCGCCCTTCCATCGGAGGGTCAGAGCTGCGAATCCTTGCGGTCGCCGCGTAGCCAACCATCGGCGGGAGTTCGGGGAACATGCAATGAATGCCCGCGTTGGCAAAGCCCACATTTCGCAAACGCACTGCAAACGTTTCAATTGCGCTAGCAACGACGCAAGAACTGAGTTTGCCGAGCTCCTCAAGGATCTCCGGCGGAACTGGATCGGAGCGCATTTTGTTGACTCCTCCTTATCCGATGTTCGAGCGAACACAATTGGACACGAGAGCCGCTTCGGATTAGACGGCGGCCTCTGGCAGACTCACCGGGCGCCGCTGCCCCAATCGAACTCGGCTGCGGATTCTGTTCCCGCTTGCGCGAGGACGAAGATTCCGTCCGGCTCAATAGACCATGAGAAGCCCCAACCTGCGAAGCGAAATCTCCCAAGGGGCCTACGCTTAACGAAGAGAGGGGAAAACTACAGGGCTATAGGAGGCGACCGAAGCTGTGGAATATCAACGGAGGGGCGAACGCGTCCGGCTTCGCGTTCCACGCTAAAAGCGAACTGACTCTTCCCTAACTCGGGAAGCTTCAAGGGCGTCGGGAAGACCGCCAGCCGGTGCATCTGCTGAGAATGGTGATAGACACGATCCGCTATCTTGACTGACGCCGTGAAGTACCGGGATTGTAGGTTCTTTGGCGAGTAATGCGGTGTCTTCGCCTGGACGGCGACAATCACCATGCCGACCAGCAACAACACCACAAGCAGCACGCGCGCCCATGCCTTGCGCCGCTGCGTACCGCTCGTCAAATTGACGCTGTGTTCCATTCGAGGTGATGCGGCATTGCTCGACGCTTTCTTCCCGCTACTTGGATGCGCGATCTCTCGCCAGCGTCATCGCAATTAGCGCAGCGATGATAACGCCGCATCAAACTTCAATCAAGGCGCAAGTTTCCGCACCCTCCTGGTGTAATGTTCCCAACGCATCGTCTTTCCTTTCATCTACTTGGAGCTTCATCCCGAATTCTTGCCATTGTAACAAAGCTGTAACACAGCCAGACAACAATCCCTTATCAAGGAGAATTTGCCGAACATGAAGAAGACACTGCTGGTAGTGTCGCTGTGCCTCGGGCTGGCCACCGTCGTCGGAGCCCAGACCGTACAGTTGAATGCCGCGGGAGCCACATTTCCGTATCCCATTTATTCTAAATGGTTTGACGACTACCACAAGCTACATCCGAACATTCAGATCAACTATCAGTCTCTCGGATCGGGTGCCGGCATTCGCCAAGTAATCGAGCACACCGTGGATTTCGGGGCGTCGGACGGTCCCATGTCCGATGACCAGCTCAAGCAAGCGGGATTTAAGATTCTGCATTTTCCGACTGTGCTTGGCGCCGACGTGCCGAGCTATAACGTAGCGGGCATCACCGGCACGCTAAGGTTTACACAGAAGGCGCTCGCAGGGATCTTTCTGGGCACCATCACGAAGTGGAACGACCCGGAAATTACGAAATCCAACCCGGGCGTTAACCTTCCCGGAAACGACATCATCGTTGTGCACCGCTCGGATGGCAGCGGAACCACCTACATCTGGACGGATTTCCTGTCTAAGGCCAGCGACGTCTGGAAGAACAAAGTGGGCACAAACGCTTCCGTGAACTGGCCGGTGGGTCTAGGCAGCAAAGGCAACGAGGGCGTGAGCGGGCTACTCAAACAGACGCCCAATTCGATCGGCTACATCGAGCTGATCTACGCCGTTCAAAACAATATTCCTTACGGCGATGTGCAGAATTCTTCCGGCGCGTTCGTCAAGGCCACCTTGGCGAGCGTTTCCGCGGCAGCCGCCGGAGCGGCCGGAGACATGCCCGAAGATTTCCGCGTTTCGATCACGAATGCCCCCGGGAAGGGTGCATATCCGATTTCCAGCTTTACTTGGCTTCTAATACCGGCACAGATTCAAGACGCGACAAAACGTAAAACGATTACCGATTTTCTGAGGTGGATGCTGACCGATGGCCAGAAGGACTGCGAGGCTCTTTCCTACGCCAAGCTGCCTGCGCAGGTCGTGGTGAAGGAAACCAAGGCTATCGCGCAAATTCAGTAGGATGGTAGAGTTCAGCCGGCGAAATCCATGGCAGCGACTTCAACTACCGTAGGACCTGCAGGCATTGATTGGCGTCCGCAGGCCCTGCTTCGCCGGTTGCGTAGTGGCGATGAGATCGCGCACATCATCACGCTGATATTTGGCGCGACGATCCTTATCATCACGGTTCTGCTTGTTTATGAGCTGTGGATTCACTCCGCGCCTTCCCGCGCCAAATTTGGCTTCCACTTTTTCTACACCAGCACCTGGGACCCCGTCTTCGACAATTATGGCGCGCTGCCGTTCATCTACGGCACCCTCGTTACAACCGCCGTGGCGCTGTTTCTCGCCGTGCCTCTCGGTTTGGGGGCGGCGATTTTTCTTTCCGAGTTGGCGCCTCCGAAGATTTCTGCGGGGCTGTCGTTTGTGATTGACCTGCTGGCAGCGGTGCCCAGCGTGATTTACGGACTGCTGGCAATCTTCGCTTTGATTCCGCTTTTGAGATCGACGATTGAGCCGGCGCTGAAAACATATTTTGGTTTTCTGCCGATCTTTCAAGGACCTATCTACGGCGTAGGTTTTCTGGCAGCCGGCCTGGTGCTGGCAGTCATGACCGTGCCGTATATCGTTTCGGTTTCGCGCGAGGTATTGCTGGCAGTTCCGGCCGACCAGCGCGAAGCTGCGCTCAGTCTTGGTTGCACGCGCTGGGAAACAACCTGGAAGGTCGTGGTTCCCTACGCGAAGACAGGTATTTTGGGCAGCATATTTCTTTCCATGGCGCGCGCCTTGGGAGAAACCATGGCCGTCACCATGGTCATCGGCGGCACGAACCAAATTTCAGCTTCCCTTTTTGCGCCGGGCTACTCCATTGCGGCGGTCATTGCGGATCAGTTCACGGAAGCAACCGGGAACCTGTACTTGAGCGCGCTGATTGAGCTGGGCTTGGTGCTTTTTCTGCTGACCTTTATGCTCAACGGCATCGCGCGGATTTTGATCGTTTTGACGCAACGGCGTGGCGGAGGCGTAGCGGCCTGATGAGCTTTCGGCTCTTATGGCGTAAATCGGTGAGCGCTTTCATGTTGAGCGTTACTGCGCTCTGCGCGCTGGTGACGGTGTCCGCTCTGTTCGTCATCCTGGGCTACCTAGTGTGGAACGGTGCACGTGCGCTCCACTGGAGCTTCTTTACCAACTTGCCCGCGCCCGTCGGCGAAACCGGCGGAGGTATTGCCAATGCCATCGTAGGCAGCGGCAAGCTGCTGTTGCTTTCCGCGGCGTTTGGAGTTCCGGTGGGTTTGCTCGGCGCGATCTATCTTGCGGAATACGCTAGCAGTACGCCCGCATTTTTGGTTCGATATGCCGCCGACATGCTCAACGGCGTTCCCTCGATTGTCATGGGAATCTTCGCCTATACCATTGTCGTGATACCCATGCGGCATTTTTCTGCGCTAGCCGGAGGGTTCGCCTTGGGCGTGATGATGATTCCTATCATCCTGCGCGGCAGCGAGGAATTCCTGAAGGCTGTGCCGCGCTCTATGCGCGAAGGTTCTATGGCACTGGGTGCGAGTAAGTGGCGAACCATCGTCAAAGTGGTCGTTCCGGCCGCCTCCGGGGGACTTCTTACGGCTATTCTGCTAGCCCTGGCGCGCGTGGCGGGTGAGGCGGCCCCGTTGCTCTTCACGGCACTTGGCAACCGCTTTTGGGCGCACGGGTGGAACGAGCCGATTTCCTCGCTCCCGGTTGTAATCTACGAATATGCAATCTCTGCTTATGATGACTGGCACCACCAAGCCTGGGCAGCGGGACTCGTATTATTGGCTTTGGTACTCGCTACCAATTTGCTTACGCGCCTTTTGTTACAGCGTCAAGCGACGCAGCGGAGATAATCGGTTATGGAATTCTCATCTGCCGCAAGACCCGCGCTGGCCAGAGAGGTATCCGCTCCCATGGTGACTTCTGTGCCGAATGATGCTCCGAGAGACACCGGCTCCAAAACCTTGCGGATGTCGGTAGCCGACCTCGACTTTTACTATGGCAAAACACAGGCGCTCTTTCATGTGGACCTCGAGATTGCAGCCAATCGCGTGACGGCGTTAATCGGGCCATCAGGCTGCGGAAAATCGACCCTGTTGCGCACCCTGAATCGCATGCACGAGACCGTCAGCCATACGCGGCTCACCGGCAAGATTCTGCTCGACGGCGAAGACATCCTGTCGCAGGACGTCACGCGGTTGCGCCGCCGCGTAGGGATGGTTTTCCAACGTCCGAACCCATTCCCCAAATCGGTGTCTGACAACGTTGGCTACGGTCTGCGCATCAATGGCTATAAGGGGGCCCTGGACGAATTGGTCGAAAAAAGTCTGCGGCGCGCCGCGCTGTGGGAAGAAGTAAAAGACCGCCTGCATCGCTCCGCATACGCGCTTTCCGGCGGACAGCAGCAGCGGCTCTGCATCGCCCGGGCGCTCGCCGTCGATCCGGAAGTGCTGCTTCTTGACGAACCCTGTTCGGCGCTCGATCCCGTGAGCACCGCGAAGATCGAGGAATTGCTGATCCAGTTGAAAGAAAACTGCACGATCGTGATCGTGACGCATAATATGCAGCAAGCTGCCCGCGTCAGCGATTCCACGGCGTTCATGCTCAATGGCGAGCGGATCGAATTCAGCCCGACGCCGCAATTGTTTACCACTCCGTCCGATCCGCGTACGGAAGCCTACATCACGGGAAGATTTGGCTAGGAGAAACCGGATGGAGAGACATTTCGAGAGAGACCTAGAAGAGCTGAAAGAGCGACTGCTCTGGATGGGCAGCCTCGCCGAGCGCGCGGTGCACCAGTCGATTCACGCCGTGCTCGATGCCGACGAAAAGCTCGCGCGCGCCGTGCTGGACGAAGAGCCCGTGATCAACGAGCTCCAGAAGGAGATCGACGACCGCGTCGTCCAATTGCTGGCGCTTTATCAGCTCATGGCCACGGACCTGCGGTTCGTTCTGGCCGTCTCTCACATCAACAACGATCTTGAGCGGATCGGCGACCAGGCCGTGAATATTTCCCAGGCAGCCCTACGCGTGATCCGCCATCCGCGCGTGAAGCCCTACGTGGATCTTCCGCGCATGAGCGAACTGGCCGAGGAGATGGTTCGCGATTCGCTGAACGCGCTGGTGCGCAAAGACACCGAGCTCGCCAAGAACGTTTTGCTGCGCGACGACGAGGTGGACAGCCTGCGCGATCAGATCTTCCGCGAGCTGCTTTCTTACATGATGGGCGATTCCGCCGTGGTCTTCCCGGCGTTCGAGCTGATCCTCGTCGCCAAGAATCTCGAGCGCATCGGCGACCATGCCACCAACATTGCCGAAGACGTGATCTACATGGTGGCGGGCAACGATGTGCGTCACGCTACCGCGCCGGACCGCCGGTAGAACCTCTCATAAATGTCTTATTGTTGTGCTTCGCCTGCAGCGGGTAGTTTGCGGATGCGGTAGAGCTTCAACTTCCCGCTCGTATAGACGACGTCTCCGATGGTGCGCAGCCCGCTATCAAACTTTGCCACGTCGTACGCCCACACGTAATCGTAATCCTCTTGAATCTGCGCCCAATCGAGCGGCGAGTCGTATTTCAAATTCCAGAAGCCATCCGGATCGTGGACGTCCGCAGTGACGCGTAACGGCAATAACCCCGGCAACTGAAAGAGATAAGGCGAGAACCATCCTCGCTCAATCACTCCGTAGGCAGAGAAGTGCGGGTAAATCTGCCAGATCGGGTCTTCGTCCGCACCTTCGACAATCGGAAGCACACGAACATTAGGCGGCGTCATCGAGAAAGCTTGGGCCATGCCCGCCAGCTCAGGCTGGTCGGAGCGGAATTGTTGGGTGATATTGCCCACACGGAGGAAAAACAGCACCAGTGCAACAGGAGCGAGCCACCAGCCTCGACGTCCCATGCGAACGGTGGCGAACAGCAGCAGAAAGAATACCGGCAGCGCTCGAATGTCTATGTTCCATCCGTCGCCATAGCCGACAGGCAACGCCACATAGGCGCCAAGCACGGCCAGTGCGACCAACAGCCACCGCCAGTTCCAGTGAAATGCATGATTTGCCAGCCACCCCACGATGAACAAAAGTCCTACCCCGGCCAGCGTGGCCCAATCGAGCTGGTCCGAATAGCCCTGAACGAGGCTGGTGATGAAGGTTGAAAGCTTGTCGTCCACCGTGCGAAATTCCAGCCCGCTCTGATGGGACGCGGCGCGCGAAGAAATGAAATAGCAAAGCCCCGGCGGCAGGAAGAGCAGCGCCGAAAACAGCCATTCGCGCCAGCGAGGCCGCGTGAGCGAATAGACTCCGATGATCAGCGCGGTGAAGAGAAAGCCGAAAATGTGCGTGAAATACGTCGCACAGAGAGCAAGACATGTCAGCACCCATCCCCCGATGGATGGACGCGCCAGCCAGCGCAGCCACAATCCCGACGTCAGAAAAAGCAGCGAGAGGCTGCAAAAATACCCGAGGAATCCATAGAAGAAAAATATGTTAAAGACGCCGAGCAAGCCCCAGACGGCCAACGCGTCTTCGCCGGGGTTCGCTTGCCGCAGAAAAAACCACACCGCTGCGGGAAGCCCCAACACGGCAAAGCTCAAGACAATTTTCCCCGCCACAATTTCAGGGATTACGCGCCCGAGGCTGCTCAACACGAAATCCACCGTGATGTAAGGATTCAGTCCCCAGGCGCTCGCGTAGAACTTGCTGAAGTTGTACGCGGCATCGTGAAGATGCCCTAGAACAAAGCTGCTCGCGAGATGGTTTGGATAGTCGAGCAGCGCGGGAAACCGCACGGACCAGATCGGCAGCAAAAGAGCAGCGGCGACGATCGCCAGACCGCCGACTATGGCATATTGCGGCGAACGCCGGCGCGCGGACTCATTTTGTGAAATGGAGCCAGAACTCATCAGGAAAGGTCGTCAGCTCATTGCCGCATAGGCCCACCTAATGCTGGGCCACTTCGAGCGGTTCGTCCCAAATATAATGCCCGAACCAGCGGAGGTTTTCTTCCATCACCGAGCGCTGCTGCTTCGGCTTGTTAATCGGATGGCCAAAGCCCGGATAGACGACCATGCGCACCGGCACGCCGCGATCGCGCAGCGCCTGATATAACTCGAAGCCGTTGGGAATCGGCACGCGCTTGTCGCTGCCTCCGTGCTGAATCAGCGTCGGCGTCTTGGCCGACTTGATGTATGAGATCGGAGAGGTCTTGCGGTAGATCTCCGGATCGTCCCACGGTGTGGCGTGCAAGTATTCGCGCGTAAAGGGATGGATGTCGGTGCTGACGTAGTAGGTCATCCAGTCCGAAATGCCCGCTCCGACGGAGACGGCACGAAAGCGGTCACTCGATGCTGTAATGAAGGCGGAGATGTAGCCGCCCTCGCTCCAACCCATCGCGCCCACGCGGTCGCGGTCCACCCAGCCTTTGGCGATCAGGTAATCCACGCCGGAAATCACATCGGCGTAGTCACCCACGCCGAGATTGCGCACGTTCAATGAGCGGAACGCCTCGCCATAGCCCGCCGAGCCGCGATAGTTCGGACGCAGCACCAGCGCCCCCTTGGCGGCAAAAACTTCGATGGGATAGTACCGGTCAGCGCTGAGCGAAGTCCGGTCCACACCCGTGGGGCCGCCATGGATCACTACGAGCAACGGATACTTCTTTGCCGGATCGAAGTCCGCAGGCTTGATCAGGATTCCCTCGATCCTTGCGCCGTCGGTGGAATTCCACTGGATTCGCTCGCGAACCGCCGTGCGAAAAGGTTTGAGCTGGCTGCCCATCGTCGTGAGCGCGCGCGGCGCGAACGGCCGCGTCGCAGAAACATAAATTTCTGAATAGGCGTTGTCGTTCGCGCCGGCAAAAGCCACCTGCTTAAAATCGCGCGTGAAGGAAAATTGCGACGCGATCTCTGCCTTGGGTGTGCTCAGCCGCTCAACGGCTCCGGTCTTTGGATTTACCAAAAACAGATGGGAATACGTTTTCTGCAGGGCGCCGAAGTAAATACCGTCCGGTCCCCAGATCAGTGGTCCCGCATCTTCGTCGAATTTCTGCGTCAGCACGCGCGGCGTACCGCCTTCGGCAGCAACAATCGCGATCATGTGATTCGTGTAGAAGTCATACTTGCTGCCGTTCGACGTCTGATAGGTAATCTCAGAGCCATCGGGAGACCACTGCGGCGAAGTATCCGGCCCCGGCGTATCCACGATTTTCTTCACCGACCGGCTGGACAGGGTGGCCACGTAGATGTCGGCTGTATCCGCCGAGCCGAGATCAGGGTCGCGCTGCGCAGAAAAAGCGATGCGCGAATTATCCGGCGACCATGCAAAGGAACCCACAGTAAAGTCTTTGCCTTCTGTGATCCTTCGCGGCTCGGGCGGCAGAGTATTTTCCGGCGCGGGCACGTCAAGCACCCACAGATGCGTCATGATGTAGTCGCCGTTGATGACCTGAATTTCACCGTAGCGGTCGTCGCGATCCTTGCGTGCTTTCGCGTCAGGATCAGTACTGATGAACGCAATGGTCCGGCTATCCGGCGACCACTCGTAGGCGGTGACTCCGGTTTCGACGCGCGTGAGCTCACGCGGTTCACCGCCCGCCGCAGCCATCAGATAGAGCTGCGGCAGATCGTCTTTCTTCAAGCCCGAGAGAACCGGCGGCCGGTCAGAGATGAACGCGATCCATTTTCCGTCCGGCGACCATTTCGCGTCATAGCTCGAGCGCTTTGAAGTGGTCAGCCGGATGGATTGGCCGCCGGCGACATCGGCCAGCCACAAATCGCGTTCAAAGGTGTTCTCGTCCCAGTTTGTTCGCGTGATTTCGTAAACGACGAAGCGCCCGTCCGGCGAAATACGCGGCGCGGAGGCACTTTTCATTTCGAGCGATTGATCAATGCTCGGCGCGCCCGGCGGCACGGTCACAGACGCCGCCGCTGGCGCCGGGCTGCCTGTGGGCTGCTGTGCCGAAGAGGTTCCCACCAGCACAGAAGCCAGTACAATCAGAATCGAGATCGCCCTTCGCTCGCGGTTCATATCATTCCCTCTGCATGCGGCGCTTGCGGTTGTTTCACGTGAAACAAAATTAAGTCGCGCATGGTCAGCAGTTTAGCCTTGCGCATTCGAATTGCCCGCCGCCAGACGCGCTTGGCGGTCTCTTCGAATCCACGGGATCAGAGCAACAAGAATTCCGGCCGCCACGATCCACAGCCCCCAAACCCTATGCCGGCCATGGAGTTCCAGCGCAGCGAAGACCGCAAAGAGCGCCGCTAGCAGGAATTGCAGCAGCCGGACGCGGCGAGACTTGATTTTTCGCGGCATCGCTTCGTTGCGTCCTTGCACGTTCGGCGCCGTCTATGGCTCGACGCCCGCGTAGCGCGGGATCGCCGAGCGCGACACGTTCTTGTAAACCACGCCGCCTTTCATCACAAACACGACGCGGCGTACGGCCGTGATGTCCTTCAGCGGATCGCCATCGAGCGCAATGATGTCGGCCTCCAGCCCCGTGGCAATCGAGCCGATCTTGTCGCCCAAGCCCATCGCTTCAGCGCCGATGGAATTCGCAGACTCCATGGCCGCCATGGGGTCCTGCCCGCCGTCACGCACTCGATCAATGAACTCTTCCGCGTTCCGGCCGTCGGCGCCGGCCACCGCATCCGTTCCGAATACAATCTTCAGCCCCGGCGTAGCCACAGAGCGGCGAATCAGTTCGTGCTCTACGGGAAGGACTTTCTCCATTGCGGCAAAGCCTTCCTCGGTGTAACCCGGCGAGCCCAGGAACTTTGGCTTGTTTTGCAGGTAGTTTTCGATCACAAATCCAGCCTGAGGATCGAAATAGGTGCCGTGCTGCGCCATTAGCTTCAAGTCGTCATCGGTGGCCAGCGTGCCGTGCTCGATCTGCGTGCACCCCGCGAGCGTTGCCGCGGGAACCGCTTTTCCGTAGGCGTGAACGAGCGTGCGCAGCCCTTTCTTCTTCGCTTCATCGCACGCGGCGTTGAGTTGCTCCTGAGAAAGCGTCATACCGCCGCCCTGGCGGATGCTTTGCGACGCGAAAATTTTGATGAGGTCGGCGCCGGCCTCCGCTTGCTTGTCAACGTAGGCGCGAATCTCGTCCGGCGTTCCGGTTGCCTCACCGCGTCCCTGAAGAGGCGACATCGCTGTCAGGAGGCGCGGCCCTGGGATGGACCCGCTTGCAATCGCATCGCGCAGAGGCTTGTCGTCGGGCGAGCCGACGCTCTGGACGGTGGTAAAGCCCGCCATCAGCGTGACCCACGCGTTCGAAGCGGCGGCCAGCGCGGCTTCCTGCGGCGGCTCATGCCCTCCGGCAAGGTGCCCCTCGCTATTGAAAAACCAAGTGATGTGCACGTGTGCGTCAATCCAGCCCGGCAACACGGTCAGACCGTTCAGGTCGTAGTCCACCGGTCCGGCTTTGGGATCAATCGCTACGATCTTCGAGCCTTCCACGACGATCCGCGTGTTGTGAAGTTCGTGGCCGCGCCCATCCAGAACGCTGCTCGCCGCGATCACGATACGCTTTCCCTGCGCGGGAAGTTTGGGAACGGCGAGGAGCACGACGGCAATCAGCGAAGTTCCGAGCCAAACGGCGATCCGAACAATTTTCTTCATGGAAATCCTCCCAACATGCCGGCAAAGCGTGACGCCAATCCGGCTGCGCGCCACAGGGTCCCCGCAGCCGCGCGCGGCCCGCATTCTATATCATCATCACCACCTAAATATGCACGATGCGGAAAGGAATCCGGCTGCCCTGCCCCTTTTACCCGCGCGGCAAAAGGACAATAGAAGAGGCGTCTCAGCCGCAGCTCGTGATAAATTGCACGCCGCTGCCAATCACGAGGAGGCCTCTTTGAGGATCAAGTCTGTGTGGACGATTTGTGGGATCTTTCTGACCTTTGCAATTATTCCGGGCACGTCGCATCCTGTTTCGGCCCAAGGCCAAGCTCAACCGCAAACTCAAACGAGCGGCCAAGCCGGCGCCGCGCCGCAAACTGCGCCCGCGGCACGGCCGGCGGGCCCATCCGGCCAGACCCAGCAGCTCGAAGGTGTGGAGAATGAAATCGAAGCCACGCTCTGGCATCTTCGCGTGGGGGATGTTGCCGAGATTGACCAATTTGAAATCGCCAGCTCGAAACCCATCCGCATGCCAAATCCCACCGGACAGGGCGCGGGCAATCCGCTGATCCTTTATCTGTACACCTTTACACCGAAGAAGCTTGCCGCCGGCCAGAAGGCGCCGCTGATTGTTTTCAATCATGACGGCATCCACTCGCATTTCAACATGCCCTACGTTCACATCGTTCGCGAGATGATGGACCTGGGCTATGTGGTTGTCGCACCCGAATATCGAGGCAGCACCGGCTACGGCGAGGAGTATTTTAGCCAGATTGATTATGGCGGTGCGGAGGTGGATGACGTGCACGATGTCCGCAACTGGGCCGTCGCGAATCTGCCGCACGTGGATCCCGAACGCGTGGGCATCATGGGCTGGAGCCATGGCGGCTACATCACGCTGATGAACATTTTTCGTTGGCCGCACGATTACAAAGTTGCTTACGCGGGCTGCCCGGTCAGCGATCTGGTGATGCGCATGGGCTACAAAGCACAGGCCTACCGCGACCTTTATGCCGGCTTCATCGGCAAACAAGCGGAGGATGACCCGATGGAATACCGGAAGCGCTCGCCGGTGTTTTATGCCGATAAACTCGATATGCCGCTGCTGGTGCATTCGAACACGAATGATGAGGATGTAAACGTGATGGAAGTCCAGCACCTGATCGAAGCGTTCAAGGCCGCGGGTAAGACCTTCGATTCGAAAATCTACGACAATGCTCCCGGCGGCCATTCTTTCAACCGGTTGGACACCGCCCTTGCGCGGCAATCGCGGCAGGAGATCTACGCGTTTCTGGCAAAGTACTTAAAGCCGTGAGGCGCGAAAGAAATTTCTATCTTGGCAGGAGGTTAGCTGTGAAAACGAAGTGTATGCGGCTCTCTTCGGCGTTCGCCCTGACCCTCGCGATCCTTCTCGGCCTAGCAACTGTCGCACAAGCGCAGGGACAGGTTCCTGCTCAAGCAAGGCCCGCCCAGGAGGCCGCGCCGGTCGCGCGCCCTGCAGGTCCGTCTCCCGAAACGCAGCAGCTTGATGTGGTGGACAACGAAGTCGAGGAAGCCTTGTGGCATCTGCGCGCGGGTGACGTCGCCGATGTAGACAAGTTCGCGATCGCCAGTTCGAAGCCCATGCGCATGGCTAACCCCACGGGCCAGGGTGCGGGCAATCCACTGATTATTTATTTCTATTCCTTCACGCCCAAGAAACTCGCCGCTGGGCAGAAGGCTCCGCTCATGGTTTTCAATCATGGTGGCGTCCGTTCGCACTTCGATCTGACCTACGTCCACATCATTCGCGAATTGATCGACCAAGGCTACATCGTGGTGGCGCCGGAATATCGAGGCAGCACAGGCTACGGCTCCGAGTATTACAACCAGATTGATTATGGCGGCGCAGAAGTGGATGACGTACATGACGTCCGCAATTGGGCCGTCGCCAACCTGCCGCACGTGGATCCGGAGCGCGTGGGCATCATGGGCTGGAGCCACGGCGGCTACATCACGCTGCTCAATATTTTCCGCTGGCCTCACGATTACAAAGTCGCCTATGCGGGTTGCCCGGTCAGCGATCTCGTGATGCGCATGGGCTATAAGTCACAGGGCTATCGCGATATTTTCAAGAGCTTCATCGGCAAAGAAGCGCAAGACGATCCGATGGAATACCGCAGGCGCTCGCCGGTGTTTTATGCCGATAAACTCGATACGCCGCTGCTTCTCCATTCCAATACAAACGACGAAGACGTCAACGTAATGGAAGTGGAGCATCTGATTGACGCTTTGAAAGCCGCAGGCAAAAAATTCGACTATAAGATTTACGATAACGCTCCCGGCGGCCATCACTTCAACCGGATTGATACCGCCCTGGCGCGGCAATCGCGGCAGGAGATCTACGCGTTTGTTGCGAAGTATCTGAAGCCCTAAGTCGAATGAAAATTCTCGCCGCGCCCGAAGACAAATTTTCCGCACCTGCGGCATCTGCGGCGAAACTCACACTGATTCCTCTCGTCGCCGCTACGTATTTCATGGTGGCTGGCGGCCCGTACGGACTCGAAGACATCGTCCACATGACTGGCTTTTTCGGCGCGGTGCTGATTTTGCTGCTTACGCCCTTGTTCTGGAGCGTGCCCACGGCGCTGATGGTGAGCGAGCTTGCCAGCGCGCTGCCCGAAGAAGGCGGTTTCTACGTTTGGGTGCGCCGCGGCATGGGCCCCTTCTGGGGATATCAGGAAGTGTGGCTCTCACTGGCGGGCAGCGTTTTCGAAATGGCCCTGTATCCCACGCTTTTCGTGGATTATCTCGGGCACTTTGCGCCGTCGCTGACGGATGGATACCGTGGCATCTGGCTCGGGTTTGGCATGATCGTTGTCTGCATCGTGTGGAATATTCTTGGCGCGAGCGCGGTGGGCAATGGCTCAACCCTGATGACGATCCTCCTGCTCGGTCCCTTCGTGGTTCTCACCACTCTCGGATTGGCCCACCACTCCGCCGTGAATGCCAATGCACGAAATTCACTGGGGCAGACGGACATCATGGGCGCAGTCTTGATCGCCATGTGGAACTACATGGGTTGGGACAACACATCGACGATTGCCGGTGAAGTGGACCGGCCGCAGCGCACCTTTCCTTTAGCGATGTTGATCTCGGTGTTGCTGATCGTGATCACCTACATCGTCCCGGTGATGGGCGTTTCGCGGGCCGGAATCAATCCAAACGCGTGGTCCACGGGAGGCTGGGTAGATGTTGGTCGGCAATTGGGAGGTCCCGCGCTTGCGGTGGCGATTGCGGCCGGCGGGGTGATCGGCGCTTTCGGAACGTTCAACGCCCTGATGCTTTCTTTTTCCCGCCTACCCTTGGTGATGGCGGAAGATGGATATCTGCCCAAGGTTTTCGCGAAGAAGCATGCGCGAACCGGGGCGCCGTGGGTCGCGATTGTGGTTTGCGGCGTTGCTTGGGCAGGATGCATGTTTCTCGGTTTCGAACGGCTCGTAATTCTAGATGTCCTGCTCACGGGTCTGAGTATCCTTTTGGAATTCTGGGCGCTGGCGGCGCTGAGGGTCCGCGAACCGGAACTTCCGCGTCCTTATCGCGTGCCGGGCGGCATCTTTGGAGCAGTCGCCATTGGTATCCCTCCGGCGGCGCTGATGATCATGGCGGCGGCGCGCAACCATGACGAGCGGATCGGCTCGGTCAGTGGGCTGGCGCTGGGATTCGCGCTGATCGCCTTAGGACCGGTGCTTTATTGGGTGAGCCGTTTTGTAAATCGAAGCAATGCGGCTGTGTAGATTGCGAATCGCGCCTACGCGGGTTCAGCCAGCGTGATTTGTGAGATATAATATGGAACTTCCAGCTTCTCCATACCGTCCAAATAGTTCCGACTCTTCTGGGGTAGACAAATGAAAAATACTTCGCAGCAACCGCATTCTGGCTCGACCTGGTTCGAGCTGGCCCGCTTGGCTGTGCTCGCTAGCATTTCGCTGTGTGCGCTTCCCGCTGGCGCGCAGCAGCTTAATTCGAATTGGTTTTCGCAGATGCGCTACCGCACTCTCGGTCCGCAAGGCAATCGCACTGACGCGATCGTGGGCGAGCCGGGCAACCCCATGGTGAATTATGTAGGGGCTGCCTCCGGAGGAATCTTCAAAACGACCGACGGCGGACTGCGCTGGACGCCGATCTTCGACAAAGAAGAAGTGATGTCCATCGGCGCGCTGGCGATTGCTCCATCCGCGCACAACATTATTTGGGCGGGCACAGGCGAGGCTTTTTATAATCGCGTCGCCACTTCCATCGGCAACGGCATTTATAAGTCCACCGACGGCGGCGCCACCTGGAAGCATGTGGGCCTCGAGAACACCGGCCGTATCGCGCGGATCATCGTGGATCCCACGAACCCGGATATCGTCTTCGCCGCCGCGGTGGGCAGCGGCTTTGCGCCTTCGCAGGACCGGGGAATTTTTCGCACCACGGATGGCGGCAAGACGTGGCAGAGAGTTTTGTTCGTTGACGAAAACACCGGCGCGGCTGACGTGGCGATGGACGCGCATGATCCGCAGACACTTCTCGCCGGAACCTGGGAATTATCGGTTCACACCTGGGATTTGCACAGCGGCGGGCCTGGAAGCGGAATTTTTATCTCGCATGATGGCGGCACCACCTGGAACCGCGTCGTGGGACATGGGTTCCCCACGCACCCCATTGGCAAGACCGCCGTGGCCATTGCCGCGAGCGACGGCCAGCGCATGTACGCGCTCGTGCAGGATAAGCATCCCGGTTTTTACCGCTCCGATGACGGCGGCCAGAGTTGGCGCTTGGTGAACCAAAACGACGAAATCAACGAGCGCTCTCCGTATTACAACCGCTTCACCGTTGATCCCGTGGACGAGGACCGCATTTACTTTGTCACCGTAGGCATCACGCGGTCGCTCGATGGCGGCGCCACCGATCATCCTTTTGGCGGAGGCGGCGACAATCACGACTTCTGGATTGATCCCACCAATCCGAATCGCATGATGATTGCGCACGATGGCGGGGCCAGCATCACGCTGGACCGGGGACAGTCCTGGCAGCCTGTGAACCTGCCGATCGCGCAGATCTACCATGTCCTCACCGACGACGCGATTCCTTACTTCGTCTATGCCAACGAGCAGGACAATGGAAGCTGGCGCATATCGAGCAACAGTTGGGGCGGAGGCATCAGCGCCAAAGCCGAACTGCGGGTGGGGGGCTGCGAAAGCGGCTTCACGGTTCCGGACACGACAAACAACGAGATCGTCTATTCCGGTTGTTACGACGGCGGCCTGAATCGCTTCGATCTGAAGACGATCCAGACTCGCGATATTAAGGTATGGCCTGTTTCTTATTACGGCTGGACTCCCGCGGACGTGAAGTACCGCTGGAATTGGACCTTCCCCATTGCCATTTCGCCGAACGACCACAACGTCGTTTATGTCGGCAGCCAATACGTTCACGAAACGACGAATGGCGGCGGAAGCTGGAAGGAAATCAGCCCGGACCTGACGCGCAACGACAAGAGCCACCAGCAGAATTCCGGCGGCGTTTCGAGCGACAATCTTTTCACTTTCGACGGGGCGACGTTGTGGTCCATCGCTGAGTCGCCAAAGGCCAAAGGTTTGATCTGGGTTGGCAGTAACGACGGCCTGGTGCACATCACGCGTGATGCCGGCGCGCATTGGTCCGATGTGACCGACAGGCTCCCGAACCTTCCTCACTGGGCGACCATCAGCAACATCGAACCTTCACACTTCGATGCCGGCACTGCCTACTTGGCCGCGGACGATCACCTGCAAGGCGGCAACGATCCGCTGATCTACAAGACCGCCGACTACGGCGCGACCTGGACCTTGATCAGCGGCGGCATTCCAAAATCTGTTTTCAGTTATATCTCGTGCGTGAAGGAAGACGCAGGGCGCAAGGGCTTGCTTTTTGCCGCGAGCCAGAATTCGGTCTATTTCTCGATTGACGAAGGCAAGAACTGGACGCTGCTCCAGAACAACATGCCTCACGCTCCGGCTTCGTGGATTGATGTTCAGCCACGCTTTGGCGACCTGGTGGTCTCCACCTATGGCCGCGGGATTTGGGCGATGGACGATATCAGCCCGTTGCGCGAACTCACACCGGAAGTGTTGAATTCCGATGCGCATCTCTTTACGGTTCGGCCAGCCTATCGCTGGCGCGCCGAAGGCGGATACGGAGCCGGAGGACGCGGCAGCGCACAGCCGCCGCAATACGGCGCCGACATCAACTATTTCGTCAAAAATGGTCCACCGATGTCCGCGGAGGGCGCAGACGGCGGCTTCGGCGGCGGACGCGGTGGCGGTGGTCGCGGAGGAGCCGGAGGCGGCCAAGGAGGAGACGCCACACGTGGCGCGGAAGGTGGAGGCGGGCCCCGGCAAGGCGTCACCGTCACAATCTTGGATGCGGAAGGCAAAACCGTTCGCACTATCCGCGGCACAAATAATGCGGGCATCAACCGCGTCTGGTGGGATTTGCGCTATGAGGCCCCGCACCAGCCGCTGCTCGTTACGCCGCCGCCCGATGCTCCTTGGGTCGAAACGAATACGCAGGGCCGCCGCATTCGCACCTGGGATCTCGACTTTTCCTACAATGCGCCGGTGGCGCCTCCAGGGAAATATACCGTGCGCTTGACCGTAAATGGTCAAACGTTCGAGGAGCCGTTGGAAGTGATTAAGGACCCGCGCTCCGCCGGAACGCCGGAAGAAATTCGCGCGCAGGTAAATTTCGGATTGCAAATCCGCGATTCCCTGGAAACGCTCGCGGGCCTGATCGGCCGCACGGAATGGATCAAGCGGCAGGCGGATGAAGATGTTGCTCTGCTCGGATCGAATCCACAGCAGGCGCAGCTTGTGGCTGCGGCGCGATCTTTGGAAGACAAAGCGACGAAGACCGAAGCGCCCATGTTCGATATCTATCTCACCGGCGCGCGCGAGGACCAATTCCGCAACCCTGACCAATTGTGGGAGTGGCTGGCCACGCTAAACCGCGAGATCACGGAAGATAGCGCGGACTTCGCGCCCACTGAGCAGCAGCTCGAAGTCTACAAAATGCTGACCGAGAAGTTGAAATCGGTACAGGCTGCGTTTGAAACGTTGAGCACGAAGGACGTGGCCGAATTCAACGGCCTCATGCAACAGAACAAGCTGGCGGGTATTTCGGTGCCGCCGGTTTCGGCGTTGACGTTCGCGCCGGTCCAGCGCTCGATCTTTGGAGATTTTCCGATCGGCGCGCAGCTCCCGGAAAATCCGAACAACCCGGATAACTAGCCTCGCACATAGAATGTGCCAAGAAAAAAGCGCCTTGGGTCGTTAGCCCAAGGCGCTTTCGCTTTATCTGTAGCGCAGCAACGTCACTCGTAGCGCAGTGCCACGATCGGATCCACCTTCGCCGCGCGCCGTGCAGGCACATAACAAGCCAGCAGCGCCACGCCGACGAGTATTGCTGACATCGTTACGAACGTTACCGGGTCGCCCGGCTTCACGCCGTAGAGCAAGGTCGCCAACAACCGAGTCAGCGCAAACGCTGCGGCAATTCCCACCGCAGCGCCGAGCAGTGCGGGCTTCATGCCTTCGCCGACGATCATGGCCAGCACGTCACGTTTTTCGGCTCCCAGCGCCATGCGGATACCGATCTCGTTGGTGCGCTGCGCAACCCCATAGGAAATCACGCCGTAAATCCCCACACTTGCAAGCACCAACGCGATCGCGGCGAAGACTGCGAACAGCAATACGCCGAAACGCTGTTTCGCCACCGACGCAGCCACCACCTCATCCATCGTGAAAACGTCGGTCACCGGCGCCTGTGAATCCACCGCGGCGATCTCGTGCCGCACAGCTCCGGCGATTGACGCCGGATCGTTTGCCGTCCTCACCACCAGCAGCACATCGGAATCGGTAAATTGCGTATTGGGGAGATAAACCTGCAGAGTGTGCGGTGCGTCGAGCCCGTTGTGCAAAACGTCTCCCGCAACACCGACCACGATTCGCAGCGGCCCCTTGTCATCTCCGAAGCGCAGCCGCTTTCCGACTGCGTCCCCCGCTGGCCAGAACTCGCGTGCGAAAGCTTCATTGACGAGCACGACCTTCGGAGCGTCCACGCGATCGGTCTCGTTAAACTCACGTCCGCTCAAGAGTGGGATTCGCATCGCGCGCAGGTAGTCCGGACTGATCGAGTAACGATCCGCGCTGGGATCGTCTTCCGGGTTCGGCGCCGACTTGCCTTCGACGTGGATCCCATACCGGTCCATGTTTCCGCCGAGGGGAAGTTGGCTCACCACGGCCGCGGCTTCCACACCCGGCAGTGCTCGAACGCGTTCGAGGACTTGGTCAAAAAATGCGACAGCCGGCGCGTCCGCCGCCTTGGATCCCCACAAAGAAATGCCCATCGTTAGCGTATGCGAAGGTTCGAAGCCGGGTTTCACATCGAGCAAACGCGCAAAGCTTTTCATCATGAGGCCCGCGCCGGTTAGCAACACCAGTGCGAGCGCCACATCCGCGACGACCAGAAGATCACGCAGGCGATGGCGCTCCTTTCCCGCCGTGCTCTTACCGCCTTCTTTCAGGCTCGCATTCAAATCAACCTTGGAAGCGCGCAGCGCCGGCGCCACGCCGAAGATCAGCCCAGTGAGCAACGAAATCCCCAGCGTGAACGCAAAAGCCCAGCCGTCCAAACGAATGTTTTCGATGCGCGGCAAGTTTCCCAACCGCAGGTCCTGCACCACGGCCAGTCCACCCTTTGCGAGCAGCAGCCCCAGCGCTCCACCGAGAACCGAGAGAGACAAACTTTCCGTCAGAAACTGCCGGATCATGCGCGTGCGCCCGGCACCCAGGGCCGCGCGCAAGGCCACTTCACGTTGTCTGCGCGCGCCCCAGGCGAGAAGCAAATTGGCCACATTCACGCACGCGATCAGCAGCACAAACCCCACCGACCCCAGCAGCGCCCAAAGCAGCGGCTTCACATCGCCGACGAGGTAGTCTTTCAGCGGCGTCAAAATAATCCCAGAGGCCGAGTATTCCTTCGGGTGCGCGTGGAAAAGATTCTCCGAGATTTGGCTCATGTCGGTGCTTGCCTGGCTCATGGAGACGCCATCCCTCAATCGCGCCACGGCGCGCAGGTGCCTGCAATTGCGGCATGCATATGGAAGCGAGGCGTCATAGGCGAGCGGTGTGTAGATATCCGCGGCTTTTCTCGGATCGAAAGAAAACACAGACGGAAAATCGGCGGGCAAGACACCCACAATCGTGTATTGCCGGCCACCAAGCTGAATCGGCTTGCCTACGGTTCCTGGGTCGCTGCCGAACCGGCGTTGCCACAAGCTGTGGCTCAACACCACGACGAAGTTGTTCCCGCGGATGTCCTCGGAAGGCAAAAAGCCACGCCCGTATTCCGGGCGCACGCCCATGACGTCAAAGAACTGCGCGGAAGCGCGGAAGCCGATCAGGTTTTCCGCATCGTGCGAACTGATAAAGGTCGGCGTCCAGAAGCTAAGCGCTGCGATCCCGGTAAACGAGTGGTTGTCTTTGTTCCAGTCCACGAACGTCGGCCAGCCGGTATTCGTTCGCGTGCCGTCGGTGTCCCGCTCCCACACCATCATCAACTGGTCCTGCTTCGGAAACGGCAGTGGCCGCAGGAGTACGCCGTTCACCACGCTGAAGATCGCTGTATTTGCGCCAATTCCTATCGCAAGTGTCAGCAGCGCCACGGCCGTGAAGCCCGGGTTCTTGCGGAGCACGCGGATTGCATAGCGGAAATCCTGCAGCCCAGTCTCCAGCCAGCCGATGAGGTCCATTTGTCGAGTGTCTTCCTGCAGCAATGTGGAATTGCCAAAGCGCCTCCGCGCGTCGTAGCGAGCTTCTTGCGCATTCATGCGGGCGGCGACATTGTCATTCGCGCGCATCGCGATGTGCGAACGCAACTCTTCATTGAGGTCCGCATCCAATTGATCGCGGCGCCACAAGCCACGTAATCGCGCAAACAAGGACATCGCTCACCTTCCTACGCCAACTGAATGACCGCTGCCACGGCCCACGTTAGCATGGCCCAGTTCTTCTCTTCTTCGGCAAGTTGCTTTCTCCCCACCGCCGTCAGCCGGTAATAGCGGGCGCGGCGATTGTTCTCAGAGACGCCCCATTCGGCGGCAATCCAGCCGTCCTGCTCCATACGGTGCAGAGCCGGATAGAGCGAACCTTCTTCCACGCGCAGAAAGTCATTCGAAACCTGCTGGATACGCAGCGTGACGCCGTATCCATGCATCGGCCCGCGCTCAAGGGTCTTCAGCACCAGCAGCGCCAGCGTTCCCTGCAACACATCATTCTTCGCCTTGGCCACAAACGGCTCCTATAGATAGCTATAGGTATAGACGAGGGAAGAAGCCGAAATGTCACAGGCAATCGCCGGAATTCCTCGGGGCAGTCGAAGCAGAGGTCCTAGGGCACCCCGCCTCTGCTGGCAGGAGCAAACTGTCTGTTATTATTGTGACCTCGCAAATATGCGGGGTTTCTGGTTCTGCCGGGAGTTTGTTCTCATACATTTACCCATGGCTGAGGTGTTTCTGAAGGGCACTCACTTGACGGTCTCGGCCGAACGCGTTTACCAGTGGCATATTGAGCCGGGCGCGCTGGAAAAACTTATGCCGCCCTGGGAGCCCGCTCGGGTGATTGAGCGCTCCGGCAGCACAGACCAAATTGGCTCGCGTGTGGTGATTTCCGTGAGAGTCGGTCCGTTTCGCAGAACATGGACCTCTGTGCACAGTGCCTGCGAGCCCGGCCGGATGTTTCGTGACGAGCAGGTTTCCGGACCGTTCGCGCAATGGGTACATACGCACAGCTTCATCCCCGCCGGCGCGAATGCGAGTTGGCTGGAGGACCGCATCGAATATAAGCTTCCACTGGGCTGGCTTGGACGGATCGCCGCCGGCGGTTACGTCCGGCGAAAGCTGGAGCGCATGTTTGAGTACCGGCATCGCATCACCTCGCAGGCACTGAACGGGCGCGCAGGAGAAACACCACGATGAAAGAAGTGATTCGAGTCGTTCTGCTGATTCAAGGTGCCGAGGAGGCTCGCCTACGGAAGCCTTTTGAGGAACTCGCCCAAACGCTGCGCAATGAACTCGGTAAGGATCGTGTCCGGTTGGCCTATCTGAAATTTGCTTCCCCCAGCTTGGCCGAGGTAGCTGAGGAAGCGGCAAACGACGGCGTGACGCGCCTGCGTATTCTTCCGCTATTTCTCGAGCCGGGGGGGCCGCTTGAGCGCGAGATTCCGGAGCAGGCGGCCGTCGTGCGCGGGCAGACGCCGCAGATCACCATCGAACTGTTGCGTTCGGTGGGAGAACATCCAAGAATGCGCACCCTATTGCATGCGTTGGCTCGCGAGGCAGCCAACTTCTAGACCTCTCTGTGTGACGCCTGAATTCGCGGAGTGCTCGTGCGCCACCGTGACTCCCACGCCTCATCCGTTTCCGCCGATTCCCAAGTTGGTGTACATTGAGATGTGGCTCGATTACTTCAGGAACGGTCATGAATCCAGTCAAGTCCGCGCCCCTAACACAGAATGCGGGAGCATCTTCCCCGCAGCGCGAATCTCTTACGATTACCGATAACCGCACCGGCAAGACCTACGAAACTCCCATCTCGAATGGCACGATCAAAGCCCTTGATCTCCGCCAGATCAAAACCGGCCCCGATGATTTCGGCCTGATGTCTTACGACCCGGCGTTCAACAACACGGCTTCGTGCACCAGCCGCATCACTTTCATTGATGGAGACAAAGGCATCCTTCGTTATCGCGGCTATCCGATCGAGGAGCTCGCGCAAAAGAGCACTTATCTCGAGACTGCCTACCTCATCCTCCACGGCGAATTACCCACCAAGGAACAGCTCGCGGACTGGACCTACCACATCACGCACCATACCTTCATCCACGAGAGCATCAAGAAGTTTCTGGATGGTTTTCACCACGACGCCCATCCCATGGGCATGATGATTTCAACGATCGCCGCGCTCTCCACTTTTTATCCGGATGCGAAAGATATTTTCAATGCGGAATCGCGCCGCAAGCAGACCTGGCGGCTGATCGGGAAAATGCCCACGCTCGCTGCGTTCGCGTATCGCCACAGCTTGGGCATGCCTTACGCCTATCCTGACAACGAACTTAGCTATGCGGGAAACTTTCTGAACATGCTATTCCGGACCACCGAGCTGAAATACCGGCCCACCCCGCCGCTCGAGCGCGCTCTCGATGTTCTCTTTATCTTGCACGCCGATCACGAACAGAATTGTTCGGCCAGCGCCATGCGCAACGTCGGCAGTTCGCATGCCGACCCCTTTTCCGCTACGGCTGCGGCGACTGCGGCCCTCTATGGCCCTTTGCATGGCGGCGCGAACGAAGAAGTCCTGCGCATGCTGATGGAAATCGGCTCGCTGGCGAACGTCCCCAATTATTTGAAGCGCGTAAAAGCGGGCGAAGTAAAGCTGATGGGCTTCGGCCACCGCATTTACAAGAACTACGATCCGCGTGCCCGCATCATCAAAGGAGTGGCCTACGAAGTATTCGACGTAATGGGGAAGAATCCGCTGCTCGAGATCGCGCTCGAATGCGAACGCATCGCACTCGAGGACGATTACTTCGTCACGCGCAAGCTCTATCCAAACGTGGATTTCTACACCGGTCTGATCTACCAGTCCATGGGCTTCCCCATGACCATGTTCCCGGTGCTCTTTGCCATCCCGCGCACATCCGGCTGGATCGCTCAGTGGCAAGAGATGCTGCTCGATTCCGAGCAGAAAATCGCCCGGCCCCGGCAAGTCTATCTCGGCTACGGCGAGCGCAGCTACGTGCCGGTGGATCAGCGCGGCTGATCTTTGGCGGCGCGCTCCTGCGGGCATAGTAAAGCTAACGGCGCGCACTGTTTCTTTCCGTTTGACTTCCCGGCCAAACCCGCCAGAATAGCTTTACCCCTTCCTGAAGCCCGGTTGTTTTGAACCTGGCCTTCACAAGAACACAATTCTGCGGACCGCGGCCCCCTAATCGTGTTGCTTGTGATCAACGGCCGGCGCCGTAATCATTCGCTCTTCGATCCTTTGGAGCCAACAATGGAGAATCTCGAAGAATTTGCAACAGCAGGGCGCATCCTCATCGTAGAGCACGATGCCTCGGATGCGGAGCTTTGCCGCCACGTCCTGCGTAAGGCCAACCGTCATTTCCAAATTGACGTGGTGGCCAGCCGTGACGATTACCTGGCGCGCATCCGCGAGACACCTTACGACGCCGTGCTGTCCGACTATCGCATGCCCGGCTGGTCCGGCCTCGACGCGCTCGAGATGCTCCGGCGTGAGGGAAAAGACACGCCCTTTCTCCTTATGACCGGCGCGCTTGGCGATGAAATGGCGGTGGAATGCATGAAGAAAGGGGTTGCCGATTATGTCTTGAAGGACCGGCTCGCCCGCTTTCTCCAAGTAAACGACGCTGCCGTCGCGTTCTATGGGTTTTCCCTCGAGGAATTCTCCAGGCTGACCCTGCTCGACATTCGAGCTGAAGAAACACTTTCGAACGCTAGCTTGCGACAGTCACCCTGATCCGGCGGCGCAATGGTTTTCCGGCGAAGCGCGCCAGCGCAGGAAGGATGGCTCCGTTGTGGATGTGCAAACCGTGCGCCACCTGATTCATTTCGGCGGGCACGAAGCGGGCCTCGGCGTCGTTCAGGACATCCCGGCGCGCAAGAACAGCGAAAGGGAGATTGTGTCGCGCGCCCACCAGCAATCGGCCCTCGCTGAGCTGAGCCAGCGGGCATTCGAGGGCTTGGATCTCGCAAAGCTATTTGACGAGGCCGCACGGACGGTCGCCCGCACCCTTAGCGTGGATTTTGCAGACGTCTTGGAATGGATGCCTACTGAGAAACATCTTGTGTTTCGCGCCGGCGTCTCCCCGGCTGAGCCGCCGCGTCCGGTGAGGCTCAGCGACGGCAAGGATTCTCAGGCGGGATATACGTTGCTGTGCGGGGGCCCGGTCATCGTTGAGGATTTGCGTCTCGAGACGCGCTTTCAAGCGCAGTTGCTCGTGGAACGGAACGTCATCAGCGGCGTCAGCGTCGCGATCCCTGGCGCCGAGTATCCGTTCGGAGTTCTCGCGGCGCACTCGAAGATTCGGCGCAGCTTCTTTCCGCACGAAGTGCAATTTCTGCAGGCAATCGCGCACTTCCTGGCCACAGCTATACAGAAGATGCGCGCGGAAGAGGCTCTGCAGCATTCCGAGACACGCTATCGCGAACTGGTTGAAAACGCCACCTACGGCATCTATCGCGCCTCGATCGGCGGAGAGTTTTTGCAGGTAAACCCGGCGCTCGTGCGCATTCTAGGTTATGCCTCCAAGCAGGAGTTAATCGAGCAGCCGGCGAACTCCATTTATCGGAATCCCCAAGATGCCGGCTTCCTGCTGGAGGAGTACTGTCGCACCGGCCGAGTAGACGGCGTTCAGGTCGAATGGAATCGCAAAGATGGCTCGTTTACCACGGTGCGCCTTTCCGGTCGCGCCGTGCTCGGCGATGCGGGCAATCCCGAAGGTCTCGAAATCATCGTTGAAGACGTGGCCGAGCGCCGCGCTCTCGAAAATCAGCTTCGCCAGGCGCAGAAGTTTGAAGCCATCGGTCAGCTGGCCGGCGGCATCGCGCATGATTTCAACAACGTGATTGGCGCCATTATGGGTTGGGCAGAACTCGGCGCCGAACAGGCGCCTGGGCAAACGCGCGTTCAAGCGTATTTTGTCAAGATTGGTGAACAAGCCGCCCGCGCCGCGGGGCTCACCCACCAACTGCTTGCTTTCGCGCGGCGCCAGATTCTCGAGCCACAGAACATTGACGTGAACAACGTCGTCGCGGATGTCCTCAGTTTGCTTGAAAAGGTAATCGGCAAGCACATCGAGATTGAAACGCGCCTCATGCCAGGTTTGGCAACGGTGCGCGCCGACCCTACTCAACTCGAGCAGGTCTTGCTCAATCTCTTTGTCAACGCCCGCGACGCCATGCCCCAGGGCGGCCGGCTCTCCATCGAAACGGGCAACACCGACGTCAGCGGCGATGCATCCCGCCTCTTTCCTGGGCTGGCTCCCGGAAACTACGTCGAGCTCGTTGTCGCCGACACTGGCACCGGCATGGACGCTGCCACGCGAGACCGTATTTTCGAACCATTCTTCACAACGAAAGAGCCTGGAAAAGGGACCGGCCTCGGATTGGCAACGGTCTTCGGCATCATCAAGCAGCACGGCGGCCATATTCACGTGGAAAGTGAATTGGGCAAAGGCAGGACGTTTCGTTTGTTCCTTCCGGCGGTGCGGCCGGGAGTATTCCCTGCTGCGCCAGCCACAACGAGCCATGCAGAGGTGTTGCGCGGCGGTTCGGAAACCTTATTGCTTGCCGAGGACCATGAAGGCCTTCGCGAAATTGCCCGCGTTGCCCTTGAACGCCGTGGCTACCACGTCCTCGTGGCGGCGGATGGCGAAGAAGCCACGCGCATCTTCCGCGATTATTCCGGCGAAATCGCGCTGGCCGTCATGGACATCGTGATGCCGCACCTGGGGGACTCGCTGCTGCTGTGCTTCGCGGAATTCATCCCGGTCTTCCCGTGATTTTCACCACCGGATTCAGCGCGGATGTGGGTGCTCTGGCCGACGCTGTCGGAAGAGGGGAAGTCGTCTTGAACAAGCCCTACGAACCGGTGATTCTAGCGCGCAAAATTCGGGAACTGCTGGACCGCACTGCTGGCCAGTCGGCCGTTTTTGCGCAAGGATCAGCGTCGCGAAGGCGGCCACAAGGTGCTTGACATGCGTCGCGCCAGTATGTTATTTCCACTATCAAGAACGTGTGGCAGCGAGTGGGCACTGCCTGAAGGCAACCAACGGTGCTCTGGGGAGTGAGTTTAGCGAAGGCGCGTTTTCGGCATTATACGAGTTTTTTCCGGCAACACCCCACCCCACCCCGGGAGGTGAAAATCGCCTGATTTTCACCTCCTTTTTATTTCCCCCGACCGATTTCCAACAGCATTTCCCAGCGCAACCTATGTGTAAATGAACGAAAATAGGATGGATAATTAAGGTAAGCCGGCTGTTGCGCGATTTCTAGCTTACGGTCGCGTGCGCGACCGGACCTTCCGTCGAGCCGGGCTTGCTTGCCCTCTTGTTAACGTAGAGCAGCCGGTCCGCTCGTTCGAGAAACTGCTCCGGCGATTCGCCCGGATCGTAGCCGACCCAGCCCGCCGCAAAACCCACCGAGAGCGTCAGCGTCTCGTGGTGGACTTCGATCGAGCGCAGCCGGTCAATCATCACTTGCACCTGCTCGTTGGGGCATTCCGGCAGAATGGCCAGGAATTCGTCGCCGCCCATGCGCACGGCAAAATCCGAAACGCGAAGCGCGGCGAGGAGCCGCTTCCCGAATTCGCGGAGCACCTCATCTCCAACCGGATGGCCGTATTGATCGTTGATCTGCTTGAAATCATTCAGGTCGAAGGCAATCACCGTAAGAGGGTGTCCATATCGTTGCGAGCGCGCCGCCTCGGCCGCCAGCCGCTGCTCCGCGAAACGCCGGTTATGAAGGCCCGTCAGCGGGTCAATCGTTGCCAACCGGTGAAACTCCTCGGCATGCAAACGCAGGCGCCCCATCGCTTCGAGCTGTTCGGAAAACTGCCGCCGCAGCTTCTTGATTTGCCACTGTTGATAAATCGAATATGTATTAAAGATCAGGACCAACCCCACGAGTCCGCGCACCGCCTCGTTCATGCTGTATTGCAAAAGCGGGTCTTCCTTCTTAAGGAGGTCGGGAAAGCTGAGCGAGACCACCGCGAACGTCAGCAGGAGCATCACGATGATGGCTACGATCCACAGCCACCAATCGCGTCGTTCGAGTTTGCGAAGATTCGCCTGGATTTCCTCCAGGCGGTTCTCCGCGGGCAGTTCCAACGGCGTCGGCTGGTTATTCATTTTTTGTTTTGTGCCGGTCCGAAAATGCTTACCTGGCTAATTATACAAGCGGCCATGGCGGGTGTTTGAAGGAAAACGTAAGCGTTACTGTTTGCCGATTAGGCGCAAAGCGTACTAGCGGAGCCACGCTCCCTCTGTCGCAGGCCGGAGCAGGTGCCGGAATGCCTTCAACCCTCGCGCGAGGCCGCGCACGGCGTATAATGCTCGGCGGCGCGAACGGCAACGCTTGCCCGTGGGTTCCGGGCATCGTGTCAGGAGATTCCGTGAAACTTGAGATTGATACGCACTCGCAGGGTGACATCATGATTGTGGAACCGCGCGGCCGCGCTACCCTCGGTGAAAATAGCGAGGTGCTGGACCACGAACTGCAGCGCTTGGCCGGTGCCGGATGGAAAAAAGTTCTGGTGAATCTCAGCGGCCTCGTTCAGATGGATAGCTCCGGCATCAGTGCCCTGGTCCGACAATGCACCGGCTTGACGCGCTCGGGCGGCAGCCTCCGCCTCGTATGTCCCCCGGGCCGCGTGCGCGATGCGCTTAGCGTGACGCGCCTGCTCGAAGCCATTCCAACGTATGACAACCTTCCCGCCGCTCTCGAAGGCTTTCGCTCATAGGACCGCCAACGGCGTGCGTCGCTAGAATCGACTTGATTTTCCGATTCGATCCCGGCAGAAGATTCTCAGAGGGCTGAAGGTATACAGGGCGAGGGTACATTCGCCTCACGAATTCTTCCGCAGCTCCGCCAAAACGAGTTTTGCCAGATCGCGCAGCGTCTCAAATACGCCCAGGCCGTTCACGGCCACCGCTTCAAGCACCGGCTCCCCTTTTCGCTGGAGCTTATCTTTCAGTTCTTCCACCGGCAGGATGTCCGGCAAATCGCGTTTATTGAGCTGCAAAGCGTAGGGAATTTTTTCAAACGACAGGCCGTGCTCTTTCAAGTGTTCCTGCAGGTTTTCCAGAGTCTCCAGATTCGCATCCATGCGCTCTTCCTGCGAATCGGCCACGAAAACGACGCCATCAGCTCCCTTCAAAATCAGCTTCCGGCTCGCCTCGTAAAACACCTGTCCGGGAACCGTGTAAAGATGCAGGCGTGTTTTGAATCCTCGCACCGTCCCCAGGTCAATCGGCAGAAAATCGAAGAAGAGCGTCCGGTCGGTCTCGGTCGCCAGCGAAATCATTTTGCCTTTTTGATTCGATCCCGTGTGATCGTAAATCCATTGCAGGTTTGCCGTTTTTCCGCCGAGTCCGGGTCCGTAGTAGACCAGCTTGCAATTGATTTCGCGGGCGGGGAAATTGATAAAAGGCACGGAATCTCCGATAAATTTCTGCGAACCACTTATAGCACACGCTTTCCAGAGCGGCCAATATGGAAGCGCCGCAAGTTTCGGAAATAGAACGTGCTCCGAGCATTCAAGCGGGCTCCCGTAGCGGCCCATCACCCGATTTGCTGGTAATAGCGGCCCCGTTGACCCGTTTGGGCACCTCTGCTAGCATGCACCCATGGCTCGAGGCAAGAAGCGCCCGAAGCACCGCACGGCGCGCACCCCCGCCGCCGCCGCAGGTCGTGCTAAACTAATGAAAGCAAAGATGGTTAAGAAGTCTGAGCCATCCCGCGCTCCAGCCATTGATCTGATGGATCCCCGCGTCCAGCTGCAGCTCAGCCAGTATGAGGAAGCCGTCCGTAGCTTTCAGCAGCAGAAGTTCCTCAAAGCCAAGGAACTACTGGAAAAGGTCGCCGCCGGACCGAGCAAGGAGCTCGCCGACCGCGCTCAGATGCACATGCGCGTCTGCGATCAGCGAATCAATAGGGTGCCCGGCGCTTCCGTCCGCTCGCCCGACGAACACTACCAGCAGGGTGTCGCCATGATGAACCTCGGCCGCTGGGATGAGGCTCGCGAGCACCTGCAGCGTGCCCGCAAACTGGCGCCGAAAGCAGACCACGTCCACTACGCCATGGCCGCTCTCGATTGTCTGACCGGCGAAGCCGATGCGGCCATGCAGAACCTCAAGCTCGCTATTGAGCTGCGGCCTGAGAATCGGTATCACGCGCGGAATGACGAAGACTTTGCGTTTCTTCAGGAAGATCCCCGTTTTACCGAACTGCTCTACCCTGAGCGCGAAAACGCCGGCGGTTAACCACTCTCTCGAAGCGTATCGGATTTGAAAAAGCACAGCCCATCCCAGGCGAACCAGGGTCGCATCGTAGTCGTGGGAGGAGGTACCGGCCTTTCCACGCTGCTGCGCGGTCTGAAGCAATATGTACGGCGCCCGCAGGAAGATGGCCGTTATCCGATCGCCGATCTCGTCGCGCTCGTCACCGTCACGGACGATGGCGGCAGCTCCGGCCGCCTGCGCCGCGACTACAGCATTCTTCCTCCGGGTGACATCCGCAATTGCATGGTTGCGCTTTCCGACGACGAAGCGCTGATGAGCCATCTGTTTCGCTATCGTTTTGACGCCGGCCGCGGCCTCCGCGGGCACAGCTTCGGCAACCTGTTTCTCACCGCTCTCACCAGCGTCACCGGAGATTTCGCCGATGCCGTGCGCCTGAGCGGGCAAGTCCTGGCGATTCGCGGGCGGATTTTCCCCGCAACAACAAAAAACATTTCGCTCGAAGCCGTGATGGAAGACGGCCGCGTCGTACACGGTGAAACCCGCATCGCCAAAGCTCGCGGCCGCATCGCTCGCGTGCGGCTTTCTCCCGGGCGCGCCAAACCTTTGCCCGAAGCTCTCGAAGCCATCAAGCACGCGAACCTCATCATTCTCGGTCCTGGATCCCTCTACACCAGCGTCATTCCCAATCTTCTGATTTCAGGCGTGGCGGATGCGATCGCCAAATCCAGCGCGGCTCGTGTCTATATCAACAATCTGATGACGCAGCCCGGCGAGACCTCCGGCTACACCGCCGCCGACCATGTGCGCGCGATTTACAAGCACACCGGCAAACGAATCATTGATTGGGTCCTGGTGAATCGCCAAAAGCCTTCACCGAATCTCACCCGCCGCTATCGCGTGCAGGGCGCCGAGCCCGTCCAGGTGGACGTACAGGAATTGCAGCGCCTCGGCGTGCGCTGCGTTTTTGACGACCTTCTCGACGAGCACAGCGTGGTGCGCCACAATCCGGCACGCCTGGCGCGGTTCTTGATCGAAGAATTCATCGAACACCGCCCGCCGCGATAACTTTTCTCGGGTAACTTTTCGGAGTCCAGATCGGGCCCGCGTTTCTTGCGTGCCTGTAGGCAGGCTCGTATACTTGCCGTCGCTGCCCGGACCGGGCAGCCACGCGCGCTCCTGGCCGGGTGAGGGAGTTGCGCTGCACACTGGCTCCATCCAGCGGTCCTGAGGGGGAATTTCATGGTTACAGCCGCGCCCGATAACGAATTCAACGTCTACGAAGCCGCCGAAGCGCGCTTCGAAGTGGCTGCCAAACGTTTAGGGCTCGAAGAAGGCCTGTACCGCTACATGAAATACCCCAACAAGGAGATCACGGTGTACATCCCCGTGACCCTCGACAACGGACACATGGAAGTTTTCATCGGTTACCGCGTCCACCACTCCATCGTTCGCGGGCCGTGCAAGGGCGGCATCCGCTTCGCTCCCAACGTGACGCTCGACGAAGTCCGCGCACTTTCGGCCTGGATGACGTGGAAATGCGCCGTCGTTAACATTCCTTTTGGCGGCGCGAAGGGCGGCGTGATCTGCGACCCGTCCAAGCTTTCCATGGGCGAGATCGAGCGCATCACCCGCCGCTATACCGCGGAGATCATCGAGTTTATCGGGCCCGAGCGCGACGTCCCCGCTCCGGACCTGGGCACCAACGAGCAGACCATGGCGTGGGTCATGGACACCTACTCGATGCACATGCGCCACACCACCACGGCCGTCGTCACCGGCAAACCGCTCGCGCTCGGCGGCTCGCGCGGCCGCAAGGAAGCCACCGGCCGCGGTCTGATGATTGTCTGCGACTGCGCTATCGCCAAGCTCGGCATGAAGCGCGAGCAAACACGCGTCATCGTGCAGGGTTTCGGCAATGTCGGCTCGATGGGCGCAATGCTCATGCATGAGGCGGGCTACAAGATCGTCGGCGTCGCCGATATCCACGGCGCTCTCTACAACGAAAAGGGCTTCGACATCCCCAAGCTCATTGACTGGTGCTACACGCAGCGCAAGCCGCTGCCGGAATTTCCCGCTGGCGGCACGAAGATGTCCGCGCAGGAAGTTCTCTTCCAGCCATGCGACATCGTAGTGCCCGCTGCCATTGAGAATCAGATCACCACGCAGAACGCAAATCGCGTGCAGGCCCGCATCCTCTGCGAAGGCGCCAATGGCCCCACCACCGCCGCGGCCGATGCGATTATTGATAGCAAGGGAATCTTCGTCATCCCGGACATTCTGGCCAACGCCGGCGGCGTGACCGTCAGCTATTTCGAATGGGTGCAGGACCGCCAAGGCTTCTTCTGGCGCGAAAGCGAAGTGAACGAGCGGCTAAAGGACATCATGGAGCATTCCTTCGACGAAGTCGTGCGTTACTCTGAAGCGCACGGCGTCAACAATCGCATCGCCGCTTATATCCTCGCGATTGACCGCGTCGCCACAGCCTTAAAGCAGCGCGGCATCTACGCCTGACGCGGCGCCCGCGCCATTGCTCTTGTCACTCTCACGCGCGTCGTTCGTCCCGAAGAGACTGTCTGAAAGGGTTCGCCCGCGTAGAGCGCTGGCTCCGTGCTCCTGTCGGAACGCCGCTGTAGGGGCCACCCTCAGATGGGCCGCTTTGTCCTTGGAATCCTCTATAGGTATGTGACGCACGAGTCTCATTCTCACGATCCCCTCACTTCGCAATTTTGAAGAAGCATTCCGGCACAATTCATCGCAGAATATCGCACGCGTGTCGAGACGCGCCGGAGGAGAAACCGCAATGCCATCGCTAAAGGTCAGCCACATCATGCTGGGAGTCCAGGATGTCCAGCGCTCGATCGCTTTCTACCGCGATGTCCTCGGGCTGCCGTTGCAAGCCCACCACGAAAGTTTCGCGTTTTTCGATGCGGGTGGCTGCACGCTGGCATTGAGTGAAGGCCTCGGTTCCTCGAAGCCGGTGCGCGCCGGCGCCACTGAAGTTGTTTTCGGCGTGGACGATGTCCGCGCCAACTACGAAGCCTTGCGCGCCAAGGGCGTTACCTTCATCAACGAGCCGCGCGCCGTTGCCGGGCCCATGTTCGCCGTCAATTTCACCGACCCCGACGGCCATAGCCTCTCCCTCTTCGGCCCCGAGCGCAAATCCTGAAGCGGCCTTTCGCGAAAGGGTCCGCAATCCCAACGAACCGCGGATTTTCTTCCGCCACGAGTTGAGCGGCTCAGATCCAGCGATCCTCTCGAATTGACACGCCGCCGCCGCTGCTAAATAATGGCTTCGCCAAAGATTCGCCTGCGAACGCAACGCGCGCCGCAGCCCACGCGAACATGATCGCCCAACTCCGCGGAACGCTCCTCGACAAACGCCCCAATCAGGTAATGATTGACGTGCACGGTGTGGGCTACCAAGTGCAGATTCCCTTTTCGACATATGGCGGCCTGGGCGATCTGCACAGCGAGGTCACGCTGCTGATTCACACGCACCTGCGCGAGGACGGCATTTTTCTCTACGGGTTTCTCAGCTCGCGCGAAAAGCAATGCTTCGAGCTGCTCATTTCGGCTTCCGGCGTGGGCCCTTCGCTCGCCATGAAAATCCTCTCGGGCATGAACGTGGAAGATCTCGTGCCCGCCGTCCGCAGCGGGGATTTGGCGGCGCTGGTGAAAATTCCCGGCGTCGGCAAGAAGACCGCGGAGCGCATCGTCGTCGAGCTGCGCGATAAGCTCACCGCCATGGAAACGCACGAACCTGCGCGCGCAGCCTCGCCCGGCGGTCCGGCGGAAGATGTGATCTCCGCGCTGGTAAATCTTGGTTACGACCAGCGCGTCGCCGAAGCCACAGTGAAGGAAATACGAGCAGCGGGCGCGAAGAATTTCGACGCTCTGCTCAAGAGCGCTTTGCAAAAGCTTTCCGGCCCCGAGCGCATCGCCCGCTCCGCGCGCTAGTGTGCTAGAACCCGTGGTGTGCTAGAACATTTATGAACGCGATGAAGCCCACTCCGAGAATGGATAAGCCGCCGCAGCGCGTCACCTCCGGCCAGGCCTATGACGAGGACGCGCGGACCGAAATCAGCGTCCGCCCCAAGCGCCTCGCGGACTACATCGGCCAGTCGCGCGTAAAAGAGAATCTCTCCATTTTCATCGAGGCCGCACGCACGCGTGGCGAGGCGCTCGACCACGTTCTGCTCTACGGCCCTCCCGGCCTCGGCAAGACCACTCTCGCGCAGATCATCGCTAATGAACTGGGCGTCGCGATCAAGACCAGCTCCGGCCCAATGCTCGAACGCAAGGGCGATCTCACCGCCGTGCTTACCGCGCTCGAACAGCGTGAAGTTTTCTTTCTCGATGAAATTCATCGCCTAATGCCTCCGGTCGAGGAAATCCTCTATCCAGCGATGGAGGACTATCGCATTGACCTGATCATCGGGCAGGGACCGGGTGCACGCATCCATCCGTTCCAATTGAATCGCTTTACGCTGATCGGCGCGACCACGCGCGCGGGACTCGTGACCGCGCCCCTGCGGTCGCGCTTCGGCATTGTGCACCGCCTGGATTTTTATGAGCCCGCGGACCTGGTCCAGATTGTCGAGCGTTCGGCCGGAATTCTGGGCATCGCGATTGATCCTGAGGCAGCCATGGAAATTGCGCGCCGCAGCCGCGGCACGCCGCGCGTTGCAAACCGTTTGCTGCGCCGCGCCCGCGACTTCGCGCAAGTTCGCGCCGCCGGCGAGATCACCTGCGAGGTCGCGCGGGAATCGCTCCAGATGCTCGGCGTGGATGAGCACGGGCTCGACGAAACCGACCGCAATCTCATGCTCACCATCCTGCAGAAATATGCCGGGGGTCCCGTAGGACTCAACACGATCGCCGCTTCGATGAGCGAGGAAGAAGACGCGATCGAAGAGATTTACGAGCCTTATCTGATGCAGCTTGGTTTGCTTGACCGCACGCAGCGCGGGCGCGTGGCTACCGCGCTCGCCTACAAACATTTCGGCATGGAAATCCCGCGCCGCCAGCAGCCTCTTTTCTAGCAGCGAAATTCCGCATGGCCGGCCACACCGTTTATCTCTCGCTCGGCTCAAATCTTGGCGATCGCCATGCGCAAATCGAAGATGCGCTCGCGCGCTTGGAAGCGGAGCGCGTGCGCATCGTGAAGCGTTCGCCGCTCTACGAAACCGAGCCTGTAGATGTCACGGACCAGCCCTGGTTCCTCAATTGCGCGGTCGAAGCACAAACGGATCTCGCCCCACGCGAACTGCTCGAAGCGATTTATCGCGTCGAGCAGCAACTCGGCCGGGAACGTGCCATCGCTCGCGGCCCTCGCACCATTGACATTGATGTGCTCCTCTACGACGCGATCACCCTTCACACGCCGCAGCTCGAGATTCCGCATCCGCGCATGGCGCAGCGCCGCTTCGTGCTCGTGCCGCTGGCGGAAATCGCGCCATCGCTTCTGCACCCAACTTCGCAGCGCACCATCGCCGATCTCCTGGCCGCATGCGAAGACCGCAGCGAAGTCCGCTTCTGGCAACGCTAGCTCGAGCGGTGAATCTTCAGCCAGTGAAGATACGCCATGTTCGGCTTGAGCGCGTCCAGCGCGATTTCCGCGTAGCGGCCTTGCGAAACTTCCCGCCAGCGGTAGACATTCGGCTCGGTCTCGGCGTTCTCGCGTCCTGCCAGCGGCCTCAGGAATTCGCGCGCGTCCTCGATGGAGACCTGCTCGCGCGTTTGCGGACGCGCCAGCGCCTCGACGGCATAGCTCCGCAGAAGCTTCGGCCAATAGCGCTCGAAAAGTTCCGGCGACGCGAAAACGTCGCTCCACGCCACCTCGCCGCCATACGCGACAACGACTCCAACCACGCGCTCGCCTTTCAAATTTGCGACCGCGCGCTCGAATCTCCGCTGCGCCTCTTCTACGAATGAATCGAGCGGCACGCCCAGGCTCTTCGAGGTGTAGATCTTCTGGTAGGCCTCGGTTGGCGCTGCCTCAGTCATTGCCGCATGCACACGATCCGGGGAAACTGGAGCGGGCGTTGCCGAGCGAGCTGCACCGTTCAAGCTCTGCAGCTCCGCACCGGCGGCGCCGCCAACGCCCGCGTTGTAGGTCGAGCCGCTGCGCACAGCGGACCACACTTCGCTCTGCTCCTGCTCGACCGCCGCCGCTTCGCGCACGCTCGGGTGCACCATGATGTTGCCCGCCGCAAACTGCACGCCGGACGACCAGCGCCCGTGCTCGTCCTTGGCGATGATGCGGTCTTGTTTGCCGCCGCTGACGAGTTCGCCGGCGAGCAGCAGCAATGGCTTCTTGCCGCGATTGACAAGCACGAGCTGGTTCACCGACGCGCCCTGCGATTGAGGATATTGCGGTATCGTAGCCCCGTCGCCGCGCGACCTTCGCAGCACATCGGCCCCTTGTTCCGTGACCATTACATCCCCTGAGGTCAGCCCCTCATCGAGGGTAATAAAGCCGGAAGTGTCGGATTTCTCGGCGGCGATCACCGGAAATATGGTGAGGTTCTCGTATGTGACCGGCGCCGCGAGTCGCCATCCATCGGCCGCCGCGGTTTGCGCCGTGCCCCCGCCCGCCGTTAACGCCGCGCCACCCGCGCCAGACACCGCCAGTGCCGCCACAATCGCGCCAAACAGATTGCCTCGTTGCATCGCTCCTCCTCGCACGCGCGCCTTGCTTGCGAGCGCGCCTGCTCTCATGCTCTGAACGAACTCGCGGCGATTCCTTGCAGCGCAAAATAAAGAAGTCTTTCGGGGCACGCTGGTGTTATCAGGCCGAGGCCGCAGGCCTTCCTGCGTTTGCGTAGACAAACAGCGCCTTACCAACAATCAATAGCTGTAGGGGCGCAGCTCGCTGCGCTCGATCTGGTCGGCTCAAAGGCGATTCGTGGGGTGTGTGTGGGATTTTGGGGACTGAATCCAACGTGGGCGGGACAAGTCCTAAAAACCGGTTTCCGGCTTTTTTTTCTTCTTCTCGCGTTCCTCGGTCTCTTGGCGCTCAAAGTCCGCCATCTCTTCTTCGGTCATCATGTAATCCTCGCGCGACGCAAACATCGTATTGCGCTTGTTATCGAGCCGGCTGGTGCGCGGGCCAAGCGGGCGCGGATCGCTGCGCTGCTCCCGCTGCACTTGCCGCATGGGCCTCTTCAGCGCTCCGGTTTCCATCAGTAGGTCGCTGACTCTCTCGAGGAACTCGTGCAGGTGGAAGGGTTTCAGCAGGAAGGGGAGACCCAGCCGCTCGAGCTCCGGCTGCGCTTCCGCTGTCGCGGCCGACGGCACCAGAAACAGGACGCGCGCTGTGGCTTGGTTCCCCTCTTCGACCGGCGCCAGCGCCAGGTCGCACAGTATTTCGAACACTGGACCGGACAATCCCGTCTTGGCCACGTTTGTGATGATCAGCCTAGCTTCGCCCTTCGCCAATTCCGGTAAGAGGTGATCGAGGTTCGTGATGACGCGCACATTCCAGCCCTCGGAATCGAGCATCTGCTGCAGCGCGGTGTGGCTCGCCACGTCGTCGTCCAGGACCAGAATGCCGATATCGTCCAAGCGAGGCTCCTATCCTCCAGTATAGACCTGGCGTGCGGGCCCGCACGGCGGGGATTCATGCACCGACGCAAATGCGGCACCGTCCCGGCGGCCTAGCTGCTGGCGGTATAATCCGACGATGGCTGCACGATCTTTGCAGGCGGCCCGGCCGCCCTTCCGCGAAGCGTTGAGCCGTGGCTTGCATCTGCGATGCCCCTGCTGCGGGCGTGGCCCGCTTTACCGGCGCGTGCTGCGCATGTACCACGATTGCCCGCTGTGCGGGCTGCCTTACTATCGTGAGCCCGGTTATTACGTAGGGGCGATGATCGTGAACTATGGCGTCACGGCCTTCGCGCTTATCTCGATTTACCTGGTTTCGTTGCTGTTGCCGGAATTTTGGCACGTCACGCCGGGAACAAAGATCATCGTGTGGATGTTCGGGGCAGCACTGGTGTCCCTGGCGCTGGTGCCCCACGCGCGCAGCATGTGGCTCGCGGTGGATTACTGGATCGAGCCCTGGCCGCCCGCCGAGCCGCTTTTCCGCTCACATGTCCGCCGGCGATAATCGCAGGTTCTGGCATTCAGCCTTGGCGAATGAATGGCGAAACTTTTTGCTTGACATAGCGAACAAAAGGCGAATATATTCCTGCTCGAACCGCAGCGAGGCGGGCATGGCCACTTTCCCCAATCCCACCTTATTTCCCCTAGTCCCTAACCACCGGGACACCGAGCCACTGGCTTCGCCACCACCGAAGCCAAATGCCGATCTAACCGGCATCGCTCGCCTTGCTGCTACATCTCCTTTGGCGGACGCTAAGCGCGGCACCGAGTATTTCGTGATTCCGGTGCGCTCGATCCTGAACCGCTGCACCTCCGAGCGGATGCCTTTCACCTGGACGATCAATCCCTATCGGGGATGCGAATTCGGCTGCCGCTATTGCTACGCGCGCTACACGCATGAATACATGGAGCTCGACGCCGCCGATTTCGAAAAGAAAATCTATGCGAAGGCGAACGCCGGCCCCATCGTTTCGCGCGACTTGGCCCATGCGAAGGTTCTGGGTGAGCACATCGCCATCGGCACGGCCACCGATCCCTACCAGCCGGCCGAACGCGAATTCGGCGTAACGCGGCAGATTCTCGAGCGAATCGTGCAGTACGAAGGCCTGAGCCTCTCCATCACCACCAAGTCAAACCAGATTCTGCGCGACCTCGATTTGCTGCGGCGCATCGCGGAGCGCTCGTCGCTGACGATCAATATCACCATCGTGACGATTCGCACCCGGCTGGCGAGGCTGCTCGAGTTGCGGGCGCCGCGCCCGGATTTGCGCCTGGACGCGGTCCGCAAGCTGCGCGAGGCCGGTCTGCGCGCCGGCGTGTTTGCCATGCCGGTGCTGCCGGGAATTACCGATAGCGAAAAGGAGCTGGACGCGCTGGCGCACGCCGCAAGCGATGCAGGAGCGCAATGGTTCGTCGGCGGCACGCTGCACCTGATGCCGTCGGCCGCGAAGCAATTCCTGCCGTTTGTGGACGAGAAATTCCCGCGGCTGGCGCGGCGCTACCACGATTGGTACGGGCGCGCGGCCTACGCACCCGAGGCTTACCGCAAGGAAATTGAGGAGCGCGTAGCGAATGTGCGGCGGAGATACGGTCTGGGGGCGCGTCCCAGCGCGCCAGACCGTGAGGCGGCCACGCCGCAGCTCTCATTGCCGCTCTGCGCCGCCGTCTGCGACAATCCAACGCTTGCTACAATTCCCGAACCCGAGGCGGCTCTGGCATCCTGAACCGTTATTGTCGTAGCATCCGCTAGAGGGATGTAACCAATGGAGTTATTCATCTTCGGCCGCTTTCATGCCCGCATGGGCAACGAGAATGCCGTTGAGGAGGCATTGGGCAATGCTCTCGGTCCCACCCGCGAGGAAGCCGGCTGCCTGAGCATTCACGCTTTTCGCTCGACGCGGGATCCTCGGCTTTTCTACATTCATGCACGCTGGGCAAGTGAAGAGGCGTTCGAGAATCACGCAATGTTGCTGCATACCGTCCGCTTCATCGAACGCGTGGAGCCATTGATTGACCATCCCCTCGATGTGGCGCGGGTGAGCCTCATCGGTTGAAATTGTTTTGCCAGCCACCGATCCTGCCACTCCTGCATCCCTCAGCACCTTCCGCACAAGGCTCCAGTCCAATAAGATAAAGGAAGGCCGACGTCTGTGCCGACAGGCCCGATGCTTGCCCGGCAAGCTCGACAATGCTAATTTCTCACCTTTCTATATACTTGGGGCACCCGCACGCCTGAACCCAGGTTCCTTACGGATCAATCTTGAGCACACCGCAACCCCAATTCGAACCGCAAGCCATTGCCGAGGGGGGACCGGTGCCCGCCCGTGCCCCGGTGGTTTTCTGGCGCGTGGAAGGCAGCCTGGTAGATTTGACCGCGGTGCGCCCGGTGGCCTATTTCACCTGGAACGCGCAAAGTTTTGCCGAGAGGTGGACGCGGCGGGGTGGTTTGGCGTTTTCCGCGCTGGTGCGCCCGGCGCTCTATCTGAGCAACAAGGGGTTTGCGACGCGCGTGCTGCATGCGCTCCTGCGAGGTGTGACGCGCGACCGGCTGGACCTGCTGGGCGAGGAGTACTTTCATTACGTGCTGAAAGCGCAGCTCAAACCTGAAGGTCTAGCGAAACTGAAGGAGTGCCTCGCCAGCAAGGCGCAGGTGATTTTGGTGAGCCAGGGGCTGGACCATGTGATGCGTCCGCTGGCGCAGCACGTGGGCGTGGACCGCGTTCTGGCAAACCGACTCGAATTTCGCGATGGCTTGGCGACCGGACGCTTATTGGCGCCGGTGATCCCGCCGCGCGGCGCTTTTGCCTTGATCTCGGGCGGCGCGCCTAATGGCCGCATTTCGCCGGCGGATTTGGCAAAGGCACTCGGCATAGGCGGCGATTCCCAAGCGGCCGTCCAGACGCCCGAAGCGGCTGCAATGCCCGCCGTGCGCACCGCGCCCGATGGGCATGGTGCCCTGGTGCTGGCGGAGGCGCCTGCGGCCTCCACGACGCGGGAACCGCTTTCGGTGCGCGCGTTGCTGCGGGGAAAGAACATCCTGCTGATTGGGGTGACCGGATTCATCGGCAAGGTCTGGCTCGTACAGCTCCTGACGGATGTGCCGGACATCGGGCGGATTTTTCTGCTGATTCGGCGGCAAAAGAGCACAACATCGGCGCGGCGTTTCGAAAAAATTGTGCAGGAATCGCCCGTGTTCGAACCGTTGCACCGGCGCTACGGCAACGAGTTCGCGCAGTTCCTGAACGACCGCGTGGAAGTCGTAGAAGGCGACCTTGAAAGCGCCGATATCGGCCTGGATGACGAGACACGGCGGCGGCTGGCGCCGGGCCTCGACGTGGTGGTGAACAGTTCTGGCTTGACCGACTTCAACCCGGATTTGCGTGACGCGCTTTCGGGCAATGTGGCCGCCCCTATGCGCCTCCTGGATTTCGTGCACCGGTGTGACCACGCTGCGCTGATGCACCTGTCAACCTGTTATGTAGTGGGGCGGCGCGACGGCCGCGTGCGCGAGGAGGTGCGTCCGAATTACACGCCACTGGGCGTCGCCGATTTTGACGCGGAGCGCGAATGGCGGTCGCTTGAAGAGATCATTCGAAATGTTGAGGCGCGCGCGGAGGCTCCGGAAACCACCGCGGCACTGAAGCGGCAGGCGCTCGGGCGCCGCGGCGACCCGGCGAAGTATGCCGCGCGGGAAGTGGATAACGTGCTGCGCCGCAACCGGCAGCGTTGGGTGCGCAACCGCCTGACCAAGATCGGGATGCGTCGCGCGCGGCGGCTGGGCTGGCCAAACACCTACACGCTGACAAAGAGCATGGCCGAGTCACTCCTCTTGGCGCGTGGTGGCGATTTGCCGATTGCCATCGTGCGGCCCTCGATCGTGGAGACTTCCACACGGCTCCCGTTTTGCGGGTGGAATGAAGGAATCAACACCTCGGCGCCGCTTTCGTATTTGCTGGGGACCTATTTCCGGCAGTTGCCGACGAATGAACGCAAGTGCTTGGACGTGATTCCGGTCGACATGGTGGGCCGCGGGATGACGCTGATCGCGGCGGCGCTGGTCGCGCGGCGGCATCATCGCGTCTATCAGCTTGCGACTTCGGCAATCAATCCGTGCAATATGCGCCGCTCGATCGAGCTCACCGGCCTGGCGCATCGCAAGCACTACCGCGCGCAGCAGGGGCTCGAGCACTGGCTTCGGCTGCGCTTTGACACGATTCCCGTTTCGAAGAGCCGCTACCAGAAGCTCAGCGTGCCGGCGCAAAAGGCGGTGGTTTCGCGGATCAATCGCATCGCCTCGCGGCTTGAGTTCAAGCAGCCGCTGGTAAAGCAGGAGCGCGACTTGAGCCGCATCGAAAAGCTGATCGAGCTTTACGAGCCCTTCATCCTGTATAACGAACAGGTGTTCGAAGCGCAGCACATCCAGATGCTCTCCGAAGCCCTGCCCGAAGAAGAGAAAGCCGAATTCGGTTTTGACGCCACCGCGATTGATTGGTGGGACTACTGGATCAATATCCACCTGCCCGCGTTGCGCAAGTGGTGCTATCCCTTGATCGAGGGTCGCGCGCTCGAGACGCAGCCGAAGCGTTCTGTGCAACTCGCCGCAATTTCCGGGCAGGACCCGGACGCCGAGCCTGCCGCGCAAACAGCGCCGCAAGTCTGAAACCATGGCACTCTTCCTGACGGGTTCAACCGGCTACATTGGCGCGCACGTGCTGGCTAATTTGCTCGGCGGCTGCGGCGACCGCGTGAATCTTCTGGTCCGCGCCAAGAGCGAGCGCGAGGCCGGTGAGCGGCTGTGGAAAGCGCTGCAGCTCCACATGGATTTTTCGCGTTTCCGCGAATACTTGGATTCACGGGTCACCATCTTTCGCGGCGATTTGACGGATTGGCGGCTGGGCCTCGATGCCGCCGATTATGGACGGCTCGTAGCGAGCACTGATTCGATCATCCACTGCGCCGCGTCTCTCAACCGTAGATCTGAGAAAAGCTGCATGAACGTGAATCTGCGCGGCACGCTTGAAGTGATCCACCTTGCCCAGCGCATCGGCGGCGGTCTACGCCGGTTCAGCTTTGTGAGCACGGTAGCGGTCGCGGGGCGGCGGCAAGACGAAGTAGTAGCGGAGGATCGCTCGATCGAGTGGGACCGCTCGGATTGGGACCCCTACGCGCGCACAAAAAAATTCTGCGAACATATGGTGCGCGAACTGCTGCCGGACGTTTCGAAGATTATTTTCCGGCCGAGCATCGTGCTCGGCGATACGCGCCATGGAGCCACCACGCAATTCGAAATGGTGCGCTCGTTTGTGCTTCTCGCGGGCCTGCCCGTGCTGCCGCTGCGGCCAAACGACCGGATTGACATTATGCCGGTGGATTACGTTGCGGAAGCCATTGTGGCGTTGCACCAGAAGGAAAAGCCGGCGCACGATATCTACCACCTGTCTTCGGGTACAGGATCGGAGACGTGCCGCCAGATCACGGACGCACTGGCAAAAGCTCCCGGGGGGCACAAGCCGCTGTACATGCCCTCGCTGGCGAAGCCGTTTAGGGGCATCGTGGACTGGCTTTCGAATCGCGGCGGCGCAGTAGGGCGCAACGCGGTGCTGCTGAAAGTGTTCCTGCCTTACTTGTATTGGAACGTGGTGTTTGACAATTCACGTGTGGTGGCGGAGATGGGCCGCGCGCCGGAGCCGTTTTCGAAATACTGCTACCCACTGCTGAAATTCAGCCGCGAAAACCACTTCGAATACCCCTTTCAGGAATGGGCCGCCGCGGAATCGGGCGCGGCCGCCCGCACATCGGCGGGGGCTACCTTTTCGAAACAGGGAGCCGCACTGTGACGGACCTGCTGCTCGAAGCCTGGGTCAGCGGGCTTATCGAGTTGACCAAGTTGCAGTGGATGCTCGGCGGCGGCGCGCGCTGGAAGCCGGGCGAGCCGCTGAAGCTGCTCTTTGCGGGCTATAACGGGACGCGAAACACCGGCTCGGATGTCCGCGTGGAAGAAATGCTGCGGCAGGTGCGGCACGTGCTGGGTGCGGAGCGGGTCGAGCTGGCCGTGATGACGCAGAATTTCGACCGCACGCGAGGCTATTTCGAAGGCTGCAAACAGGTTTTCCTCCCGGATATTTTCCCGCCGTTTCTTTACCGCGAAGTACGGAAGTATCACGGCGTGGTGGCGTGCGAAGGCTCGATGTTCAAGAGCAAATTCGCCAACGCGTTGACCACGATGATGATTGGCTCGCTCGGGATTGCCGCGGCCGAGAATAAAATCTCGATCGCGTACGGCGCTGAAGCGGGAGCGATGGACCCGGTGCCGGAGAAGATGTGCCGGCGCTATTGCGGCGCGTCACTGGTGATCACGCGAAATCCCGAATCGCAAGTGATCCTGAGCAATTTGGATGTGGCCACCGAACTGGGCACGGACACGGCCTGGCCGTTTACGCCGCTCGGAATGGACTACGGACGCGAGGCGCTGCAAAAGGCGGGCTGGAACGGCAGCGATCCCGTGCTGGCCGTGTGTCCCATCAATCCGTTCTGGTGGCCGGTGCGCGCCTCGATTGGCAAGTTCGCGGCGCGGGGATTGACGGGCGCCTATCGCGATAGCCACTACCGCAGCGTTTACTTCCACAATTCCGGTGCGAAGGTGAACGCGGCTTACGCGAAGTACGTTGGCGCACTGGCCGGTGCGGTGGCAACTTTCCGCAAGAAACGGCGCGTCTTTCCGGTGCTGGTGGCGATGGAGCGGCTCGATGCGCGCGCCTGCCACGCGATGGCGAAGACTCTGCCCGGAGTGCCGGTGCTTACGTCGGACGATTACGACATGTACCAGCTCGTGAGCGTGTTGCGCTGCGCGGATTTGATGGTGTCTTCGCGCTATCACGCGATCGTGACCTCGATGCCGGCGCTGGTGCCGTCCGTGGGCGTGACGATGGATGAGCGGATCCGCAACCTGATGCGCGAGCGCGGCCACGACGATCTGCTCTTCACCGTGGAGGAAGAAGGGCTCGAAGAAAAGCTCGTTGTAGCGATGGAGACACTCATTCGCGACGCCGACGCAATTCGCGATGCCATTGCGCGGACGGTGGTTCGGAACCTAAAAGTGATGGCGCGCATGGGCGTTTATCTCGAGCAAAACGTAAATATGATTTACCCGGGCTTCGCGGTGCGCTCAGGCGTGCACTCGTGGGAAGAGTACTTGCCGCCGCTGAATCCGGGGCTGCGGAAGCTGGTCGAGCAGTACGGCGCGCCTTTGGAGGCTGGGGTGGCGCAGGTGCAGCCGCAAACGGCGGGTATTCAGCAGGCCAGGGCATGAAGCGCGCAGCCGGGAAGATATCGACAGGAAGGGGGCGTGGCGCGACGCGCGGTGATGGCCGATAGTGGACTTTCTCGAAAACATTTTCAGTAATCTGGAGCGCGCGAGCGGGCAAGCGGTGCTGCAAGAAGCGCGCTCCGAAGGCGCGGTGCAGGTCACGGGCGCCGAACTGCGCGCTCAGGTGGAAACAGCGCGCGCGTTTTTGCGGAGTGCAGGGCTGCGCAAAGGCGATCGTTGCGTGCTGCTGGCGCGCAACTCGATTCGCTGGGTGGCGCTTGACCTGGCTCTGATGGCTGAAGGCGCGGTCGTCGTGCCGCTTTATGCGCGGCAGGCGGTAGCCGAGTTGGTAGGCATGATGCGCGATGCGGGTCCCCGCTTGATTTGCGCGGGTGACGCGAGCTTGGCGGAAGCGGTGCGGGGAGCGTGGCCCGCAAGCGCCAGTGCGGTTCCACCGATCGCGTTGTTTGACGAAATCTTCGGCAGCGCCCAGTCGGCGCAAGCGCCGACCATCGCGACGCCCGTGAATCTGTCCGATGCCGATCCCGTCACGATCATCTATACCTCGGGCACGTCGGGCGAGCCCAAGGGAGTTGTGCTCAACTATGGCAACATCACGTACATGCTGGGCTGCACGGGCGCGCGGCTTGATTTGCTGATGGCCGGATATACGGGTATTGAAAGCGTGTTCCACTATCTGCCGCTGTGCTTTGCGGGATCGTGGATATCGCTGCTTTCGTACTTGTCGCGGCGGAGTTTGGTGACGCTTTCGACCGATCTGAACAAGTTGCAGTCGGAGATGCAAACTGCGGCGCCGCACTATTTCCTGAATGTGCCCACGCTGCTTGAGCGCGTGCGTCGCGGCATCGAAGAGAATCTCGCCACGCGGGGCGGAACCGTAGCGAAGATTTTCACGCGTGCGAAGGCGGCGTACATTCCACGGCAGGAAGCAGCGCTAGATGGGCGAAAGAATGAGCAGGGCGGGGGCGGCATTTGGCTCGCGATGGCGCGGGTCGCGGTATTCCCCACGATTCGGAAACGCATTGGCGCGAACCTGAAAGTGCTGTTTTGCGGTTCGGCGCCGCTCTCGCGCGACACGCAGCTTTTTTTCCAGATGCTGGGGATTCCGGTGCTGCAGGTTTATGGGCTGACGGAAACCACTGCGATTTGCACGATGGATGATCCGCGAAAGGTCGAGCCCGGCTGGGTCGGGCCTGCGATTCCCGGCATAGAGATGAAGTTGGGCGATGCCGCGGAAATCCTCGTACGCGGCCCGAATATCTTCCCCGGATACTGGAATCGTCCCGAGGAAACAGCGAAGACCTTGCGCGATGGATGGTTCCATAGCGGCGACCAGGGTGAGGTGAACGCCAACGGAAATTGGCGCATCACCGGGCGGATCAAGAACCTGATCATTCTGAACTCGGGTCACAATATCGCGCCGGAGCCGATGGAAGAAAAGCTGCTTGCGGCGCTGCCCGGCGCGCAACAGGTGGTGCTGATCGGGAACGGACGTAGTTTTTTGGTGGCCATCGTCATCGGCGACGTGGCACGCGAAGGCGTTGCGGCCGCGGTCGAATCTCTTAACGCGGAGTTGCCGCATTACCGGCGCATCCACCGTTTCCATATTGAGCGTGAGCCGCTCACCATCGAAAGCGGAATGCTGACGGCGAATGGGAAGCTGCGGCGCGACGCGATTGCGGCGCGATTCGCGGACCAGATCGAGATGTTCTACCGCGAGAAGAGCGTGAGCGCATGAACTCGTTCAGCGGGAAGACGATCTCGTGGTCGTTGCGCGATAGCGTGATTGAGCTGGTGCTGCATCGCGCGCCTGCCAATGAAATCGGCACGGAGACGCTAGGCGAACTGGAGCAATTTATGGTGTCGCTCGGCGCGTTGAGCGAACAAGCCAGTGCGGTGATCGTGCACAGCACGCTTCGCGCAGGATTTTGTGCGGGCGCTGATTTGCGCGAGCTGTACCAGAGTTCATTGCCGCTCGACGCGAAAGCGCGGCTGGACGGTGTACGCGAGTTCCTGGAACGCATTCACGCCGTAATGAACGCGCTCGACGCCACGGCGCTCACCACCATTGCCGCTGTACACGGCGTGTGCTTTGGCGGCGGTTTTGAGCTGGCCCTTGCGTGCGATCTGATTGTCGCGGACAAGATGGCCCGCTTCTGCTTTCCGGAACTGCGGCTCGGGCTGATACCCGGCTTTGGCGGCATTCCGCGGTTGAAGCGTGATCTTGGAAACGCCGTTGTGCGCGATTTGTTGCTTACCGGACGCAGCATCAATGCGGCCAAGGCTTTGAGCGCGGGGCTGGTGAGCCAAGTCGCGGCCGAAGGCGAGGCGCTCCGCGTGGCGCGCGCCACGGCTGCACAGGTGACGAAATTCGATCGCGGCGCCAGCGCGGCGGCGAAGAAGTTCATCAAGCCCATTCCGAGCGAAGAGTTGCGCCGGGAGATAGATCTCTTTTGCGAGCTATTCACACGGCCGGCGGTGATGGCCGGGCTGCGCAAATTCGTTGAAAGCACCGAAGCGCTCTCCTATCTGCCCTGAGAGCTGGACCAGGCTAGCTGCGGCGCTTTCATCCGGATGGTAAGATTGATCTTTCGAGGACAGCGTCATGCCTTCCATTGACCAGACAACTGATGAGATTCTCGATCTCGCGGCAAAGCAGTTCAAGGTCCCGCGGGAAACGCTCGCACCCGGCGACGACTTTTTCAAGAAACTCGGCATTGATAGTCTGCAGGCTCTCGAAATGCTCACGCGGATCGAGCAACACTTCGGCGTGGAATTGCCCGACTACGAAATGCAGGGAGTGAGCGACTTCCGGACGCTGGCCAACCGGATTCAGGCGCGGCTTTAGCCCTTCGAACGCGCGCCATTAGACGCATTGACCTGTACACGCTGCCAAATCATGCAGCAAAATCCTGCTATTCTTACCGTTTCGTTGAGACTCCGCCTCTCTGTGGCTGACTGATGCTTGACTTGCGCAAATACGACTCGGTGGGCGCGGCGCTGCGCGACGCGCTGGATCGCTGGCCGAACGAAGTGTGCCTGATCGAAGCGGACCGGGATCGAGAGAAGGCGCGCCTCACTTACCGGCAATTCAAAGAGGCTGCGTTGCCGCTGGCTGCGGCGTTCGAAGAGCGTGGGCTTCGCGCTGGCGACCGCGCGGCCATCATCATGATGAATCAGTCCAAGTGGCTGATTTCCGCCTACGCAATTTTCCATGCGGGCGGCGTGTTGGTGCCGCTTGATTACAAGCTGACGGCGCGCGAGCACCTCGCGCTGGTGGCCCATTCGAAAGCCAGCGTGCTTGTTATCGAATATCCACTGTGGCGCGCAATTCTGCAGAGCGAAGGCGGGAGCGGACATCGCATTGGCACCGTGCTTGTGACCGAGGCGCCTCCGACTGCCGATCTTGGCGGCGCGCTGCGCTGGGAGGAATTTCAAGCGTCCGCGCAGCGCCAGCCCGAATTTGTGCAGCGCGTGCGAAGCGACTGGGCATGCATTGTCTATTCCTCCGGCACCGGCGGGCGGCCCAAGGGTTGCGTGATGACGCACGAGAATTATCTCGAACAATGCCGCGCGCTCACAGCTCTCTACCCCTTCTGGCCCGGCGTTCGTTATCTGAGCATTTTGCCGACAAACCACGCCATTGATTTCATGGTGGGTTTTTTTGGAGCGTTTACTTGCGGTGCGACGGTGGTGCACCTGCGGACGCTGCGGCCGGACTATGTCCGCGAAGCATTTACGCGGTACAAGATCACTTATATGACGCTCGTGCCTCTCGTGCTGAAGAACCTGCAAAAAGGATTGCAAGCACGGTTTGACGAACTGCCCGCGGGCAAGCGCAAAGTATTGAACGCTCTTGTGGCTGCGAACCACGCGCTCACGAAACGCCGTCCGAAGGTCTGGTTGAGCCGGCTGCTGTTGGGCCAGGTACATGCCGCATTCGGCGGGGAGCTGCGAACGCTCTTCGTCGGCGGGGCGTTTACCGAGCCGGCCGTGTTGCAATTTTTCTACGATCTCGGCATCCCGGTGGCAAACGCTTACGGTTTGACGGAGGCCGGCACGGCGGTAACGGTGAATGACTTTCGTCCGTTCCGTGCGGACACAGTCGGGCGGCCGTTGCCCGGGATGGAAGTCCGGATCGTGAATCCTGCCGAGGACGGCGTCGGCGAAGTGGCCGTGCGCAGCAAAACGATCATGTCACATTACCTTGGCGATCCCGAGCTGACCGCGGAAACCCTTGTGAACGGCTGGTTGATGACCGGCGATCTGGGGCGTCTCGATTCCGCGGGACATTTGCAGCTCTTTGGCCGCAAGAAAAACATGATCGTGACGGCCGAGGGAAAAAACATCTACCCGGAGGATATCGAAGCAGTCTTTGAAGGGCTGCCGGTAAAGGAGTTTTGCATCTTTGCCGCGAACTACATCTGGCCTGCTCGAACAATGCTTGGCGAGCAATTGCTGATTGTCTTGCATACCGAGCAGGGCACGCCTGTGGGCGACGCGATTCGCGCCGAGCTGAACGCGCGCAACCAGAAGCTTCTGAACTACAAGCGCATCAGCGGCTACGTGGTCTGGGACCGAGATTTTCCGCTCACCGCCTCGATGAAAATCAAGCGTGTGGATTTGGCGCAGCAAGTGGGCGCGCTCGATCGCGACGCGGTGGTTGTCTCCTTGTGAGAAATCTGACTGTGAACGAGGATTTGCAACCGTGAGCCAGGCCGCGGACCGGCGCATTCTCGCGATCGTCAATCCCGCCGCCGGCGGAGGCAGGTGCGGCAAGCTCGCGCCGCAGGTGCTGGAGCGTCTGCGCTCGGCCGGGATAAGCATTGACGCCATAAATACGAACGCCGCGGGCGATGGCATTCTCGCGGCGCGCAGCGGTTACGAGCAGGGCTATCGCACCTTCATCGCTGTAGGCGGCGATGGCACCTCGTATGAGATCGTGAACGGCTTGTTCCCCGCGGTGGCGGGTGACCGCGTGGCGCTCGGATTTCTGCCGTTGGGGACTGGCAATTCCTTTCTGCGCGACTTCACCAAAGACGGCTTGACGCATGCGACGCAGGCGATTCTCGAAGCAAAGCGGCGTCCATGTGACGTGATGCGGCTGACGTACGAAGGCGGCGTGCTGTATTACATCAACATGCTCAGCGTGGGTTTCACCGCCGATGTGGCCGCGCTCGTCAATCGGCGCCTCAAGCGGCTGGGCGAGGCCGGCTATCTGCTCGGCGTGCTCACGCGTCTGGTTCAGTTACGCCGCGGTGTTTTTCCGCTGCGCGTGAATGCCGAAGCGGAATTCGACCGCGGGCGATCCTTATTTCTCGCTTTTACCAACAGCAAATTCACGGGCGGCAGGATGATGATCGCGCCGAATGCAGAGACGGACAGCGGCCAGATCGAATACGTCCGCTGGGGTCCCATCGGACGCATCGGAGCGGTCTTCAATTTGCATACTTTGTTCGACGGCTCACATTTGAAGCACCCACTCGCCTCGCGCCGCAGCGCTCTCCGCATCGAGTTTCAGTTGGATGGCCCGGTGGACATCGTCGTGGATGGCGAGGTCCTTACGCTGCAGCCAAAGCTGCTCGAGGTGCTGCCCGGCGCGCTGGACGTCATGGCATGAGGAAGTTGTGGCTCGACTTCCGAAGCCTTGTGCTATGGGCCGTGAGCGGAATCCATTTTTTCTTCGGTTGTGTTTTCCTGATTGTGATGGCCATTTTTCTGGACCCGCGAAAGAATGATCGTCCGCAGCGCATGTTCTCGCGGAACGTTTTGCGGCTTGCCGGTGTGCGATTTGAGGTAAGGCGTTCAGCCAGCTTTGACCCGCACCGAACGAGTTTCTTCCTCGTCAACCACGTCAACCTGTTTGATCCCTTTGCCCTGTACAGCGCGATTCCGCAGTTTGTCCGGGGGCTCGAGCTCGAGTCGCACTTTCGCATCCCGGTCTACGGCCTGCTGATGAAGCGCTTCGGCAATATTCCCGTGCCGGATGTGCGCCGGCCCTCGGACCTGAAAAGGATGTGGAAGATGACGCGGGAAGCTCTCGATCGAGGCGTCAGCCTGATCGTTTTTCCGGAGGGCAAGCGCACGCTCGACGGACGCGTGGGCAGCTTCCAGGATGGCGCCTTTCGAATGGCGCAGCAGTTTGGCCATCCCATTGTGCCGATAAGCATCGTTGGATCCTTTGAGTTCAACAACAAGAAGCACTGGGGGCTGCGGCCCTCGCGGATCGTGGTGCACATCCACGATACGATCGAAATTGCTGCAATGAAAAAGGGAGATGTACCGCAACTGCGCGAGCGCGTGCGTCAGATCGTCGCCGAGCCGGTAGATGCCTATTACGCTGAGCGCACCGGTAACGGCCCCGAAAGCAGCTAGCGGCCGGCCATCCTGCAAAGCCTCCGTAGCACAGCCACTCCTGGCTGTGCCGGCGCGGCTGCGGGCGCGACACCCGAAACCGCACCGGCGAGAGTGCCCGTGCTGCTTGTCGGGCTGTATTAACGCCAAAGGGAATCAGCTGCCAAGCGGGCCTTCGGGGAATTTACAATGCGGCTAGAGAGTCAGGCGTATGCCCGGAAGGGTGCGGCCAGCGCGGGTTTCCTGCCAGGTGAAGACGATACGATGGATCACCGTCAGCGTGGAAACCACCGAGATGACCCAGAGCACCGCGGCCATGCGGTCAAACAAGCCGCCGATAATCAGCAGGACCATGCGCTCGGGGCGCTCCATGAATCCGACCTTGCACAAGGGGATCAGAGATTCGGCGCGGGCTCGCGCGTAACTGACCATTACAGATCCAGCCGTCGCCACCGCCGCCAGAATCACGTAGGACGTGCGGCCGTTCACCGCGTAGTAGACCAGCAACCCGAGATACAACGCCATGTCGGAGTAGCGGTCCAGCGTGGAATCGTAAAACGCGCCAAACGCCGTGACGCGATTCGTACGCCGGGCGACTTGGCCGTCGAGCATGTCCAGGAAACCCGCAAAGAAAATAACCATGGCCCCGGTCTTGAAGCGTCCCGTAGCAAAAAGTGCCGCCGCCCAGAAGTTCACCACTAGGCCGATGAAGGTGAGGACGTTTGGATTGATTCCCGTGGCTGCCAGGGCGCCGACGATTTTATCGAGCAGCCACCTGCTGCCAACGCCGATTGCTTTCGTAATCATGAAGTCCGCACCGCATGATACGCTTCAGGCACGCTCGCCTCAAGCTGCGGGAGGAATATACGAATGGCCCCTGAAGCCGACCCCAACGTCCGGATGCTGCGCCACACGCTGGCGACCGTTGCCTATCGTGGCGGGAAGGCGCTGCGCGGAGCGCCGGCGGAATTCGCCCAATTCCGTTTCGTGCCGGACGCGCGCACGCCCGTTGAGATCCTCGCGCACATCGGCGATCTTTTCGATTGGGCGCTTTCCATGGCGCGTGGGAAGCAGGAATGGCACGATTCGAAGCCCTTGGCATGGGAAGAGGAAGTCGCGCGTTTTCACGAGACGCTACGCGCATTCGACGAATATTTGGCGTCGGGGAAATCCCTGGCGTGTTCTACCGAGATGCTATTTCAGGGCCCTGTGGCTGACGCGTTGACGCACGTTGGGCAGTTGACAATTCTGCGACGGGCCGCCGGAACGCCGATTCACGCGGAGAATTATGCAAAGGCCGAAATAGTGGCTGGCCGCATAGGTCCCGAGCAAACGGCGCCGCACAGAGAGTTTTAGGCATCGGCAGCACCTCCACGTTCGATCCATTTGATCTCGGTGTGCGTGTCAGGCAGCTATCTGTTCGAACGTCCTTCGGCGCGTTGGGAGGCCAGTAGCCAGCTGAAACACAAAGAATTTAAGCCACTTAGGTCGAATATACGCTCGACCATCCCCTTTTTCTAGGCTCGGCCTCCCGGTTTTACGCTAGTGCCCTTTTGGGAACCACCTGTCCGCATTCGATAATTGTGTTGACATAGCATTCACATAGGCATAGAAACTTATCCAAATGGTCGCACTATCCCTGTTTTTGAGGGGGTGTTTGTTGCCGTTCACGGGTAGAAACAAGCATTAAGGGGTCTGTGTCGGTTGCTGTTATTCAACATTCAGGGAGGTAGAGTGGTTATGAAGACGTATTGGTCTACCGGTGTGGGGGTGCGTTCTCTATTCTTCGGACTGGCGGTGATCTGTGCCGTAGCGCTGTTGGGCTTGAGCGCGGCGCCAGCCTGGGGGCAAGCGGGTGTTTCGACTGGAACGATCGTCGGACAAGTTTTGGACCCATCAGGGGCCTCCGTTGCAGGCGCGACGGTCACACTCACAGATAAAGGCACGGGCGCTACGCGAACGAGTACAACGGGGGACACCGGGCGCTATGTGTTCACCGAAATCCCGCTCGGTAATTACGACATCACGGTTACCAAAGAAGGCTTTTCACAAGCCAAGATAGCCAACCAGGAAGTCCAGGTCGGCGAGTCTCTCACGGTGAATGTGAGCCTGAAGGTCGGCTCGGCATCCACCACGATTGAAGTGACG
>Ga0182024_10000449_pt1 | contig 105369 bp, 85 predicted proteins | sample P32metaG_FD_120480 | JGI IMG/M metagenome (GOLD analysis project Ga0182024, IMG submission 120480) | Permafrost microbial communities from Stordalen Mire, Sweden - P3-2 metaG (Illumina Assembly) | ecosystem: Environmental > Terrestrial > Soil > Wetlands > Permafrost | place: Sweden: Stordalen... | reverse complement strand
GGAGTCTTTCCCTCAAGGTAAAGTGTCATTCTTCAGCCGATTTGCCTATCTTCTCCTCTGATTCTTGCCCTACATCCCCATTGTCGAATCCTCTCAACAGGGCCGCTCTCTCATAATGCATTGGCAGCCCAGGGCTGCCCCAGAATCCGCGCCCCCCCGATATCCACAGGACCACGCTGGGACATCCGTCACAGCTTCGCCCACCCCCACCCGCGTACTCTAACTGGATCCCGGAATCAGGCCTTGGTGTGCCGACGGCGGCACAGAAAACGAAGACTGTCTCGCCCGGACCACTATGCTCTACAAGACCCTAAGCGCCGCTGTCTACGGCATCGATGCCAACATCATTCAGGTCGAAGTCGACTGCTCTGGCATCAAGACCGATCAGGACCACTTCCACACCGTCGGCCTTCCCGACGCCGCCGTCCGCGAGAGCCGCGACCGCGTCCGCGCAGCTCTGAAAAATTGCGGCTACGACATCCCGCCCACCCACATCACCATCAACCTCGCCCCCGCCGATATAAAGAAAGAAGGCTCCGGATTCGATCTCCCCATGGCGCTAGGCATCGTAGGCGCCTACGGCGGTCTCACGCAGAAGACAATCGAAGACTGCCTGTTCATCGGCGAGTTAGGTCTCGACGGCGGAGTCCGCGGCATTCGCGGCACGCTCCCCATCGCCCTCGAAGCCCGCTCCCGCAAAATTTCAAAGCTGGTCGTTCCCGAAGCCAACGCCCGCGAAGCCGCCATGGTCGGCGGTGTCGACGTCTATCCGGTTAAGTCGCTGCTGGATGTAATCCACTTCGTAAACTCCGGCAACGGGATCGTCCCCTTGAAAGCCGATGGCGACGCGCTCCTGAAAGAATCCCAGGAATTCCTCGTCGACTTCAAAGACGTTCGCGGCCAGCAGACCGCCAAGCGCGCCATCGAAATCTCCTGCGCCGGAGGCCACAACATCCTCATGATCGGCCCCCCCGGCTCTGGCAAAACCATGCTAGCCAAGCGCATGCCCACCATCCTGCCGCCGCTCACTTTCGAAGAGGCGCTCGAGACCACCAAGATTCACAGCGTCGCCGGAGTCCTCGATCCCGGCAGCGGCCTAGTAGGCAAGCGCCCGTACCGCTCGCCGCACCACACCATCTCCGACGCCGGACTAATCGGCGGAGGCGTAATCCCCCGCCCCGGCGAAGTCTCGCTCTCCCACAACGGCCTGCTCTTCCTAGACGAACTCCCCGAGTTCCCCCGCAACGTCCTCGAAGTCCTGCGCCAGCCCCTCGAGGACGGCTCGGTCACCATTGCCCGCGCCGCTATGGCCCTCACCTTCCCCGCGCGCTTCATGCTCGCCGCGGCCATGAACCCCTGCCCCTGTGGCTTTCGCAACGACCGTACCCGCGAGTGCCAGTGCACCACTCCCATGATCCAGCGCTACATCTCGAAAATCTCCGGCCCGCTCATGGACCGCATCGACATTCACATCGACGTCCCCGCCGTGAACTACAAAGAAATGCGCTCCACCAACGAACCGGAAAGTTCCGCCAAGATTCGCGAGCGCGTGATGCGCACCCGCCAAAAGCAACTTGAACGCTTCGCCTCATCCCGCGAAAAGATTTATTGCAACGCGCAGATGTCATCGCGCCACATCCGCACCCACTGCGAACTCTCTCCTGACTGCGAACGCCTGCTCGAGCGCGCCATGACACAGCAAGGACTAAGCGCCCGTGCCCACGACCGCATCCTCAAAGTCGCCCGCACCATCGCCGACATCGAAGAGACTCCGCAGATAGAACCCAAACACATCGCCGAGGCCATCCAGTACCGCTCCCTCGATCGCACCTACTGGACCTAAGGAAAGTAGGGCCACGGCCGCGTGTGAGGACGGGCGTGTGCGGGGACGGGCGCCTTCGCCCGTCCAGGCCTGGGCGAAAGCCCCGCCGCATGTAGCCCCACGCTTTAGCGCCCGCTATTTGAACGGCACGGCGCTTCCAGTGCTGCCATCGGTGTCTTACCACGATCAAGGGGCTTTAGCCCGAAGTTCCTGGGGCGGACTCCGCCCCGCAAATACACTCCTATTGTGGCTTCGCCGAAAGCCGCGCCCTGCGAATTTCAGCCCCCGGAACCGGAACCGTTACCAGTAAAGGCACCTAAAGCCGCGTAAAATATGTTGACCTCTTTTCCATTTCCAGATACATTGTGTTGTTCCACGGACCTCCGGAGTCTCTAGGTCTTATTCTGAGATGCCTCGACCTGTGAGCCCAAATCAGGAAAACGAGCATCTTTGGAGTCCGGTCAAGCATCTATTCTGGGTAGGAATTGCGCTAACTCCTTTACAACCTTAGTGGAATCAGTGGCTTAGCACGGTCTTTCGGGTTCCGGGCCAGTTTCCAGGGACAGGGGCGAAGGCGAAATGCCCATACTTATAAGGAAGGAGTATCACAGACATGCGCTCTGATCGTGTGTTTGACGCTTTACAGACATTGCGGAATCGTTATATGCTTTGCCAGCTTGCCTCCAAGGCCACGCGCAAGTTCCATCGGCCCAGCACCAGAATCCAGGAAACAATGAACGGTGTGTTGGATCGGATCGCTGGCAAGGAGCGGCAGGAAGTTTTGTCGGAGCCGGAGAATTTTGCTGAGGCACAACGGCGGGCTGCTTAAGGCAGCCCTGTCCGCCCGCCTCGCAGTATTGTGTTTTGTAGTATCGTATTTTTGGATTTTGTCTTCCCTGAATACCCTCCTTTAAAAATCTCCCGATAACGCTGAAACGGATACGTTTAAGTGACCGGGTTTAGGTGAATCATGACCATTGCTGAACTGAAAGAAAAGAACATTACCGAGCTCACCAAGATCGCAAGGACCTTGGAGCTGCCCGGTGCCAGCGGACTCCGCAAGCAGGATCTCATCTTCAAAATCTTGCAGGCCCAGAGCGAAAAAGAAGGCCACATCTTCGCCGAAGGCGTCCTCGAAATCCTGCCCGATGGCTACGGTTTCCTCCGCTCCCCCGATTACAACTACCTCCCAGGCCCTGACGATATCTACGTCTCGCCATCGCAAATCCGCAAGTTCGACCTGAAAACCGGCGACACCATCAGCGGACAGGTTCGCCCGCCTCACGAAGGCGAAAAATACTTCGCGCTCGTCAAGATCGAAGCCGTGAACTTCGAATCCCCTGATGAGGCCCGCAATAAGATTCTGTTCGACAATCTCACGCCCCTGTACCCCCAGGAGCGCCTCAAGCTCGAAACCACGCGTGAGAATGCCAGCGCCCGTGTAATGGACTTGCTGACTCCGCTAGGCAAGGGACAGCGCGGCCTCATCGTCTCTCCGCCGCGCGCCGGCAAAACCATGCTGCTGCAAAACGTCGCGAACTCGATCACCACGAACCATCCTGAAGTAGTGCTGATGGTCCTCCTGATCGACGAGCGCCCCGAAGAAGTTACCGACATGCAGCGCTCGGTAAAGGGCGAAGTGATTTCCTCTACCTTCGACGAACCAGCCGCCCGCCACGTGCAGGTCGCGGAAATGGTCATCGAAAAAGCAAAGAGATTGGTCGAGCACAAACGCGACGTTGTCATCCTGCTCGATTCCATCACCCGTCTGGCGCGCGCCTACAACACCATCGTTCCGCCCTCGGGCAAGGTCCTGTCAGGCGGCGTCGATTCCAACGCGTTGCAGCGCCCCAAGCGTTTCTTTGGTTCAGCCCGCAACATCGAAGAAGGCGGCTCGCTCACCATCATCGCAACCGCTTTGATCGATACCGGTTCCCGCATGGACGACGTGATCTTTGAAGAATTCAAAGGCACCGGCAACTCCGAAATCATCCTCGAGCGCAAGCTGGTCGATAAGCGAGTATTCCCCGCCATCGACATCCAGCGCTCCGGCACCCGTAAAGAGGAGTTGCTGATCCCCCGCGAAGACCTAAGCAGAATCTGGGTGCTACGCAAAGTCCTGAACCCCCTCTCTCCGGTAGAAGCGATGGAATTGCTGATCGACAAACTAAGCAAAACCAAAACCAACGGCGAATTCCTCTCAAACATGAGCGCCCTGTAGGAAAAAATGTGGAGCGGGCGCCCTCGCCCGCCGCCTTTGCCGCTGCCGCTGCTTTGGGGTTCTTAGTGTACCTTTGTGTCCTTCGTGGTTGACGAACTTAGGCACTACTCGCCCCACTTTCCCAACCAATCCCCCAAGTGTCATACTTCCAAGAACGGGCACGCCCGTTTCCGAGGACACCGTGCGACTCCAACCAAGCATCTGGGCACTCTCGATCTGTCTGCTCTTCGCGATTTCCAGCAACGCGCAAAACCAAGCTCCCCAAGCGCCCCCGCAGATCCCGGGACCGCCCACACGGGGGAATGGTGACGCAGACCAGACCCAACAGCGCCTGGCTTACGAAATGGCCAAGAAAGCCAACCTGGAGCGGCACGCCATGCTCAAGGCCGATACCGACAAGCTACTCAAGCTGGCCGTGGAACTCAAAAACTCCGTAGACAAGTCGAATGAAAATGTCTTATCCCTGGATGTTCTCAAAAAAGCCGAAGAAATCGAAAAACTAGCCCACAGCGTAAAAGACAAAATGAAAGGCCCAAACTAGACCGTTTGGGCCTCCACACAGAACCAGGTTTACCGTGATCTCCCGTGTCCTCGGTGTTAAAGACTTTGAAGTTACTCCCCACTCCGAATCCGCATCCCATAAAACGACCGGTAAACAAAGAAGAACGAAACCAGAAAGAACGCCAAAGCCAACACGTTAGTGATCGTCGCTCCTTGATCCCGAGTCAGGGTAACCGCCAACTCCACCGCCAGCAATCCAAACAAGGTGGTGAACTTGATCACCGGATTCAACGCCACCGACGAAGTATCCTTAAACGGATCACCCACCGTATCGCCGATCACAGTAGCATCGTGCAGCGGGGTCCCTTTCTGCTTCATCTCCACTTCCACAATCTTCTTGGCATTGTCCCAGGCGGCGCCCGCGTTAGCCATGAAGATCGCCTGGTACAGCCCGAAGATGGCAATCGAGATCAGATAGCCAACGAAGAAGAACGGCTCCACAAATGCGAAAGCCAAAGTCCCAAAGAACACCGCGATAAAAATATTCAACATTCCCTTCTGCGCGTACTTCGTGCAGATTTCCACAACTTTCTTGCTGTCGGCGACCGAAGCCTTCACTACGCCATCCAGCTTGATATTGGCCTTGATGAACTCAACCGCCCGGTAAGCCCCGGTAGTAACCGCTTGCGTAGAGGCCCCGGTGAACCAGTAAATCATCGCCCCGCCCGTGATCAACCCAAGAAAGAAAGGCGCATGCAGCAGCGAAAGCTTCTCCACATCCGCAGTCAAGCCATTGGTCAACGCCATGATGATGGAAAAAATCATCGTGGTCGCGCCCACCACGGCCGTGCCGATCAGCACCGGCTTCGCCGTAGCCTTGAACGTGTTCCCCGCGCCGTCATTGGCTTCGAGCAGATATTTCGCGCGCTCGAAGTTCACCCCCATATTGAAGTTCTTCTTAAGATCAGCCTCAATGTTCGGCTCCTGCTCGATCAGAGAAAGTTCATACACCGATTGAGCATTGTCCGTAACCGGACCATAAGAATCCACGGCGATGGTCACCGGCCCCATCCCTAGAAATCCAAAAGCGACCAGTCCAAAAGCAAACACCGCCGGAGCCAGCATGGTAGCCGCCCCCGCCAACCCCATCGTGCTGAAGTAATAAGCAATCGACATCAGCAGAACCATCGACAACCCAAGATAGTAGCCCGAAAAATTTCCCGCCACAAACCCCGAAAGAATTCCCAGCGATGCCCCGCCTTCTTCCGCGGAAATAACCACTTCCTTCACATGCCGCGATTCCGTCGAGGTAAACGACTTCACCAACTCCGGAATCAACGCCCCCGCCAGAGTTCCGCAGGAAATAATCACCGCCAGCTTCCACCACTGAGAGATGTCCCCGCCAAGCTCCGGAATAATAAAGTAGGACACCAGAAACGTCAGCCCGATCGACACAATCGAAGTCAGCCAAACCAGAGTCGTCAGCGGCGTTTCGAAATTCATTTCATTCGCGCTACCAAAGCGTCCCTTGGCGATTGCCGCATTCAGGAAGTAGGAAACCGCGCTAGCCACCAGCATCATCACTCGCATCACAAAAATCCAAACCAGCAACTGCACCTGCACTGTAGGACTCTTCACTCCCAACAGAATAAAAGTAATCAGTGCCACGCCTGTAACGCCGTAAGTCTCAAATCCATCAGCCGAAGGCCCAACCGAATCGCCAGCATTGTCGCCCGTGCAATCCGCAATCACGCCAGGATTCCGCGCATCATCTTCCTTGATCTTGAAAACAATCTTCATCAAGTCCGATCCAATATCGGCAATCTTCGTAAAGATCCCGCCCGCAATCCGCAGCGCAGCCGCCCCCAAAGATTCGCCAATCGCGAATCCAATAAAGCAAGGCCCGGCATAATCCCCCGGAATGAACAGCAGAATGATCAGCATGATCAGCAGTTCCACACTGATCAGCATCATCCCAATACTCATCCCCGCTTCCAGCGGAATCTGATAGACCGGAAACGGTTTCCCCGGCAGCGCCGCAAACGCGGTCCGCGAATTCGCAAACGTATTCACTCGAATTCCAAACCAAGCCACCCCATAGCTGCCCGCAATCCCCACCAGGCTGAATCCCAAAATAATCGCAACCCGCATCGCTTCCATATGCTCGAGCACGCCAAAATAAAGCACTATGATGACCGCGATAAACGCCCACAGCAGCAAAATGAACTTCCCCTGCGTCACCAGATAGGTCTTGCAAGTCTCATAAATCAGCTCCGAGATCTCCCGCATCGACCGATGCACCGGCAGATTCTTCAGCCGCATATAAATGACCATGCCGAACCCAAGCCCGAAGATGCAGAACAGAATCCCGATCATCAACAGCCGGTGCCCGTCGATCGCTCCATTCAAAAACGGCACCGACGAAAGGTCCGGCAGTTTCAGCGCAGCCTCGCCGCCCGCGCCCTCGGCCGGTTGAGCCAAAGCCCGAACCGCGCCCACGCCAAGCAGAGCCGCCAACCCCAAAGTCTTCTTCAGTAAGCCAGAAGCCACACCAAATCCTTCAAACGCAGCAGTAGCCAGCCAGTTGCGCATAATAAGTCCTCCAAATATTTCGTTTTTCAGGATTACAAACGTGTTTAGGCACCGCCTTCCGGCGACATCCCATGCCCTGGGAACGCCCAGTGCAGCAAGGATCCACTCGCCGGAATTCCGAACACGCTTCCACCGCAAAACAACGGAGTGTTGGAGCTTGGCCGCGTCGGAGTAAGGGCCCGAACCGGGGATGAATTCTCCGCCCCAGACGCCCATCACAAAACGGGCATTTATAACACGTTGCAACAAAAGGGTCAATCGCAGAAGCAGTGGTCCGTGGCTAGTGGTCAGTGGTCAGTAAAAACAGGGACGGAGTCTCAAACAGCTGCGATCCTAATGTGGAGACAGCCGCCCTCAGCTGTCCGGCCGAGGCAACTCGCCGCTTCTGACTTCTCCTCCCAACCCCGAAACCACAACAGAGATTCACTCCGCAGCCCAGCGATTTTCACTGACCACTAACCACTGACCCCTTACTCCACCCACTCCCAAGCCTCCCGATACCCCTCCCACCGCGGATTCCGGCTCTTCAAATCCGGAAAAAACCTCAAACTCTTCATCCCGGCAAACGCCGCGACAGGCAGCAAGTACCAAACCTCTTTCTCCTCAGCAATCACATGAGCCGCCAGCACATCGATATCGGCAGCCGTATAAGTCTTCTTCCCCTCGCCGCGCGTAGAATAAACCGGCTGCACATCATATCCCCCACGATACAACCGCCCTGTCCCCTTAACCTGTACCCGCAACTGCCGCCCGCCCGGCCGCGCCCATACTATAAAGTCACACTTCTCGCTGTCTCCCCAAGGCACCGCCAACCCAAATCCCAAAGCCTGAGCCCGAACCAAAAACGCCGCCTGCGAAAACTCCCCCATCCGCTTAGGATTCCGGCAAGCCCGCTCCCACCAAGACGCATCCGGATCCGCCTCCGCAAAAATCCAAGGCAAGAATCCCGGCACCGCGCCGTCCAAGCAGCCATCCCCACCCACTTCCCAATTCTCTGACATTCCGAATCGCTCCTGTGCACCAATGTTCACAGAGTAGAGAGTTCCCCTTCCCGAACCATGTGACAACCAACCATCCCAACCCTGTGGAAATAAATCAGTCATGTAGGCAAGTGTGGAAGCGGGCGACTCGCCCGCTGCTTTTGACTTTTGCCCGTCACCCACCGAAAGCCGTCATCCCGAGCGCAGCCGTTCTTCAGGCGGAGCGAGGGATCTCCCGCACCACCGCCGCCCGTGTAGAGCTTAAGCGCCGCGTAATGCCGCCCTAAAATTAACTCTTGTCATTCCGACCGGAGCCGGAGCGCCAGCGACGGCGGAGCGGAGGAATCTGCTGTTGACCATTGCGGCCACCGCGCCACCCGTGTGGAATGGACACTCCTGTTCGTTACCTCCAACGCTGATCTTGACTTCGACCGCACCGTCACCAAAGAGGGGTGCCCCATCTTTCGCGCCTTTTGCGAAAGAGCCTGCCCTGAGCTTGTCGAAGGGTGGGAACCACGGACGCCCGCAGCGCCGTTTTGATGTTGATGTTTCTTTTGACCTGGCCTGAATGTGGGAGGGCAAGACCAGGAAGGGCACGACGTTCAGTCGTGCCGCAAAGCCGAAACCACCGTGGAAGAGCGGACGCTTCAGCGCTCCGCGTAAAGCCACCCTAAATTAACCTTTGTCATTCCGAACGGTGCCAAAGGCCCAGTGAGGAACCTGCTGTCGACTTTCGCCGCCACGGCGCCGCCCGTGTGGAACGGACACTCCCTTCGGCAAGCTCAGGGCAGGCTCTGTCCGTTGCCTTTGACGTTGATTTCGATCGCACTTCATAAGAAAAGGGTGCCCCATCTTTCGCGCTTTTTGCGAAAGGTGGGAACCACGGAAGCCCGCAACGCCGTTCTTGAAGTTGATGTCGCTTTGATTTTGAAGACTCGTATCAGGGTATGCCTTCAGGCATACCGAAAGCCGACACCATCGTGGAAGACCGGCGCTTCAGCGCCGCGTAAAGACACATAAATTAACCTTTGTCATTCCGAACGGGGCCAAAGGCCCGGTGAGGAACCTGCTGTTGACCTTCGGGCCGTCACCGCTGCCCGTGTGGAGCGGACACTCCTGTCCGCTGCTTTTGACTTTGCCTCTGACCTTATTCGATGTGGCAGGGAACGCCGACACTACCGGGTAAACCGAAAAGCGGGTGGAGCAGGCCTTAAGGCCTACGTCAAGGCCACCATTTGAACCGGGCTTAAGCCCCTGAGAGCACGGCGGAATGAGCCGACCCAGCCGCAAAGCGGCGAAAGAATGCAGCCCACGGCGCAAGCCGTGGATAAGCAAGCAAACCGGAACCATGGGCGGGACGGCAGAGAAGCCCTGCGATAAAATATGTGTATGGCACTGACACTGACAGGGGAGCAAGTCGCTGACTATGCCCACGGTAACCAATACGCAATGATGATGTTCATGGGCGCAAGTTGGGATTATGTTGCGGGCCGGTGTTGCGTCGGCCAGTCCAAAGCTTAGCCAAGGGTATGCGAGAAATGAGCGCGGGATACGGGAGGAGGAGGTAAATGCTATGCCGTCCACAATAGCGTGGTTACGGGACTATGAGTCCATTGCCATCTGGCTAGAAGGAATCGCGCTGGTGGCGATTTTCTTCCTGGATTGGCGAGAATACCGGCATCAAGGCCGGGAAAGGGAGAGACAGGAACAGGACCGGCTAGAACAACATAAAGAATCCGCGCAGCAAATGGAGATATGGCGGAAACAGATTCATGCGATCGCGTGGCGGAAATCTTTAAGACCCTGCGCGCATTCCACAATTTCCTAATACTGGCCGTCCACTTCCACAAATCGTTTGGGCCGGGCCGAGACTACTCCGAGTTCGGCGATCTTTCACTCAAGGGCGGCCGAATTTTCCAGGAGTATTTGGACCTGCAGGAAGCCTACTATCTGTCCTACTTGGTCTCGGACCCCCTCGCCGCCTACATGAAGGAGCGGATGGCAGAAGCCGACGGCCTCCAACGAATAAAGGATCCAAACGAGTTTCACCAGAAGCTCCAGGCATTCAACAACAGCTGGGATGTTTACAAAATGGCGGCCAGGATTCGAGAACTGTCGTGAGCCGCGCCACGACTAAGAATCACTTCACCTAACCTCCAACTGCCACCACAAAAACCCATAAACATCCGTCAACTCCTCAATCCTCTTCCCAACCGGAGTCCCCACCCCATGCCCACCCTTCGACTCCACCCGCAACAAAACCGGCCGCTTCGAAATACTCTGCATCGCCGCCGTCATCTTGAAAGCATGCATGGGATCCACCCGCGAATCCGAATCCGCCGTTGTAAACAAAACCGCCGGATACTCCACTCCCGCCCGAACATGGTGATAAGGAGAATAAGCATAAAGCCACTTGAACTGCTCCGCATTCTCCGCGCTCCCGTACTCCGAAATCCAAAGCCGCGCAATCTGAAAATTCTGGTAACGCAACATATCGAGCAGTGGAACTTCGCAAACCACAGCCCGAAACAACTCCGGACGCTGCGTAATCATCGCCCCCATCAACAACCCGCCATTCGACCCACCCTCAATAGCCAAATGATTCGCGTCAGTATATTTCTCGGAAATCAGAAACTCCGCCGCCGCAATCATGTCATCGAAAACATTCTGCTTCTTGTCCAGCATCCCGGCCCGGTGCCAGTCCTCGCCAAACTCCGCCCCGCCGCGCAAGTTGGCCACGGCATAAACTCCGCCATGCTCCAGCCATAAATAAATGTCGCTGGAGAACGAAGGTGTGAGGCTGATGTCAAATCCGCCATACCCAGTCAAGAGCGTAGGATTCAGTCCGTCTTTCTTCAATCCTTTCTTATGAACCAGAAACATAGGCACGCGAGTCCCGTCCTTCGAGCGATACCACTCCTGCTCAACTTCATACGCTGAGGGATCAATCCCCGGCGCATCCACCTTGGCCCACAGCGAGGTCGAGCCGTGCTCCACGTCGTAACGGTAAATCGAAGGCGCAACCGTGAACGACTCGAATCCATAGAAAATGTCGTCATGATCCCACTTGCCGCCAGAACCAAAAATAGTCCCGATCGCAGGCAAAGCGAGATTGCGCACATTCTTACCCTCAAGATCGAAAACTTTCAGTTCTGAGCTCGCATTCTGTTCATACTGCGCGAAAATCTTTCCGCCCCAAAGTTCCGCATCTTTCAACACGCCGCCCGTCTGCGGAATGATTTCTTCCCAATCATCGCGCTCATAATTACCAGCCTCCGTCACAAACATCCGGAAGCGCGGAGCGTCCTCATTGGTCACGATGTAAAGCCGTCCGTTGTAAACCGACGCGCTATATAGAAAATTCTTCCCGGTAGTAATGCGCGTAGGCGGTGTGCCCTTCTTCAGATCCATCAAGAACAACTCGGTCTTGGTCCAGCCCTGCGAAACCGTGATCAGCAGCATCCGGCCATCGTTGTCGAGGCGAACCTCCGGCCAATCCTCCGCATCACGCCCCTCCCCAAAGATCTTCTGATCGCCCTCAGGATCACTTCCCAGTTCGTGAAAAAAGACTCGCCGGTTGTACTGTTCTTGTCCCTCAGGAACGTCGCCCTTCTTCGGATAACGCGTGTAGTAAAAACCAGAGTTGTTGGGCATCCACGCAATGCTGGCCGCGCGAGTCTGCCCAATCGTGTCCGGCAAGAGGTTCCCCGTCTTAGTCTCAATGATGTGTAAAGTGCTCATCTCCGACCCACTCGAAGAAGTCCCATAGGCAACATATTTCCCGTGGACAGCAGCCTCGAACCAGTCCAGAGCAACAGTCCCGTCCGCCGCAAGCAAGTTCACATCGACCAGCACACGGTCCTTCCCGTCAATCCCTTCCCGCACATAAAGCACAGGCTGATTCTGCAACCCGTCCCGCCGAGTGTAGAAATAATATTTCCCGCCAATCCGCGGCACTCCAATATCGCCAATGTGAAGCAGTTCGCTAAGCCGCTTATGAAGCGCATCCCGCCCCGGAAGCGGATCAAGCAAAGCCCGCGTATAAGCCATCTCCTCCGCAACCCACTTCCGAGTCTCCGGACTAGTCGAATCCTCCAGCCACCGGTACGAATCAACAACCTTGGTCCCGAAATAAGTTTCCTCCAGCGGCCGCACCTCAGCCTTAGGAGGACCAGGCGCCGAAGCCCCAGCCGCCCCAGAACCCTGCCCCCCCGCGCCCCCACAAACCGCCAAAACAAAAACCACCGAAGCCAACCAACAGTCCCCCGTACCCATAAGCACCTCGCAAGACCCAGCACCAGCGCGCACTCCGCCGAAGCGTACACAGTATTTTCAGACCGCGCACCAGGATGCTATGATAAACAAACAAGCGCGCGCGCTTCACAACACTCCTCAGTAGCTCAATGGCAGAGCATCCGGCTGTTAACCGGAGGGTTGTAGGTTCGAATCCTACCTGAGGAGCCATTCTTTCGTTACCATTCTTTCTCCCTGCGTTTCCAATGCTTACGTTGAATCCCAAAGTTTTTGTACTGCCGGAGGCTCTTTTCGGGGATTTTGCCTGTGCTGGCAGTATTTGTCAGACAGAGGGGATTTTAGATGCGGCGGTGGTTATTGTTTGTACGAGGCACTCGAAATGTGTCCAAAATGCAAGGAGAGAATACGGGGCTGGAGGGGATTCTGCGTAGCGTGTTGAAAGTTAGAATCTCGGGGAGCCATGCCTGCAGGTCTCCTGAATCCGAGAGGGGCAGCTGCAATTTCTACGAACAATCATATGTTGAATCGCGCCCGGTGATTATTGCGTTCCCTCGTAATATGTCTATTTGTTAACTACCTCCTGGCTTTCGCATTCAGAATTAGTGGACTCGTCCCGATAAACGTGGTTTCGCTACATGCTGGGCAGTCGGTTGCTCCACTGCTCTCAGCAGGCCTGATACTACCGGCCCGCAGGAAATCGTTCCTTCATCGGGGGTAACACTATGAATCGCATTGCAGCGAAGCTCGGGATGTTTGCCGTTTGTTTGTTGTCTGTACTACTGCTGGCTGCCAATGTTATCGCGCAAGAGACAACCGGCGGACTGCAAGGCACCGTCAAAGATCCCAGCGGCGCCGTGATTTCGAAGGCGACTGTGGAACTGACCGGAGCCGCGCTGATTGGCGCGAAGAGTCTGGAAACCGATAGCAGCGGCTACTACCGCTTCGCGAACCTTCCTCCCGGGGTTTACACCATCAGAGTGAAGGCCGCCGGATTCTCAGATTTGAAGCGCGAAGGCATCGTCATTGAAGTAGGCCACCTTCCCACGGTTGACCTGGTGCCGGCAGTCGGCGCGGCGGGCACGGTAGTTGAAGTCAGCGGCGCGGCTCCGGTGATTGACGTCACCACAAATGCGAACACCACCAACATCACCAACGAAGTTATCTCCGATATTCCCCATGGCTATAGTTTTCAGTCGGTCATTCAGTTCGCGCCGATGGCTCGCAACGAGCCTCTTGCCGGTGGGTCCGCCGGATTGACTGGTAACGCCGGCGGTTCGCTGCCGGGGAGCGCAGGCAACGGTATGGGCATCGGTTACTCTGTCGGTGGCGCGGCTGATTCGGAGAACACTTACCTCGTGGAAGGGCAGGACACGGAGAATATTTCCGGCGGCGCTTCCAGTGCGAACGTGCCCTTCCAGTTCATTCAGGAAGTTCAGGTTAAGAGCTCAGGTGTCGAAGCGGAGCACGGCGGCGCTCTGGGTGGTGTGGTCAACGTCGTGATGAAGAAGGGCAGCAACGCCTACCACGGCTCGTTTTTTGGCAGCTATGAAGCAAATGGGCTGGACGGGTCTCCGGGAGAACAATTGCGTTACGACCCATTTCCAGTGGTTACCACTCCCGATATTGATTCCCAGTTGTATCAGCCCAAGAAAGACCATTTCCGGATTGGGCAGCCCGGCTTCACCATCGGCGGCCCGGTAGCAAAGGACCGCGTATGGTTCTTCCTGGGCCTTGCGCCGCAGTATACTGCCAGATCCAGAATGGTGGATTTCACTAACACCACGAATTCGTCCAACACGGGTCTCGGCCTTGGGAACCAGCTCTTCAACCAGGACAACCAGCAGTACTTCACCACTTTCCGGCTTGACGCCACGCTTACGCAGAAGATCCGTGTTTTCGGTTCGTGGCTTTACCAGTATTCGCGCGAATCCGGGGATAGCTTGCCAAATCCCGATTCGACAACTGGCCTCGCGAACACCGGGGGGCTAGTCATCGGGCAAGGGCTTACCACCGGAATCAATGCTCCCATCACGCAGTATGCACACGGCCTTGGCTTTTCGAACCCGAACACGACTTACAACTTCGGCGGCGACATCACCCTGACCCCGAAGATCGTTGCCACCACGCGCTTCGGCTACTTCTTCACGAACTATCACGACTTCGGCTGGCCGACCCAGGGAGTAGACCTTGTGGCGAATGGCGTCTCCAGCAACCTGGATAACACCGGCCAACCCCTGCCCGCCGCTCTCTCGTCCCCACTTGGCGCGAGCACTGCTCCCTTCGATGCAAGTTTTACGGAGGTGAATGCCAGTAAGCACTTCCAGTTCGACGAGGATGTGGCGTTCTTCAAGAGCGGCTGGGCGGGCACGCACAATATCAAAGCTGGCTATCAGCTCAACCATCTGTCTAACATGATTAATCAGCACGGCAACTTGCCCTTCGCAAACGAGTATCTTGGCCAGGGAGAGTCCTTCGGGGCGAGCACTCCGTTCGGGATTGCGAACTGCAACGGTCCCACGACGGGGGCGATAACGACAGGGCTATCCGGCGAATGGGGGAGTTGCGCCGGCCAGTATGGCTATCTGCAAGTACAAGATTTCGCGACCGTCCTGCAAAACACCGCCGGCGCGCCGGTTCCTGCCACGGATTTGAACCATGCATTATTCGTGCAGGATGCCTGGACTATCGGTCACGGTCTCACTCTCAACCTCGGCCTCCGTGTCGAGAAAGAGAGCCTGCCTGCTCCGTCGGGAATTGGGATTGCGGGGATCAGGTCCATCAACTTCGGATGGAGCGATAAGATCGAGCCTCGTTTGGGAGCCGCATGGGGATCAGCAAACGGCAAGATGAAGATCTTCGGCAGCTATGGCGTAACTAACGACGTTATGAAGCTGCTGCTGGCCCAGACATCCTGGGGCGCGCAAGGATTCGAGCAGTGCATGTATCCTCTCGGTCCAGATGCAAACGGCACGTTCACAAACGCGGACGTCACTCTGCAATTCAACGCTAACGCCCGCGCTTGCCCAACTGGGATTGACAACGTGGGAGCGGTTTTCCAGGGCGGCAACGTCCCCGCAGCCCTCACGGACGCCGGGACCGGCGTTTCACTGATCGAAAACCTCAACTTCCGCCCGGAGGAACCGGTTTCGCCTGGCGTGAAGCCTTATCGCCAGCATGAGTACGTCGCAGGCGTGGATTATCAGCTCAGCAAGGACTGGGCCTTCGAAGCGCGCTATGATCGTCGCCGCCTCGACCACGTCATTGAGGACGCGGCGTTGTTCGACAGGTCCGCTTTCGAAATCTACACCATCGTCAATCCAGGCCAAGGCGTGGACAAGACCATCAACGGTTACGCCAATTACTTAACCTCGATTGGTGACGCGTACGGCCCAGGAACAGCCGCGTTCAACGGGAACCCCAATACACCGTTCGGCACCTGTGCCTCATGCCCAAACAACCCGACGGCGGTCCGCAACTACGATGGCTTGGAATTCCGCCTGACCAAGGCGCAAGCCAGGGGATGGTCGGGGTCGTTTAGCTACACCTGGAGCAGCCTGTGGGGCAACTATACCGGCCTCACTACCACTGACCAGAGCGACGGCGGGGTTACGGGACGCAACTCGCCCGACACCACCCGTTCGTTCGACGAGCCGTTTTATTATTTCGGAGCCAATGGCAAGTCAAACGATGGGCCCCTGCCGACGGATCGTCCGAACGCGTTCAAGGGCTACGCGTATTACACGCTACCCTGGGCGGGCAGATTGAACACCAATACCACAACCGTCGGAATTTTCCAGGTCGCATACCAGGGCAGCCCGGTGAGTTCGTTCTCCGACGTAGGATTGGCAAATGGCATCACTCCTTTTGAGTCCGTGTACCTCTTTGGCCGCGGCAAATGGGTTAACGCTACGACTGATCCGGTCACGCAGAGCGTCGACTTTGGCAGTGTCTATGACCGCCGCACGCCGTGGTACACCCAGACCGATTTCAACCTGCAACATTCGATCAAGGTCAACAAGAATAACGAGCACCAAGTGCTGGCCTTCAGCGCAAACTTCACCAACCTGCTGAACCAACGTTCCGTCACCGCATACTGGGGAGGATTCAATTCGAATAATCTCCAGAGTTTTCTTACGCCTGTGGGAGCCTGCGGCGCTGGAGGTGCCGCAGCCGGCTGCAATCTCTTTAACGGTGCGGCCTTCTACCAGGCAGCTGAGACCGGATACAACCCGCAGGCGGCGGCCACCGCTAACGGCGTGATACTCAACTCACATTACGGCTCGCCGAACCTCTGGCAGGCCTCACGCAACATCCGTCTCGGGGCTCAGTTCACCTTCTAGCCGGAGCTTGCGTTTAGTCCTAAGGGAGCCGGAATTTCAGGCTCCCTTTTTCTTGGGCGCTAGGGATGGGTAAACAGGTTCAGCACAAATCTGCTGGCTAAAGGTGCGATGGTCTCGTAGGTAAGGAGGTTTGATATCTAAATGATTAACCTAGTCAAGACTAAGAGGACCAAAACGAGTGGCATGAGTATTGCGGCGAGACTTACTGGACGAGTTATCTTGCTTGCCTGCGTATTGTGTTTCAGTACTATGGGCAAATCGGAAACCCAAGACGGCGCGAACGCGGCGGCGCTTGCGCAGCTTCGCGGGCTAGCGGGTGAGTGGGAAGGCTCTTTCGAATGGACCGGGGCACGTACGGCTACCGGTAAAATGAACGCCACCTATTACTCGACTGGCAATGGCTCGGCCGTTGTGGAGAATTTGACCGTCGATGGCGTGCCGTCGATGACGAGCGTGTATCACCTGGACGGCGCGGACCTGCGGATGACCCATTACTGCGCTGCACAGAATCAACCGCGGTTGAAGGCTCGCCAGATCGACTTGGCGAAGGGCATCCTGGATTTGGATTTTGTGGACGCACCAATCTTCGTTCTCCAGACGCGCCTCACGTCTATGGGTTTGAGATGCGGTTGCTCACGACCGACCACATTACTCTGGCGTTCTTATTTGAAGGAGCCGGCAAGCGTAGCAAGGAGGTCATCGACCTCAAGCGTGTTGCCCATAAGCCGGATTCCCATTACCGCTAACCTGCACGAGAAAGGGAATGCGCACATGCACCATCGTCCCGCCTCCCGGCAGGCTTAGGAGGTCCAGCCTTTGATCCTGGCCGTACAGCGACTCCAGTCGTTCGCGGGTAATCCTCAAACCTAAGCCAGTCGACGGGAGCGTCCCTTTTTTCGAGAGTCCGGGCCCGTTGTCGCTGATCTCGATCTGGAGTTGGCCGCCCTGGCTTTTGGCTGCGATTCGTATCTCGCCGCCATCGGGCAGTTTCGAAATGCCATGCTTCACGGCATTATCCACGAGGGGTTGCAGAAACAAGTGTGGAACCGAAGCATCGAGCGTTTCCGGGGAGATGTCAAGAATCACTCTTAATTTCTCGGCAAACCGCACTTTTTCGATTTCCAGATAGCAATTTGAGAACTCAACTTCCCGGCGAAGAGTGGTGATTTGGGTTTCGGCCGATTCGAGGCTCATTCTTAACAGATCGCCCAGCCTGGCCATCATTCGATCCGCAGCCCTGACGTCGCTTAGCATTAACGACGAAATCGAGTGCATGGTGTTGAACAGAAAATGTGGTTGAAGCTGGCTTTTCAGTGCTTGCAGTCGCGCTTTTGCCAACTGTCCCTCCAACCGCACTGCTCGAAGCTCACGCTCCCGAATGGTTCGGTTGTAGGAAACGGCATGGGCCGCTATTACGATCGGAATGAATGTGTCGGCGATATCGTTGAACAGACTCGTAAGAAACTGTTCTGGAAAGACAGACCATTGAACGCCAAAAGTATGAGTGTGGGAATCCCAGATGGCGGAGCTCCACTCGTGATATTTCGGATCCCAGAAGCCATAGGGAGTCGCTGATTTCAGAGCTACGTGTGCAGCCGCGAAGACGAGTCCCACGACCAGATACAACAGCGACCGGTTGGTCCAATTGTTGCGGCGAATTGGATAGCGAGTAGCAAATGCAAAGACAAACGGCGTGAGCGGAGCGTAGGTGAGCAGGTCGCAGGCTTCCAGGCTTAAAGCACTGGTGAATGACATCGGACTACCGGTCGCGCCGTATAACCTGTAGGTCGTCACCCCCGCCGCGAGGGTTGCGAGGGACCACACTCCGAAGCTTACGACCCAGATTAGCCAAGGGCGATTTTCGGGCGGGTTTGATTCCCGATCACCAGCATGCTTGGGCTTGTGCACTATTTCACCGCCGCAGCGCGAGCTAGTGTAATGAGGGCTCTCATACAGGGAGATTCCAGTGTAATCATATGCTCTCCGGTCTCGGGTGGCAGCGAACGCCTTGCAATCATCTCGTGTATGGTCCGCGGCCCGACTATGACATTGTTCTCGCAAACCTTTTTGTGTGAGGCACGTCTATTCTTTGTGCAAGCCGAACCAGCGGAGTCGAGCACAATGTCCGGGCATTTCGCAGGCATACCACACGAGCAGCCGAATGGATTAGTGATTCGCGCCATCGTGGCCGATGATGAGCGCCTTGCCCGCAGGAAGCTTCGCATGCTGCTGGGTTCGGAGTCACAAATCGAAGTTGTGGCAGAGTGCCTGAATGGCAAACAAACGGTTTCCGCGATGCGCAGTTTTCGGCCGGATATGCTATTTCTGGACATTCAGATGCCGGACCTGGACGGCTTTGAGGTCTTAAGCGAAATATCGCCGGAGGAGATGCCTCAAGTGATCTTCACCTCAGCCTACGACCAATATGCAATTCGCGCGTTTGAAGCCCATGCGCTGGACTATTTGCTGAAGCCCTTCGATCAGGATCGCCTGCACGCTGCTATCGAGCGAGCTACTGCTGAAATCCGGAAGTCGAAGGATCAAGAGGTGACAAATCGCGTTCTTGAGCTTCTTTCTTCGGTAAAGGCGCAGAAGCGTCCGATTGCCGAGTTCGAAGAGCGCCTCGCAATCAGAACGAACGGCAGGGTAGTCTTCCTGACCCTTGACGAGATTCACTGGGTCGAGGCCGCAGCCAACTACGTTCGACTCAATACGGGGAAGAATTCCTACCTCTTTCGGGAAACGATTTCCCGGGTGTCGGAGCGGCTGAACCCGGCTCACTTCGTCCGCATACACCGGTCGATGATCGTGAACGTTAGGAGCATCAAGGAATTGATACCCGTCAACAGTGGAGAATATGTCGTGGTGCTGCACGGCGGAAAGGAGCTTTCCTGCAGCCGTGGCTACCGCGCCAATCTGCAACACCTGATAGGCAAGAATTCCTGAAGGCGACATTATTCGATCCACAACCAGCTGATGACGCGATGCCGAGAACTGTTCCAGTGGCAAAGTTCGCGGTTTGCAGTGCTTATTCCGAGAACGGAGCTTCCGCTACCCGGTCGCAGAAGTTCCGTGGATGAAATTCCGGTACGTAACGCTCGCGAACGTCTCGCATGAAAGAACTGGATGCTGCTCGCGGATACTTTCGGGTCACGTCGGCACATGTCTTCACGAATGCTTCCTTAAACTTCAATCGGGGAAATGCATCCACAATTTGGACGAAATCGCTTTTGTTGATTTGGGAGAAGTCTGGTTCGATTACGTCCGCTCCCGCTCCCTCGCCTACCAACGCAATTTCAGGCGGCTTAAACCGTCCGATGGGAGAAGCATGCATCGCAATTCCATCCCACACGATTCCCAGCTTTTCCTTGGGGTAGTTTTGCTCTCCCAAAAAGTGCCTGGCGGCTTCGGCACCTTGAATCTCGAAAGGCGACTCGCCTTGAAATCGCTCTGTCAGGCCCAGGTCATGCAAGATGCATGCGAGGTACAGGATTTCCTCGTCGAACTTGTGTCCGAGAGCACGTCCGACCAGTGAGCCGAATAGGAATGTACGAACGGCGTGGTTGAATAAATACGGAGGATACGCGCTACGACAGAGGTCGGTTGCCAACCCTGCGATCTTCGAATCTATGAGGCGCACGCCAGCCGCACTCGCCGGTAGTGGTCTGTACCTGACCGGTGTTGCGGGTGCGTTTTGATTTTTTGTAGAACCATCTCGGTTAGCCGCTTTCCCTCCGATGCTGGGTGCCAGCGATAGAATGCCGAGTGCACACAGAATTTCTCTCCTATTCATTTCATGCAGCCTCCGTACAGAGCATCGCCGAGGGACGAGATGCGGAATTTGAGGTCCGGTAGACTGTACGCCCCGAATGCACCGCACAGCAGTTGGGAGCGGACATCAATCACAATCCAATCCCCTAGCCAGCCGCGATGGAGTCATTCCCGTCGGGTACGTACCTCGATCTGCCGTCGACTTGGGCCGCCCACAGCCAGGTGCGTTGCCCGCGATCGGTGCGCAATACGGTCGCCTCACCATACTCCTCGAGTCGACCCAGGATGCATAGGATCGCTCCCATCGGATGTTTGGTTCGGGACAGGAAGTCAGGCACCGTCCGATGAATTTCATCGAACACCTCGCGCGCGCTCATCGGCCGCCGGGCTTCCATGAGTACTCTGCGGCATGCCGAGGTAATACCGGGCTGGCGTGAACCTCTTTTATGATCGACAAAATCCAATAGAGCAGCATCCAAAAAGCCGTCACCGAAGAGCTTAGCTAGACCGACGATGGTCTGCTTGACGGTGCTAATACGCTTCGTGAGTTCGGCTCGTTCTTCGATCAATTTATGCAACTCCTGCTCGGCACGTAGAATTACGTCGGCTACGTGGCCGTTTGCATCGCCCCGTGTACCCGATTCCGGTGTGTAAGGTGTTTGTCCAAGGTCCATTAGACTTGTGTAACACGCTTGTTGCTTCACGTGGGGGGTGTAGGGATAAGTGCCACCTTGATCGGGACCAGTGGACCATCAAGCGCTGCGAACAGGTTAACTGGCTGAAGCATCAACCGGCCGGGTTTCCGCATCTTAGTAGCTGAACATGAGAGCGTTTCTTTCCATTCTGATCGTTTCAGTTTTCCTTGCGGCCTCGGCTGACGCCAAAGAACAAAAACCAGAAAAGGCTCCGAATTTCACTTTCGATGCCCAATGGATTGACACTGGGGCCGCAGGCACTAAGGTTCCGCATTCCATTAAGGGCTACCGTGGACATGTTCTCCTGATCGATTTCTGGGAGTACACATGCATCAACTGCATCCGCGATTTCACAGTCCTGAAACGCTGGTACGGCAAATATCATGCCTACGGGTTTGACATTGTGGGCATCCATTACGGTGAATTCGCCATGGGTTTCAACGTCGACAATGTGCGCGAGGCGGCCAAACGCTTTCAGCTGCCGTGGCCGGTGCTGGCTGACATGCAAGGTTCAATGTGGCGCGCTTACCATTCCAACGTCTGGCCGAATCGCTATCTTGTCGATCAGAATGGAGACATCGTCTTTCACGTCGAGGGCGAGGGAAACAACCAGCCGATGGAGCGGCAGATTCGCGAATTGCTCATAACTGCCCATCCCGAAGTCAATCAGATTCCGCTCGACCCACCGGAGGAGACCTTCGCGTCCTCATGCGGCATCTGCACCGACGAAACCTATGTAGGAGACTGGCTAGGTCGCGGCGCTATCGCCAATCCCAAGGCCTACAAGAATGACGGGGATGTCACTGATTTTCATCCGAATGGGGCTCCAGCCGACGGCAAGGTCATGTTTTCCGGCCGCTGGATCACACGCCAGGACGGCGTCACCTCCGCTGACAAGCACGGCGAAGCGCAGCTCCGCTATCACGCCCGCTCCGTCTATGCCGTCCTCAGCGTGGAGAACCCAAAGAAGCCATTGCGGGTTTATCTACTGCAGGATGGCAAGCCCCTTGACCAGAGCACAAGCGGCGCCGACGTTCATTTCGACGCGCAGGGTTCGTATATCGAGGTCAGCAGTCCGCGCATGTACTATGTGGTGAAAAATGCCGCCTTCGGATCGCACCTGCTGTCGTTCCAATCCCAGGCCCCCGACTTTGCCTTGCATTCATTTACGTACGGAAACGATTGCCAACAAAACCTCGAGTAGACATGAACTCGGGATGGCGGAGTGGATCCACCAAGTAGCCGGCTAAGAATCTATGGTGTGATTTCATACACCGAACCGAACGCCTTGCTGCCGTCGCCGCTGGTCATCCCGTAAAGATTCCCCGCCGCGTCGAAGATCACGCCGCCATCTGGGTCGGCTCCCGGCGTGTCATGGAACGCATGGAGCACGGTTTCCTGCCATCCGCCGCTCGGCGTCGGCGCCAGCCTGAACACGACGCCGTGGTGGTAAGCGCCGCCGACGATTCTCGTGCCGTAAAGGTTTCCCGCTCCGTCGAAGGTCAGCCCACACCCACCCCACGCCGCTCTGCCTTCGCCCGCAAACTGGTGAAGTACCTTCCAACTGCCGGGCTGCGCCGGTGTAATTTTGAACACAACTCCATCCCCATTGAGACCGCCGATGTCCGTTGCGCCGTAAAGATTGCCTACTGCGTCAGAGATCAGCCAGCCAGCAGGGTAAGCTCCGTCCTTCCCGGTGAAGGTATGGAGCACGTTTTCCGTCCAGCTTCCATCCCCGCTCGGTTTTAGCTTGAATACGACGCCGCACCCATGCTTGCAACTGCGGTTAGCGCCCCAGTATGTCGTGCCATAAAGATTTCCGGTTGCGTCGAAGATTAGACCGGTTACAGGGTGGCCACCGTCCTTGCCGCCCGTGAAGGCATAGAGTATGCTCTCCGACCACGAGCCATCCGAACCCGGGGTCAGCTTGAATACTCCACCCCAATCATGAGCGCCGCCGTTCACGACTGTGCTATAGAGGGCACCGTTCGCGTCAAAGATCAGAGGTGCGTCGGGATAAGCCCCGTCCGCACTGCCCGTGAAGGCGTAGAGCACGCTTTCAGTCCAGGTTCCGTCCGAGTTGGGTGTTAGCTCGAACACAATCCCGCCGCCATAAACACCGCCCTGGATCGTCGCGCTGTAGAGGTTGCCAGTACCATCGAACAGCAGTTCTCCGGGACAAGTTCCGTCGTCGCCGCCGGCAAAGTCATGCAGGGAACTTTCTGTCCAGCTCCCGTCCAAGTTAGGAGCCAGTTTGAAGACGACGCCATTGCCGTAAGCACCGCCAGCGCAGGCTGCGCGGTAAAGATTCCCGGCCGCGTCGAAAGCCGGCCTCCAGTGAGCATAAACTCCCTCTGTTTCCGTGAACTTGTGCAGCGATTTGTAAGTGGTTTGCGCTCGGGCGCAGGGTGCCGAAAGGAGGTGTAATGCTGATCATCAAAGCCACGCTCGTGGCTCCGAATAGTTTCTTGTAATTCATGATTTTTTCTCCTGTTCTCTTAATCGAATGCAGTCCAAGGCGGAGGCCTGAAGTATCTTCCTCGGTTTGGAGGCGCGACCATCGCGCTTCTGAATGTTCTGTTCCCGCCGCATCTCGCGGCTGGTCAGGATTCGTACATTTTTGGGTTTCGAGGCGGCCCGAGAGCGCAGATGAGTGGACTAGGGGGTCGGAGGAAATCCGATATCTCCGAGTCGCCTTGATGTGGGACTTGCGGGGCCGACTTGCATATGAGGCAGAACTCGGAGCAGCGCAGCCCATGCTACCACGGTTCGGCGATTCTGCGATTGAAGGCAGGGCTGTGAGACCGCCCAGGGGGTGGGCCGAATCGTAGGGTTGGTGAGTTAGAATACATCCATTCAGGCCAGAATCGCAGTCTTACCGTAGGAGGATGATAGCGACGACGGAACGGGCGAGGGTTCGTAGGTTCGAGCCTCCGCCCGAGATCTGTTTTACGACACCGACAGCGTGCCTTGATCTCAACCCTTATGCGCTCCAGCGACTTTCGAATATTCGCCGCGGCGGCGATCTCCTTCCTGCTGTTAGCAGGGACGAGTAGCGGGCAGAGTACGACGCTGATCAGTCTGGATCAGGCAATTGATCTGGCGCTGGCGCACAACCATTCCATCAAGGCTACGCGAACTCTGATTCTTCAAAATCAGGCTCAGGAGATTACTGCGAATCTACGCCCCAATCCGACTCTTGGAGCAGACAGCCAGTTCGTGCCATTTTTCAGTCCGCAAGATTTCTCTGGCGAAAATCTGAATGAAACTCAGCAGTTCGATATTGGGATCGGGTACCTGTTCGAACGTGGTCACAAACGGCAGCGGCGGCTGCAGGCTGCTCGCGATCAAACCGCCGTAACACGCGCCCAGGTCACCGACGCTGAGCGAACTCTGGCTTTCAACGTAGGGCAGCAGTTCGTCAGCGTTTTACTGGCGGAATCCACGCTTCAGTTCGCGCTCCAGGATCTCAAGGGCTTCCAGCAGACGGTCGACATCAGCGAGACGCAACTCAAGGCGGGTTACATTGGGGAAGGCGACTATCTTAAGATCAAGTTGCAACTGCTGCAGTTTCAGACCGATGTGTCGTCGGCCCGGCTGGCGAAGATGCAGGCGCTGGTTGGCCTGCGCGAGTTCCTGGGCTACAACGCAGTGCCCGCCGATTTTGATGTAGTTGGCGATCTGGCGTACCAGCCCCTCAAGGCGAACCAGGAAGACTTACAGGCGAAGGCTTTGCGCGAACGCCCCGACTTCCGTGCTGCGGAATTGGGGATGACCGCGGCGCAGAGCCAAATCCTTCTGGCCAAAGCGAATGCCAAGGTGGATGTAAATGGCACGTACGACTTTACACATGTTTCCGGTGAGAACACTGCTTCGATCTTTGTGAATTTTGAGTTGCCGATCTTCAACCGCAATCAGGGAGAGATTGCACGTACAGGTTATGCGCTCACACAGGCGCAAGAGCAGCAGCAAGCGGCCAGCGATACGGTTCTCTCCGATGTTGCGAATGCTTACGAGGCGGTGAGGAGCAATGACGAAGTGGTGCAACTCTATACTTCCGGGTACCTCAAGCAGGCGCAGGATTCGCGCGACATCAGCGAGTATGCGTATAAGCGCGGAGCCGCCAGCCTGTTGGATTTTCTTGACGCCGAGCGCAGCTACCGCTCCGTTCAGTTGGCTTATCGCCAGGCGCTGGCCTCTTACATGACCGCTCTTGAGCAACTGAAGGAAGCCGTGGGAACGAGGAACCTGCCATGAACGTGCGCAGACGTTGGCAGAGGCTGGCTGCAGCATTGGCCGCCCTATCGGCGATCATGCTGGTGCTTGCCGGCTGCGAGGGATCCGGGTCGAATGCCGCTGCTAACTCTGGCGGCGCGAACAATTCCAGCAATCCCGAGCTGTTTGCTATTCCGCAGGATCAGATGTCGCATGTGCAGGTGCTGACGGTACAGCCTACGACGCTGACTCGATCTCTACGGCTCACGGGGGCCGTGGCGTACAACAGTTTTCGCACCACGCCGGTGATCACGCAGGTGAGCGGACCGGTGAGCCGGGTAGTGGTGGTTCCCGGACAGAAAGTAGTTCAGGGGGAGCCCATGTTGTACGTCGCGAGTCCCGATTACTCGCAACTCCGCTCCAACTACCTGAAGGCCAAGGATGCCTACGCGTTGGCACAAAAGGCCAACGCTCGCGCCAAGGATTTGTACGAGCATCACGCAATTGCCGAACAGAACGTGGAACAGGCGGAGTCGGCAGAGGTGCAGGCCAGCGGCGACCTGGTGTCCGCGCAGGCTGCTTTAAAAGTCATGGGCGTCACCGATCCAGATGCGCTGGTGAAAGCTCCGCCTTCTTTTGAGGTTCCGGTAAAAGCACCGATTGGCGGCCTGGTGGTTGAGCAGGATGTTTCCGCGGGACAACTGATTCAACCCGGAACGACCCAGTGTTTCATGATTTCCGATATCAGCACCGTCTGGGTTTTGGTCAATGTTTATCAAAAAGACTTGCCCTACGTGCGCGTAGGGGATCAAGTCTCCATTCAGACGGATACTTATCCGGAAACGTTTCGTGGGCGGATTGCATATGTGGCAGCGTCGCTCGATCCGAGCACGCGAACGCTGCAGGCGCGCATCGAGACCAATAATCCTGGCGAAAAGCTGAAGAAAGACATGTACGTGGTTGCGACGGTAAACGCAGGCACGATCCAAAATGCTATTGCGCTCCCGGATGCAGCCGTCTTGCGCGATAGCGAGAACCAGCCTTTTGTTTATGCCGCAGCATCCGCGAACCAGTTTGGCAGACGCTCGGTGATGCTCGGAGAAAGTTTGAACGGGAAGACAGAAATTACCGGCGGGCTTAAACCGGGTGACCGAGTCGTGGGAAATGGCAGTTTGTTCCTGCAGTTTGCGAACTCACTGCAGCGCTAGCCAGATCGGGCAGGTTTCGAGAACGCGTTTCAAGCACTTTGGCAAGGATAGTGTCCACCACATCTGAATGATCCACCGAATAGTCCAAGCGGCGCTGCGTCAAAGGTTTCTGGTGCTGATGCTGACCGCTTTCATCACGGTCGGAGGAATCCTTTCTTTTCAGCGGATGCCTGTGGATGCCTATCCCGATCTCTCGCCTCCGCAGGTCGAAATCATCACCCAATGGCCTGACCACGCGGCCGAAGAAGTCGAGCGGTTGGTAACCCTTCCTCTGGAACTTGAGATGAACGGCGTCCCGCACATGGTGGTGATGCGTTCGATCTCGCTTTATGGGCTGTCGGATCTCATCCTGACCTTTGAAGACAGCACCAACGATTATTTTGCGCGGCAAATTGTTTTTGAGCGGCTCGCTCAAGCTACTCTGCCGACCAGCGTAACTCCGAGCCTCGCGCCCCTGTTCAGTCCGAGTGGACTGGTGTATCGCTATGTTCTGGAAAGTCCCGACCGCAGTCCGCAGGAACTGAAAACGATTGAAGACTGGGTGATCGAGAGAGCTTATCGTTCGGTCCACGGCGTGGCTGACGACTCAGGCTTCGGCGGAACGGTGATGCAATATCAGGTGCTGCTCGACCCGGCGCGCATCTACGGGTATCACCTGACCATTCCACAAGTCAATGCTGCTCTAGCGGCGAACAACTCGAATGCCGGCGGTGGATTTTATTCTCAGGGTGGACAGTTCTACTACGTTCGCGGGATCGGACTGGTAAAGAACACAGATGACATTGGAAACATTGTTGTCGGCGCCAATAAAGGCGTGCCCATCCGAGTGCGTGATGTTGGAGATGTGACGATTGGGCACGCGCCACGGCTGGGGGAATTCGGCTTCCAGAAGAATGATGATGCCGTTGAGGGTGTCATTCTTATGCTGCGCGGGGAGCAGACGCAGAACGTCCTGAAGGGTGTTGAGGCAAAAACCGAGGAACTGAACCATCAGATTCTGCCGCCCGACGTAAAAATCCATCCTTATTACGACCGCAGCGAATTGGTAGACCTGACTACGGACACGGTGGAAGCGAACCTGCTTCGCGGCATGGTGCTGGTTTTGGTCGTGCTGATTTTCTTCCTGGTCAGCTTCCGCGCTGCTGTGATTGTGGCCCTCACCATTCCTCTCTCGCTTTTGTTTGCTTTCATCGTGCTCCACGCGCACGATGTTGCGGCGAATTTGCTTTCCATTGGCGCCATTGATTTCGGAATTGTCATCGATGGCACCGTGGTGATGGTGGAAAACATTTACCGTGAGCTGGCCCTGCGGGAAGGTCAGCAGTACAAGCTGAACGAGGTCATTCTCGCAGCAGCAAAAGATGTGGACCGCCCGATCTTCTACTCGGTGGCCGTCATCCTCGCGGGTTATCTCCCGATTTACGCTTTGAGCGGACCCTCGGGCAAGCTGTTCCACCCCATGGCCGAGACCATGTCGTTTGCACTGGTCGGTGCGCTCATCCTGACCCTTACGCTGATTCCCGTGCTCGCCTCCTATTGGTTCAAGAGCGGCGTGACCGAGAAACGCAATCGGGCATTTGAATGGATGAAGCGAAAATATGCGGGCCCACTCGATTGGGCGCTTGACCGTCCGAAGACCACCGTAGCGATCGCGACCCTGATCTTCGGGGCGACCTTGCTGCTGGTGCCCTTCATCGGCGGTGAGTTCATGCCCCACCTCGACGAAGGCGCGCTCTGGGTGCGGGCGACCATGCCTTACACCATTTCCTTTGAGGAGGCCAGCAGCATTGCTCCGCAGATACGCGACATTTTGATGTCGTATCCGCAGGTGACGGTGGTGGGTTCGGAATTAGGACGGCCAGACGATGGCACCGATCCCACCGGCTTTTTTAATTGTGAATTCTACGTTGGCCTCAAGCCTTATAAAGACAAAGCATGGACCGGCGAAATCAGCGAAAAAAAACAGCTAATCGAATCAATCAATAAGAAACTCACGGCGTTCCCCGGCATTATCTTCAACTATACCCAGCCCGCCGAAGATGCCGTGGATGAAGCACTCACTGGCCTGAAGAGCTCTCTGGCAGTCAAAATATATGGAGAAGACTTGAGCGTACTTCAGGACAAAGCGATCCAGATCAAGAACATACTCGTCAATGTGCCAGGGTTTACCGACCTCACGGTGGTGCGAGAACTGGGCCAGCCTAGCCTTCTGGTCGATGTCGATCGCGACAAGATTGCACGCTACGGGATCAACGTTGCGGATGTGGAAGCTGTGATTTCGGCCGCAGTAGGCGGGCAGGCGGTCACTCAAGTGATTCAAGGGGAGAAGCTGTTCGATCTGGTTGTGCGCATGCAACCGCAATTCCGCAGCAGCGCGCATGAGATCGGAAACCTGTTGGTTGGTACACCAGACGGGCAGCAGATCCCACTCATCCAACTCGCCAACATCAGCCAGGGAAACGGCGCGTCTTTTATTTATCGCGAAAACAACTCCCGCTACATCGGTGTGCAATACAGTATCGAGGGGCGCGATTTGGAGCGAGCGGTGCAAGACGGCCAAGCGGCGGTCAAGAAGGCGGTGATCCTGCCGCAGGGCTACCGGATGGAATGGGGTGGCGAATACAGCCAGTTTCTTGAGGCCAAATCGCAGATGTACTTTATCGGTCCCCTTGCCGTGGTTCTAATTTTCATGATCTTGTTTGCGCTCTACGGAAACTTCAAATTCCCCGTCACGATTGCTCTGGGCGTGATCATGACCGAACCGGTGGGAGCGCTGGTGGCGCTGAAGATCACTCATACCCCCTTCAGTGTTTCGTCAGTCCTGGGTTTGCTGGCGTTGCTCGGGGTTTCAGTGGAGACAGCCGTCATTCTCGTTTCCTACATCAACAAGCTGCGGCTGGAGGGAATGGATATCCGCATGGCCACGCGCGAAGCTTCACTCTTGCGGCTTCGCCCGATCATGATGACGGCTCTCGTGGCCTGCCTGGGATTGCTGCCAGCGGCGCTTTCCACGGGAATTGGTTCGGATACTCAAAGGCCGTTCGCCATCGTCATTGTGGCTGGTCTCATTTCCCGGCTGTTCATTGGCTTCTTCGTCAATCCCGTGTTGTATGAAATGGTCGCCCGAGAAGGCGACGTTCTGCAGGTGTAGCCGGAAATCGTCGCGAAAAAGGTGGCGGGGAGACTCACGCTTTCATAAACCTCTCGCGATCGGCTGTGACGGAGTGGCTTGAACGAGGTTGTCTACATAACTACCGGGAGACTTTTCAGGCCCCTGAATCCAAAGGTGGACGCCCACTCCGGTCGCGGGCCGGCGAGCTTCATTTTCGGGAAGCGCTGCACCAGATTCAGGATCGCAATCTGTCCCTCTAACCGGGCGAGCTGGGATCCAATGCAAAAGTGCGGACCCGCGCTGAACGCCAGGTGTTCGTTGTTCAGCCTTTTCAGGTTTAACTGATTGGGATCCTTAAATTTCCTGGGATCCCGGTTCGCCGCGCCAAGCATGCACAGGATCGACCATTTTTTCGGTATGCGCTGCCCACATACCTCGATGTCTTCCTTGAGCACGCGAGCGGTGAATTGTACGGGACTCTCATAACGCAGAATTTCTTCCACGGCGGTGCGGATCATCTCCGGTTTCTCTCGCAGCTCGGCTGTCTCTTGCGGGTGCCGCAGCAGCGTGTACATTCCGTTGCCGATGAGATTTCGAGTCGTCTCGTGCCCGGCGAAAAGCAGCGCGATACACTGCGCGTATAGCTCTTCTTCGGTGAGCACTTCTCCTTCTTCCCCGATGTTGATCAGAAGGCTGATCAGGTCGTTGCCTTTCTTGCGTCGCCGTTCCGCCACGGTTTTCCGGAAAAAATCCGTTAACTCAATTAGAGCATCCTGGGCGGCGCGGGCTTGTTCCACGGTGCGATCTGGACTGCCTCGAAATATCGCAATGGCCCGCGACCATTCGACAAATGTATCTTTCAGGTCCTGCGGGATTCCGAGCATTTCCAGAATGATGCGCACCGGCATGGGATTTGCGAACTCGCGCATCAGGTCGATTTCAGAGCCTTGCTGCAACGGCTTCAGCATGCGATCGACGATGGTCTCGACTTGTGGGCGCAATCCTTCAATCGCTGCGGGCGAAAATCCTTTGTTAAGAAGTTTGCGGAGCCGGGTGTGCTCGGGGGGGTCCATGAAAATCAGCCACAAGCCCAACATGCGCGCCAGTTCTTTGAACTCGGATTGGCGGCTGAGCGGCAAAGACAACAACATCTGCTGCGCGCGTTTCGCGGATAACCGGGGGTCTTTAGCAATCGAGGAGCACTCCGCGTAACTAAAAATCGACCACACAGCAAATTTGTCGCCAACACGCACGAAATGCAGCGGGCCTTCTTCGTGCAAGCTGGCGTATGTGGGATATGGATCCTGCAGAATCTCGTCGCTGAAAAGAACTTTTCTGGTGGGAATATCCATGGACACTTTCACCTATTGGTCAAAGCAGACTCTCAGGTAACGCAGAAAGCAGGTAAGCTTCACTGATTGTGAGCTTAACATGGAGGGTTCAGAAAACTTTCAGTGAGTGTTCAAAGACCCCGCGGAATTTCTTCGAATGCTTATCAGGAGCCGATCGGCAGACGCTGCCAAACCAATTCGACGGTTTGGATTGTTCCATGTACTGGCGTGGGTGGGGTAGTCAATTTGATTTGATCGCCCTCGACTTTGAAGCTGCGAATCAAGTCCTTATCGACATAATTCTGAATCGAGCAAATTTCGACGCGATGAATTACTTTGTCATTACTGAACGCATATCGTCCGGAATATGCAAAAAATGTCTTGAACGCTTCAGCTTGTTCTTCTACCTGCGGGATGGCGCCGAGTGGTTTTCGCCCGCCGTAGCTGATCAGTGCGGTTACTCTGCCGTCTTCTGAATAGCTGAGAAAGCCCACGGGGGCGACGCCGTACGGAGTTTCGTCGCGCTTCCCTTTAGATGTCACGCTCGACGCGGACACCAGCTTCCACGTGCCCACAAGTTCGGCAATTCGGTTTCCGGATGCACCATCGGGAGCTGCGATAGATTTTGTCATCTCTAGAATTGTAGTTCTGGACCTGGTTATCTGAACCTGGTTTTATTTTCAATTATCTCCGCCACCGGGACTCACAGCAATGAAGAAAGGAATACTACGGGCACCACCCGGCTTCCCGTTAAAGTGCGTGAGCATGCTGTTTGACGGAAGCTTCACACCCAGCCTACACTTTGCGGTTCCATCTGGAGATGTCCCATTTGAGAGGTCCGAATCGTGACGGAAGGTTTGACGAGAGAGTTGGAGGGCAAAGTTGGGCTCGTGACTGGCGGCACGTCGGGGATTGGCCGTGAAACCGCCGTGCTTTTCGCGAAGGCGGGAGCCAAGGTGGTGGTTGCGGGCCGGCGTGAACCGGAAGGCGCGGAAACAATTGAACTAATTCGAGCCGCAGGCAGCGATGGCCTGTTTGTGAATGCCGATGTGTCGAAAGCGTCCCAGGTGGAAGCTTTGATTCAGAAGGCGGTGGAGAAATTTGGCCGCTTGGACGTTGCCTTTAATAATGCGGGGATCGAAGGCGTCTGGGTACCTATCGTTGAGCAATCCGAAGAAGACTGGGATCGGACCGTCGCCATCAACTTGAAAGGCGTCTGGCTGTGCCTGAAGTACGAAATTCAACAGATGCTCAAGCAGGGCGGTGGCGGAGCGATTGTTAACATGGCGTCGATTGCGGGTTTGATCGGTACTGCTGGGGCGGCAACGTATGTTGCCAGCAAACATGGAGTGTTGGGGCTGACGAAGTCCGCCGCGCTGGAAACGGCTCGAAGCGGGATTCGGATCAATGCCGTATGTCCCGCAGTGATTGAAACTCCCATGGGTAAGCGCCTCTTTAACACTCCGGTCGCCCGCAAAAATCTTGTCAGTTACCATCCCATCGGCCGTTTCGGAAGGTCGGGGGAAATCGCGGAGGCGGTGGTCTGGATGTGCTCGGAGCGCGCATCTTTTATGACGGGCCAGTCTTTAGTTCTCGACGGCGGCTTTCTGGCGGGACCCAACACTTCGAGCTAGCTGTAGCGGGCTAGAATTGGGCAGGACGGAATCCTGGCTAATGAACGCAAGGTCGAAATTCACCGCTAGGGCTGACAGACACCGTAGTCGTTGATCACTTGTTTTGTTTCCCAGACGAGAGCCTTCCCGGAGTCTCCGGGTTTCGCTTTTTTCCCCTGCAATCTCATTCGATCGCCCGCCTTAATATCTGTCGTATTGCCGGAGAGCGTGTAGGTTTTTCTGTCTTCTTCGTCGGTGAGGGTTAACCCGTTCTGTCCTGAGACTACACAGCCGGTGATCACTATTTTCTTGTGTCTGTGATGCACGCCGGCAACGGTTACGAATGCCACAATTGCCACGGCCGCCGTTGTCGCCGCAATTACGATCACGACCGTCATACCGTTGTCCGCCCGCGCCGGTACGGCGACGCCTGCAATCAGAAGCGCAATCAGAACTACACTCCACAGATATTTCTGCGTCACGCTGTCCTCCTTGGAATTGCTTTTTTGCGCAGCCGGTCGGTTCGAGGTCACGCCGTTTACGCCGATGTGACCTAGTGGGAGGCCGCCGGGGCCGCACGATAGACAGTTGTGTGCGCAGGAAGCACGGCGCCGACCAGAGCCCCGCTTGGGACGCCAATCCCAACACCAACCAGTGCGCCGGCCCCACCGGCCCCGCCCCATCCGCTCTTGGAAGTTGCGGCACCAAAGATAGCGGCCCCGATAAGGCCGCCGACTACTAGACCGATCACGGCGTGCTCGCCGCGTTTGGGGGTAGAGGACGTCGAGACCCGGACCACGTCTTCGCGTTTTACCGCGACATTGTTCTGGCCTTCCTGGAGGGTAAGCATTTCATCGTTGACGTTGATGAATTCGCCGGCCCAACGGTGCATTTTTGAGTCAATCACTTCGATTTTCTGGCCAGCCTTCAGGCCATTCAAGTCAGACCACTGGCCGTGCTGCTTCTGAGCAAAGAGCATGCTGGGGAGTCCGAGGAAAAACACCAGAAGCAAGCAGGATTGCCAAGTCATGAGCCGACTGCATGTCGATGGTCGAGCGTGAACCTCAAAGGGTGTGTGCGCGAAGGCCGAGCGCCAAGAAATCTGCCACCTCTGTGCCCGATTTTCTGCTATCTCCAGAATTGTCTTAACCGTAAGCTCTTTACCTCGCATTGCGTTTCTCCTCAGAGAACCGATTGCAATCACGTTCCATCTGGTAATGTGCAGATCGACTGCCATTTCCAGGCAGGCGACAGTCCGTGCGGAAAGAAGTCACGGTGACGCGCTGAGTGGTGTTGCTGGCGGTGCGTCACGGAATTCGTGTTCCCGAGGGTTATAATGGGCGGGATGCGGCCCCGAAAGGTGTTATGCTGTCAAAATTCTCATGAGGTTTCACGCTTGAAAAAACTAAACAACCTGGTTGGACTAGGTCTAATGTTGCTGCTCGGCACGTCTGTCCTTACTTCTTCAGCTTTGGGACAAACGCTGCCGTCGTTCGAGCACGTAGTGATCGTGCTGGGTGAGAACCAGAATTACTCGACTTCCTACAATTCTACGAATATGCCATATCTGACCTCCCTGGCTAACACTTACGGCCTCGGAGTTAACTATTACTCGGACACGCATCCTTCGATCGGCAACTATTTCAATCTAACCACCGGGAATATCCTCACTGACGATGACGGCGAGACACCTGAGAGCTTTCCAGTGTCGAAGAACAATATTGCCCTCGAGGTTCAGAAGGCGGGCAAAACCTGGAAGGACTATGTGGAAAGCCTTCCGAGCAGCAAGAACTGCGGAGGACTGAATCCGGGAAATTACTATGTCCGTCACGATCCGCTCGAGTACATGACGACGATCAACAAGGAGACAAGCCACTATGTGTGCTTCAGCCGATTCGCCAAGGATTTGGCGAATCACGCTCTGCCGACGCTTTCCTGGCTGGTGCCGAATGGCTGCGACGACGCGCACGACTGCGCGATCGGGACGTTCGATACCTGGCTGAAAACCGAGATCGGACCTTTGGTTGAGAGCTCTTACTTTCAAAAGGGCGGAAAGGGGCTGCTGATCATCGTTTTCGACGAGAACGCCGATAGCGGAATCCCGGACTGCGAGACCACAACTGAAGGACAAGGCTGCGGCGGGCAAGTTGAACTGGTCGTGGTCAGCCCGTTGAGCAAGAGAAACTACAAGTCGCATGGTGGCGACAAACGCAACTACAACGAGAGCTACGATGAAGGGGACATCCTGCGGCTGATGACGCAAGGGCTTGGACTGCCTACGTCTAATCTGGGATGGGCTGACAAGGGGTTGCCGATGGCCGATTTCTTCCGCAGCGCCGACGAACAGTAAGGTTTCTTTCTGAGCCTTGCAAGTATTTTCTGAACTGTCCTAACGCTTGGGAACGGATGCGTCGCTCTGTGCGACGGCTGTGATTGGGGAGCTCCCGCGGCCGTAGAGGGTTAACACCACCGGCCCGGATAAAAGGAGAGTAGCCCAAAACCAGGCCGGTGGTGGTTCCGAAGGCAAAGCGCCCTTCAGAAATTTCTGCGTCCGTCGAAGCTTGTCGATTGAAACCTGGTGGTCCCGCGTCAGCGGCGACGCGGGACCGCTGTCGTTTATGGCAAGTAGTAGCGGAAAGACGTGAAGATCATCGCGTCCAGTCCGTGCGCATCTCCGCCTACTCCTGACCAGACGTTGCGGTCTACGTAGGAGAATTGCGGTCCCCACTGGATGCGGCCGCGATTCACCTTTTCTCTGGATCCATCATAGGGTTTGAACCAGATGCCAAAGGTGCCTTCGATGAGCACGCGGGTATCGGCGGTGCAGTTGGCGAGGCTACCCGGGAAGAACCCGCTGCCAACTGCGGGAGCGGTTTCAGTGAAGCAGCCTGCATTGCTGAACTTGGGCGATCCGTAGCCCACGTACTTGTTCGAGAGAGGATCATAATCCCATGCCCGGCCGGCATACTCAGCGCCTCCGTTCAAGTAGACGTCCACCTTCCGCCCGTGCCATTCCAAGGTTCCAAGGCCCTGGAAGCTCTTGATCAAGTCGAGGCTTCCGTCGGCATGCACCGAGGCGTCGGCAAGACCGCTGGTACCGTAGCGGCCGATTCCAGTGCCACCCAGAAAGTGCAAACCGAAGTCGAGGCGCTTCTGGTCGAATGACCAGCGGGCATTTGCGCCAAAACCACCGCCATTCTTGGAATCGTTGGTAGCAAGCAGCCCCGAGGCGACGCCGGCGGCCTGTCCGGCGCAAGTTTCGGTGCTGGTGACTTCGCCGCAAGGATACACGCGGTCACGGAATCGGCTATAAATGCCGAAGATTTCGTAGTGTCCGAAGCCGGGCTCAAAGACGGCCTTGGCGACGATGTCGGGCGAGGGGTTGAACGAGTAATTAGCGATGTTGGAGGCGGTGCCGTTGGCGGCGGCGGCGCCCGCGGCATTATAGAGACCCCCCGCGGCTCCGGCGGAGCCCACCAGGAAATTGTCACCGTTGTTGTGCGTGCTCAGGGTGGCTTGAGCGTTTTCCATGGAGACCGCAAGCCAGACCTTGTTGTCGAAATTCTTGGAGAGGCGCAAGCCGTACTGCCGCGCCCAACTGAAGCCGACGGTATACTGTGGGTCGATGGTCATGGGAACCGCTTCGGTGCGGTTATCCACACCATGCTTGGTTTCGGTGACGAGGCTCCACATTTGGCCGCCGGTAATACTCAAGCCATTCTTAAAAGCGGCCTGGCCCCATGCCTGGCGCTGGCGTAAGGGGTAGCTGTTGCTCTCGTTGTTATTCGAGGTGACAGCTGCCGAGAGGAAGTCAGCTTCGTAATAGCCGCTCAATTTGACGTTGGTCAACTCGCCTTGAGCCAGCATGGTGATCCGGGACTGACGTCCTGATCCGAAGAACTCTGACATGTTGCTTTGCGCCGCCCCGGGCATGGTCAGATTGTTGAAGGGCGTGTTGATGTCGGATCCGAGGGCGCGGGAGCGCCTCACAGTTTCAGCCGCCAGGAATCCACCAGGCGTAATGGTGACGCCTTTATAGTGCAGCGCGACAGGGCTCTCCATCGCCGCGCTGACGTTTTTTTGTGTCTCCTGCAGCGTTAACGCCGTGTTGGTCGCGTTGGTCTTGAGGTCAGAGACATCGGTTTTCAACTGGCCGACGGCCTGCTGGTCCTGCGCGGATTGTGCCTGGGCCGCGTCCGCTTTGGCGGCTGCGTCGGATGCAGCGGCTTGAGCTTGCTGGGCCGCTTGATCTTTGTGGTGCAGCTCATCCTGCAAGGCCTGGATTTGTTGCTGCTGGGCGGCGAGGGCGTCTTTCAACGCCTGAACATCAGCGGCGGTTACCGCTGGCGCTGGGGCTTCGACCTTATGCTTTTTCTTTGGAGGCGGCGTGGTTGATGCCGCGGTTTGAGCCCAGGCGCTGGCGGAAAGAGCTGCCAGCGAAAGAGCCGCGAGGAATAGGCGCGTGGTTGATTTCATGGAATTCGAATCCTCTCCTTTTGAGCTTCGAGATTTCGCCTCCCGTTTCGGCGTACTGGGGCCTGGAATCTGCGATCAGGTAGGCAAAACTTGTTTGTAGTGACGCTCCTCTTCTACCCTTTTCAGTGTTACAGGAGCATTACAAACCGATGAATTTCGTGTAAACGCTGAAAGGCGCCAGAGTTAGCAACATTGAATGAATGGGTTAGCGCGAGGTGGGCGGGCTGCTGAGAGGTGTAAAGACAACAACGCCGCCATCCGGAGAAGGAGAGCCAAAACCGGGTCGGCGGCGTTTTCCGAAGGGAAGGCGTCACCCTTCAGAAGTTTTATTATTTGGGTTGTGCTCTGAGGTTGCGGTCCCGCGCCGGGTATGGCGCGGGACCATTTTTGGCTTATGGCAAGTAGTAGCGGAATGAAGTGAAGATCATTCCGTCGATTCCTTCTGGCGATCCCGAGGGGGCGCTTAACGGTGCGATGCCGGACCAGGTTTGACGAGTCACGTAGGAATACTGCGTGCCGAACTGGAACCTTCCTCGGGGACCGTTGTAGAAGCGATACCAGAAGCCGGCCGTTCCCTCGACTATCGCCCGCGTGTCGGCGGTGCAATTGCTGAGTGTGGTGGGAGTAAAGCCGGTGTTGACGGCGGGAGCCAATTCGGTGTAGCAACCAGCGTTGCTGAAAGAGCGCGCACCATACCCAACCTGGGCTCCGGCTCCGCTTTTCAGATTTTGATCCCAACTCGCGGTGCGGGCGGCATATTCCGCGCCGGAGTAGAGGTAGACATCGAATTTCTTGCCGTGCCACTCGAGCGAAGTCAAGCCTTGCAGGTTCTTGATGAGATGGACGGTTCCATCGCCATTGATGGCAAGATCGGAAAGCTGGGCGGCGCCGTAACGGCCTACTCCGCTGCCTCCGAAGCCATGCAGACCGAAGACGATATGCTTGTGGTCGAAGTTCCAGCGAGCATTAGCTCCAATGGCTCCGCCGTTCTTCGAGGCGTTGTAGGCAGCGGCAGCGCTTGTGGCGGTGCAGGTCGGAGTTACCTCACCGCAAGGGAATACGCGGTCGGTGAAGCGGTCGAACAGCCCGAAGACCTCGTAGTGGCCGAAACCGGGATCGAATGACGCCTTGGCGATGATGTCGGGCGAGGGATTGAAGGTGTAGTTGGAAGTGGTGTTGTAGGTATTGCTCGCGCCCGCTTCTCCGAGCAGGAAATTGTCCGCGTTTCCATGAGTGGTGAGCGTGCCTTGCGCGTTTTCAAGCGATACGGAGAGCGCCACTTTATGGCTGAAGTCTTTGGTGAGGCGAATGCCGTACTGGCGGGCGAAGGTGAAGCCTACATTATATCCCGGGTCGATGGTCATGGGGCGGGCGTCGTTGGTTTTGCCCAGGTCGTCACTGGGGGCAATGCCAGCCTTGTTTTCGGTGACCAGACTCCACATCTGGCCGCCGAGGAAGCTCCACCCATTATCGAATTTCGCCTGGCCCCACGCCTGGCGAAGACGAAAGGTGTAGCTGTTGGTCTGCGTGGCGCTGGAGGTGACACCGGCGGAGAGAAAGTCACCCGATACGTAACTGGAGAACTCTACGTCCTTCAGACGTCCGTCGACGTAGATGGTGGGACGAGACTGGCGGGCTGAACCGAAGAACTCCGACAACTGGCTCTGAGAAGCGCCCGGCATGGTGAGCGAGTTGAAAGGAGTGGTTACGTCTGCGCCGAGGGCTCTTGACCGCCGCACAAATTCAGCGGCGGCGAATCCGCCCGGAGTGATGGTGATTCCTTTGAAGTGAATGGAGATGACTGGGCTCTCGAGCGGGTTCGCGGAAGCCTGCGCGGGCGCGTCCTGCAGGTTGAGGCCGGGAGCGGACGTGCTTTCCTGCTGAACCAGAACGGCATTCTTCAGTTCGGCGGCCTGTTGCTGCGAGACCGGCTGAACTTGAGGCGCGGCGGTTTCGGCGGCGGCTTGCGAGGCTTGCTGCTCGGCTAGCTGGCGGGCTTCCTGCTGGGCTTCTTGGCGATCCAGCCGCGAAGTGAGCCGGTCGATCAGTCGTTGCTGGGCGGCCAGCGCGTCTTTCAAAGCCTGAACGTCGGCAGCGGTTATGGGTTGAGCCGGCGGAGCTGACGCCGAGGTTTGAGCCCAGGCTCCGGCGGAAAGCGCCGCCAGGGCGAGAGCGGTGAGAAATACGTTCTTGGTTCGTTTCATGAAAGTTGAATCCTCTCCTTACTTGAGTTTGGTTAAATACCACTAGTACAATTAATACTATCGACTTAGTAGGGAATATCCGTAAACGACCCGCCGAGATGAAACGAGTCAGTTTGTGGAGGGAATTCCTTCTTACGACGGTTCCTGTTTTGAGAGTACAGGCTCTAATTTATGTAGCCATTTCAAGACTGAAAATGACGCCATAGGCTATTCATGCTTCTGCCCTCCGACCACCATGGGCAGGACACTGCCTTTTTGCTTTTCTTTCTTTCTGGCTGCACGCTTTTTCGTGGAGCGAGGGTTAGTGCCGGAGATCAAGTCTGCCAGCGTGGTGTTTTCGAGAATCTTTGCAGCGGCGTCGCGCACGTCGAGAAACACCTGATAGAGCGCGCGGTGCGGGAGATCGCGGTCGATCAGCACACGCAGCTGCTCGGCGTCCCCGAACGGAGCGAGCGGGCCATCGATCAATCGCATGATCTCGCTCAATCGAATCTCGTCGGGGTCGCGGCGCAACTGGTAGCCGCCTTTGGCTCCGCGCACGCTCTCGACCATGCGCGCATTCTTCAGTTCGAGAAGGATGAGTTCGAGGAATTTTTCCGGGAGATCCTCTTCGTAAGCGATTTCGCGGATCTTGATGGCGCCCTGGTGGTGATGGCGTGCGAGCATCATCATGGCCTGGAGTGCGTAGAGTCCTTTTTGAGAGATCTTCATGGCTCGCGATTATGCCATAAAGTCCATTGAAATAGTAGACTTTATTGACATCAGGTGCCATGCAAGTGCGATTCCTTTCTGGCCGGGGAAACGCGAGGTCGCTAAAGCACTACCCGTTCAGTTACTTACGGAAATTGGGGAAGACAGGGGCGGAGGCGGATATGCATTCCGTTGCAGCTTTGCGCAGAAATCTGGAACGACGAACCTAGATGCCGATGGTTTGGTATTGCAGAATTGCCAGGGCGAGCCGGTAATCATAGCCGGCCTGGGCATTGCCGATCTGCGCCTGGGTCTGCTGAAGCTGGGCCTGACTCAACTCGACAATGGAACTCAGTCCCAGGTTGTAGCGGGTCTGGGCGAGATCAAGGGCGAGCTGGGCTTGATCGAGAAGCTGTTGCGTAACGCTGAGCCTCTGGTACGCGGTGTTTGCATTCAGCCAACTGGTACGTACATCGCGCGAGATGCGGTTGCGGAGATCGAGCAGGCGGTCGTGTGCGGCCTGGGCTCTCAGAGTTGCTTCCCGAGACCGGGCAGTATAGAGAAAGCCGTTGAACACAGGGATTCCGACGTTGACGCCGACCGCGCCGTACCAACTGGAAAGAATCGGATTGCGCACGGGTGTGTCTCCCACAACCCCGACTGCCTCGATGGTTGGAAAAAACAAATCGCGTTCGGCAGACTGGAACTTCTGAGCTGATTGGTACTGGAAGGCGAGGGCCAATATTTCCGGGCGCAAGGCCTGGGCCTGGGAGATGAGATCGTCGACGTTGGCTGGAGGGGCAGAGATGGCGATCGCGTCTTCGACCAGCTGAAAATTCTGCACGCCGGGATAGCCCAGCACAGCGGAGAGACTGGCCAGGGCGGCGTTCTCATTGTTTTGCGCGTCCAAGACGAGGAGCTTGGCCTGTGCGAGGTTTACGCTGGCAAAACTGAAATCAAGTTGCGATCTCAACTTGCTCTTGAATAAGGCCTCCACCTGATCGGAGACGTTCTGGCGCGCACTTACGGTCTGCTGAGCCACGGCGAGAACGGCATGGGCTTGCAGCGCGCCGTAGAAAGCTTGATCGACGGCCAGAAGGATTTGCTCCTTGGTGGCCACGGCATTCTGGTTCTCAGCCTTGGCGGCATAGTTGGCGCTGGCAGTCAGGTTGGTGGTGCGTCCGAAGTCAGTGATCAACTGATTCACCGTCACACCACCGGCGGCGCGCTGATAGACGGCGGGATTGTTGAGTCCGCCGGCGGTGATGCGGCTGCCGGGGTCGGCGTCTACGCCCGTGAGGTTGACAGAAGCGGCCGGCCACAAGCTGGAACGCGCTTCGCGAGTTACTTGTTGGGAGGCGAGAGCCGTCAGTCGGGCGACCGAGATTTGCGGATTGTTCTTCAACGCCAGCGCCTCGGCTTGCTTCAACGAGAGAGATGTGGGGGTGCCGGGATTGACCGGCGCTGGGGAGGGCTGCTGACCACTTGCGGTTTGGGTAAATGCGGCTTGATTGGAAGCGACCTGCGGCAGCGGAGCCGAAGGCAGAGTTTGTTCTGCTTGCACGTTGAGCGGGGCCTGGGCATAACTGCACACAGGGAGTAAGAACAAGATTGCAACCAGTATTGTTCTCGTGTTTTTCATGCCGGATTCTCGCTGGAGTTGGCTTCTTCGTTCCGGTGCATAAGCAGGTATGCCGCCGGAACCAGGAACAGGGTTGCCAGAAAAGAAAGGCCCAGGCCGCCGATGATGGCGCGCGCCAGGGGCGCATACTGCTCGCTGCCGGCTTCGAGGGCAAGAGCCAGGGGAACGAGTCCGAGCAACGTTGCGAATGTCGTCATCATGATCGGGCGAAGACGAACATGGCACGCTTGTTTCAGCGCCGGCAGCAACGGCAGTCCCTCCTGTCGAAGGACTCGTGCGAACTCCACGATCAAGATCGAATCTGACACCACAATGCCGACCATCATCATGACGCCCATCAAGGACATGACATTCACCGTAGTGTGAGTCATGAGGAGGAACAGAATCACGCCGGTGAATCCGGGAGGGATTGCGAGCAGGATCAGGAATGGATCCTTCACCGACGCGAATTGTGCCATGAGAATCAGATAAACCAGGATGACCGAAAGCAGCAGACCGATGCCAAAGCTCTTAAACGACTGGCGCATGCCCTCGACAGAACCGCGCATCGTGACGCGTACATTCTCCGGAAGCTGCGTGGTGGCAATGAGCTTATCGACTTGGCCGGCGATCTTTCCCAGATCTTCGCTCGACGGGGAAACATAGATATCGATAACGCGGCGGAGCTGGTAATGGTCGACCTCGGTCGGCGTGTTGATCATTCTTATGTTCGATACGGCTTCGAGATCGGTGGTGTTCGCGTTGTTTGCTGCATGCAAGGGCAACTGCTTAAGATCGGTGAGAGAGCGAACCTGATCATCCGGATACTGTACGGTTAGCATGTAATTGTTTCCGTTGTTGGGATCGACCCAGTAGCTGGGAGCGATCATGCCGTTAGAAGAGAGCGCCGTGATCACGTTGTCGGTGACTTCCTGCGATGACAACCCAAGGCGGCCGGCCATCTCGCGGTTGATATCGAGCTGGATGCCAGGGTAATCGAGGTCCTGGGGAATGAGAACGTCGCCAACTCCGTGGAGCGCGCGAATCTTCCGCGCCATGGCCGTTGCCATCTCAAATGCCTGCTTCTGATCGTTGCCGCTGACCTGGATGTCGATGGGCGCCGGCAAACCGAGATTCACGACGGAGTCCACCAGTCCTCCCGCTTGAAAGTAAGTGGAAAGTTCAGGCAGGTCATCGGCAAGCTTCTCACGCATGCGGTGCATGTATTCATAACTGCCAACCTCGTGCTCTTTGTTGAGGCTCACCTGCACGAAGGCGGTGTGTTCTCCGGAATTGCTGGTGTAGATTGCGGAAAAATCCGGCGTGATGCCGATGTTGGAGACGATCATGTTCAGATCCTTGGGGGAAACGACCTGATGTATGTCAGCCTCAACGCGCTTGATGTACTGGTTGGTGAGTTCCAGGCGTGTGCCGGTCGGGGCCTTGATGTTAATGACAAACTGCCCGGGATCGGTGCGCGGAAAAAACGACACTGCCAGAAGCGGCGACAGCGCCAAGCTTACACAAAAGGCCCCCATGATAAGAGCTACGGTGAACTTTGGCCGGGCCAGGCTTGCCTCCAACGCATGGTCGTAGCTTTTCAAGACCTTGTCATAGCCGCGGTTGAACGGAACCAGAACCCGTTCCAGCAAGCGAGCGATGCTGCCGCTTTTCTCGTCGACGTCATGCTCACTTTGAATGAACCGGGCACAATAAAGCGGAACAACCGTCATGGCCACGAAGTACGAGGCGGCCAGGGAAAGCACAATCCCCAGAGCCAGCGCGGTGAAAAGAAAGCGGCTCACTCCATAAAGAAACACAACTGGAAAGAAAACGACGGCGGTGGTGAGCGTTGCCGCCAGCACGGCCATCGCGACTTCGCGGCCGCCTCTCTCCGCCGCAACTGCGGAAGGTTCCTCCATCTCCAGGTGGCGAAAGATATTCTCCAGCACCACTACGGAGTTATCGATGAGCCGGGAAAGCACGAGTGCAATGCCGCCCAGCACCATGGTGTTCACGGTTCCGCCAACGGCATTCAACGCCAGGAACGCAGCCAGGCACGACAATGGAATGGAAAGCAAAACCGAGAAAGTGCCGCGGATGCTGCCCAGAAAGAGGAGAATCATGGCTGCGGTGAGCAGCAGCCCGATGCCACCCTCTTGCAACACATTCCAGATCGCCGTCTTCACGTAGACGGATTGATCGAACACGACTTTGGTGACTAGTGACTTTGGTATGTCGAGCAGGTCGCCTACCTTGGCCTTGATGCCGTTGACGATGGCGATGGTGTTGCTGTCTCCGCCCTGTTTGAGAATAGGGAGATATACGGATCTTTGACCATCGACGCGAACAATGTTGGTCTGGATGGCGGCAGCGTCCTCGGCGTGACCGATGTCGGCCACCATTAATTCGGCGTTGCCTTCTGACTTCAGCGGCAGCCGGTTGATTTCCGCAGTGGTGGGCAGTTGGCTGTTGGTGTAGATGTTGTAATCCTTGGGACCTATTCGCACATCGCCCGCCGGCAGGATCGCGTTCGCCTCGTTTACGGTGCGCACCACGTCCATCAGGCTCAGTTGGTGGGCCTGCAGCTTTACGGGGTCGACGTAGACTTGAATCTGGCGGTACTTGCCGCCAAAAGGCTGGGGCACCGATGCGCCGGGCACGTTGGCAATCTGATTGCGCACATTGAATTGTCCGAGGTCGTGCAGTTCCGTCTCGTTCAGGCCCTGGCCTTTCAAGGTGATGAGGCACACGGGCAAACTGGAAGCGTCGAACTTGAGCACGACTGGGGGCAATGTGCCAGGAGGCAATCGCCGCAGCTGAGCCATGGCCAGATTGGAAATGCCGCTGACGGCTGCATCTGGATTCGTTCCGGGCTGGAAATACACTTTAATAAGACTGACTCCCGTCAGCGACCGTGACTCGATGTGATCGATGCCACTGCCCAACGTGAAGAACCTTTCGAACGGGTTGGTAATGTTCGCTTCAATCTGTTCGGGAGGCATTCCGGAATAAAACGTCGCCACCACCACCACGGGGATGTTGATGGTGGGGAAGAGGTCCACGGGCATGCGCGCGATGGTGGTCACGCCCACGACGGCGATGATCAGACAAATCGTGATGATCAAGAATGGATATCGAATCGCGAAGCTGGGCATGTTAGTGCGCTCCCTGTTCCGCGGTGTATCCTTCATCCGCCATGGTGCTCAGCTTGGGATCGACCTTCTGTCCGGGCCGGTAGGCTCCCAGGTTGCCTACAATCACCCGGTCTCCCTCGTTTAATCCCGACAGGATTTGAATGCGATTGGAACCTTCGATTCCGGTATGGATCTCGCGCTCTTCCACATGGTTTTGTGAGCTGACCCGGAGCACGGTGGTCTTGTCAGCGCTTCGATTGATGGCCTGCAACGGAAGGGTCAGGGCATTAGGGTCGTTCTGCAGTTGCAACGAAACATCGGCGTACATTCCGGGCGTCAGCTTATAGTCCGCATTCGGCACATCCACTTCCACCTGCATGGTTCGGGTGGAACGGTCGAGTGAGTCGGTTGAGCGAATGACTTTTCCCGAGAAGCGCTCTGCCGTTGCCTTGACGCGAATGTCGGCCGGTTCGCCATCGTGGACGCTGGCGGCGAGGGATTCGGGTACCGGAATCCTGAGACGTAAAACATTCACCTGAGAAAGCTTGACTACCGGCTCAGAGCTTACGTTCGAAGTGCCTGCCTGAATGAGCGAACCTGTGTCTGCATACCGCCAGGTGACGACACCGTCGAACGGGGCGGTAATGCGCGAATATTCCGATAGTGCGGAGAAATGCTCGCGGTCGGCTTGGGAAACCTCCAATTGCTGACGGGCGGCGGCCAGAGCGGACTTGGCGGCGTCGCACTGCGCCTCCGAGGAGCGATCTTTAGCTGTGGCATCGTCGAGTTCCTGCTCGGCAATCAGGCCGGGACGCGCCTCCGAGGCCTGCTTCAAGCGGGTGGCAGCGGCGTGCAGGGCAGCGTGGTCGGCTTCCGCGCGGGTTACTTCATTCTGGGCGTGAGTGATTTCTTCTTGACTATGGCGCACGCCCGCACTGGCAGATTGCAACTGCGCGGTTAATTCTGGAATCTCAAGAACGGCGAGTACCTGTCCGCGGTGGACGCGGTCGCCGATGTCGACATTGATGTTCTTGATATAGCCCGCCACTTTGGCATGAAGTTCTACTTCCTGGTACGGAAGGAACTCACCCGCAATGGAGAGTGTGTTGGAAAGCTGCGTGCGGCGAACCTGCACGACGGCGGCTGTGGGTGCATCGGCTGACGCGGATCGGGATCCGCCCGAGCGTCCGCACCCGGTCGCGGTGAGCAAGCAGGCTGTCATCAGGACGAGTCCGGTTTTTTCAGCCGCAGTCGCGACAGATGGTTTATGCATTTTCACGTTTATCCATAATTCAGACCTCAACCGCTTAAATTTTAACGGCCACAACCCACGAGAATCCCACAACAGCGGATCCACCCCACACGGGGTTGGGCTCAAACGCAAGAGATTACCTGTAAGAAGTAAAGGAAAAGGTCAGCAGGAAGGAGGAGGCCGTTTGTAGAGCCAGCTTTCGGAATCGAGATGAATAGCCGTGAATACGGCAGAAACCGCAAGAACCGAAGTCTGCGGCGGATGAAAAAACGTGGAACTGGGGGCCGGAGCCATCCAGTGGAGTCCATTGCCCAGAAGTTGCTGTCTCTGAGATTCCTGAGACTGGGACTTTGCCACACTCACGGTCTTGGGGACTTCGGTACCCAGTCCGGTGTAACGAGTTGCGACGCTGATGGTTAGGGCGCAGATCGAAAGAATAACCAATACGCTCCGCCAATAACCCGGTTGCCTGCCAGCACGGAGATTTCTTAAGAGGCCCATTTAGAACTTAAGCGCAACCTACATTCTAAATCATACGGCATTCGTCGTAACCATCGCAGATCACGCCGGTAACAAGCTTCTGCCGGTTTCACGCCGAGAAGCAGGTCCCGAGTTGCAGTCACCTTAGGCCGAGAGAGTGTACGTAAAGAATGCCAAAGTTGCCGACGACAATGCCATTCCTACATACCACCATTTGGAGCCGCGAACCGCGGCGATGAATGAGAACACCGTGGACAACAGGGCTCCGCCCAAGACCATCTTGTATTCGTTTTGTGACCCGGCGAGATTGTCCACGAAGCGGTCGGCTCTGGGCGGATTGAGCAGAGACAGCCAGAGCAGCATCGTGATGAGCATTCCGATTGTCCCGAGCAGGTGGGAGAATTGGCGACTCATGCGGCAAATATACGCCCCGGCGCACGATTGAGTGTCGAGAGGACGGTCCGAGGAACGGTTCGAGCGCGAGGATCATGTCGAAGTGGGGAACAGGCGCTAGAAAGAACGGTCAGCTTCTCTTCGTCAATCGCGTTCGCGCAGCTCGACAAAACTACTGCAGGCTTAGACCCATCTCGCCGTGTTTGTCGAAGTGGATATGCAGCATCTTTTCTTTCCCACTGCCAAACTCGCCGGTTATTGTGGCGGTCTGATCGTAGCTGGCCGCAGCCGAGGCCACCTGCACCCGCAGAAGATGCTTCCCGGGCGAGATCTGCATGGCATGGAATTCATGGCCCTGAACTTGGTGGAACACGACCAGATGTTTCTTGTCGGTTCCTTCCAGGGTATGCGTATAAGTCAGGCGATCATCCACCCAGATCGAAAGGCGCGCCTCCGCGAACTTATGCTCTACCTCGATTTCCAGCATAGCCGGATTGGGTAACGAGGTTGGGATGGCCGCTTCCGGAGAGGATGGAATGGTTGTGCTCGCTACTTTACGAGGCTTCTTCGCCATTGTCGTTGCCCCGGTTTTAACCGGGGCAACTTCTTGCGCGCGGGGCAGTGGTGGTTTAGTTGTGGCCGGATTCTCGGGCGGGGCAGGTAGAGGCCCAGCGAATTGAGCCATTCGAAGGCCAAAGACGAGAAGTCCAACCAGGAGTAACGCTCCGGCCACAGAACCCTTACGCATATTCTGCAGCAAGAGCTCCACCCCGCGATTCTCCGAGTGCGAAGCACGCCTGCTGATGCGGGGTCTGGCTGCGATCCCCAGCGGAGAAAGGGCTGACGACCCGGTACTTTCATTGGCCGTTTGGGCTCCACCTGCGGCCGCCTGCGGGGGATTCTCCCTGCTCCGCGGATCTCTTCCCTCCCGCAGCGCCTGGATGTCCAGCGCCATTTCCATGCCGCGTTGATAGCGCTGGGCGGGATCTTTCGCCAGCGCTCGCGCGAGGATGTAGTCCAGTCCCAGCGGCAGGTCAGTGTCGAGAACCGTCGCAGGCACCGGATCGCGGTTGACCACCTTGAGCGAGACTGTCAGGGCGCTGTTGCCTTGAAATGGCCGGTAGCCTGTCGCCATCGTGTACAAGACCACGCCTAGAGAGAACAAGTCTGACCGGCCATCCACCGAGTCGCCGTTCAGTTGTTCGGGCGACATGTAAGCGGGTGTGCCTAAAACGCGCCCCGACAGGGTGAAGTTAGCGAGGTTCAGCTTGGCCACTCCGAAGTCGGCGATTTTGGCATGACCGTCTTCCGTGATCAGAATGTTTGCGGGCTTCAGATCGCGGTGCACCACGCCTTGTTCGTGCGCGCAATCCAGTGCTTCGGCCAGTTCGAGGGCGAGTTGCATGGCGGTCTCGAGAGGCAACTTGTGATCGCCCCGCGCCAGCATTTTGTCGAGGGATTGTCCCCCCACCAACTCCATTACGATGTAAGGAGCGCGCGTCTCCGGTTCCTCACCCACATCGAAAATGGTTACGATTCCGGGATGCGACAAGCGCCCGGCCGCTTCCGCTTCGCGGAAAAAACGCTCGCGATACTCGCGTTCCTCTTCCGGCGGTTGGCCGGCCATGGAAATGGTTTTCACGGCGACCAGACGGTTGATCTTAGGATCGAGCGCTTTGTAGACAACACCCATGGCGCCCCGTCCCAACTCGGTGAGGATCTGGTATCGCCCAAAACGTTCGCTCGCGGGATTCTCCATAGCTGCCATCTGCGTTTCAGAGTTGCAGTGCAACCTTGTCAGGCTTCAACCTTGGTTGCCGACACCAATCGACCCGGACGTGAAGACACACCTCCTCGTCCCCCGATAGAAGGGGCACGGCGTCTTCTATCTATAATTCTGAATCAGCAGGCCGATTGTTCCAAGGTTACCGACGTGTCGGCGCGTGAGATGAGCAATTTCAATCCCTCCGCACTCCCGCCCGGTGAGACGGGATAAACTGCTGCAATGCTTGGCTCTAATCATCCGTCCTCACAGGTATCGATCCTCGAAACTGAGCGGCTCAAACTCCGCGGCCACCGGCTTGACGATTTCAACCACTGCGCCGCGATGTGGGCGGACCCCAACGTGACTCGATACATAGGCGGCAAACCCCTCAGCGAAGAAGAGTCTTGGAGGAGGATGCTCGGTTACATTGGCCATTGGTCGCTGCTTGGCTTCGGCTATTGGGTGGCCGAGGAGAAAACCACGGGCAATTTCGTCGGTGAGATTGGATTCGCCGACTACAAGCGGGATCTGGAGCCATCTCTGAAGGGCGTGCCCGAAATCGGCTGGGTCCTCGCCTCACAAGCGCACGGTAAAGGCTACGCAACCGAAGCCGTCCGCGCGGCTGTTGCCTGGGGCGATGAGCACTTTCCGGCAGCGCGGACCGCCTGCATCATCGCTCCCGAGAATCTTGCGTCGGTTCGGGTCGCTGTGAAATGTGGATATCGCGAATTCGCGCGAGCGACATATAAGGAACATCCGACGGTGATGTATGTTCGCGAACGGGGCGCGACCGCGTGGCGCCGCCGACCCGGCGGCTGTCCCGTGGGCACGACGCATTAAGCAATTTCCATCCCGTTGCCCCAGCCTGCAGTGGTACGATATCGGGCTGTTCCAAGCTTCTGGGATACAGGAATGCAGATGACACGATCCTCACAAGCCGTAGCGTCACCCCGGGTGGTTTGCATCGAGGACTTCCGGCCCCTCGCCCGCCAAAGGGTGCCGAAACCAGTCTTCGACTACCTTGATGGTGGCGCCGAAGGCGAGGTAACGCTCCGCGAGAATTGCCGGATATTTAACGATGTCACCTTTCGGCCGCGGCATGCGGTCGCCGTCCCGCAATGTGACTTGCGAACGCGAGTCCTGGGGTTCGATCTTGCTCTTCCTTTCTTGCTCGCACCGGTCGGGTACAGCCGGCTCATGCATCCCGGAGGCGAAGTGGCTGCCGCACGAGCTGCCGGCAGGGCCGGCACAGGCTACATTCTCTCGACGCTTTCAGGACACAAGCTTGAGGATGTGAAGGCTGGCTCGTCAGGACCAGTGTTTTACCAGCTTTATTTGATGGGAGGCCGCGGGGCTGCCGAGGCCGTAATTGAAAGAGCGCGCGTGGCCGGGTTTTCCGCACTCGTTGTCACCATCGATACTCCGGTGTCTGGAATCCGCGAGCGCGATTACCGCAACGGCCTGAAGGAACTGATCAGCGGCGGACCGTTGGAGAAAATCCCATATATTCCGCAAATACTCTCGCGGCCGGGTTGGCTTATCGGTTACTTACGAGATGGCGGTTTGCCTGGGCTTCCGAACGTAATCATCCCGGGCAAAGGGCAGATGCCGCTGGTCGACATTAATGCTGCTTTAGCGGAATCCACTCCGACGTGGGCAGACTTGCGCTGGATCCGAGAGATCTGGAAGGGCCCAATCGTGATCAAGGGCGTGCTGACGGCGGAGGATGCGCGGCGCGCCGTCGATGAAGGCGTCGCAGCAATTTCGGTTTCGAATCATGGCGGACGGCAGCTTGATGGACTTCCCGCTTCGTTGCGGGCGCTGCCCGAAGTGGTAGCAGCTGTGAAAGGCCGCATCGAAGTATTAATGGACGGGGGCATTCGCCGCGGCACCGACATCGTCAAGGCGATCGCGATGGGAGCGCGTGCTGTGCTGTGCGGACGCGCCTACGCCTATGGTTTGGCAGCCGCGGGCGAAGCGGGAGTCGACCGTGCGATCGAGATCCTGCGGGTTGACTTAGAGCGCACTCTGCGGCTGCTCGGTTGCCCGTCGATCGCGGAGTTGGATCGTTCTTATGTGAATGTGCCGAAAAGCTGGGAAGAAAACTGATCGTTCCTCTGGCAGAACATCAGTTTCCAGTAAGACAGCCCTCTTGGCTGAAATGTGGGGACAGCCGCCCTCGGCCGTCCGTCGAGCGAAGCTCGATGGTCTCTTCGCAGACTCGGCCGTTTTTCATTGATTTCGAGGCTCTCTTGAAAAAGTCCTCATCTTTCCCCACAACGCCCGCGCAAGACCGTATCTAGCTTATTGGTCATCTTTCTTTTCCGGTTGCTTGGGTAGCGCCTTCTCGATCGGCTTGCGGGGCAGCATCTGGTCGCGCATGGCCGCATCATAGACGAAGCCGGCGACGATCACTGCCGCCTGCTTCAGATCTTCAGGCTGTAGACGGTCGTACACATCCATGTTGGAATGGTGGGTGCGTGCGTCGTACTCAAGGGGATCCTGGATGAACTGGAATCCCGGGATGCCGACCGCATCGAACGAGAGATGGTCGGTACCGCCGGTGTTGCGCATGGTAAGGGTGTTCATGCCCAGATCCTTAAACGGCTTCATCCAAGCTTCAAAGATTGGGGCAACCGCCTCGTTCTCCTGCAGGTGAACGCCGCGAATCTTTCCGCTGCCGTTGTCCACGTTGAAATAAACCGAGACCTTCGCCTGTTCCGGCTTCACGGTAATTTCTCCAGCTTCGCGGCGCAGGAGGGTCGGCGTACCTTTCATTGCGGGGTCCTCCAGCGGCGGACGCGAACCAAAATGATGCTCCACGTAACCCTGTGAGCCGAGCAGTCCTTCTTCCTCACCGCTCCACAAGCCAATGCGAATCGTGCGGCGTGGTTTGATGTCGAGAGCCTTCAAGATGCGAACCGCTTCCATCATCACAATGGTGCCGGCGCCGTTGTCGGTGGCTCCCGTGCCCGCGTGCCATGAATCCAAGTGCGCGCCGAGCATCACGACTTCATCTTTCTTGTCTTTATCCGTGCCGGAAATTTCGGCGATCGTGTCGTACTGCATTGGGTCATCGTCGTAGAAGGTATTAGTGATGTTCAGTTCGAGGGACACATCTTTCTTCTGCTTGAGAAGCCGCGCGATGCGGGTCCAATGCTCAACCGCCATGACTAGCTGAGGAACCGTCGCGGTCTCGCCCGGTTTGTAGGATCCGCCGGACTGCACAAAAACAGTGCCGCCGCCCCCAGTTACGCGGTAGTGGTCGATCACGGCCAGAACTTTTTCGTCGGCGAAGAACTGGTTCAAGTCCTTGGTGAATTGCTGGCGCTTCGCAAAATCAGCCGAAGAAAACGGCGGACGGTCCCCCGGAATCTGATAATCAGAGAGTTTCGCGAGATCGTCGTCACTCAGGCGTTTGAAAGGAGCTTCGGTGATCGGTTTCACATCCATGTCCGCCCCGAAGATCACAATCATCCCTTCGAGCTTGCCCTTGTATTTCTCGAAGTCCTTCTTGTCCTCAATGGTAACGCGAATGCATTTGCCTTGTACTACGCCGTTGGTGCCCGGGGTCCAGGCCTTGGCGTAGACCAGCAGCGGAGCGACATCGGGCGAGGTCATGCGGACGTTGATATATTGGTTTGCCCAGCCGCGGCCGAATGGTCCCCACGGCTCAAGGTGCGCGTTTGAGAGACCCATCGCGGTGAGCTGATCGCGCGTCCACTCATTGGCGCGCTTCATATTAGGAGAGCCGGTGAGCCGCTCGCCGATCGAATCCATCAATCCCGTCGCGAAATCCGTTACCTTGGAGTTGCGGAAACCTTCGTAGCGAATGCGGCCCATGGTTTCCAGATCCACTTTTTCCTGGGACCACAAGGGCGCGACCGCGCAGATCACAACGAGAAGGCAGGCGAGGCGGAAAGAGCTCTTCACGCTAGAAACTCCTGAGTGAGAATCGAACTGGGGATTATACAGCGCGGTTTTCCGCGATAGGGTGGCGAAAAATGTAAAGTTATTTCAAGCCAGAGAACATCATTTCTTCTTGTCGGAGGTTTCCGCAGCCGCTGGTGAGTTGTTTTCGCCCGCTTTCTTGTCCCCGGCTATAGCAGGGGGTCTTGGCGTCATCCTCATCGTCATTTATCACGATGCTCAAAGGCTGGTTCTGCAGTTGTTTAGAGGGCTGAGACCGTAAAAAACAACGGTATGGCACTTAAGTGCCATTTGCAAAATCCTGCGCGGCTTCTATTTTCGAAAGTGAGCAGTTCTGGGGGAGGGCTGCCCGGGCGCCTCGATCTCGAAAGAGACCGAGGCGCTCTTATTTGGGGGCTCAGGACCTGGGAAAAAGATCCAAGGTCTTCGGTGTTAGGTCTTACGGGTTTGTCTGAGCACCAAAGACCTAAGGCCCGCTTGACAGCAAGCCTTCGTAGGGGCTAATCTCCCGCCGTTCCCGGTTTTCTGAAAAATATGTCTTTTCGAAAGGGGAAATACTCATGCAAAAGCTCGCCTATTCGGCCGCAATGATCCTCACCCTGCTGGGCATCACGGCTGGAGCGCTTCCACTGAGTGCGCAGGCAAAATCCACCAACGACAAGGCTGCCATCCAAGCCCTCTATAACGAATTCAACAACGCCTTCATCAAGAAGGACGTCAATGCCATCATGGCCATCTATGCGCCAGACATTTTCGTCTTTGATGCCATCCCGCCGCGCGAATATCCGAACTGGGACGCCTTCAGAAAGGACTGGGAGGGTCTCTTTACGACGTTTCCTGGCCCGCTCACCAACTCCATCTCGGAGCTGAACATCACCGTCGCCGGATCGTTCGCCTATACGCGGAGCATCGACGACACCATTTTTACCGCAAAGGACAATTCCAAAGTGCACATGGTCGTGCGCACCACGGATGTGCTCCAAAAGTCGAACGGAAAGTGGCGCATTGTGCAAGAGCACGTCTCTTTCCCGGTGGACCCAACCACTGGAAAGGCCGACCTGCTCTCAACCCCGTAGCCGGCCGCAAAGCGTACAGGGATTAGGTCTCTCAGGTGTTAAGCCATAGGTTTTGCCCAAGACCCGAGTCCTTAATTCGTTGAGATAGTGAAGTTGACTGTAATCTTTGCCTGGGTCTCGACCGCTTCGTCGGCCTCAAAGTGCGGTCTGAAGTGCCATTGCCGGACCGCATCCTCGGCTGCGCCAGCCAGGATGTGCGGGCCGCTCACCACGCGGAGATTCTGGATGATTCCATCTTTGCCGATCAACGCCTGTAGAACCACCGACCCTTGCACTTTCATCTGTCGCGCCAGGAGCGGATAGTTGGGCCTCACCGGACGAGCCACAATCTCTGAGGCGTCGGCGGACATCTCCACATGCTCCGCCGCCTCTTTAGTCAATTTGGCTGCAGTCTGCGAATCGCCGACGGCACCAGCGTCGGTGACTGGTTGCGGCGGCGTGCCCGGTTGCAGATCGACTCGCAGCGAACTACTGCCGCTCCGCACGGTGTGGTGCGTTTCCCCGGCGACAACTTCCACTTCCAGAGGAGGCAATACCGTACGGGTGACACTTGTCGCAGGTGGAGTTTGTGGTGTGGGAATCTTCGTTGCAGCCGCCACATGACGCTTTGGCTTCGTCGCTTTAGCGGTGGCCGCGGGAGGCTGTACCTGAGCAGCGTTGGCGACCGGCGAACTCTCCGCCGGCTCTTCGGTATCCGCCTCGGGCGCATCTGGAAGCCAAAAGTCACGGTCATGCCAGAGCACAATGCTCAAGGCCAGTCCAAGCAGAAAGAGGGAACCAACCATCAATTTCCGCTGTTTGGGATCCTGGGACGCACTACTGCCAGACCTTTTCAGGATTTCATGATCCACTTTCGGTTCGATCGTGTTCAGAAACGACATTCTGGAAACCGGGCTGCTCCTGCGGAGAATATCGACTGGCGCTAGTATGCCTCGGAAGCATCAGAAAGGCTAGGAAAAGAAGTCCGCCAGACTCTAAAGGGTTATGATTCTCGAGGGGCGAAACTTCGAAGAGTTTCGTGAATCCTAATGAGTGCGGAACGTTAGCCTGTCTCCCGAAGTCCGAGAAGTCGAGTTTATAAAGAACGACGAGCCCAAAATGAAGATGGACGAAAAGAAATTCCGGCAAAACAGCCGGCGCGAATTGCTTAAGCTGATACCCGTGCTGGCACTGGGAGCGTTCGCCATCCCGAGTCTGCAGGAAGGTTTGCTGAAGAACGGACTGGGGTTCAGCGACTGGGCTTCGGCACGGCTTTTCCGCTCCGGACATCTGGCACCGACCTTCGACAACTCCGAACTGACTCCGCCAGCGAAATTTCCCATTAACGGCTACGACGTCGACGACCCCGGAGTGATCTTTGAAAACTGGACGCTAACTGTCAGCGGAGCGGTGAAGAAACCCGGCGACTACAAGCTGGCGCAGGTGCAAGCCCTACCCCGCTATCGCCAGAATACCCGCCACATCTGCGTTGAAGGCTGGGACGTGATTGGCCGATTCGGTGGAGCGCGGCTTTCCGATTTTTTAAATATGGCCGGCGCCGATCCAACGGCCCGCTTCATCACGGTGAACTGTGCCGACGACTATTACGAGTCACTCGATATGGCGACAGCGCTGCACCCTCAGACTTTGCTTTGCTACGAAATGTACGAGCAGCCGCTCACACGTCCGCACGGAGCGCCGCTGCGTTTGCAGATTCCCAGCAAGATTGGCTACAAGCAAGCAAAATACCTAACGGACTTGAAAGTCTCGCACGTGCTGGACAGAGTCGGTTACTGGGAAGATCAGGGTTATTCGTGGTTCTACGGATTGTAGCGTTCGCGTAGCGCCGGTTTTGAAAGGGCGCGGCTTCAAGCCGCGCCGCAAAAAACCCCAAAGAATTAACACCGGCTTTAGCCGCTGAGTTCACGGAGATTTGCTAATGAGCGGTGCAGTCATCGAAATCATACAACCCAAGGGCAAGAATGCCGACGGCGAAGAGGAAGCGCCAGTAGTCGTGGCGCGGGCTGTCTACGAGCATCCGTTCGTCGTACGCCTGTGCCACTGGATCAATGCCGTTGCCCTGTTTGTGATGGTCGGGAGCGGTCTGCAGATTTTCCGCGCCTTCCCCAGCTTCGGCGCCAAGATTCCGCAGAAGGACTTGCTGAATTGGCCGAAGGCATTCGCCATCGGCGGCTGGCTGGGCGGAGCGTTACAGTGGCATCTCACCTTTATGTGGATCTACATCACGACCGGTTTCGTTTATTTCGGCTATCAAATCTTCAGCGGGAACTACCGCCAGGTCTTGTTCACGCATCGCGACATTCCGGGCGTGTGGCCGATGGTGAAGCACTACTTCTTCTTTGGCCCGAAGCCGCCAGTTCGCGAAGCCTATAACCCGCTGCAGAAGCACGCCTACACAACAGCGATCGGGTTGGGCGTTTTCTCGGTGCTCACTGGTCTCGCGGTGTGGAAGCCGGTTCAGTTCTCGTGGCTGGGCTGGATTATGGGAGGATTTCACTACGCGCGCATCTGGCACTTCGCGGTGATGTGGGCGATCTTGTTCTTCGTGCTGGGGCATCTGGTGATGGTGATCCTGCATGGCTGGAACAATTTCATGTCAATGCTGACGGGCTGGAAGAAAAATCCTGAATACTTCGTTTCGGAGCAGCCAGCGCCTAAAGGCGAGATTGAAGAAGGGCACGGCAGCGGCGCGCCCGAAGGTGCGTCCTGATACGAATCCGCCGGGCGCACCCGTCCCCGCGCAGCGCTGGATCAGGTCTGGCTTCGTAGGAGAGAAAACCGGCGTCCCAAAGCCGTTCTTGGTTTAGTGGCCTTTTGGGAGGTGCTGGAAGCTGCGACCATTCAAAGCTAGTTTTAGCAGGCCAGCTGATTGCGCGAAATCTTCAGTCCGCTCAGATTGCCCAGTGCGGTGACGGCAACGGATTCGGTCTTGAAGAACTCCTGCGCCAGGCTTTGCAGATCTTCGGCGGTTACGGCTTCGATCTTCAGGATCAGTTCGTCGAGATCCTGGAAGTGATCGAAATACATTTCCTGGCGGGCCAGGTTTGACATGCGAGCCGTGCTCGATTCGAGCGAGAGCATCAGGCTGCCCTTGAGCTGGTCTTTGGAGCGGCGCAGCTCTTCTTCGGGGACCGGGTGGGCTTTCAGGTTGCGGAATTCGCTGACCACCGCCTGCACGACCTTGGTTGCTGAAGCCAGCGAAGTGCCGGCGTAAACGGCCATGCATCCGGTATCACGGTAGGGGTTGAGGTCGCTGTAGATGGAGTAAGCCAGACCTTGGCGCTCGCGGATATTCTGAAACAGGCGGGAACTCATTCCTCCGCCGAGCAGCGTGTTGAGAATGTAGCCGGCGTGGCGTTTCTCGTGGGCAATGGGATACGCCGGCACGCCGATGCAAAGCTGAACTTGCTCGAGAGCCTTCTTGTTGCGCAGCACGATGCGCGGGACGATCTTCGGTTCGGCCGAGTGGACGCCGTTTTGCGCGGGCTCCAGGTGTTCGAAGTGCTTCACCACGAGATCCACGAAGTGGTCATGGTCGAGATGCCCGGCCGCGGCTACGATTATGTTGCCGGGGGCGAAGCGGTGAGCGTAGGTGTCGAGCACGGTTTGCCGTTCGAATTTCTTTACTGTCTCTTTGGTGCCGAGGATGGGTTTGCCCAGCGGATGATCCTTCCAGAAATTCTGGGTGAAGATTTCGTGGACGAGGTAATCGGGGTTGTCCTCGTCCATCTTGATCTCTTCGAGAATCACTCCGCGTTCGCGGGCGATATCTTCGGCTGTGAACGTGGGATGCAAAACCAAATCGGTGAGAATCTCCAGCGCGATAGGGACGTTTTCATCGAGCACCTTGACGTTGAAGCAGATGCACTCTTTCGAAGTGAAGGCATCCATGTTGCCGCCAATGGAATCGACCTGGCGGGCAATCTCCTCGGCGGTGCGGTGCTTGGTTCCTTTGAAGACCATGTGCTCGATGAAATGCGAGATGCCGTTCGATTGCGGAGCTTCGTCGCGGGAACCGGTTTCGAGCCAAATGCCGATCGAGGCCGAGCGGATATGCTCCATCTGCTCGGTGATTACGGTGAGGCCGTGGGGCAACACCTGGCGGCGAATATTGCGAACTTCTTTTTTGACCATGACGATGCGGGTAGAATTTCCTTAGAGGCGCTGTACTATTCTTACACATCTCGCGGGGTGGGGCGGGGTGTGTGAGAATAAGATAGTTAGTGATTTAGAATCAGTTTGTTGCAGGCTTTTTTGGAAGTTTTTCGCTAGGCCAAATAGAAAGAGAAAGTTCTGGCTGATGGGTATATCTTCGACATCATCGCTGCTTGGTCTAGATCGCAAGGAGATCACCGAGCTGGTGAGCGATGCGGGTGAGCCTGGCTATCGCGCCAAGCAGATCATGGATGCGGTTTACCGGCAGCGGGTGGAAACTTTGTCTGAGATTTCGACGTTGCCTCAGGGGCTTCGGAAGCGGTTGGTTGAGAGCGGCATGGGCGTGGGGGCGGCGAGGATTGAAAAGAAGTTTGTTTCTGCTGACGGGACCGTACGGTATCTGATTGCTTTTGCTGATGGGCAGAGTGTTGAAACCGTGTGGATGCCGGAGGGGGATGATGGGGAAGCTGGGGATGGAAGTGAGGCTGGGGCGGAGGCCGAGGGCGTCGGCGGCCTAAGTACCTCGGGGGCTAAAGCCCAGTCCCAAATGCCCGCCTCAAACGCAGGCCTGGAAGGCCTGCTCCACCCGCCCGAAAGCTTGCTCCATTCTCCTCAAGATCGAATCAGACGTGCCCGCTCGACGATTTGCATTTCCAGTCAAGTGGGATGCGCTGTGGATTGCCAGTTCTGTCTTACTGCGCTGCTGGGGGTTAAGCGGAACCTTACTGCTGGAGAGATTGTTGGGCAGGTTTGCGCGGTGCTCAAAGATCAGAAGGTTTCTCCGCCTGAGGATCGCATCAATCTAGTTTTCATGGGCATGGGCGAGCCGTTTCTTAACTACGAGAGCTTCATCAAAGCCTCGAGGCTACTGGTGGAGGGTGTGGGCATTGCCGAGCGGCGCATGACTGTTTCGACGGCGGGGATTGTGCCGCGCATCCGAGACTTTGGAGAGGAAAAAATCCGGCCGAAGCTGGCGATTTCTTTGAACGCTTCGAACGACGCGCTGCGCACGCGGCTCATGCCGCTGAACAAGAAGTGGACGCTGGAAATGTTGATGGCGGCGGCACGCGAGTTTCCGCTGCGTACTCGGGAATGGATCACGTTCGAATATGTGTTGCTGGGCGGGGTGAACGACACGCCGGAGAATGCGAGGGAAGCCGCCGAGCTGCTGCGCGGACTGCGCTGCAAGGTGAATCTGATCGCACTGAATCCCGGGCCGGGAATTGATTTCGCGACTCCGGACGCGGGGCGGGTGGCGGCGTTTCAGAAGACTCTGCGGGAAGCGGGCATCCCGGCGTTTGTGCGGCGTCCGCGGGGCCGGGACATCTATGCCGCCTGCGGCCAGCTCAAGCGAACGGTTGAGGTTGCCACATCACCGGAACTCCGGCTTGACTTGATTTCTCTTTCCCCGCCGCCGGAGCGATGACCGGGATCTCGACGCGAATGTTGGTGCCTGTATTCCGATGTTGTTGCCAGAGAATCCGCCCCTGATGTTGCCGCAGAATACCCTGGCAGGCGCTGAGTCCCAAGCTGGAGAGAGTCTGGTCTTCTTCTTTTTCCTGATCTTTTTCCTGGTCTCGCTCCCAATCTTTTCCCTGATCTTCGCCTGAGCCGCCGGCGAGGCTAGTATCGGAGATGTTGATCGTGGCCAGGCCGTTTGTGTTTTCCGCAGCGATGGTCAATGTCCGGCTGCTGTACTGGTTCACGGCATGCAGCGCGTCGTTGATGATCTGTACGCAGACCTGGAGCAATTGGTTGGAATCCCCCCGAACGAGCAGCGGTTCCTGCGAAAAGTCAGTGCACACTTCGATCTTGAGAGCTTGCCACTGAGGTTCGGAGAGCTTGACGGCGGTCCGAAGCAGGGTCTTGAGATCCACCGCGGACATCGTCGTCGGGCCTTGCCGGGCAAAACTGAGCAGGCTGGCGACCAGGGATTTGGTGCGCCGGACATGCTGTCCGATTCTCTCCGCTAGTTCGTGCTGTTCCGGGTTAAGAGGCGTACTTAGGAGCATGTCGGAATAACCAAGCATGGCGGCGATGGGGTTGTTAAGTTCGTGGGTTACGCCGCCCACCAGCTGACCGACGGAGGCCAGTTTTTCCGACTCGGTGATTTGTGCCTGCAAACGCTTGAGGTTGGCCAGGGAGTCCCGCGAGTGGGTCAGGAGGCGGAGCAATTCCCGGTCGAGCAAGCGCTGCCGCACGAAAACCATGACGCCCATGAGAAGTGCAGCGCCCAGAGTCAGAACCAGGCGGAACGAACGGATAGCGTGCGGAAGCGCCGTATCCAGCAGCGCCCAGGCGGCAAAGAGCGGGAGCGAGAAGGCCGCAATCATGCCCAGCCGGGCCAACCACACGCCGTGAGATGTGGAGGTGGAAGCAACGCCGGCTTGAGGTTCGCGCTCGCGGGTCGACAGAACGATGACGGTGATCCATGCCATGGAAACGGCGAGCGGGATATCGTAGAGACTTCCGCTGTAATAGACTTGGCGGCTCAGCGCCCAGTTAGCGATGTAAGAACTGGTGGCATAAGTCAAGCTGGCACCGAAAAGACTGGCATAGAAAGCTTTCCAGCCGTCTTTGCTGTCGATCCAGGCCAGAAGCAAGCCACCGAGAAATGCGATTTTCTCGATGAGATACAAAGAATTAAGATTGTAGGCGTAGGCCGGAACATTGGCGACGACGTACTGCCATGGAATCACGATGAGGACATAGAGATACGCCCACCAACTCATCATCAAAGCAAAATCGAGGCGGCGCAGGCGGGCGGCATATGCATCTTGCGGGGCATGAGGGCGAAGCGCCAGAGCCGCCATTAGCGGCACAATGTGCAGAAAGAGCACGACGTCGGCCGCGCACAAGTCGGGGACGTCGGCGCGCAGCCAGACTTCGTAGTAGGTCCAAAAGAGCTGGTAGGAAAACCAGAAGGTAATGCCGATTTCAATGAGCGTCCAGAACAGGCGCAAGCGCCCGCGCGACCTTACTACGTGAGGGATAATGGACATCGACCCGGAAAACAGCAGGAGGCACTCAATCACATCGCTTAGGGCGGTAAGGCGAAAGGAATGAGGCAGGATCAGCGCAGCCAGGACCAGGGCCGCCAGACAGGCTGCGACGGCCGCGGTCCAGAGCTTGCAGTAAGTGCGCAGAAGGACGGTCCTCGCTGCCATTCTAGGCTTGGACAGGCGCGGGCCCCGGTTACGGAAGTAACCCACCGGGATAGGAGAGAGCAACGCATGCGGAAGAGTGGACCGGTCGACTGACCGGGACGACACAAAGTTTTGCTTGCTCCCGATGTTTCTTATCAATAATATGCGAATAATTCCGGGGCATGATAAATTCACTCTCCGGCGGAAAGTGACCCGACTTGTGCGCCGACACTAATCACCGTCTTCTAAGCCGATCGCAGGCTCCAACCGACCCCAGCGAGACTCGCCGTATCGAGCGCTGGCTGGCAACGGCGCGAGTATTTCTGGCCATGTCCGCACTGGCTGCGATCTACATGGATCCCACGCAGTTGGGGCGCGCTCCGGTGGCTTACGGTCTGCTGGGACTCTATCTCATCCATGGCGTGCTGGTGATGACGCTGTTGCGGCGGAGAAAGCAATCGACGCCGGCGTTCCGCATCCTGGTTCATGCCGCGGATATTGTGTGGCCTGCCTTCATCTCAATATTTGCCGAGGGACCGCGCAGCCCGTTTTTCCTTTTCTTCTTCTTTGTTCTGGCGGCGGCGGCCTACCGGTGGGGACTCTGGGAGACGTTGGGCACGGCCGCGGCAGATGTGGCCCTGCTCTGGATCGAGAGCTTCGTTCTGTTGCACATGTGGGCAAGGCGCGGCGGCGGCCCGTGGCATGTTCTGTCGGGTCTGCCGATCAACGTGACCGAATTTGAACCGAAGCGCTTGTTCATGCTGTCGGTTTACTTGTTGGTAATGGGTTTGCTGCTGGGTTATCTGGCGCAGCAGCAAAAGCGCCTGAGGGCGGAAAAGGCGCTGGTGACCAGAATCCTGGCGAAGGTGCGGGTGGAAGCGGGGCTGACGGGAACTCTGCAACAGATTTCCCGGGAGGTTGCCAGCCTGTGCGGAGCGGAGCGGTTGCTGGTGGCGTCGCAGGAGATTCACAGTGAACGAATATTTCTGGGGGAGTTGCGCGACGGCGATGGTGCATCTTCGAATTTCGTCTGGCTTGATTCCAACCCGCGGGACGCGAAGAACTATCTGGAGGATTTTCCGGGAGAAGTGTATTACGCGGCGAATGAGGGAAAGAGCTGGTCGGTGATCGCGCTGGACCGTGAGGGCAACCAGCTGTCTTCCCCGCCCAATGAGCCTCTTGATCGAATGAAAGAAAGGCAATCTTTCGGCTCGCTGATTTCGCTTTCCTTCGTCTTCGGAAGTGAGTGGCGGGGGCGGGTGCTTTTGTTTGACCCCTCGTGGCACGGGGAGATCCAGGAAGAGCTGCGTTTTCTGCTCGATTTGTTCCATCAGGTGGGGCCGGCCGTGTACAACGTCTACCTGCTGCACCGGTTGAGGCGGCGGGCCGGGGCCGCGGAGCGAGCGCGCTTCGCCAGAGAACTGCACGATGGAGCAGTGCAATCGCTGATCGCAGTGGAGATGCAAGTGGACGTTCTCCGGCGCCAGGCGGAGACGACTCCGTCCGTGGTGGGCGGCGAACTGGGCCGAATCCAGGGCTTGCTGCGGGAGGAAGTTCTGAAGCTGCGGGAACTGATGCAGCAGATGAAGTCGATCGATGTGGATGAGCGAAAATTCCTGAGTGTGGTGACCGACACCGTGGAGCGATTTGAGCGGGAGACGGGAATTTCCACCCGTTTTGTCACCGACATTGAGAAACTGGAGATGCCGGGGAAGGTCTGCCGGGAGATGTTGCGGATCGTGCAGGAGGGACTGGTGAACGTGCGCAAGCACAGCAAGGCGCGCCACGCGCTGGTGCGGCTGAGTTCGAGCCCGAGCCAGTGGAACCTGACGCTGGAGGATGACGGCAAGGGCTTCCCGTTTTCCGGCCGCCTGACGCAGGACGAACTTGACCTCATGGGTAAGGGGCCCATGATCATTAAAGAACGCGTCCGTTTAATTGAAGGCGCACTCACGGTAGAATCGAATCCTGGTCTAGGGACGCGACTGGAAGTGAAAGTTCCGAGGGTTGGAGAAGGTTCCGATGAACTTTAAGAAGTCACAGCCGATTCGTATCGTGATCGCCGACGACCATCCAATTTTCCGGGATGGACTGCGCCGTCTTCTGGAAACCGAGCCGGATCTGAAGGTGCTAGGTGAGGCCTCGGACGGAGCGGAAGCGGTGCGGCTGGCGCGGCAGTTGAAGCCTGACATCCTTTTGCTCGACCTGTCGATGCCCAAGCATCCTGGCCTCGAAGCCTTGCGGGAACTGGGCACGGGGGCGAATGCAACTCCGGTGCGTGTGATCCTGCTGACCGCGGCAGCCGAGAAGAGCCAGATTGTGGAGGCTCTGCAGCTGGGCGCGCGGGGAGTGGTGTTGAAGGATTCCGCCACACAGTTGTTGTTGAAAGCCATCCATACCGTGATGTCGGGGGAGTACTGGGTAGGACGGGAGAGTGTGTCGAACCTGGTGCAGTATTTGCGCACCCTCGTGCAATCCTCCAGCGACGAAGCGCGGCAGAGGAAGTTTGGTTTGACCCCACGCGAGTTGGAGATTGTGGCCGCGGTGGTGGCGGGGTACTCGAACAAGGAGATTGCGGAGTACTTCAAGATCAGCGAAGACACGGTCAAACACCATCTCAGCAACATTTTCGACAAACTGGGAGTTTCCACGCGCCTCGAGTTGGCGCTGTTTGCAGTGAACCAGTCACTTCCGCTGAAAAGCATTGGCTGAAGGTCACATAGAGCTTACGCCAAAGTAACTTGGTGGCACTTACGGGCTATTGGCGCGCAGGGTTGCAGACCCTATGATCTCCCTACAACCAGCCTCGGGACAGAACATGATCCGGTCACAGATTTTGTGACTTTTCCTCCTGTCGGAAACGATAAGGCGGTGGTTAGACTAGGTTAAGGAGAACGAGCCCGTGGGGAGAATTCTACAGAATCTCTGGAATGACGAGAGTGGTCAGGATATCGCCGAATATGCGGTGATGTTGGCGGTAATTCTGGTGATCGTGGTCGGCACGATCCGGTTGATCGGTTCCAACGCTAACAACGTGTTCTCGAACGTTGGCAGCGCCATTCAGTAAATCGGAATAGGGTCTCGGGTGTTCTTAGGTGAACTCAAGACCTAAGTCGTACGATCCGCTAGCCGCCACCTAGGACTCCAACTCATCTTCAACGTCAAATTGCACCTGTCACTTCGGGGCGGGGGCAGTGAGCGCGACCTTCTCGCTGCCCGGTGCCGAGAGTCTGGTGAGGTACGGGAAGAAGGGCGTGATGGCAAAGGGAATATTCTCCCGCGCTGATGCCAGGGCCACTGGTTTTGCCTTCGCGAGTTCCACCTGGTCCGACCAGGGATCAAGCTTGATGCGTCCTCCGAGTGGAAGCGCGGCGATCTGATCGACGCGTTGCGGCTCCAACTGGGGCGCGGAAGCGAGCAACGCCGACATTCGCATGCCCTTACCCTCGGCGAAATTGTTGCCGAGATGTGGGCGAATCAGGTTAGGCAGGTCGGGAGCGCTTCGTTGCACGGCCTTCAGGAACAATCCGGCGCTTCCTAGTTTGTCCTTGTATGGAGAATTCTTCAATAATTCCAGCGCTTTAGTGTCGGCCGCTTCCTCGTCGGCAGGGGTACGCTTGAACTCCAGACGCCGGAACGAGTCTTGATCGGGGAAGAACATGCGGTCATTGAAGGCCAGCTTGGTATCGAACGCGTGTCCCAGAACAATATGACTGAGTTCGTGAGCCAGGACCATGGCGAGCGAGGCCTCGTCGGGGAGCACATCGAGCAGGCCACGGCTGATCACGATTGTGTGTCCGATGGTGAAGGATTCGAGAGGCGAAGTGAGCAACACGCGGCAGTGAACGTCGGACTGCAGATCGATGTTATTAGTCACCAGCAGATTGTTGACCACGGTCATAAGAATCTTGTCCACTTCGCCGGGAGGTGCGAGCAGGCCGATCCTCTGCAGGCGCTCGATTGCGTTATCTTCCGCCTGGCGCTCCCACATACGCTCTGCGACCACGGGAGTCGCATCGGCGGCTACATCGCTCTGGTCCTTGATCCCCTGAGGAGAGTCGACCAGAATCTGCGTGAACTCTGAATTCTTGTTCAGCCCCTTGAGGTCGTATCCCCAAAAACGGGTCTGCGCCCGGAAGTGCAAGGTCTGCAAATTGGTCTTCAGAGCCGATTCCTCGCTATAGATGTATGCGGGAAGCCACGTGCCGGGACGCAAATTCAAGCGCCAGCTATCGAAGTGAAGGTAAACGCCGCTCTTGGGATGAGGCGAATAGGTGCCGTTGAAGCGAACCACATTGTAGTCCTGATCCTCAACCCAGATTCTGCCCAGGAAACGGGATGGGCCTGAGTCTGGCCGGGGTTCGACATCGATGACCAAGCAGCGCACTTCTCCCAGAAACTCACGACGGACGAAATTAAATTTGTAGTACCTCTTCTGGAAGTCGGTATCGAGGACCGCCATGGAAGCGAACCCCAGAGGCAGGAAGCGCATGACATAGAGCCCGGCAAGCCGGTTGAGCACGCGGTGACCGAAACCGGGCTGGCCCATGAATGAAGTGTCTTCAGTACCGTCGCTCATATCGAGACGTCCGAGGAAGTACTGGTCTTTCACCAGGGCGGAGTTTCCGTCTTTGCCAGTCTTGAGATCCTGCAGATAAGTCTCGACCATGGGATGCATGTGGCGCATCTGCGCCAGGAAGAGATGCTCTTTCTGGACCACCAAGTCCAGAACGTCATTGAAGGACGCTGGGGCAGGAGGAGCAGTTTCCGCGGTTCGTGTGCTTGGGGCCGCATCGGTTGAGGCGGGCGGTGGCGCGGAAGACGCAGGCGCAGGTGGCGGTGCGGGAGACGTAGCAGGTAGAGCGGCAGCCGCAGGGGGTGCTGCCGAAGACGGATCCTGTGACACGGCGGGCAAGGCCCAGACCAACAACAGGAAAAACGAGAGCGAACCTACCTGAAGAATACGCATTATTAAAGACCTTTTGGGAGAAGTTATGCCAACTGAAAAATAATGTGTAAGACGACGGTGGAATCAGCCGGCTGACCGTCTCTCATCGCCGGCTTAAAATGAATCTGTTCGGCGGCCTTCACTGCATTGTCATCGAGGCCGTGGCCCAATCCGCGCACGACACGCACCACATGCAGGCTGCCAGATGCTTCCAGAACCACTTCCAGGAGAACCTCGCCTTGAATCCGCAGACTCCGGGCTTCTTGAGTATAGATGGGAGTCGGCTTGGAAAGGATCTCCGCAGGCAGCGCCCTGGCAACGGCTTCTGCCGGGTGAGAGTGCACGGTCGGCGGAGCAGGAACATCGGCGCTGCCGAAGCCGCTCGCTTGAACTGTGGTTGATGCGCGTGGGCGGCTGTCGGCGACGGCCGTCCCGTTGCCAAAGCCGGTACTTACAACCACCCCGGGCACGCCCTTGGCGCCGCCTGTCCCGTTGCCATAGCCCGGTCCAGAGGGCAGATCGAAACTTCCGAGCGCTGCGATGTTCACGGCCTTGCCTTGACCTGCCTTGGCCGGAACTCCATTAGGATCACCGAAGCCGCCGGTCTGCACCTGCGAAGGAGCGAGCGCGACGGTGGGAGTGGCTGAACTGCCGGTGGAAAATACGTTGGTCTTCACCGCTTGTTTGGGAATCACGGGTGCGGAGCTCGCCAGCCGATCCAGTTTCTTGGGCGCGATGCTGACGGTGGGAACGGGGTCGTCTTCCACCTTCACTGGAACTTTCGGCTGCGGGATGGGAAGACGCAAGACGCTCGGGGGCGGATCGAGTTGCGCGACGAGCTTGGGTTGCGGCAGTTGGCGCACGGGCTGGGGCTCATGGTTGACCGGAACCGGAGTGCTCACGAGCTGAACCGACCGGAAAGTGTGTTCCGGAGGCGTGACCACTGCGGGATACAACAAGCGCACCCAGATCAGGAGCGCAACCGCCAGCGCTTGCGTGCCGGTGCCGAAAACGAATTCCGTCCAGGGAGCCCTCGTCTCCGGTAGCAAGGAAGAGGAGAAGAGGTTCTCTCGCGAAGCGGGAGTACTCATATTCGCGCTCACTTCGTCAATTACTGATAACACCCGTTTGGGGTTGAATGTTTCTGCGACCGCTATAAAGACGCCGGAACCATAGAGTCTACAGTTTACAACTCAAAAGCTGCACGGCAAAGGCCATTTCGCAAGCAATGTGCAAGTCTATATAGTTTATTTTTCAAGTACTTACGCTGCCTGTGTCGAGCGCTCGGCGCGGCCCGAGCATGAAAGAGCTAAAAATTACATTCCCGGACCGAGAAGTTGCGTCTGGGCGGAAGCGTGAACCTCCGCGCGAGCCGTCTATCAGTCATATGACCAGCCGGATTTCACGCCAAAGATCAATCAGAAACGTTGCATCTGACCGGCCAACCTGGTGCTATCGGCACTCTTGATTAGCACCGCACCACTTTCCGACTGTCGATACCCTTGGTCGCGTTGCGAGTGTCAACCACCAACTTGGCTTCGCCCACGATCTTCTTATAGTCGTAATCGGAATGATCGGTGACGATCACTACGCAATCGTACTGCCCCAGTTTCTCCAGCTCTGTCCGTTTCATCTGCAAGTCGTATTTGCGTCCCTTGCCAATGAAAGGGAAGTAAGGATCGTGATAGCTGACCTGCGCTCCCTCCTTTTGCAAAAGTTCGATGATGGTGAGGGCCGGGGACTCGCGCAGATCATCGATGTCCTTTTTGTAAGCCACGCCCAGGATGAGCACGCGCGACCCGTTCACCGATTTCTTGTGCTGGTTCAGGGCGCCCCCAATGGACGCGAGCACGTGATACGGCATGTTTACGTTAATCTCTCCCGCGAGCTCGATGAAACGCGTGCGGAAGTCAAATTCCTTTGCCTTCCAGGACAAGTAGAAAGGGTCGACGGGAATGCAATGTCCACCCAGGCCGGGTCCAGGATAAAAAGGATGAAAGCCGAAGGGTTTGGTGGAGGCCGCCGCGATGACTTCCCAGATGTCAATGCCCATGCGCAGGCAGAGCAGTTTTAGTTCGTTGACCAGCGCGATATTGACGCAGCGGTAGATGTTCTCCAGAAGCTTCGTCATCTCGGCCGCGGCTGGCGAGGAAACGGGAACTGTGCGATGGAAGATGGATCCGTAAAGAGCCCCCGCCAACTCCGCGGCTTGCGGGTTTACTCCGCCGACCACTTTGGGGATGTCGCGGCGCGCCACGGTAGTATTGCCGGGGTCCTCACGCTCGGGAGAGAAAGCCACAAAGAATTCTTTCTCCGCGCCGGGAGTGCCAGACTTGCCGCGGGCGGCTTTCAGCCCGTTCATGTTCTCCTTCTCCAGAATCGGCAACATGACTTCTTCCGTGGTGCCGGGGTAAGTTGTACTCTCGAGAATGACTAACTGGCCGGCCTGGAGATGGGGAGCGAGCGCATGTGTAGTATCGGTGATGAAGCTGAGATCCGGTTCGTGATATTCATTGAGAGGAGTGGGGACGCAGATGATGATAGCGTCCATCTCAACCAGCTGGGCGTAATCGGAGGTAGCGGAGAAACCCTGAGATTGGGCGGTCCGGATTTCTTCTTTTGTAATGCGGTAAATATAAGATTCGCCCTTGGCGAGGATGTCGACTTTTCGCTGATCGATGTCGAAGCCCGTGACAGCGAACTTCTGCTCGCTGAACAGCAGGGCCAGCGGCAATCCCACATAGCCCAGGCCGATGATGCCGACTCGCGCCTGACGCTGCTGAATCTTGTGAGTGAGTTGAGCGGGTGAGCGTTTGATTGCAGAGTGATTCTTCTTCATCATCGTCAACTGTTGTGTCTTCCGTGGGTATTGAATTTCGTTTTCGATTCTAGCATGCGTTATGGGCGAGGCGGAGCGGCAGCTCTGTGAGTCCTGAGGAATCAGATTGCCGTTCCAAAGTTTGGAATTTATGAAGAAGCAGGGAGCAGTAAGGCGTTCGTGGTGGATAGGCCTGGCATTGCTGGCGGGATTGGCTGTGGGGTTGGCCGCGAAAGCCGGCAGCTTTCTGGTAATGGATGAGCCACGGCCCTCCGATGTGATCCTGGTGCTGGCTGGAGAAACGGACCGGCGTCCGGAACTCGCGCTGCAACTTCTGGCGAAGGGATATGCGCGGCGGGTGGTGCTGGATGTGCCGACAAACTCGAAGCTCTATGAATTCACGCAGATTCAGTTGGCGCAGAAGTACATTCAGGATCTGCCGCAAGGAGCGTCGTTCAGCGTATGTCCGATCGACGGATTATCGACCAAAGACGAGTCGAAGGATGCGGAGAAGTGCCTGGCACGCGAAGGCGGCAAGAGAGTTTTGATCGTGACTTCGGATTTCCATACCCGGCGTGCGCTAAGCATTTACCGGCGGGAAGTTCCCGGTCACGATTACTCGGTGGCCGCCGCCCGGAACGCCGAGCAATTCGGTGTGAGATGGTGGACGCATCGCCAATGGGCGAAAATCTTCATGGATGAATGGCTCCGCTTCATATGGTGGAAAGGGATCGACCAATGGCGCTGAGGCCTTGATCTCCCAAAAAGTTTTCCACAGAAGGCGCCGCTCTACAGCACAAATGGCATTGACTGGCAAGAACCCAGGAGGGTACGATGCGTTAACGGTCATCAACTTAGTTAATAACGGAGTGTGGGATGGGCATGTCTGCTTTCCGCAAGATGGTGAGTTGCGTGCTTCTGTGTATCGTGCCTGCTTCGCTATTTGCCGCAGATAACGGTGCGGCCATGCTTTACGCCAACGGCGCTGCCTGGTTGAACGGCAGCCATGTACCTAACTCCTCAGCGATCTTTGCCGGTGACTTGGTACAGACGAGGTCCGACTCCGCAGCCAATATCCATGCTCCGGGTTCCAGCATTACCGTTCTGGGCGATTCTCTGGTGCAATTTCAGGGGGTTACCTTAAAGGTAGAACATGGCGGTGTGAGTGTCTCCACCTCGAAGAGCGTAGCTACCATTGCCGGCGATGTGCGGGTGGCGCCGGTTTCCAATGCGTGGACCGAATTTAATGTGACGGACACCGACGGCACGGTGCGAATCGCCGCCCGCAAGGGAGATCTCAACGTAACCGACGCCAACGGTACGCTTACGGTGCTGGCTCAAGGGCAGCAGACCAGCCTGGACGATCAATCTGATCAAGGCGGCAACAAGGACAAGAAGAAAGATAGAAAACGGGCAGGTGGCGCGGTTCCGGCGGCCGGCGGCGGCATGCTGAACTCTCCCCTCGCCATTGGTGTTGGAGCGGCTGCGATCGGCGGGGTTACCGTGTGGGTACTTACAAGGAGCAGCAATCCAGTCAGTCCGGTGGTGCCTTAGTAAGCCAGATTTTCCATTCGAAGCGCAACAGTTCGAGCCGTCCGGCGATGTCGGGCGGCTTAATTCTTTTGGAGCTAGGCTAGAAATTAGTGGCCGGCCGTTGCAAGTTTTCGTGTGAAGCCAGAATTTCCTCCGGAGGTTTGCTTCGCGCCACGCGGCGTTTGCGAGCAGGTTGCACGAAGGGGTCCGCAGCTGCAATGGTGCACAGCACGTAGAACAATGCGGCGTTGGCGGGAATCTGCAGATTGAAGTCGAAAGCGCTGTGGACCAGGATGCCGCTGAGGCCGAGCATGCAAGCTAGAGTTACCGCTCCACTTATCTCGCTGGTCCAGTGCCGCAACTTCTTGATGGCCCGCCTATAGAGCGTCAGCAGAAACCAGAGCATCGTTCCGAATCCGAGCAAACCCGTTTCCACGAGCAGTTGCAGATAATCGTTGTGCGCTTCATTGATGGTGAAATTCGTGTAGAAGGAACGGAATTGCGGATACACCACGGGAAATGTCCCCAGGCCCCAGCCCAAAACAGGCTTCCTTAAGAACATCCGAAGACCGTCGCGGTTGATGTCGAAGCGGTTGTCTTTGGAGAGCTCAAGGTGCGACGGCCCGAGAGTCGAGAAGCGCTTGCCGAGTTCCCCGCCTCCGACCCAAGTGAGTAATCCGACCACAACGATCAGAAATACGCCGATGCCGATGGCGGTACGAAGGCCACGTTCCTGCTTGATGACCAGGACCGCCAGAATGAGAAGCTCGATGACAATCGCCAGCATTCCGCTGCGCGATCCTGAAAGAAAAATTGTGCCCACCATTACGGCGGCCGCGGCAGCAGCGGTGGCGCGGGCTTTGTTGGAAGCCAGCCTGGTCAGCGACAACACCAGGGGAATCGGGACCAGCATCTCCATTAGGCCGGCGTAATGGTTGCGGTTTACATACGGACCGTAAATGGAGCCTCCACAGCAGGGCTGTCGCAGCCAGTACAACTTGCCGTTCGCGGAGATTCCATAGATTAACGAAAAGCTGGCCAAGACCGCGCCATACAATGAAAAAACCAGCGCGAGATTGCGCGCCTGCGAGCCCCGAAGCAGGGTTTGCCCGGCGAGGAAACACAGCATGGCATACGAAAAATAAAGGAGTGCCAGAGATGCCGTGTCATGCGGATACGCGCTTCTGCGGAAAACCAGCTGCAAAACAACGAGCAGCCCAAATACCGTCATGGGAAGAAACAAGGGATTCCACCTGATCTTCAGTTCGCCTTCCAAAAGCTGCTTGCCGATCCACAACAGAAACAAGGCGGCGGAGCCGGCTTCCATCACGAAGATCGACCAGGGTTCGACGGCGCCGAATGCAAGCGGTCCAAACAGGAGCAGACTGAAGATCCCGTACAACAGAAGTGTGTCGGCTTGCGCCAAGCGTTGGCTGCGATGGTTTGCTGTAATGGTGCTCGCGCTCATGAGATTGAATCTGCTCAACTCGAAGACCTACTGCCCCTGGGCGACGAGCCGGAAATCGCCGACCCAGAGCTTACCACGGATCGGATTGCCTTCCGGCAGGCGCCGGACTCGCAGCACCAGCAGTTTGCAATCATCCGTCGTGGTGAACTCGCCGCTGACAGACTTCCAGGATTCCCCCGCCTCTTTCAGTTCGTCGCTCTCCCACAGTACGGCTCGGGTGACCACGTCCTGAATGGTGAAATGCGGGCCGCCAGCGCCCTCGAACTCTCCGTTCTTATAGTACCCAGAGAATTCATAGGTTGTATTGGGTTGGACAGCAACGAATTGATAAATCCCGGCATCGCTGACGCCTGATCCGTCAAAAGTAATCAGCAGCGAACGATTCCCGCCGCCATGATGTTCGGTCGGATCGAGAGTGAGAGCGACGGGTCGCTGCTTCTGGTACTGCCAGTCGAAGCCCCCGTTCAGAACATCCAGATTGAAATTCCCGTTGACGATTAAATTATTCCTGGTGGGCAAGTAGGAGGACAGACCAAAACGCGGGGCTGCCTGCTGCCAGACTACACGCGCCTCATCCACATCCTTGTGGTCAAGCAAGTAGCGGAGATACTCATAGACGTATTGCAGCTCGAAGCTCTGCGAGGTTGCCATTAGTGCAGCCCATACTTTCGCGGTAGCCGCCCTCTCCTGTTTCGTGCCGCCAATCGTGAGAATCAGTGAATCCGAATCTTCCGAGGTGTTAGTCACCGTGCCGGTGGGGTTTACGATTTGAATTGTGGTAGGGGTGCTGGCCGTAATCGTGGCTCTGACGTTATTTCCGCTCGCGCGACCCGTATAGCCAGAAAGCATTACCGAAGCGTCGACCCAGCCGTTCGATTCCGCACCGGGCTCTGGGTTTTTCAGGGTATATACCCAGTTGTTGTCACCAGGATGGAGCGGCGCCGTGATCGTGCTCAGGTTTACTTTCTTAGGAGTCGTGAGCAGTTCGAGAAGCGCGATATGGGCTGGTGCCGTTGCGGGAACGACATCGCGCAAGAGCATCTCCACATCCTGGCTGATTCGCCAGCAGTGTTGAATCGCGAGACCTGCAAGGGATGGGTCGTTCTCCAAAACCACGCGGTACTCGCGTAACGCCTCTTGGTGGTAATGCAAGCTCGCGTTGCTATCCAGTTCGTTGTCGCCTCGCACATGGAAATTATTGGCGGCTTCCCAGGCCACCGCAGGCGTCGTCGGATCGGCCTCGATAGCGTGTTCCAGGGCCCAGGTTTGATTCGAGGTTTGGGCCAATACCTGATAGGCGGAGGCCAGATGGAACCAGTAATCGGCGGAATGCGGATTGAGTTGAACGGCAGCACGGTAGGGTTCGACGGCCGCGGCTGGGTCCATGGCAACCCCAACATAGTAACGTCCCAGATCGTAGCGGTAGTCCGCATTCCAAGGGTCCAGACGTGCCGCCCGCTGCAGACTCGCCAGTTTAGGTATTTCCCCGATCGGTATATCCCCGATCGGTATTGCTCCGAATTCGGATGCGACAAACAGCAGGGTCGTTAAGAACACATAGGTCAGGCTGAGCACCGCGGCTGTGCAAATGACGAGTCTTTTCCGCGAAGCAGAATTAAGGGATATTTCCATATTGTCCAAGTGGAAGCGCGGCCACAAGCCCGCTGGCATTTTTCTATCGTTCCCTATGCGCTATTGGGCGACGCCTCAGCCGTATCCTCGGCGTGGGCGTCCTCGTTGTCATCATTATGGTGCGACTCGTCGTCGCGATAGTATCGGGAATATTTGCCCTGATATTCGTAATAGTAATAATAATCGGGCGAACTCAGGTCGACTGCATTCAAGAGCACGCCGGAGACTTTCGCATTGACTTGCGTGAGGATATCGCGGGAGCGGCGGAGTGCCTGCTTGGTGGTATGTCCGGAACGGATGACCAGCACGATGGCATCGGCTCGGGGCGACAGCACCACGGCATCGGTGACCGATAGAGTGGGGGGCGTATCCACCACGATGTGGTCGTACTGCCCGCGCAATTCCTCCAATACGTCCCGCATGTTGGTCGAGGCCAGCAGTTCAGCCGGATTGGGCGGTGGCGTTCCCGCCAGCAAAATATCCAGGTTGGGCAGGACGGGCGAGCGAGTAATCGTCTGTTGCAAGCTGGCGCTTCCGGTCAGAACATTGCTGAGCCCGCTTCGCGGACCCATACCTAGTGTCTTATGGATGCTGGGCCGTCGCATGTCCGCGTCGATCAGCAGGACACGGACTCCCTTCTGAGCCAGCACGTTAGCGCAACTGATGCTGGTGGTTGACTTTCCTTCCTGGGGAAGTGCGCTGGTGATCATGATGACCTTGGGAGGGGCTCCAAGGTTCGAGAGCAGCAGCGAGGTACGCAGGGCGCGATAAGATTCCGACATCTGTGATTGCGGCCTGTTCTGCGTGACCAACTCCACCGCCTCCTGGGACGAGTTGGATGTGGCGATCACCAGGCGCTTCGCGTTTGCACCTTCGCGGGCGGTCCTTGATCCCATGGGAATCATGCCGAGCGGCGGGAAGCCGGAAATCATTTGCGCTTGTTCGGTCGTGCGGACGGTATTGTCTAATCCCTCCAGCAGGAAGGCAAGTCCCACGCCAGAGGTCAAACCGAGCACGAAGGCGAAAGCGAGATTGCGGGGGATATTGGGCTCGACGGGCACAACGGGAACACGGGCGACGTCTACGATGCGGAAATTGTTGGATTTCAGCCCGGCCGAAACCGTGGCCTCCTTCATTTTTTGCATCAGCCCTTCATAGAGCGTGCGGTAGCTCTCGAGATCACGCTTTAATATGCTGTACTCGATAGCACTCTCGTTGAGTTTGTTGGCTTCCTGCTTCTGCTTCTCGAGAGCCTCGTGCAGCATGTTTTCCCGCTGCAGAGCCGCCATATACTGCCCGCGGATTTTACCCGCGATCTTCCTGGTTTCCGTCAGAATTTGCGCGTCAATTTCCTTGAGTTGAGTATTCAGTTGCGCCACTTTTGGGTACGACGGCCCAAACTGTGTGCTGAGTTCGGCCGCCTGGATCCTCACATCAGCCTCCTTGGAACGGAGAAGCTCCAGCAGTCCCGAAGCGGACTGGGTTCCAGTTCCAGCCGCGTCCAGGACGCTGGCAGCCGATGCAATGGTATCCGCATCCCCCGACTGCACCAGGCGATACACGGACTCCTTTTCCATGCGCTCGGACTCCGCGACGGTCAGGGCCTTGTTCAGTTCATCAAGCTTCTCGGTGGTAATGTTCTGCTTTTCGTCGATGCCCAGAATCTCGTGCTCTTTCTGGTAGCGCACCAGTTTTTCCTGGGAGGTTTCCACCTTCATTTGTAAGTCCACGAGTTGCTTGGAAAGCCAGTCGGAAGCCTGCATGGTGGAGTCGAAACGCGATTTGAAGTTGTTCTCCGAATAGTCTGTCATCAAAGTGTTGACCACGGTTGAGGTCAAATCCTTGTCGGGATTGCGGAAGGAAATCTTGATGATGTGCGTGTTGGGAGAGAGTGTGACTGCGAGATTGCCGCGGAAGCTGGAGAGCAGGGAAGAGGTTCGGCTGGGATCGGCCTTCAGCGGATCGGGAGCGAGATCGAGCTCAGAGGGCAGAGCTGTCGTTTTTCCGCCGAACTCGGGCCGGCGATCCATGGCCAGGTCCTTCACTACTTGCTCGGCCAGGAGATCGCTCTTCAGAATCATTACTTCCGTTTCGAGTTCGGTAGGGTCGTAATAATCAACGTTGAAGGTTGGAGAATTGCTGAAGTTGACCAGGCCGGAATCCGGCTTGTTGATCTCGATGCTGCCACTCGCCTCATAGATGGGTTTCATCTTGAGGCTGGCGATGGCGACCACGGAGAAGATGGTGACGAGGCAGGCGAGAACCGTCCACTTGCGCTTGTGCAGAACGCGAACATATTCACCCAGGGTCGATTCCTGAGAAGGGAGTTCGGGGTATATGCGCGGGGCCATATTTCTCGCAAGGTCCGCGGCCATCGACTGCATTTCGCGAACAGTTGAGTTATTGGCCTGCACCAGCGGTCCGGAATCCATGCGTTCTCCTCAACAACTTTTCTAAAGCTCTTAGGGCTGAACCGCCTGCCTGACAGGCGCAATGCCCCCGGCCCGGCGACTCGATGGCTGGTTCATCGTCCGGGAGTGTCTTACAGTGGCATGTAGCAGTTTCGCCGATATTTTAGCATTGTCAGCGAGAAAACGACGGATGAATCTCGGACACAGCGCGTTCGGGGCGATGGCAGTATCCACGCAGATGCAAGAAACTCCGCTATACTACCTTGCAATCGTCAGCCCCGGCAAGGAATGGAGCTGCGTTTGATCCGGAACGGATCGCGACCGCAGGCCTAGCCTGGCGCGGATCGCTAAGTATGGGCTACCGAAGATAGCGTAAAGTCTGGTGTGTTGCCGTTTGGTTAGCATGAAGGAGAAAACTTCCGAGCACACTGTCTTAGGTATTGTTCCGGCGCGCGGGGGATCCAAAGGGATCGTGCGCAAGAACATCCGTTTACTGGGTGGGAAGCCGCTCATCGCATACACTGCTAGCGCTGCTCAGAAGAGTGCCTGTCTGTCTCGAGTCTTGCTGAGCACAGATGACAAAGAAATAGCCGAGATCGGCAAATCCGTCGGACTCAGCGTGCCTTTTCTGAGGTCGGCTGAACTTGCGCTGGATTCCACTCCAATGATCGACGTCGTTCTTCATGCCATCCGGTGGGCGGAGAGCCAGGGCGAGCATTACGATGCAATCTGCTTGCTTCAACCGACAAGTCCTCTGCGCAGTGCAGAGACCATCGATCGTTGCATTTCGCGGTTATGGGAGCAGGACGTAGATTGTGTGGTATCGCTTCGGCCTGTCCCTCCGGAATACAATCCACACTGGGTCTACTTTGAAACGCCCGAGGGCTTCTTGAAGCCCAGCATCGGAGACAGCGACCCAATTCCGGCCCGTCAACTGCTACCTGCTGCTTACCACCGCGACGGAGGAGTTATCACGGCAAAAACGAAGTCCGTGCTGGATAAACGGTCCTTGTATGGGGCGAAAACGGTGGGCGTCCTATCTCCCGAAGACGAGGCCTGCGATTTAGACACCGAGGAACAGTGGGAAGTGCTGGAGCTGCAACTGAAATCTGTGCATAACCTGTCGTCGGCTCGCTGAGTCGTCAACATGCCGATCTGTTTCAGTCGGCAGGATCGAGCAACCCAACTTTCGGCTCATGTCCAAGAGTCTTCATGTTTACACAAGCGATAGCGATCTCTCCGGAATAACGGGAACGATCGGTCTGCTCTGTGAATTCGCGCCTGACAGCCCGTGGCTGCGGGCGGCGGAGCATTACTACGGGCCAGACGAAATCCTCGGCTCGGTGGATGACGCCTTGCCTGTCGCATACTCGGTGGTCTCGAAACTGCTCCAAAGCGCACCCATCGTCGAAGGCTTGCCTGTGCTGAGCATCTTCGAAGAGTCCTTGCTCGAACAGGTGAGTTTTATCATACAGACGTTCCAACTGCATCGTTGGATCTGCTCGCATGGTTTTACAAGTTGCCGATTCGTCTCCTACTCGCCGTGGCTTGACCGGTTGCGGCAGGTGGGCAGCATTGCACGATTCCCCTATGCTCTCGTTGCCGATGTGCCGTTTCTGCAAACCGGTCGTGCCTCGCGTGCGCTACAAAAGCTCTGGGGTTCCCGGCCGGCGCCTTCGGACTTCTTCCGCCGCGTAATGCCGCTGTGGTCGCGTAGCCTATCTGCCATCCCAGTGCGCAAGCACGCGCAGAATGCGCCACGCGGTGGAATCTGGTTTTACTCCACTGCATACAACTACACGAAGATCGGGCTGCAATATGAACCGTATTTGCCGCAGAAGCTGAATTTCCTGGTGGAAGATCCGGGCACGGGTGGAAAACGATTGCGCGAGGTCGGACGTGAGTCGCACTGGTTATATGCCTGGTCGCGAATCTCCGATATTCCGTCGCCTTCGGACGTGCGCTCAATCGGCAACCGAATTACGCGTGCCCTTGCCGAGGCAACACTTACGGCCGAGGAAGATGCGTTGAGGACGGTTCTCTTGAACAGTGACTGGTGGCACAACTTTCTTACGCGCCGATTGCCGTTCGCGCTGTTCAACAATCGCGTCCTGCACAGATGGCGTCAAGCGGTCCAGCCGGAGATGATCGTCGTCGGCAATCCGGGCTGGGAACGCGCTCTGCTGCTGCATGAAAGTGCCGAACGGGTTCCCATCGTTTTGCTGCAGCACGGCGTCATGCATTGGACTTACGCCGTGACAGATCAGCCGGTTGACGTGTTTCTGCTGCGTGGCCCGTTTTTTCAGCGCACAGTAAACGAAAAACTCCGCCACAAAACAGTAGTGCACAATTTCCCGGAACCGGACACGACCGCTTCGCAGCAGGGGCAGACTGAGCGCAAGGACATCCTGTTCATCACCACCCCCTACGACGTACCCACGCTCTTTCATCGCGAAGATTTACGTGACATCCTCCGCTCTCTTCTGAAAGTGGCGCACTCGACTCGTCGCCGCCTGATGATTCGGGTGCACCCCATCGAGAAGATTTCCGGATATGAGCGAGCGGTCGCGGAGCTGCAGCAAGAATTGCACTTGCAGGCAGAGGTCGGCTATTCGCAAGGGCCAGGAGCGGACGATGTGTTCGCGCGTTCGTGTGTCGCCGTGCTGCACTTTTCAACCATGTTTCTCGATTGCCTGCGCCATGGCATCCCGATTGTGAGCTTCGGCTGGCATTGGTTCCCCAACAAACGCCTGTTTGACGAGGAGAAGATCTTTCAATTCGCATCCGACCTGCGCAGCTTTGAGCGTCTGGTCCTGCAGGGAATTGAGGGAAACCTTCCGGTCCGGCGCGCTGGACTTGAGCAGTTCCTGGCGCAAAGTCACACGCAAGCGCTCGCAAAGTTCTTTCTGCAGATTTGGGATACGCGTCGGTCTGCCATCTGCGGAGTCCTGCATCCGATTGCGTAGGCGCGAACGCAGTTATCATTATCTGAATCTGAGTCAATAAAGCGCAAGATAGGCTGACATGGATGAGGGAGGTGAGAACGGGATATGAGCCAGAATTTTCTTGGATTTGAAACTGAGAAGTGCTGGGACTATGAGAACGGCTTCTACCTGACTAGTGATGTGACTCGGCTGGCCAAGATGCTGGCGCACTATGAACTCTACAAGAGGATCATTGGTTTACCCGGGCACTTTGTTGAATGTGGCGTGTACAAGGGTGCATCCTTCCTGCGCTTTGCCACTTTTCGAGAAGTTCTCGAAAGTCCCTATTCCCGAAAGATGATCGCTTTGATGCTTTCGGCCTTTTTCCGGAAGGCAACGAAGACGCTAATAACAAGGCCTTCATTCGCCGATTCTCCGCTGCAGGAGGGGACGGCATCGGCCGTGAGTCTTTGGTCGAGGTCCTCGCTTACAAGGGTTTCTGCAATTGCGAGCTTATCCAAGGCGACATCTGCGGGACCATCCCGCAATATGTCCTCGATCATCCAGAACTGAAAGTCGCCCTATTGCACGTTGATGTCGACGTGTACGAACCTACGAAGGTTATATTGGAGCAGCTTTTTAGCCGGGTCGTCAAAGGCGGCCTAGTGGTGTTTGACGACTACGGAACCGTTGCGGGTGAGACGCGTGCCATCGATGAATTTCTCGAGAAGGCAGGCAGAGAACTGTTAATTGAGAAGCTGCCCATCTCTCACATTCCCGCATACATTCGGAAATGAATGGTAGCAGGCTTGTAAAGAGGGATTCGTCAGGATTCCGATGTAGCCAACCGAATTACGAGCTCTTCCCACTGGGGCGCGATCCGATCCCAATCCCAAGCCTGTGCCATCTTTGCGCCCTGCTCGCCCATCTTCCTACGGGTTTCGCGATCGCGAATCAGCACTCCCACCTGCTCGGAAAGTTCCTCGTCCGACCACGCCACCAGGCCGTTGCGTAGATGGATCACGGTCGGCGCTTCGTAGTAGCCATTCAGGACAATGGGAAGTCCACAGGCCGCGGCTTCCTGCGTGACCTTGGGAACACCTTCTGCGTGTGACGGTAGAACTAGAGCGGAAGATCTCCGAAATTCCTCGGCGAGCAATTCGGGCTGGATTCCGCCCGGGAAGCTAAGGTTTTCAAGGCCAATCCGGTTTGCCTCGGCGGTGAGAGACTGCACCATTGGCCCGTCTCCGTACCAAACAAAATCAGCTTGCTTGTAACGGGCCGCCAAGTGGAGGAACATCTGTGGGTTCTTGGAACTCTTGACCGTTCCGCACCCAACTACCCGACAACGATGCGAGTCACGCCGGTCATTGCTGTGGAAAACGCCACTTTCCACTCCGAGAGGCAGGTAGGAGACTTTGTCACCATAAAGAAATCGCGCCGCCCGGGCAAGGAACGGACTGATGGCGATGATGTGATCGGCCATTTCATAAATCCCGCGAATGCGCGGAATTGCATACTCCACACCAGGCTGGGAAAAAACAGGATGACCCACAAGATCCGAAAGTAGGCCGACGGCCCTGTGGTCAGCAATGATACCCTCGATGGTCGCGATTATCGGCGTGTGCCTTCCCGAGAGCCTTCTAACCTTCAGCCCGAAGTCGTCCGCCCAATCGACGCCCGGATAAAAGATAACGTCGAATCTCGACTGATAGGCAAGAGCTAATTGATATCTCCACAAGCGAGGTCGGGAGATCCGGACCAGTTTGACGCCGTTCCTAGCGACGGCATCGGGTGGTTCGTCATTCCCGATAGCTGTCCAAGATGCGCGGCAATCGGAGAAACGGGATAATAGAGCTCTCGCATTCGAATTCTGGGCATTCGTAATAGACCGATTCATCCACCGTGGGACAAAAATGTGAACAGCCATCGCTTTTTCTCTTCGGGAAGTTCTTCTGAATTTGTGTCTGACGCAAGTGCAGCGTGGTACGGGACACACCTCGCAAGTGCCCGGGAGCTAGAATTGGCGGATCGCAACCCTGCGACAAAGACTCCCTGACTTAGTAGAGAATATAATTCAAACATTCGCGTCTCGCTTGCTGAATACACTTCAGGGTTGTGAGAAGGCCAAAGTGAAACGTGAAATCCAATGTCGCCGGGGCACCGGGACCAGTGATCAGTTCGGTCAGGCCTAAATGAATAGAACTATGCGCGACATTCAGTTCATGGAGACAACAAGCGACAAAGCCCCGGTGTTGTCCATCGCTGGGCGCCAAATCGGGAGATTGCATTCTCCTCTGGTGATCGCCGAGATCGGAATTAATCATGAGGGCAGCTTCGAGAAAGCTATGCAGATGGTGGACGAAGCTGCGCGTGCTGGTTGTGAATGTGTAAAATTTCAAGCCCACGTGATCGAAGACGAGATGATTCCCAACGATGTGATTCCCGGAAATGCAAAGGAGAGCATCTGGGACATCATGAAGCGATGCGCTCTCTCGGAACAGCAGGACGTTCGGCTTAAGGAAAGAGCGGAGTCACTGGGGATGATTTATCTGTCAACTCCATTCTCGAGGGCGGCGGCCGATCGGCTGGAGCGTCTAGGTGTTCCTGCCTACAAGATTGGATCGGGAGAATGCAATAACTACCCACTGATCGAACACGTCGCAAGGTTTGGAAAGCCTGTGCTGCTTTCGACTGGAATGAATGACCTCTCTTCCATTGCCACGGCGGTGAAGATCCTGCATCGATACTCCATTCCCTACGCCTTGTTTCACTGCACGTCGATGTATCCAACCCCTTACGACAAGGTTCGCCTGGGTGCGCTAGCAGAAATGGGGCAGTCCTTCCCCGACGCAGTCCTCGGTTTGAGTGATCATTCCCTCGGCAACTACACTTGTTACGCTGCCGTCTCTCTGAGTGCCAGTTTGCTGGAAAAACACTTCACCGCCGACAAGCGATGGCCGGGACCGGACGTGTCTATCTCCATCGACCCAGTCGAATTGCGAGAACTGATCTGGGGTGCAAAGGCCATCCATCAGGCCCTCGGAGGAAGCAAGACGATCCTTCGGGAAGAACAGCCTACTATCGCTTTCGCCTATGCATGCGTCGTGACCACGAGAGACGTTGGCGCTGGGGAGGAACTGACGACTGAGAACATCTGGGTCAAACGCCCGGGCACAGGCGAGATCAAGGCCCTCCACTACGCAGAGCTTCTTGGGCGAAAGGTAAGAGAAGCGCTGCCCCGGAATTCACAGGTCAAATGGTCAAATCTGCTATAACCATGCCGATGGTCCCGAAGCTAAAAATCATGTTCTTGACTGCGACGCGAGCCGATTTTGGCAAATTGAAATCGCTGATGCGAAGTGTGTCCGAGGCAGAACAATTGGAATGTCTCATCTTCGCCACGGGGATGCATATGCTGGCTCGTTACGGTTCGACGATCCAGGAGATCTATAAGAGCGGCTTCCAAAATGTGCATCCCTACATCAATCAGGACGGATCAGTAAGTTCCCAGATGGATCTCGTCCTCGCCAATACTGTCCAGGGACTCGGCCTTCATATCAGGGAGTCGCAACCGGATCTGCTAGTAGTCCACGGGGATCGGGTGGAGGCGCTCGCTGGCGCCATTGTTGGTGCGCTGAACAATGTACGGGTGGCTCACATTGAAGGGGGAGAAGTCTCCGGGACGGTGGACGAACTTCTCCGGCATGCCGTCACCAAGCTGTCCCACATTCATTTTGTCGCCAACGAAGACGCGGCCCAACGCCTTCGCCAAATGGGTGAAGATTGGAAGTCCATTTTCATCATTGGCTCACCTGATACCGATATCATGTTCTCGACGAACCTTCCTGACTTGGCGGAGGTCAAGCGGCATTATGAGGTTCCGTTCAACAATTATGGCATCGTGTTGTATCACCCCGTCACAACTGAGCGTGCGCACGTTAGGAGCAATGCCCGGGAACTGGCGGACGCGTTGCGCGCTAGCGGTCTCAATTTCGTCGTAATCCATCCCAACAACGACCCGGGAGCGGATACGATTCTGGAGGAACTGGAGCAACTCCGCGAGCTATCCAGATTCCGGTTCATCCCCTCTGTGCGGTTCGAGTATTTCCTGGTACTGATGAAGCACGCTAACGTAGTGGTCGGGAACTCGAGCGCGGGAGTGCGGGAAGCGCCCGCATACGCGGTGCCGTCCGTCAACATCGGAACCCGGCAGAACAGCCGTTTCCACTGCAGTTCTATCATTGACGTTCCAGAGAACAGTGGGGCCATCCAACGTGCGCTGGCGAACCTGCCGAAGAGTTTAGCTCCAGTCCACCATTTTGGTCGCGGTAATTGCGCTGAGGCTTTCATGCAGGTGCTCCGCAGCCAGGAAATTTGGAGCCTGCCCACTCAAAAGACGTTCAATGACGCTTCAGAGATGACTTCGCGGTTTGCGAAGTACAAGCGGCTGGCGTGATCAGTCAAGGCAGCGGCGGAGCAAATTGCAGATGCGGTCCGCGTCGCCGTAGGAAAGTGGTCGACGGCCGGGTCATCTTTGCGCGGCTGACTGATGCTGACTGATACTGTTACGTTTTTTGCCAACCTTGGCGGGAAGTGAATCGAACCTTGCGACTGGTCCTACTCAAAGAAATTCCGGAAAATGCAGACCTGCGCCAGCAATGGAATGTGCTCGTGCACTCCGTGGATCGGCCACAGGTTTTCTATACCTACGAGTGGTCGCTCGCTGTGCAACGCGCATACCATTCCACGCTGCATCCATGGCTTTTTCTGTGCTATGACGAGGCGGAATCTCTGTGCGGCGTGGTCGCCCTTGCTGCCAACGTTGACGGAAGCAGCGTATCTTTTCTTTGCGCGTCGACCAGCGACTATTGCGATTTTCTTGGCCTGAAGGAACAAAAGCCCGCCTTCATAGCGGGGGTTCTAGCCGAGCTAAAAAAACAAGATATTTGCAATGTTACGCTGACCAATCTGCCTGCTGAATCCGATACGATCGCCCTCATTCGACAGGCGTCGGCGAAGAACGGTTATTATTGTTTCGCCCGCCCAGCTTATGTTTGCGCTCAGGTGTCGTTGAGCCAACTCGAGCGCAGGCCCGATGACAACAGGCCCGTGTTGCCGGGGAAAAAAGTGCAGCGCCGGCTTTTGAATGCGATCGGGCGAGAGACGCTGGTGCGGATTGATCACGCACGTACGTGGGATGCGGTGGAACCGATCTTGCCGCAGTTCATGCAGTGTCACGTGGCGAGATCGCTGGTCACCGGCCGTCTCAGCAACCTAACGCGCAAGAAAAGGCGCGTATTCCTGGAGGAATTGGCGAAGTTGCTTTCTAAGTCCGGCTGGCTGATGCTGACGCGCATGCTGGCCGGCAACAACACTGTCGCATGGAACTATGGCTTTCAGTTTCAGGACACTTTGTTCTGGTATCAGCCCACTTTTGACAATGACCTGGAGAAATACTCCCCAGGCATTTGTCTGCTGTCGAAGCTGATCGAGGAAGCAGCTGAGAACCCAGCGTTGAACACTGTCGACCTCGGGCTGGGCGCAGAGGAGTATAAAGATCGATTCGCCAACAGGAACCGTGAAACGCTGTATGTCACGTTGAGAACCTCTGTGGCACAATACGCCCGCGAGATATTGCGCTACCGCGCAGCTCAATGCATCAAGACTTTTCCCGGGCTGGAAGCGATGACGCGTGCGTGGGTGGCGCTCTCGCAGCAAGTCAAGGAGGGTGTGAGGCGCGATGGCGTTACCGCCGTATTGCGAAGGCTGGCAAGGCGAATGCGGGCTTTGCTCTGGTCCCAGACTGAGGTCTTATTCTTTGAGTGGGACGGCACAAGCCTTCCGGATCCGGATACGGCAAGGCTGCAGTTGCTCGATCTGAATCAATTGGCCTCGGCGGCGTTGCAGCATGGCGATGACAAGATCACTCTCGAATACTTGCTGCGCTCTGCCTCGCAGCTGCAGGAGGGGAGTGGGGAGGGGTTTGGATTGGTCGACACGGGGGGGGCCTTCCTGCATTTTGTTTGGGTCACCGCTTTCGACGGATTTTTTCTCCCGGAATTGAACGCCAAGGTAGACGCGCCATCACCGGACTGCGTAATGCTTTTCGACTGCTGGACACCGGCCTCCGCGAGTGGCCACGGATCCTACGGGCAAGCCGTCGGCCTTATAGCTCGGCTGATGCAGCAACGCGGGAAACGGCCGTGGATCTTCAGCGCGGAAAGCAATGCGCCCTCGGTTCGAGACCTGGAGAAAGCTGGTTTTCAACCGCGCTACTCGTTGGTGCGCCGGCGGAGTTTGGGGTGGCAAAAGATTAGTGGGAAAGCCCCGGGGCTAGATGAGGCGCGGGCTGAGGAGGTCCCGGCTCGCGTTCAATGACGCGGTCGACCGGCATCGTGCAAGTTCTCCTGCATCAACTCGAAGATTCGCTAGAACGAGGGCCGCGGTCACCGGCGATGACGTTAAGTATTCCAACGACAGGGGATCCGGCGATGCGGCAAAGCTGGTTGCCCAAGTTCCACGATCTTTCGGGCGTGAGGTCGGTTTCGTGAACAATCCAGAGGTCAAGGAATCGCCCGATAGCGTCGCTGCTGGAACTTACCAATTCCGCTCTCAAGTCGGACACATTTCCAGAAACTCGGGAGTATACTTTGCCGGAACCATATTCAGCGTTGGACTGGGTTACGTATTCAAGGTGTATCTGGCTCGTAAACTAGGAGCCGAAGCTCTTGGCGTTTACGCTTTGGGCGTCACTTTCGTAGGATTTCTCGGAGCCTTTAGCTCGCTCGGCTTAGTCGAGTCGGCGGTTCGCTTCGCAGGGGTGTATCGGGCCACACACAAGTTGGATCAATTGCGCGCTTTACTTTGGCGGGGCGGTGCCGTCCTCTTAATGGCGAACGTCCTTTTTGCTGCGATTCTTGTGACGGTGGGAGGCGCGGTGGCTGTGCGCTTCTACCACTTACCTGAATTGGCCCGATATATTCCCTGGTTCACCGCCTTGATGGTTTTGGGAGCTTTTTCCACTTTTTACGGCAGGATTCTGGCTGGATACAAGGAAGTAGGGCGACGCACGGTCATTACCAATTTCATCGGGACCCCAATCACGATGCTGCTTTCGATATTCTTGATCAGCCTCGGCTGGGGCCTGCGGGGGTACCTGCTGGCACAGGTGCTAGGGGCGATATTGGTGATTGTGTTTCTGTTTGCATTTGTCTGGAAGCTCACACCTTTGGAAGCGCGATTTTCATTTCGCTGGCCACCGCCTTTGGAGCGCGAACTTTGGTCTTTTTCTGCTGTCGCGATTGGCGTTCTGTTACTTGAGTTCATGATGGGCCAGATTGACAAGATTGCATTGGGGTTTTACCGTGGCGCACGCGAGGTAGGCGTCTATTCAGTAGCTGGGGCTGTGGTGGCGTATGTGAGCATCGTCTTGAGTTCGGTAAACCAGGTTTTTTCTCCCGTAATCGCGGATCTGCATAACAGGAATGAGAACGCAATGTTGGGACGTCTGTATCGGGCGCTTACCAAGTGGGTTCTCGGGCTTACGCTGCCTCTGGCCATAACTGTGATTGTTTATGCGCGTCCAATCCTACGGGTTTTCGGACATGACTTTGAGGCAGGCTGGTCGATCCTCATCATCGGTACTCTCGGTCAATTGGTAAACTGTGGGGTTGGTTCTGTCGGTCTGCTGCTCCTAATGTCCGGGAATCAGCGACGTTTTCTGCGGGTGCAGATCGCGATGGTTGCGGTCATGATCATTGCCAGCATCGCACTGGTTCCCATCTGGGGAATTGTTGGTGCGGCGTTTGCGGCTGCCATCACGAACGCCGGAACGAATGCGTTGAACTTATATGAGGTACATCGAATTTTGGGTTTGTCGCCCTTCAGCCGCAGCTATTTGCGATTGCTCGTCCCGACGATTGCCACGTTGCTGATGGCGCTGGTGCTGAAGTTTGAAGCCAGCATATTCCGTCACGACTGGCTCGCGATCGCGGCTAGCTTGTTTGGAAGTTACCTTGTTTTTGCAGGGGTGATGGCGGCGCTGGGCTTGGAAGAAGATGACCGGCTCGTTGCCCGCGCCATGTGGTCTCGTTTCCGGCGATCAGCTGCAAGCATGGAGGGAGTGCAGTCTTGACTGGCATGCGCACCGTAAGTCTGCCCGCTGACTTGTGTATGGCGGCTGAGAAGGAGTTTGGCAGCCTGGAACCCTTGCTGGAACGCGTTCTGCGCAACCTGCTGAGCGATGAAGCTGCTCAGGCGGACGAGGGAGAACAGCGCGTGATTGAGCAAAGGTTGCGGGATCTGGGCTATTTATGAGCTCGCGCCGAGCCCCCGCAGCGCGGGCGGATAGCAGCGTTTCTCGGCCCGCGAATTCACGGAACGAACAATTGCAGATTGTGGACGCTCTCGATTTTCGATTTGTTCGCGCCTCTCAGTGCCCTGCGGAGATGGTTCAGGAAATAGTCAACTTTCTAGATAACCAGAATACGTCGCACCCCTTCCAGTTTCCTCAATGGGCGGACGAGGGGACGTATCTTGCCTGGTTTCGGCGGAAGGCGGAACTTCGTTGGTTCGCGCAATGCGGAGTCTTTTACCCTGCGGGAAGAATCCTAAGCCCGATCCGAGGCCTCACCCTGAATCGCGGACCCGTCTGCGATGACCTCAATCTGACGGAGGTTGGTCTACGACGTCTGGTGGAAGTAGGTAGTCAGAAGGGCTTCGCCTTCATCGATATTGCACCTGAATGGACGAGTGACTTTGCCAGTTCAGCGTTAGATATGCTGAGGAGGCAGGGTTGGCGACCGCTTTCCGCGGGCAGGAGTTCCTTGCGTCTGGACCTGAGCCCCGACCTCGATCAGTTGTTGGGCAGTTTTCGGAAAGTGGCGCGTTACGAGATTCGACGATCTCAACGGCAGGGACTCGAAGTGAGGATGGCGCGCGACGAAACTGACCGCGATCATTGGTTGCGGCTCTACCTAGAAATGGCTAAGAAGAAAGGGTTTGTTGCGGATGATTCCGCGCATATGCGCCAAGTTCTCCTCTGGCTCAGGGCTGAGGCTGACCGTGGGGGCCTGTTCCTGGCGCACAAGAAAGATGGAACGCCCCTGGGTGGGATTGTGATTGTTCGAGCCGGGGCTCGCTGTTGGTATGTGTGGGGAGCGACCTCTAAAGAGGACAAGTCCAGTGCGGGGCATCTGCTGCACTGGCGGGCTATTCAATGGGCGAAGGAAAAAGGCTGCCGCGAGTACGACTTCGGAGGCTATCGCGAAGACACGGGCGGTGGCACAGCGTTCTTCAAACGCGGCTTTTGCGACCACGTGGTGCATTTCCTGCCTTCGCAACGGCAGATCATCAAAGGAACTCGCGTTAGAATCTCCGATCTCGTGTCGAAGTTTCGCTCTCGGTTGAGAATTTCTTGAGACCTTGGTGCTCACATGGCCGAGGATTAAGATGAGGTCAAAGGAATGACTACACATTACAGCGATAGTACTTTTCGCATCGGCGAACCGGAACTGCGAGTCTTACGATGTGAACTCCGCTGCGGGAACTGGCGTAGGACTAGTCGCCGAGGGTGGTGCGAGATTCTAGTTCTTCGTCAGCGAGGGGTGGCAGCGAAGTGACATTCGTTCGAAAGCTATGGCGGTTTGGCCGCGATGTGCTTCCCGTCGACGGGTTTCACTTTGAGCGGCCCCTTGTGCTCCTGCAAAGTGATGACTGGGGTCGCGCAGGGCAGCGCGATCAGGAAGGGGTAGAGCAGTTGCGCTCCGCGGGTTTGGTGCTCAGCGAGCACCCGTACGATTCCTATACGCTGGAAAAGGCTGAAGACCTGGCTAGTTTGAGTGCAGCAATGAAACTACATCGAGACTCCTCCGGACGTCATCCTTGCGTAGAGATGAATTTCATTCTGGCTAATCTGGACCTCGCCAAAATGAGCACGGATGGTTTTCGGCAGATTCACCTGCGACCGCTTACCGAGGGTCTTCCGCCCGGTTGGGTCCGCCCGGGCCTGATGGAAGCGTATCGCGACGGCATTGCTGACGGAGTCTTCCAGCCAGCAATGCACGGTAATACACATTTCTGTCAGCGTGCCATCAAGCATCATCTGAGGGATTCGGGCGAACGTGGCAGTTTATTGCGAGCCCTTTGGAAAGCAGGCACACCATACATTCATTGGCGGATGCCATGGATCGGATATGAATATTGGGATTCCGAAGGCTGGGGCGATCGCTTTCTGCCGGCCAGCCAGCAATCCGAACTGATTGGTCAGGCCGTGGGAATATTTTCACAGATGTTTTCGAGCCTGCCGTATTCGGCTTGCGCCCCGGGCTATCGCGCCAATGAAAATACCTTCAGCGCCTGGGCGCGGCATGGAATCCGTGTGGCGCAGAACGGGCCTGTTCCCGTCACGCCTCCTCCTTACCTCGACCGCACCGGGGTTCTTCAACTACACCGAACCGTTGATTTCGAGCCGGCCGTCGATCCTGCATTTTCGGTCGAATCTTCTCTGAGTCAGGCGGAGCAATGCTTCCGCCGTCGTATTCCAGCAATTGTCTCAGTGCATTCCATCAATTTTCACTCTTCGTTGAGGGACTTTCGCAGTCGAACACTGAGTTTGCTCGACGACTTTCTCTCCGCGCTGGAGGCCAAACACCCTGATCTCCTCTACCTGCATGATGGAGACATTTGCGAGCTCGTGCATAAGGGCTCATACGAAACAAAGCAAGGCTCGGTGTGCGTGAAGGTGACCAAAAAGCGCTTCACCGTGCCAGGGCTGGACAACGAGGGAGACATAGATGAGTCCACAGAAGTCGGTAGTGCTGGTAACAGTGGACTGCCTGCGGGCTGACCACGTCGGCTTCGGCGGATATGACCAGCCTACGACTCCCTTCCTCGACGGGCTGGCCCGGGAGAGTTTTATCTTTCCAGCCGCGATCGTGGCTGGGGCGCCGACCTACTATTCCTTTCCTGCGATTTTTGGCGGACGCGCTCCACTTGCGCTCGGCCGCGACGTTCTAGGCTTGGCGCCTACCGAAAATACCCTGGCCTCTGCGTTCAAGCAAGCCGGTTATGCAACCGCCGCCTTCACTGCCGCAAATCCCTATATTTCGGCGCGCTTCGGATACGAACAGGGCTTCGATACATTTCGCGACTTTCTTGACCATGAGCTAACAGATGAAGAAAAGTTGGAGGCACGTGCGAACGGATGGGCGGGCCGGGTGAACCGCGCCTTGTACAAGTTGAGCCGAAGCCACGGGACGGGGGCTCGCATCTATGACGAGCTCTACTTCCAATATTGCCAACGGTGGGCAACGCCCGCCGCCAAGTCTCTGGAGAGCCTGCGGCGGTTTCCCTCGGCCGATGTGATGCTGGATCTGGCAACCTCATGGCTTGCGTCCGTGGGCCAACAGCCTTACTTCCTGTGGCTGCATTTGATGGATTGTCACTCTCCTTACTATCCGACAGACGAGGCTCTAGAACTCATGGGGTGCCGTGGTTTTTCGGCCGGGCGCGCCCGCTACCTTAACTCTTTCTGGCTGCGGCACGACCTTGGCTTGCATAGGCTGACTCGCCACCGTGACGACGTAGTCACTCTTTACAACGCTGGTATTCGCTGGATGGACACTCAAATGAAACGCCTCGTCGATGCGCTTCGTCGGTTTCATCTTTGGGAGAACTCTATCTTTGCTTTGACCGGCGACCACGGAGAGGAATTTCTTGACCACGGCGGCCGTTATCATCCCCCCTCGAAGCTGATGGAGGAGTTGATCCACGTGCCGCTCTTACTGCGGGTCCCCGGCGTCGTCAAGAAAGAACTGCCGAAATCCCCGTTCGGTCTTGTGGAACTGGCTCCCACGCTGCTTGACGCTGCACTGGTTCCGCCCCCAGACACTTTTCAAAGCCGCAGCCGTTGGTCGCAGATTCAACAGGGTGCGAGCTGGGATGAACCGGCGGTGGTTGAATGTATTGCGTGTACGAATCCCTTTTATCCCGGCAAACGTTTCGGGCCTCGAGTGTTGGCCGTGCGGGAAGATCGTTACAAGCTTGTTCTTAACTTCGATCCGCCCTACGAATGCTTGTACGATCTGGAGGCAGATCCGCTAGAGTCTGCGCCACTCCCTCAACCACAGGAGAAGCAGGTTCGCCGACGCCTTCTGGAATGGGCTCGTCAACACATCGAAAGATCGCTCCGGGAGCGCGATCCGGACCTGCTCTTCCAGGCACGTCTCAGGGAAGTTCGGCTAGAATGGTCGAAACCCATGAATTCGTCGCAGACCGCTGGGTTCTGAGCATTTGCGTCCCGCTTATCCATACCTGATGATTTTCATGTCCTCCTTTGCGGAGGCTGTTGGCTGGCGACGATCCTTATGATTGCGCGTATTACACATGGCGAAGCTCGGCCTTCGAACCCCGAGCGCCTGCACACGCTCACGCTGACGCCCTTCTATCCAACTGAGCAGGACAGTTCTCAAGGCTGTTTTGTGGCCGAACCGTTGGCCGCCCTAGCCCAAGTGGGAGTGCAAAGCACCGTGTTTGCGGTCGAGCCGATTTACCGGGCGCGATCTCATGCCAATCTCTGTGCACCTACGGCGCAGTGGATTCGATATCTCGCGATTCCCGGGGGCGTCGGTCTGTCGAGCTCAGGCGCTTGCGTTTTTGCCCGGATGGCCGGGATGGTGCGCGCAACGGACCGTAAACACAGGATAGATTTGATCCATGCGCATGCCCCTCTTCCTTGTGGCCACGCGGCTATGCTGTTGAGCAGGAAACTGAACATACCGTATTTGGTTTCGGTGCATGGCCTCGATGCTTTCTCGACCACGCAGGTGAGCGGCAAAGCTGGAGAATGGTGCCGCCGCATTTCGCGCCAAGTCTATCGGAATGCAAGCCGTGTGATTTGCGTCAGTGAGCGCGTTCGCGAGCAGGTTTTGGAAGGTACGGGCGGAAGCTGCCGTACAACGGTGGTTTACAACGGCGCAGATCCTAATCTCTTTGCTCCGGCACTCTTTGCTCCGGCCTTGTCTGCCTCGCCGGACTCGATGACGATCCTCAGCATCGGGAACCTGATCCCGATCAAGGGCCACGAACTCTTAATCCTCGCGGCTTCTTCGTTGGCGTCGGAGTTTCCGTCCTTGTGTTGGGAGATCATCGGTGATGGGCCGGAACTCCCCCGGCTGCAGTCTTTGGCGAATGAACTGCGGGTGGCTGATCGCGTACGCTTCCTGGGGCGTCGTTCGCGCACCGAGGTTGCTAACGCTCTGCGGCGGTGCACCCTGTTTGTTCTTGCAAGTCGTTATGAAGCTCTGGGATGCGTGTATCTCGAAGCCATGGCCACGGGCAAGCCGGTGATCGGTTGCAGAGGCCAGGGAATTGCCGAGGTCATCCGGCACGGCCAGAACGGTCTTCTGGTCGGAACTGACAACGAAAGAGGACTCACGCTGGCGATCTCGACGCTACTGCGCGACGAAGCGGTGCGCTCCAAAATGAGCATTGCCGCCCGCGAAACAATTCTGGACCGGTTCACCGTTGCGCACCAGGCAGAAAATCTTGCCCGCGTTTACCAGGAGTGCATGCCGTGAAGCGGCGCCTGGCCCTTCTCACTGAAATCATCGCCCCTTACCGTATTCCTGTCTTCAACGCGCTGGCAGCTCGGGATGATATCGACTTGCGAGTGATTTTTCTATCAGAGACCGACACGAGCTTGCGCCAATGGCATATCTACAAAGAGGAAATCCGGTTTCTCTACGAAGTTCTGCCCGCTTGGCGCCGCCGTGTAGGCAAATACAATCTTTTGCTGAATCGTGAAGTCGGTGCCGCATTAAGCCGGGCCCGTCCGCAAGCAGTTCTGTGCGGTGGCTACAACTATCTGGCCTTCTGGCAGGCTGCGTGGTGGGCCAAATCTCGCAGTCTGCCAGTGCTGCTATGGTCGGAAAGCAACGTCCACGATCTTCGTCCGGGTTATTGGGCAGCAGAGTTGATGAAAGTCCGCTTCAGGCGATTGTGCAAAGCATTCGTCGCTGCTGGAAAGTCATCCCGCGACTATCTGATTTGCATTGGCGCGCCCGACGAACGGATCTTCACCGCACCGGACGCCGTTGACGTAAAACTTTATGCGACGCTGGCTGACAGAGCGCGCCAACGTGGAGCCGAAGTTCGTGCCCGCTATGGTTTGCCGGCACGCTATTTCGTGTGTGTCGGCCGGTTGGTGCCGGAAAAAGGGGTCTTTGATTTGCTCGCCGCCTATGCCAAACTGGAAGAAGGGGAGCAATCTCAGATCGGTTTGGTGTTCGCGGGAGATGGAGCGTCTCGTTTTCAACTGGAGGAGCGAGCGGCCGTTATCCGTCCCGGGTTCGTTCGGTTTTGCGGTTTTGTTCACCGCGAGGAACTAGCGGAATTGTATGCGCTCGCAGAGGCTCTTGTGTTTCCGACGCGTAGCGATCCGTGGGGCCTGGTGGTCAACGAAGCGATGGCTTGCGGCCTGCCTATTATTGCGTCTGAGGTCGCGGGATGCGTTCCCGATCTGGTCAAGAACGGGGAAAACGGTTTCATTGTGCCACCCGGGGACGTTGAGGAGTTGGTGCGGGCGATGCGGACACTACTAAGCAACCCGACGATAACCCGGGAAATGGGCGCCCGCAGCGCTTTGCAGATCCAAACCCACACGCCCGAGGCATGTGCCGAAGGTTTCTCGAAGGCAGTGACGTTCGCCTGTGAAGGGACGGAATGAAGATCGGATCAAGATTTCTTGGATTTTTAGCCATCCTGTTCACGGCAGTGCTCTTGTTCGCGCTTGCTGAACGGCGTCCAGCCTATTTCGCTAATGTGTCCTTCCTCGGCGCCTTGCTGTTGATGGAGGTCATGATTGTTGCCGTCTGGCACTACGAAAGATGGTTCTTTCTCGGCATGATGGTGATCTTTCTGTGGGCAGGAACTGATTTGCCACTTGCCGGCGCCGGGAATTTTGTACGGTGGGTCTTTCTCGCGGTGGGCGCTCTTGTGGGAATCGTAAAATGGTCGAAGGGAGATCGGCGGCGGCATTTCACGGCCATTAATCTCGTGGCCCTGCTGTGTGTCATGTCGGCGGCGGTTTCTTCCCTCGTGTCCAGTCGTGTCGAGACGTCGCTCCTGAAGTCGGCCAGTCTTTTCCTCATTTTTCTGTACGGATCGTATGGCGCCAAGGTTGCGGTGGTCGGTCGGGAGAGCAAGTTCTTTCCCGGATTGCTCATCGCTTGCGAAGTGATTAGTTATCTGGCCGGCGTTTCCTATGCCGTTTTGCATTTTGAGCTGTTTGGCAACCCTAATTCTCTGGGTGCCGTGATGGGGGTCGTGGTCGTGCCCATCCTGTTATGGGGAGTTTTGACCACTGAGGAACGGCCTGTGCGACTCCGTGTGGCCTTCGCACTCTGTGTCGCCTCGTACCTGCTTTATTTATCGGTTTCCAGAGCCGGCATACTAGCCTGTGCGGTTGCCGTGACAGTCATGTGTATTGCATTGCGACGCCAACACCTGCTGATAAAGGGAGCCTTTGTGTTGATCTTTTTGGTCGCCATGCTTGCCGTCGTGCAGCCGAAAAGCTTCGATGCGCTCGTTTCAGTATTTACAGAAGATGTGATTTATAAGGGAAAACGGGAAACGGGACTCCTCGGCTCTCGCAAATCCCCTTGGCAAGAGACTTTCGACGTAATCAAACATGACAGGAATTACCTCTTTGGTGTCGGATTCGGGACTGCAGCCGTGCAACAGGGTACCGCTGGAGGCCTGGCGTTCAGTAGCGGTGGAGGCGTGGTCCGGGAGCACGGGAATAGCTACCTAGCCCTTGCGGAATATGTCGGTCTGCTCGGGATCGTTCCGTTTCTCATTTTGCTGGGTTTGGTATTGCATCAGATTTGCCGCGGTTGTTCGCGGATGTGGCGCACGCGCGATGCTCGTCCCTACGTCGTTCCGCTGGTTCTCGTTTGTATAGCAGGTCTCGTGCATGCCTTTTTTGAGGACTGGTTGTTCGCAGTCGGATTCTATCTCACCATTTTTTTCTGGACCTCGGCGTTTGTTCTCGCGGAATTGCAATCCGAACTGGCTGCCGAACCGGCGATGATCAACACGGCCTGGAGGAAGATTCCGGCGAGCGCTCAGGTTTTATTGTCTCGCCGATGATCCACCTGTTCATCAATGTTTTAGCTGCCAGCTCTGGTGGCGGCCTCACTTACATTCGTAACGTCGTCCCGCATATTGCAAGGAAAGAGAGCGTGAGAGCCACCGTGCTCGTCGATGAACGGTTGGGACGTCAGCTGCAAACCTCGCCCAATCTCACCTTCGTGAAACAAAGCATCTCTTCAAGTGTCGCTTTCCGCTTCTACGTGGAGCAACGCCGCGTACCTCACCTCGTCCGGCAGTGCGGTGCGGATATCCTCCTTTCCGCCGGAAACTTCGCCGTCTTGAACTCTCCCGTGCCGCAGATTCTTCTGAGTAGGAACGCCTTGTACACCTCCCGCGACTTCCAGGCTGACCTTCGCTCGCGCGGCGATTATCGACTTTGGCTTGACACTCAACTCAAGAGCATGTTTGCGCGACTGTCCGTTCAGACCGCCGATGCGACGGTTGCTCCAAGTGAAGCCTTCGCGGAGGATCTCAGGCGCTGGACTGGCAAGCCGATAACGGTCGTCCACCACGGCTTCGATCCGGAGGCATTTGCGTGCGATCAATCCAGCCTGACTGACGACATCCAGGAAAAACTCGATTCCGTGCCCGACGCGCTCCATTTACTTTTTGTCAGCCACTACAATTACTACCGTAATTTCGAAACCCTGATCAGGGCCATGCCTTTCATCAAGCAACGTCTTGGCTCCCGAAAAGTGATTTTGTTTCTCACTTGCAGACTGGCTGACGGAGCAAATCCGGGCGCTTATCGCGCTGATTCCACGGGCGAGTTGGTCCGCGAATTGGGGCTCTCTGACAATGTTGTGCAGCTCGGAGCGGTCCCGTACGCATTGCTGCATCGTGTTTACAGAGTCGCCGATGTTTATGTTAGCCCGGCTTACGCGGAGTCATTTGCGCATCCCCTGGTCGAAGCGATGTCCAGTGCGCTGCCCGTGGTGGCCTCAGACCTTCCCGTACACCGGGAAATCTGCGGACCAGCGGCCCTATATTTCGATCGCTTCTCGCCCTCGGAACTCGCCGAACGCGTGGTCGAGGTCGCTCAATCCCCAGGGCTGGCGTCGCAACTATCGCAAGCCGGCATCGAGCGATCAACTGCATTCAGTTGGAAAAACCACGTGGATCGCATCGTGGCGCTGGCGGAGAGTTTGATTTCAAGATGAGAATGGCGTTCGGAGAACCGATCCCCTTTGTTGCCTCGTTGAAGGGGCGCTCTAACAGACCTCGCCGTTCGAGCCGCTACCCAATGACTCTTCGGAGCATGTGTATAACGTTTACCAATCCTAGAGCTGACATGGCGGCGAGCACCGCAGCCACGACTCCCAATCCCCAAAGCATCCGTCTGTCTTTGGGAAGCCAACGGTAAAGCGCTAGCATTACGAAAGGAAGAATTGGGATTGCGAAGCGGGCAAAGCTGCCGCGTGCCCAGTGAGGATAGTTGTAACTGAATAGGCACCAGAGATAGAGGACTAGGAATACACCTTCAACCGTGTGAGCTCGAAGATAGCTCCGGAATTCACGTGATTTCGCCATTATCACGACCGCGCCGACAACCAAGAAGATCCAACCGAAACTCAATACCAGGTTTGTCCATGGCGCAGGGGAAATCAAAGTGCCTTTGACGATGGCGTAGAAGGGAAACCCGAAGAGCCAGCCGCCTGCCCATTGCTTGCTGTGGTAGCTGTTGACGTTTGCCAGCGGATCTCGGAAATAAGTAGCCAAGGGGAATGCGTAAAGCACGCCGACAAAAAGCCCGATGGCAGTAGCGGCAGCGAACCTTGGGAAGTCTCTCTCCCAGAGCAGCGTCAGTCCAATGCCGACAAGAGCGAACAACCCTAGCGGGCGCACGAGGGTAGCAAAAGACGCCAGCGAAGAAGCCAGCAGCCAACGACGCTGGCGCACGGCAGCAAATGTTCCCAACAGCAAACAAACGAACAAAGGCTCCGATCCACCGAGGCACGATCGCTGTATCCAATCAAAGTTAAGAATCGCGAAATAGCCGGCGATCCAGCCGTTCCACAGACGCACGGCGAGTAGAACCGCCAGCAGCGAAGGCACCAGCGAAAGTAAAATCAACGCCGTTCGATCGGATAGGCCCGTGAGCTTGGACAGAGCGGCCATAGCGTACGGCAAGCCCCAGAATTGCTTAATCACGACCCCCTGGAAGTCCCAGCGCCTTATCGCCGAGGCCAGGTTCATGTATGCCGAGCTGTCGCCGAAAGTGTCGACGGCCGTCGCGTAGTTGCTTGCCACAGCCACGATTGAGATGAACAGCACGAAGGTAAGGGTGACTAAGGAGGCGATTTCAGCTTGCGACGGACCGCCAAGGCCGCCGGAAACCCGACTTGCCAGCGAATCCTGAGGTTCAGAGGGCGTTCCGCTGGCGGGCATCTTCGAGGGCAACGTCAATCTCCGGTTTGAATATGTTCGCCCTAGACCTTGGGCGCTCAGCGTCACTCGCGGAATTATAACGCTGGCGTTCCGGGCTGCTGTTTGGGTGTTTTAATATACGGCATCACATTAAGGCACTAGGTTAGGAGCTGGCAACAATGAAGACTCACGCTCCACGAAGAGATTGTTCAGACAGTGAAGTAAACGATACTGTGCGAGCCGATCCGGGCGAACGCATCCCAACACCCAACTGTGACAATGTAACATCCTCGATTGATCCGCGAGCCCCTTCTGGGCGGAGCAATCCGCAACGGGAGATCTCCCATCGATTATTTCTCGCAGTCTTGGCTTTATGTGTTGTAGCCGGCTGTGCGACAGCGCAGCCAAGTGAGGAACGATTCCAACATGCAAAGCAGGCGTCGGACTTCCAGTGGACGGCCGCCGCATCCGAGGACCTGTCGACTCCGGGTCCCAAAGTCCTTCATCTCGAGCATTGTTCGCCTGGTGTGAGCGGAGCTAACCCGCAGTATTGGATCTACATCGAGGGCAGCGGAATTCCGGAAGCCGTATTGGTAACTGGCGGGACGTGCGCCGGGGATGGAAATCCGGGAACCCTGAAATTTGCCACCGCTCACACGCATTCCGCAGGCTACTCCATTGGTTCCGCAACTGCTGGCATTCAGGAGGCTACTATTGCGGCGCTCGTTGACAATGTCGGCGCCAGGAACAATCATTTTTATCAAGGAGGCTACGTTCGCGTCGGGCCGGGGCAGTTCCAACTCTATGCTCCCCTTACCATCCTGGCGAACCACCAGACTGTCGACTTCAGCGGGAGCAGCGTGGTCTGCAACTTTGATGCGGACTGCATCAATGTAGGCGATAAAAACCACTACAACGCGACTAGTAATGTCACGCTGGTCAACCCGCGTGGCGAGCCGACAGTACTACACGGACAGCATTCCTTCATCACGGTATGGGGCCAGAAGACGCGCATCCTCAACCTGATGACGATGCCGGGGAAGTTCATCAATGGTGTGAGTTATGGAACCTTTGGCAGCTATGTGACGGTCGCTAGCGATCAGGCGTTCCTGCTTGACGGCATGGACACGACCGCAGGCTTCGGGATGGAATGCACGGCAGCGAACTGCAACGCGGTCATCAAGGCTCCCGGTCCATTTTCCGGAACTGGAGGTTTTGGTTCAGGCGGAGACAACGCGGCCCTGGGTTGGATCAAGAACGCCAATCTCAACCTGCAGTGCATGGGGAATGGCATCGACTGGCAGTCGGGAAATGGACTGCGACTGTCGGACTCCGTCATCGAAGGGTACGCGCAATACGGATTGCGTGGTGGCCTTGCCAAAGGCGGATACGGCATGATTTCGCTCGAAAACGTGTATGAGGAAGTTGGTAACTGCAGAAATCCTTCAGGCAACATAGGTATAGCTGGCGTGATCGTGCAAGGTGGCAAGATCGCAATTCGTGACGGGGAACCGCTGAATGCCAAGATTCCGCGATTTGCGGAGACTGGATCAACCGCCTACCTGTACTATCTGGTTCCCCACAGTGCGACTTACGGCTACGGCAACGCGCTCTACATGGGCGATGCGTTAACGAACGGAGCAGGGACGATTCAGCTGGTATGGCCCGACCTCCCGATGTTGGCAGACATGGACATCCTGAAGGTGCCGGCGGTGCGCGACCTCAACAAGGACTACCTGCAAGGCCCATATGGCACGGGAAACTATGCCATCGCCACCGGACTAACGAGGGCCGCAGCAAACTGTAACGGGACTATCTGCACTTTTAAAGATACTCAGATTGTGCCTGCCAAGTACACGGTGCCACCCAAGATCACTTACTTTCCGTTTATTACATATTGGCCGGGCCAGCTAGTCCTCGGACCCAGCGACAACGGGAAGAGCGCAACTTCGAACGCATGGGCCGAACTCGCGCTGAACGACCTAAATGCGGTGGGCCTCGTGCAAGCGAATACATCAGGAAACACCGGCCAGTCGATCTCGACGCTTCGGTGCCTGACCGTGTCTGGGTCACCGGTATGGGTGTCGTGCCTGGGCTCGGGGGCACCGGCAACCACCGTCTTTACGCCCCCCCCGACACTCATGTCAAACAAGATCGCAAATGACGCTGGCTTGATGAAGAACCAGAAAGGACGATTGAATTTCCTGGAGAGTGGTAGTGGACCTGTCCACATTATTACCTTGGTCGACTCGAACCCGAACAAGACATTTGCCGCCCAAGCGAACCGCGCCCTGAACGATGCAAACGACGCTTACATAGGGTGCGACTCACAGTACTGCTCGCGCGATGCTACGGGCTTGACTTTCGGAGCACCAGTCTCTGTTTCCAGCTATATCGGCAATGCAGGGGATGGGAAGAACTGGAAGGAGCGACTTACAGAAAAGGAAAAAATCTTCGCTGTCCCTGTGGTTCTGCGCAACGGCAGTACGTTGACGTTGGGCTCGGGAACGCCCCTATCCCAAATGAAGCTGTACAAGGCCAAGAGCGCGGCTGGTTCAAGAGTGCCAGGTCAGAGTTGTGTGGATGTGAAGGCAACGGTCTCGGGCTTGACGGATTCTGATCAAATCACAAGCTTGAGGCCTCCCCAGCCGCTCGGTAATCTCTCGGTGAACGGATATGCAAGCTCGGCGGACACCCTTACTTTGCATTTCTGCAATCCGACGACTCTGCCTGTCGGCATTCCAGCGGGTGAGTATTCATTCCTGGCGTTGCACTGAAGGACTCTAGCGGCACAGTCTACTAGGTCGTTATCACTCGGCGGCTCGGGGCCAGCCGTTTCGTAAGGCATTCAAGACGGACCGAACAGCGTAGCGATTTTCTTGACCGATCGATAAAGTAGCAAGGGAACCGTCGTTCCCTGTGATTCCTTTCTCCACACTAAACTTTCTCCAGAGTTCAGCGGATAGAGATTCGTATTCTTCGTCGGGCATATCGTCGGCTGAATCGTCATCTACAATCTTGCGGAGTTGTTCGTAGCTCATTCTTGAATAATTGGTCATCGCTGTTCTCCTAAATGCTGACGTTTCTTCACGCATCAAATTGCGTCGCGCGCCTTTTGTGCGATTTTTTTGCTCTCGGACTAATGCTCCATTGCGCTGACCGACTCCCTTATTCCTCTTTGCTCCCAAACGATTACAAATTCAAAGTGCACGTTCCGCTGAAACTGTGATCGTCACTCTTCAGGTTTGCCTCGCATAAGGCGTGATGTGGGTCTCCGACGACTCTTGGAAAGCAACCGGCTTCGCGAGGGTACTGAAGCCTGTTTCCCTGGCTCAATTATCGATTCCACAATTTTCGTTAACCCGTATGGGTCCAAATCGAGAGTAAGACAGACTTTCTCCCTAAACAATCGTCCTTCGTGGGGGTATTCGTTTGGTTATTACTCGGACGGGTCTTGGGCACGCACCCGAAACTCGTTAGGTTGGACGAGATCCCAAACCTGATCAATTGCTACAATGTGATCCGGTTGCTGAATATGCGCCTCATTAGTCCACTTTTGAAACGCGTGGTATATCCGGCTTTGCATTACATCGGATGGCTTGATCACATTATGCCGCTTGGCGGGTATGCGGTCGTAAATTATCATGGAGTTGTTCCGTCCGATCATTCCGTTTCCGACACGTTTGTCGATGGAAACCTGGTGCAACCGGAGACATTTCGACGGCAACTCCAATTCCTCAAAAGTCACTACAATATCGTTAGCCCAGAGGACTTTCGAGCTTGGATTGAGCAAGGCAAGCAACTTCCTTCGCGCGCCGTTCTCGTGACATGCGACGACGGTCTTGTGAACACATTGACGGACATGCTCCCCGTGCTAAAGAGCGAAAGTGTTCCGTGCCTTTTTTTCGGGACGGGGGCTTCGTGCCGCGACGAGCCGGGTATGCTCGGGTATGAAGAACTTCATGAACTGATGCGCGCCAAACCGATGATCGGCAAGGAGCTAGAGCTTCTTCAAGAAGAAGACTCGGAACCTACGCTTTCAGACATTTTTCAAGCCCATTGGTGGGGTACAGTGAACAGAGCCTCTCGACTAAACGCTGAAGCGCGAACAGATTGGATGTGCCGTGTACGCAGCCACTGCGGGCAGGCCCATGCTGATGATTCTAAGCCTCGTTCTGAAAGAAGATGGCGCCTTTTGAGCATTCGCGAGTTGATGCAATTGGCTGAGGCTGGAATGAGCGTCGGGGCTCACACAAAGTCACACCCCGTTTTGTCGCGGGGTAGCGAGAAAGAAGCGCGCCGCGAGATTGAGGAAAGCAAGAACAGCCTGGAAAAGGCGCTGGGACGGTCGGTCTGGGCTTTCGCGTACCCGTTCGGCAACCCTGCCACGATGAGAGAACGAGAGGTGCGCCTCGCTCGAGAAGCGGGATTCACATGTGCGTTTCTTAATGTGGAACATTCGAACGCAGATCGTTCCAATGCCTTTGCGCTTCCTCGAACGCATGTGACCCGGGATACCTCGCTCCCTGAACTCGCTGCCCACTTAACTGGGCTTCACGCGCGCCTGAAGCGGGCCGCAGGAGGAGGCTAGACACAGGGCTCCGTTGCGTAACTGGCGAGAATGCTACATCCTGACAAGAGTCTCTATTCCCTCTAACGTAAAAAGCAGTACCGCCCGGAAGGGTGTGGACTGTGTTCTCCAATACCGCAAGGACTGTGCAAATGAATCGGTCTGCAGGATCGACAACTCCTATGTCCGAATCGAGGCTAGATCCGAACCTTGATGCATTCAACAGCCCAGAGGTCACAGCTTACTATTCGTCTCTGAACTATCTCACGCCCTGCGAACGATTGCTGTTTGATGAACATCTTAGTGTGGGAATGACGATCCTGGATATGGGCGTAGGCGGAGGACGAACCACTTCGTATCTTTCTTCGATCGCCAAGTGGTATGTGGGGGCCGACTATGCCGCCGAAATGATTGCTGTGTGCCAAAAGAAGTTTCCTAGTCTCGAATTCAAAAATATAGGCGCTGCGGACCTTTCGATATTTCCTGCGTCTATCTTTGACGCCGTGGTGATGGCTTTCAACGGTATGGACAGCGTGATTCCCGATGAATCCCGCTATCGCGCTCTGCGCGAGATTCATCGCGTACTGAAACCTAACGGTATTCTGATTTTCTCCTCCCACAATGTGCGATCCATTTTGGTGCGACCATCGTGGAACCCGCAGCGACTCGTAACCCTTGCGAAGCAACTGGTGGGCAACTCGGTTTTGTATCAGCCCGTGCTCTGGAGTCTTACCGGCCTGCGGGTGGTAGTTGCGGCCTTTCAATCGATCATGAGGTCGTTAGTTCGCGTCGCGAGGAGAATGCCCACGAGGGCGTTTTGGCTTGGAGAGGGATACCTCATGGACGCGGCACATGGCGGAATGAGGATTCATGTCGTGACTCCGGAAAAAGCCGAGCAAGAACTCGACCGATTCGGGTTCCGGTTGCTGCGTGTTCTCGGGGATGACTATCCTCAGGTCAGTTGTCCCTATGTCACCGATTGGTATTACTATGTGTGTTCCGCAGTGGAAGCCACGAGGGGGAAATAAAGTTGCGCCTAGTCCTGCTGAGGAAGGTCCCGGAAGAGTCTTCTGTGCTGCCGCGCTGGAATGATTTGGTCCTGCAGATGGAGCGACCCCAGGTTTTTTACACGAGTGAATGGGCCCTCGCCGTACAGTCTGCATACGAAGCTTCTCTGAAGCCCTTACTATTCCTTGGCTACGACGGTGATGATTTAGTAGGAGTGGCGTGTCTGAGCGCGGACCTTGACGAACAAACTGTGAGCTTTCTCACCGCGACTACCGTAGACTACTGTGAGTTCCTGAGCCATCCGCAGCGTCGAGTAGAGTTTGTCGATGCGGTTTTCGCGGAGCTTCGCCAACTAGGGGTGGGAAGTCTGGTGCTTGCCAATTTGCCGGCGGACTCGGCGACCCCTGCGGCCCTTCGGTCTGCAGCAAAGAAGTACGGTTTTCACTTATACATTCGACCGGCATACTCATGCCCTCAGGTAGAACTGGGTTCCGCCATAAACCGCCAGGAGTTGAAGACCACGGTGATGGGCAAGAGACAACTCCGCCGGTGCCTGAAAGCGATGGAACGTGAGGGGCCGGTTACGTGTGCTTATCTTAAGTCGTGGACGCAGATTCGGGATGTTTTGCCCGATTTCTTCGCCACCCATGTGGCGCGCTTCCGAGCTAAACAGGGAACCAGCTTTCTCTCTGCACCCGAGCGCAAGTTCTTCATGGAGGACCTTGCCCGGAGATTCTCGGACACAGGGGTAGTCACTTTGACTATGTTGATGGTCGGGGACCGTCGGACTGCGTGGAGCTATGGTTTTCAATTTCACGAAAGTTGGTCCCTGTATCAAACAACCTTCGATATTCGCAGCGAAGAAAATTCCCCTGGCTACTGCGTGCTTGCGAAGATTCTGATTGAAGCGTGCGGGACGACGGCGTTCACGCGGGTGGACTTGGGTTTAGGAGGAGAAGCTTATAAAGAATGGTTTGCGAACAGCACTCGCCAGACTTTGCACGCCACCGCAACAAGGTCTCCAGTGCGGCACTTCCGCGAGGTGGCGAGGTATCGCATCGCGACCGAGATAAAACGTTACCCGAAGCTTGAAGCCGCGGTCCGAAATGCGCGATCCAGATTAGGGGTGTGAAAATTAATCTGCGGTGACGCCGGTTTCCAGTGGAAAAATTCCCCCGAAAACTGGTTACGTCAACAAGTCCCTGGGAGAGACCAGTGGTTCATCAGTGTTGGCGGCGAGTCGAGCGGTCTGCTACCCGAAACGCCGCAGGCCCATCATCCAGATCGATTCTTCCCGGGGTCGGTGGAGGTGCGAGATGGTGGCCTAGGCGGATCATCGGACGCTCCAAACGTTCGTAACTGAAGACGGCCACATTCCCGGCGATAGATTCAAGGTGAGATAATAAACGGACGAGAGCAACTCCTGCCAAAATCATTCGCAAGATCGGCTTGAACCATCGCCTTCAATGCGGCAAGAAACGCGGCTGCTATGGCGATACGACGACAGCTAGGCGATTCGCGATGCTTTCGTCGGCAGCCACAGAAAATCTGAATGACGGTATTCCTCAAAACGAATCTATTCGCTTGAGCTTGATGGCCGATTGGCAGCGGTATTCCTGCTCCCGCAGCAACTTAAGGAAATACATGATCACTATTGTTTCGGGCCTGCCACGTTCAGGCACCTCGCTGATGATGCAAATGCTGGCGACTGGGGGGGATGCCCCTCCTCTCCGATGGCGAACGTCAGGCCGATGTGGACAATCCGCGAGGCTATCTCGAATGGGAGCGCATCAAGCAACTCCCCAAAGACCCAGCCTGCATTGCCGAAGCGGAGAGCAAAGCCGTAAAAGTAATCTCGCTGCTTCTACTTTCGCTGCCCGAGGGTCACGAATACCGCGTCATCTTCATGCAAAGGCCGCTCGCGGAAGTGCTAGCGTCGCAGGAACTAATGCTGCATCATCGGGGAACCGCTAAACCCGGAGCAGACGCTTCCGTGATGGCCGCGGCATTCGAGAAGAACCTGCGCGCGGTGAACGTCTGGCTCGACAGCAAGGCCTATGTGAAGACGCTGCGCGTTTCCTACCGCGATGTGCTGCAGGATGCCGAAGGCATCGGACACAAACTCACGCAGGTCTTGGGAATCGCCTTGAACGTGGAAGCCATGACCCGCCAGGTCGACGCGACGCTCTACCGGAATCGCTCCTGAGGAAGCCTAAACGGCCCGTGAGCTGGGTGAATGGTGAGCGGGTCCGGCTCCGCGTGGAACTGATTGTTTCCGATGGAGCGACACTAAGATTTGGAATGCGGGGTCCAGTTACACAGATGAAAAACCAGAACGTCAGAAATAGATCTATCGGGAGTCGGATAGTCCGTGAGCGCCGGTAAGGAAATGATTTCAGCCCGAAGGACGTGCGAAGGGACAAGGAACACCAACATCGGCCATGGGATCCGCAAATTGCGCTGAAAGTTCGTTCTAGTCATGGTGGGAGCCGTGGTGCGCAGTAAAACACCGAGAAATTGATTGGGCGTCCCGCTCCTCTTCACCGAGGAGTCCG
>Ga0182024_10000448_pt1 | contig 105491 bp, 92 predicted proteins | sample P32metaG_FD_120480 | JGI IMG/M metagenome (GOLD analysis project Ga0182024, IMG submission 120480) | Permafrost microbial communities from Stordalen Mire, Sweden - P3-2 metaG (Illumina Assembly) | ecosystem: Environmental > Terrestrial > Soil > Wetlands > Permafrost | place: Sweden: Stordalen... | reverse complement strand
GTAGGCGAAATTTCCGTAGATTCGCCCTGTGTGATAGAGGACCTCGGAATCGTCGGGGTAGAGTTTATTCAGCATTAGAGCGGTCTCGACGGCATCGGAATCGCGATCGAGGCCGGTGTAGGCGCGCAGCAGCTGCAGGCCGCACATGCGTCTAACGTCTGGATCCACCGTCTGCCTGAATCCATTCACGAGGCCGGGCAATGCTTCAGAGAATCGCCCGAGCTCTGCTAAAGACACGCCAAGCAGGCTGTCCAGTTTCGGCAGGCCTGGCTTGAGTTTCTGGGCCGTGCGGACCTCGCGCACTGCCAGCTCAAACTCGTGCTGCTTGAAATAGATTGCGGCCAGGGTCGCATGAACCTCGGCAACAGCGGGTTCCAGCTTCGCCAATTGCTCAAAGTCTTTGCGCGCCTCTCCAAACTGACCAGCGGCGATTGCCCGCTGTCCTGCTTCGGCATATCTCTCCGTTTCATTCTCCCCGGCTTTCTGGGCCGGGGATGTAAAGGGCATGAGATACGAGAACACAAGTATGCAGCTCAGCCTGAATCTTGTGCTGATCATGAGTCGAGTGTATCTCCCGCGCAGAAAACTCCGCCACGCGGGGGATCGCGTGGCGGAGTTGAAGAAAGGCAATCGCGGGATGGTCAGAACTGGATCTTTCCACCGAATTGCCAGATGCGGGAAGACGACGCACCGGTGATCAGGCCTCCGTTGGCCGAGCCCACGTTGGCCGTCACGTTCTGGTTGCCGCTCGATCCAGCGACGAGCAGGCCGCCGACGTCGCCGGCGTACTGGTGATGGTTGAACACGTTGAACGCATCTGCTTTGAACACGAATTTAGCTCTCTCGCCAAGCCCGAAGGCCTTGCCGAAACCCATGTCCCAGTCGTTGATGCCGGGCTGACTGAGGAAGCCCGGGTTGCGGCCTGAGTTTCCATACGTGCCGAAGGCAGGTCCGGTGAAGCAGTTCATGTTGAGGCGGAAGAACCTTGCCAGATTGCCCGCGTAGGTGTTGTCGTGAAGGTTGCAGCCAGGCGTAATGTTGGCGCGCATGCCCCCGGATCCCGTTATGCCATCGATATCGGTTGCAGTGACCTCGTAGGGAAATCCCTTTTGGAATGTGGCGATGCCGGTCAGTTGCCAGCCGCCAATCGCCTCATCGGCAGCCCGGTTGATGCCAGAGGCAAATTTCCTGCCGCGGCCAACAGGCAGTTGGTAGACATAACTGGACACAAACCTGAAGGGTACGTCGAAGTCCGAGCGACCGTAGTCCAGATTAGGTCTGGAGTTATCCATGAAGCCCTCGTAGCCGGTTTGGCTGGCGCCTGCTCCGGCCGTCGCCGACTTGTCATCGAGGCTCTTGGCCCAGGTAAAGACCGACGTCACGGCCAAGTCGCCGGCGCGATGCTCAAACTTCACGTTACCGGCGTTGTAGTGAGAGTAACCGTGGAAGTCGCTGTCGATATAGGTTCCGTTGAAGTTGGGATACGGCAGGCGGCTCACGATTGAGCATGGTGCGACCGCAGTTGTGCCGACAGCGTTGAGGTAGTTGCCGGCGGAATCCTGTTCCTGGCAGAACGACAGGCTCGCGGCCGGGATGTCGAGTGGCTGCGAGATATCGTGCCGGTTCAGCAGATGTGTGCCCTTGGTTCCAACGTAGTTCACTTCCAGGGTGGTGTTCTTGGCCATCTCACGCTCGACTGACAGCGTCCACGACTGAACATACGGATCGAGGGGATTCTCCGACTCGATGACGGCAATGAACGACAGCGACGACTCGGGGAACGGTCCCAGCGTGGTGTAAGTTGGCAAGAGCTGGTTGCCGAGTTTGAGCGTATCGAGGCTGTTTTGCGTGGTGGGGTTGAGGTTGTTGCGGATACTGTAGGGATAGATATCCGCCGAGTCGTCGATCTCGCGGCCCTCATACGAAGTGAAAAAGATCCCATAGCCCCCGCGCACCACCGTCTTATCAGACAAACGGTAGTTGATGCCGAATCGCGGCGCGAAGGGAGTCTTCAAGCCGGGGCGCGGTACCGATCCGCAGTAGCGAAGGATGGTCGAGGTGCCGTTGACGCCCGGTCCCCCCGGAGCCACTCCGTCGGTGGTCAGCTGCGGGTCGGCATAGCACAGGCCACCCTGGGAGTTGGTGGTGTCGAGCCAGAAGAAGTGATTATGCTCTTCATAAGTCCCGGCACGAAAGTCCCAGCGCAGACCGATGTTCAGGCTGAGCTTGGGGGTGATCTTCCAGTCGTCTTCTGCATATGGGGCAATGTAATTGTAGATGTGAGTTTGCGGATTGCCGGCCTGATTCGTGGGGCTGAGCGGGCCGGGCACGAATCCGCCCCAGCCCGAGTAATATCCGAGCATCATGTCGGCGATGGCGTTGCCGGTGCCGCACAGCGCAGTGGGGGCAGCACCACCAACTGACACTGGGGCATTGGGGCAACTGGACGCGGAATTCGTGGCCGAAATCGGTTCGTTATTGGTCAGAATGGTGTTCGATCCAAAGCCCCAATCGCCATAGAAATCGTCGTCCAGGTTGCGGGTAATGACCCAGTGGCGATAATCGACGCCAAAACCAAGGGTGTGCCGTCCGTGGACCGACGTAAACGAATCGGCAAATTCCCATTCAGGAATAAAGGAGCCGCTGTAGGAGTTCACCGGTCCGCCACCGCTGTTGTAAGTAGTAAGACCGACATTCGGCCACGTCTGCTGGAGAGCCCCGAACTTCGTGAAGGTGCCGGCCTCTCCAAGCGCGGAGACGACGGAGGCAGGTGGGGCGGCCGAGCCCTCCGGCGCGTTGGCCGAGAGATAGCCGAAGCGGAAGTTGTTCACGTTTTTCTGGCCGATGTTGATGGTGTGCGACACTTCCCAGGCTTTCTCCTGTTCGAAATACTGTTCGAGCCCCAGGACCGCCGAACCGGAATTGTAGTTCGCTTCGTTCACGTAGTTGGAGTAGGTGAACCGGCCGAAGACCGCACCCAACTTGCCCAGGGTCTGGTCCCCGCGGTAGGTCTGCTGGTTCATCGTCAATGGACCGGGAATGTTCTGAATGAAATTGGTGACGCCCTCCGGTTGGTCGGGGACGGTGGGCGCGCCCCAGAATTTGTTGGCCACGGCGACCAGTCCGATGCGGGAAGTGAAATCGGCCGATGGAATCGTGTTGCCGGGGAATGAGCTGCCGGTAGTCGGATCGACCGGCATGCAGTTGTAGTTCAGGCTGAGCAGGGCGGTGCACTCGTGGGTTCCGTAGGCTGGCAGAGTACCGCCAGGGAGCACAATCGAGTTCCCATTGACGGTCACACTTCCCAGATTACTGGGATACGTCTCGGCTGAGAAGTCACCCGACAACGTCGGCGTATTCGGAACAGTTTCTTTCAACTGCGTGCCATTATTCATGCGCCAGCCTTCGTAGTTGGCCATCCAGAAGGTCCGGTTGCGTCCGTTATATAGCTTGGGAAGGATCACTGGCCCGTCGGCAACGAACCCGAACTGATTCAGTTTCAGAATCGGGTTGGTGGTGGGCGTAGATGTGATGTAGTTGCTGGACGTCGGGAAGGGCAGAGCGTCGAACGCGTTGTTGCGATCGGATTCGAAGATCGATCCGTGGAGCCTGTTGGTGCCGCCCTTGCTGACGACATTGACCTGGCTGGCGGAGAATCCGTACTCAGCCGGATAGATGCCGCTTTCGACCTTCACCTCCTGGATTGCGTCCTGCGACAAAATCACGGCTGGTGTTTCCATGGCCTGGTCGGTGTTGACCAGACCGTCCAGCGTGAAGTTGTTGCCCTCAGGCCGGCCGCCGTTGATGCTGATGGCGTTGCCTTCGCCCTGGCGCATGGTGCCTTGTTCGCCGCCAATGGTGACCGCTCCGGCGCCGAGGAACAACAATTGCACGAAGTTGCGCCCGTCCAGCGGGAGCTCTTCGACTTGCTGCTGACTTACCAGTTGCGACAGCGCGGCAGTATCGGTATCTAGCTCCACCGCCTGTGCTGTCACTTCCAGCGTTTCCGTGACCGCTCCGGGCTTGAGAGAAAGATCGATGCGGACCTTCTGGTCGACTGCCAGCACGAAGGCCGTGGTTTGCGATTTTTCAAAGCCTTTGACCTCGGCTGAAACGGTGTACGTTCCGGGATTCAGCGCCGGGGCAAGGTAGTCGCCAGCGGAACTAGTGGAGGTGCGGAAAGCAACGTTGGTCGCCGTATTGGTTACCGTGACCTTGACGTTGGGGATGATGGCGCCTGAACTATCGGTCACGGTGCCCAGAATCGTGCCTGTCGCACCCGCCTGCGCAAACAACCTGTCTGTCATTAGCAGCAGCATCGTCAAACAAAGAGTGATACGAACGATTCGCATCTCCTGAACCTCCTGAAAAAGCGTGCTCGATTTGGCTTGCATTGGCTCGGCTTGAATGCTCGGGGTAGACCGCTACCTTGAAAGTTGGGGAATAGTTGAAGAGCCTAATCCAAATGCACGGCGAGGCTAGCCATGCATGATGATGATTGTCAAGTAGAATTTTGTTTCTCATTTGAAAAATGCGATGAGTTTGGCGCGTCCGAATTTTGTTTCAAGAAAGTGTCTGAGAAAATCGGTTTTCTATTGTTGTTGCCAAATCAACCGTTGAAGAATGCGGGACTTCCATTGCCTCTGCGGGGAGAGAGTCGGGCAAAATCGAGGACACATCTTGCGGCTGAGAGGTCAGTTGAATCGACTCGCCGGCTTCTTACGCAGACAGAAGAACTGAAAAAGTTCCATTAGACAAACTGACTTTGAATGCGTTAGGATTCGGATTCCATTGCGTAAAGGGACACCTTTGGAAGACTCACGTGGGGAACGCGGGAGTCGATTGATAGCATTGAGCAAGGTCGCTAGACATTCAAATGTGCATGCCTCACGCAGTTCCCCGCTGTAAAGAGCGCCGAATCGGAAGCAATCACCGCATTTCTGACGGAATGAATTTTTCAAGATAGATAGCGATTTTGAAGAGCGCAATACTTTGTGAATGAAGAGAACCGAGAATCCGCGCGTATGCAGGGGGACCATGAAATCAGAATCGGATCTCCAACAATTAGCCTTTGAGGCACTGGACTCTTTTCAAATTGAGATCCCCTCTTGGGGATTCGCCAATACCGGGACGAGGTTTGGAAAGTTTCTGCAGCCCGGGGCCGCTTCGACACTCGAAGAGAAATTCAGTGATGCGGGCCAGGTGCACAAGCTAACGGGCGTCACGCCCACACTCGCGTTGCACGTCCTATGGGATTTGCCCAATGGAACGTCGGACGCCGAGAACGTGCATAGCCTGGAAAGCAAGTATGGAGTCGCTTCCGGCTCCATTAATCCCAATCTATTTCAAGATCAGGAGTTCAAGTTTGGCTCGCTATGCAATCCTTCGGAAGAAATTCGTGAGCGGGCCATTGCGCATATGCTTGACTCCGTGTCGATCGCGCGCGTGCTTGGGTCGCGCGACATCTCGCTGTGGCTTCCGGATGGATCAAACTATCCCGGCACGCAGAGCATTCGGAGACGTATTGAATGGCTTGAGGAGGCGCTGCAGAAGACGCACAAGAAGCTCGCGCCGAATCAACGCTTGCTGATCGAATACAAGCCGTTTGAGCCGGCCTTTTATCACACCGATATTGCCGACTGGGGAATGGCGTCGCACCTGGCTACAAAGGCTGGTCCGCAAGCCCGTGTTCTGGTGGATACGGGGCATCACTATGCGACGCAGAATATCGAACAGATTGTGGCGTGGCTCTTGCACTCCGGCATGTTGGGCGGTTTTCATTTTAACGATCGGCGTTATGCCGATGATGACCTCACGTTAGGTTCGATTGATCCATATCAGATCTTCCGCATCTTTCATGAAATTCAGCTGTCGGGGCGCAAGGTATTATCGCAGATCGCTTTCATGATCGATCAAAGCCACAACCTGAAAGGCAAAATGGAAGCTATGGTGCAAACCGTAGTTACGGCACAGGAATTATGGCTGAAAGCTTCGTTTGTGGATCATCAGAGGCTGGAACGGCTGCAGGATCAATGCGAATTGGTGGCAGCTGAAGAGCTGTTCCGTGGCGCATTCTGGACCGACGTGCGGCCGCTGCTGCGAGAGTGGCGGAAGATGCGGGGACTGCCCGAGGATCCGTTGGCGGCGTTGGCGGAGAGCGGGTACGTGCAACGCATCAGCGCGGAGCGCGGTGGGAAGATGGCACCCGTCACTTCATACGCTTAGAATTGAGCAAAGTGGCAGCCACGAGCGCACGGAGGAACGGCAGGTTGGCTAAACCGAAGCTGAAACGGCTGTATCTGATTCCGATCCTTTCGAAGGCTCTCGATGTTCTGGAATTACTGGAGCAAACCGGCGGCCCGATCACGCTGGAAGATGTGTACCAGCAAACCAAAATATCCAAGACCAGCGTGTACCGGATTCTGAAGACGCTTGTCCATCGTGGTTACGTGGCACAAGGGCAGAGTGGACAATACCGGCTTGTTTCGCGCCCCAAGAGACTACGTTTCGGGTTCGCTGCACAGAGCGCTGAGATGCCGTTCTCTGTCGCCGTCGGCGCAAGCGTGACCGCGGCGGCCGCAGCAGCGGGCGTGGAACTGCTGCAACTCGACAATCGCTACGATCCGGATGTGGCAATTAAGAATGCGGAAGAATTCGTTCGCCAACGTGTCGATTTGGTGCTCGAATTTCAGGTGGAGGAGCACGTTGCGCCGCATGTGGCGCACATCTTCAAGAAGGCCGAGATCCCGTTGGTTGCCATTGACGTTCCTCACCCGAACGCAACCTACTTCGGTGTAGACAATTTTGAAGTCGGCTATGAAGCCGGCGTGCTACTGGCAAAATACGCCGCCAGCAAATGGAAAGGTTCAGCCGACTGGGTGCTTGGGATCGGATTCTCAGAGGCGGGCAGCTTTGTTCAAAGCAGAATTGCAGGCGCGTTTGAAGGGATTCGCGAGCGGCTCGACAAGATTCCATCGGACCACTATCTGCGACTCGATGGTCGCGGAATGCGGCAGCCCAGCTTAATGGCTGTTGCAGAATTTCTGCGGCATCGCAAAGGCCAGAGGATCCTGGTGGCTGCTTCCACCGACTCAAGCGCTCTTGGCGTTCTGGATGCGGCACGCCAGTTGAGCCGCGAACAGGATTTCGCGATTGTGGGACAAGACTGCATTCCCGAGGTCTTGGACGAGATGCGCAAGGGAACCAGCGCGATCATCGGTTCCGTCTCCCATGGCGCCGAGACCTATGGGCCGCGCCTGATCCAATTGGGCATATCATTGCTTCGCGGACACATCGTTCCGCCGTACAACTATGTTCGGCATCATGTCGTGACTCCAGAAACGCTTGCTGAGGTTGCCGGCAATTCGAAAGCCTAGAGTGCGCGTTTCCACAAAGCGACTCGCTTCCCGGGTGCACCTGGAATTCATGTAAGAAACACATTCCCTATTGCTTTTCTTCTATGGTAGGGTAAATCCGATTGCAGACTAACAAGGCGGTACCTTATGACTTTCGCAGCCGTTGCTTCGCCCTCGCTCAAATTTCTGGAAGACCGCTGGGATCCAGCCGTCGCCGACAAACTGGATGAGCCCGAGCTCTTGCGCTACCGATCCAATCTCCTTGGCTCGGACCTGCGCATCACGAACTTTGCCGGCGGAAACACAAGTTCAAAGATCGACGAAATTGATCCGCTCACCGGGCAAATGGTGAAGGTGTTGTGGGTGAAGGGAAGCGGCGGCGACCTGGGCAGCATCAAGCGCACGGGGTTTGCCACGCTTTACCAGGAGAAATTGCTGGCGCTCGAACATCTCTACCAAGGACAGGAAACAGAAGACTCGATGGTGGAGATGTACGCGGTCTGCGCCTTCCGCAACAACCCTGTGGCGGCATCGATTGATACGCCGCTGCATGGCTTTCTTCCATTCCCTCACGTGGATCATCTTCACCCCGATTGGGGCATTGCGTTGGCTGCCTCGGCCAACGGCAAGGAAAAAATGGAGGAGTTCAACCGCGAGTTTTATCACAAGCTGATTTGGATTCCGTGGCAGCGCCCGGGCTTTGAACTCGCCCTGATGATGCAGCGTGCGGTGGAAGGAAACCCGGAGTGCGATGGGATTGTGCTCGGAGCGCACGGCCTTTTTACCTGGGGCGAAACACAGCGCGAGTGTTACGTGAACACGCTGACCGTCATCGACCAACTCGGTCAATTCATTGCGAATCACGGGAAACGCAAGGGCGAGGGTAGATTTGGGGGAAATGTAGTCAAGGCAAGACTGAATCGCAAGGAGCTTGCTGTTGATATTCTGCCGTTTCTGCGCGGGCGCATTAGTGTGCAACGTCGCTGGATCGCGTGCTTCAGCGATGCAGAGGCTGTGCTCCGTTTTGTGAATTCGTCGCACGCGAAGGACCTGGCATTTCTCGGCACAAGTTGCCCCGATCACTTTATTCGGACCAAGATTCGTCCGCTCTTTGTGCCGTGGAACGAAGGCGAAGACGTGAATGCGCTGAAGGCGCGGATCGAGGCGTCGCTTGCCGAATATCGCGAGCAGTATAGGAGTTATTATCACGAGCACGCGCTGCCTGACTCCCCGGCTCTTCGGGATACCAGCCCATCGATCGTGTTGATTTCAGGCCTTGGCATGTTCAGTTTTGGCAAGTCGAAGACGGAAGCGCGCATCACCGGCGAGTTCTACACAAACGCGATCCACGTGATGGAAGGCGCGAGTCTGTTGGAGGACGGAGCGGTTTCAGGATCGAAAATCAGCGTGGTGCCGCAGTGTGGTCAAGGCATGGATCCCACGACATTCAAGGTCTTCACAAACTACGTGGCCATGCCGCTGAGCGAGGCGTTCCGTATTGAGTATTGGGCGATGGAAGAAGCCAAGATCCGGCGTCAGCCTCCCGAAAAAGAGTTGAGCCGGTCTATTGCGTTGGTTGTCGGTGGAGGAAGCGGAATCGGCCGTGAGGTTGCGTTGCTCGCGGCTGCGCGGGGCGCCCATGTGATGATCGCCGATCGCGATACGGCAACGGCAGCAGCGGTAGCGGACGAAGTATCGAAGGTCTCATCGAAGGAATCGGTCGCAACGACGGCGGTGGATATCCGTCGCCGCGACGCGATTGCCAACGCGCTCAACGCGACGATTGGCGCATTTGGCGGCGTCGACATTCTGATCAATACTGCGGCTATGTTTCCTTCTTCGCCTGACGGTGTGATCACGGAGGCGCAATGGGCCATGACGCTTGATGTGAACGTCACATCGAATTACTTGCTCTGCGATGAAGCGGCGAAGATTTTCGCGGCGCAAGGTCTGGAGAGTGCCATTGTGCTCACAAGCTCGGCGAATGCCGTGGTGCCGAAGAGGGGCAGCGAGGCGTATGACGTGAGCAAAGCCGCTCTTAGTCACCTGGTGCGTGAGCTGGCGGTTGGGCTTTCTCCCAAGGTTCGAGTCAACGGCATCTCACCGGCGACCGTGGTGAAAGGCTCGACAATGTTCCCACGGGACCGAGTGCGCGCGTCGCTGACGAAATACGGCATCGCGTTCGACGAGTCGATGAACGACGAAGAGCTTCGCGGATTGCTGGCGAACTTCTATGCCAAGCGGACTCTGACACACACGCCGATCGATCCAGCCGACTGCGCTGAGGCGATTCTGTTTCTCGCCAGTCCTCGGTCGCGCTGCACCACGGGGCACTTGATCCCGGTGGACGGGGGCTTGCCCGAGGCGTTCTTGCGGTGAGCTCGCCGGGCAAGCGATCAGGCCAATCTGCGCAACCCGTCAAGCCTGCCGATCGTGCGCGCGTTGCCATCGATTTGGGTGCGGAGAGCTGCCGTGTGTCCCTTTTGCGATGGCGCAATTGGGGACTTGCGATCGAGCTGGTGCATCGCATTCCCAATGGACCAGTGCATGTGAATGGATCTTTGCGTTGGCCGTTCGACAAGATTCTTTCGGGTTTGGAAGACGGTCTCCGCAAGGCTGCAGAGGCATCGCCGGAAGGGATTGCTTCGATCGCCGTGGATGGCTGGGCGGTGGATTATGTGCGGCTCGGGGCCGATGGACAAGCCCTTGCCGGCCCATTTTGCTATCGTGATGAGCGCACTATCCCTTCGAAAGAAAGGGCTGACCGCATTGTTTCCCCGGAAGAAATGTTTCGCAAGACCGGCGCACAGCCGCTGCGCATCAACACTGTTTATCAGTTGCTGGCTGATCCGGCTGAAGACTCTCAGGCTCCTTGGATCAACCTTCCCGAGTATGTGCTCTACAGGCTTGGCGGGCGCCGAGTGGCTGAATATACGAACGCTACACACTCGGGGCTCGTCGACCTTGAGACCGGGCAGTGGTCGAAGGATCTGCTGTACGGCCTCAAACTTTCGAAAGACGCTCTTCCTCCCCTCGTGCCTACTGGAACGTTCATTGGGAAACTGAAGGGCCCACTTGCTGAACTCCGGGCCTTTCGCGAGACGGAGCTGATTGTGCCCGCGTGTCACGACACGGCGTCCGCCATCGCCGGAGTTCCGTCGACGCTGGAAAAGACGGCGTACATTTGTTCAGGAACTTGGTCGCTCGTGGGCACCATCGTCGAGAAACCGATCGTGACACAGGAAGCGATGCGGGCTGGATTCACCAATCAAGGCGCGGCGGGGGGCGGATTCTGCTTTCACACGAACGTGAATGGGATGTGGATCCTGAAGCAATGCCTCGAAAGCTGGCGCAAAGCGGGACGCCCGTGGACAGTTGAGAAACTGATTGCAGAGGCCGCGCGTTGCGATTGTCGAAGCATCGTGCCCGTGGATGCGCCCTCCTTGCTGTTGGACGACGACATGCCTGAGCGATTGAACGAGCAACTGCACCTTTGCGGTTGTGCGACGATTGAGGACTGCGCGGGCAATGAGCCGGTGTTCGCAAGGATCATTTTCGAGAGCCTGGCGGCTCGCTACGTCTCCGCACTACGCAGCCTGGAGGAGATACTTGGTGGAACTCTGGAACGCATTCACATTCTCGGCGGTGGCGCTCTGAACCAACTGCTGACGCAGCTTACGGCGGAACGCACAGGATTGCCCGTAGAGACTGGGAATGTTGAAAGCTCAACGGTGGGCAATTTTGCCGTGCAGTTGGCTGCGACTGAATCGCCTGGGAAGTCGTTGCAAGCCGAAGCCGTGCGCCGATGGGCGAAACGGCTTTCGTCGATCGAGAATTCCGTTAGAGTAGCGGACTAGTCTGAAACAATTCTCGCTCCAACAATCAAGAAGGACTCGAATTCTCTGCGTCAGTTGAGATCAGCCTCGAAGGTGTAACTTCCCGCCGGCAACGCGAATCCGGACTCACCGTCCTGAGTAGAGGTCTTCGCGAGTGGACCGTTCCCGACCGGGATGCCGTCCAACTTGTACTTCGCCGCATCAGCGCTTAGCCACCCCGTCGTATTCGCGGGTAAAGTCACATGCCATTCAGCGGTCTTGCCATCAACCGCCCAGTCGGAATGAATCGGGCCGTATGCTGAGGTGTAATCGAAAGCAATCGAACCCAATTGCGCGCTGAATACAGGATGCAGAAGGACGGTGTGAAAGCCCGCGTCGAGTGGCGTGGTGTCCACTCCGGCGCCGTAGCGATAGATCCAGTCCGCGACCGCGCCATAGGCGTAGTGGTTGTAGGAATTCATGCTCGGATCGTCTTTCATCTGATCACCGTTCCATCGCTCCCACATTGTTGTGGCGCCATGTTCCACCAGGTAGCCCCACGAGGGATACTGCGTGTTCAGCAAGAGCTTGTAGGCCAGGTCCGTCTGGCCAGCCTTGGACAGTTCTTCGAGGAGATAGGGCGTGCCGAGAAATCCGGTAGCTAACAGGCCGTGGTTGGCCTCGATTTTCGCGACGAGTTCTTGCACGGCGAGCGGGCGGATCGAGTCAGGCAACAGGTTCATATGTAGGGCCAGCACATAGCCTGTCTGCGTGTCCCCACCCTTGCTTTTTGCGTTGGGATTGTTGATCTGGCCGAATGGAGATGGACTGTTGTCGGCGCCGGCGATGAAGCCATCGTCGTGTACGAAGCGGTGTTCGAATGCCAGGCGAATCTTCGCAAATAATTCTTCGTACTTCTTTTCGTCTCCGAGACGACCCGTGGCATGGGCCATTTCTCGCATCAACGCAACGTCATAGGCCCAGTAAGCCGTCGCCACCAGCACCTGGTCGGTTCTCCCTTCGGGCGAAAGCCAGTCGCCAAATGGTATTCCAGACTTGACCTGCCAAAGTCCATCGGGGTTCGCTGTTTCAATAGCGTCGAGATACTTTCGCATCGCATCCCAGTTTTGATCAATCACGCTGGTGTCTCCGGTCTGCAGCCAGGATGTCCACGGGATCACTACGCCTGCATCACTCCACCCAGCGCCTGAGCCGGAAGCACTTTGTACGGTGCCAGGCGCATAGATTCCATAAAAAGGAGTGCCGGCCTGCGTGCCACGCATGTCGCCCGCGTACTTGCGCGAGAATGCCGCAAGATCCATGTTGTAACTCGCGGTTCGCCAAAAGACCTGCGCATCCGCCATCCAGCCCAGCCGCTCGTCGCGCTGCGGACAGTCCGTGGGGACGCCGACGAAATTTGAACGTTGTCCCCAAAGGATATTGCTCCACAGTTTGTCGATCATCGGACTGCCGGTTTTGAGCTTGGTCTCCCACGGCGCGGCCGTGTGAAGTACCAGGGCGACGACTGCATCTTTTGCGGGAGCAGTCGCGAGCCCGGTGATTTCGGCATAACGGAATCCGTGAAATGTGAACTGGGGCGTGAACTCCTCGACGCCCTTGCCCGCGAGAATGAAATGATCGGTGACCTTCGCAGTGCGGAGGTTGTCGGTGTAAATGGTCCCGTCATCATTCACAATCTCAGCGAAGCGCAGACGCACATCGGTTCCCGCCGGACCTTGGAGGCGCACACGTTCGACGCCGGCGAGGTTCTGACCGAAGTCAAAGACGTAAACACCGGGTTTTGGTTCTGTGACGGACTTTGCGTCGACCTTGGTCTCAACGCGAATTGCGGGATAGTCCTGCGCTTCGATGGGAACCGGTTTGGGTTCCATCGCAACTGCATGCTGCCAGCCGTTCGCATCGAATTGGGCAGTGTCCCACCCGGGCTGAACCTGGCGAGCATCCTGGGTTTCGCCGTCGTAGAGTTCGGAGTGCAAAATTGGCGAGGTCGATGCCTGCCACTCGGGACCGCTATTGACCCATTGGACGCTGCCGTCGGTGTACTCGATGCGTAACTGTGCCCGCAGCGCAGGAGGCGTGTCGCCGTAGTTGTTGGGTTGCTGAAACCACTCGAGCGGCGTCGAGTACCATCCGGGCGCCAGCAGCGCCGCTATGGCATTCTTACCGGTGGCGATCATCGAAGTCACGTCGTACGTCTGGTACATCACGCGTTCGCGATAGTCGGTCCACCCGGGCGCAAGCAGATCTTCGCTGACACGCTTGCCGTTCAGGTACATCTCGTAGGCGCCGAGCGATGTAGCGTACAGTCGAGCCGATTTAATCTGTTTGTTCACGTCGAAAACACTACGCAGGGACTTCACGGAATCCGGAATCCAGGGATGCCCGAGTGGCGCAGAATTGGGTCCAGGCGCGGCTGTCCAAGCGACGGCGTTTTGCCATCCGCCGTCGTCAAAATTCTTTTCATGCCAGCCTTCCGGCGCATGGATCGCAGACTTCCACGCGGTTTCGCTGGTAACGGTCGTGGTTCTTCCGTCTTCGAACTCGACGTAGAGGGTTGCGCTGAGAGGAGGGGCCTCCTCGGAGGCCATGCCATTTGGGTTCACAACGTAGTGCACGCACTCAAGGGCGAGGGAATTGACGCCGTCGGTCAACTGCTTCGTGACATCCGCGTGTACGTATTTCTTCCACGGCATTTGTTTGTAAGGGGGCAGGGGATTGGATTTCAGCGCTTCCGTTCCGTTCACCCAGGCAGAGACCGTATCCTCACACGTCGCGTACAACGTTGCATTGCGCACGACGCCATTGATGGTCGTGGTTGCACGGTATGCGAAATGCTGCTCCGGCAACTTCTCAGCATCCACTGTTTTCGCTTCGGGGTTCGCAATCCATGCGGCGTTAGCCGCGCGCACAGCAGCTTCCTCTTTGGTTTCGTAGCCGATCCATGCGGCTTGCCAGCCGCTTTGCGTCATCAGGCCCGTTTCCCACCAGGAGCTCTCGCTTGAGTGGTAGGGCTTGCCCGCAGCATCCCAAACAACGACTCGCCAGAAATAGCGCGTACCGGGCGACAGAGTTGAGCCTTGATAACGGACGTTCAAGGACTGCGGGGAAGAAATGCGGCCACTGTCCCACATGTCGATTTTGTTTTCCGTCAGGCCGGCAGTCGATGAGGCCACCTGCACCTGATAGGCGCTCTGACTTGCTCCGCGCGCGGGGTCGCGCAATTGCCAGGAGAACTTGGGTGCAGGATCGTCGATTCCCAGAGGAGACCGTAACGTGTCAACGCGCAATTCTACGGGCCCGCGTGAGGATGCCTCCTGTCCCCAGACAGGCGGCAATGCCGCGAGACTCAATGTTGCCCACCAAACCATTCCACACAGAAGTGTCTGTCTCATGCTGCCCCCAATTTCAACGGAATTCGCAGACCGATTGGACGAATCGGAATCCTGGCGCCACCCGCTTCCGGCCAAGCGGTGATTCGCGCTTCCCAAATGAAATAATTTACTGCTGGAAAACCATATGGAAGACCTCTGGCAGTTGTCAAAGACAATTGAGAGGCCGGTCTGACTTCCAGAGATATATTCGGGATCGAATCTGCAGAATTTGAGTTTTCGGTCGAACAGTTCTCAGGACTGCGAGGCGGCGAATGCCGTGAGGGACTCCTGGACGCTTGGGCGATTGCCCATGGCGATATCGCGACGGCGAAGTTGGTGGAACCGACTCATGAGGGCATTGGCACTGGCAAGAAAGCCGATACGTTCGACGTAGGCTTCCAGCTTTGATCCTGGAATCGCGAAGATTGCGATCGTATCGGTGAAATTGTCCAGATAGGCGCGCGCACCGCAGCAGCCGAGGCTCATCGCGGGGCGGCCGGTATTCATTACCTGCGCAACAACGGCGCAGGCTGGCCGGCCCATCGCAGGGGCGTTCTGGTTCTCGAGTTGCTGGGTTGCTTCAGTAAGGATCAGCGTCTGGTCCGGACGAACGAAGAGGATGACCAGATCCGGCGGCAGCGGCGCTTCGGCGAGGCTGGAGTAAGTGACGTACTGCGGCTGATTCTTGAGAACTGGAATCTGCGGCACATCTTCCGGCCGGACGTAGCCGAGCTCGGCGAAGACTTTGAGCGCATCCATTAGATCCTTTTGTTGCGCTGGCGATGGCTGCAGGTTATGGGTGTGGACTCCGATGGCGCATAACTCGTGGTCACGCGCGGAGGTTGTGAATGTGGACGTGGCCGCATCCTGCCAGAACCGGCAGCCTGCGGGCGCCGTGCCGCGATATCTCGCTATTCCATCCGGCGGCGCGTTAGTGAATGAAATCGCAATAGGGGGCTGTTCGAGATGCAGCAGTTGAATCAGCTCCTGGGACAATACGGCGTAGCTCTCCATGATGGGTATCCTTATTTCGGGGAATAACCTTTTTTCGCACTCTTCAAGCGGGGTGGCTTCTGACAACCAAGAAGCCTATCTCTGCGATAAACTTCCGGATCGTTTCCTCTGAGCATTCCTTCGGGTCGAAGACGACTGTTACTTTTCCCTCAGGATAGGTCGACCGGCTCGACACAATCCCTTTCTCTTTGCCAAGCAAGGTATCCAGTCCAACCGCGCACGTGATACAGGTGAAACCTTTCACCTGAAGTATCAGAGTCGTGCGGGCGCCGGCGGCCATCGATTCGACTGGATTAAGCGCACCTACGCTTGTGAGAGCGATAACCTGCATGAATTGCCTACGAAACATGGGATTCTCCTGGCGCGATGTTGGGATGGGAACGGCTACTGGGCCGAGCCGGCTGCTGCTTCGTATCTCCACGGTGTTTCAGTGCTGGACTTGTCAGAAAAGCGGGTGTCGGCATAGTCACTGAATTGGAGCTTCTTGTTCAGAACGCCGGTTTCGATCATCATGTCGCGTACCAGGTCGAAATCCGCCTTTCTGGGAGCGAGCGGACTGTAGACGACGCGGTCAAGCGGTTTGGTCAGCGCCCAGCGCAGCAGAGCAGGCTTCTGGTTGTAGTAGAAGCGGCCGACAAAATCTGCTGCCTGTTCGCGGTGCGGTTTGCTGGTGTCGAGCCACAGACCCGAACGTGCAATACCATCGACCAAAACCTGCACGATGTCGGGCCTGCGGTCGATCAGGTCCTGGCGAACAACCAATATGCATGACATGTAATCGGGCCAGTATTCACGGGCCTGAAACAGCACGCGGCCGTATCCACCCATCTCCGCCTGTGATGGGAAAGGCTCGCCCATGACAAACGCATCAATGGCATGGGCTGCGAGCGCGCCGGAGACGTCGGGCGGCGCCATCTCGAGCATCTTGATTTCGTCCGGCTTGATTCCCCAGATCTTCATTGCGCGGAAAATCAGTAGGCGCTCATCGGAGAAGCGGCTGGGGATTGCAATGGTTTTGCCGCGCATATCGGCGAACGTCTTGATCGGCCCATCCTTACGAACTACGACCGCACTGCCGTAACGATGCCCAAGGTATACAACCTTGATCGGGACTCCCTGAGCCTTGAGAGCAAGCGCCATGGGAGCGACGATGAAAGCAGCTTGCACGCGATTCGAGATGAGAGCCTCTTTCATCTCCGGAAACCCTTGAAACATCCTGGGCAGAAACTCTTCGCCGGACTGTGAGTACTTGGAGATGTAGTCGGTCACGGGGCAGGTGAGCTGGCAAGTGACGGGAAGATAGGCCACGATGATTTTGCGCTTCTCGATCGGGCGGTAATCATTGAGGACCGCGGCCCAGTTGACGTTGAGATACGAATGCAAGGCGGAAATCAGGACCAGCCACGCAGTGACCAGAAGGATTGCCTTCGCCCTAAGCTGCATTGCGGAACCCCCAGCGGACGGATTTCATCTTCTCCAGGCGCCGGAAAGCGACATCCAAAAGCAGGCCCATAACTCCAATCATGAGCATTGCGGCGACGACGAGGTCATAGCGTTTGCCGGAGTTGCGCGAGTCGATGACGAGGTAGCCCAGTCCGGAATCCACCGCGATCATTTCGCCCGCCACGACGACCAACCACGCGATGCCCAGCGCAATACGCAAGCCGACGAGGATTTGCGGCATGGCTGCGGGAAAAACCACCTTGCGCAGCAGTTGGAAATTCGACAAGCCGAAGTTGCGCCCGGCGCGCCGGAAGATGAGTGGCACGCTGGAAACACCGCTAACGGCGGCGACGACGATGGGAAAGAACGCTCCAAGAAAAACCAGAAAGATTGCGGCGGGATCGCCGATGCCGAAGAAGATGATGGCGACCGGAATCCACGCGATGGGGCTGATGGGCCGCAAAATCTGGAGCAACGGGTTGACGACTTGGTGCGCGGGGGGAAACCAGCCGAGGCACAGACCCAGGGGAACTCCCACCAATACCGCGGCTCCGTAGCCGATGGCGACCCGACGCAGCGAGTCGGCAATATCGGCCCATAGCACGTGTTTGTGAAACAACTCCGCGATCCCTTTTTCAACGCTGAGCGGGGAGGGGAAGATTTTCGTGCCTGTCCACAGGACGGAGTAGTGCCAGACACACAGCAACATCGCTGCGGCTGCGATCGGCCAGAAGAATCTCTCCCATGCGTCCGGGCTCTTGAGTTCACTCATATTTCATACGCCAGGCCGATCTGCTTGAGCAGTTCGTCGCGAAGTTCGAGGTAGCGCGAGGAACTAATATTGCGAGGGTGTGGAATATCGATGTTGAGAATTTCCTGAATGCGGGCGGGACGCGAGCTGAGCACGACCACGCGGTCGGCGAGTTGCACAGCTTCATCGATGTCATGGGTGACGAAGACGATGGTGCGTCTCTCAGTCTGCCAGATGCGCAAAAGCTCGCCGCGCATGATCACGCGTGTGATGGAATCGAGTGCACCAAACGGTTCGTCGAGAAACAGGATGTCCGGATTGACTGCAAGCGCGCGGGCGACCTGAAGGCGCTGCTTCATTCCTCCGGAGAGATCGGACGGATAGGAATGTTCGAAACCTTGGAGACGCACTAACTGCACATAGTGGGCTATGCGACTTTCGCGTTCCGCACGGGGCAGCTTCGATAGCCCAAAGCCGATGTTGCCCTCGACAGTGAGCCACGGGAAGACGCCGCGTTCCTGAAAAACGAGGATGCGCCTTTGATCCGGCCCCGTCACGGCTTCTCCGTCGATCGTGACTGAGCCAGAGGACGGTGAGAGGAATCCCCCCATTAGATTCAACAACGTCGATTTTCCGCAACCGGAAGGCCCGACCAGGCAGATAAATTCACCGTCCGAGATGTCCAGATTGATATCTTCGAGCGCTGCGACACTCTTGCTGTCGGCGTAATAGATCATGCCGAGCTGCTTGGCTCGCAGTTTATAGCCGTTTGGTGTAGCCGCTAACCCTGCCTGTGCAAGAGACACTAGTCTTCCGATGACCTCCAGCGAAAGGTCCTGATTTGCTCGAGAGAACGCATCGTAAAATCGAGCAAGAGGCCGATGACGCCGATGACGACCATGCCTGCGACGACAAGATCGTAGCGATTGCCGGCGTTACGTGCGTCCACGATGAGAAAGCCGAGGCCGGAGTTCACAGCGATCATTTCGGCTGCCACCACGACCAGCCATGCGACGCCGAGGGTGATGCGCATTCCGACCAGTAGCTGCGGAATGACAGCGGGATAAAGAACCCTGGCGACGAACGCTTTGCTCGATAGGCCGAAGTTACGGCCCGCGTGGATGTAAACCGCCGGAATGTTGTGGACGGCGCTCATGGCAGTGAGCAAGAGCGGGAAGAAGCATCCTACAAAGATGAGAAAGATCGATGATAAGTCGCCCACACCGAACCAGAGGATTGCGATCGGAATCCAGGCCAAGGGCGAGATGGGGCGGAAGATCTGGCTCAGCGGATTGAACGCCATTTCGCCGCGACGGTACCAGCCGAGCGCAAGCCCCAGTGGAATCGCTGTGATGGTGGCCAGCACAAACCCCCACGTAACACGGAAGAGGGAAGCTACGACATACTTCAGCAGCAAGCCATGATGAAGGAGTTCTTCCAAACCGGCGAGCACAGCGATAGGTCCCGGAAGAATGAGGCCAGGATGCATGCGAACAGAGATCTCCCAGATGACCAGCAGCGCGACGAGAAAGAGAACCGGACGCAGCCAGACGGGTACTCGCATCCGTTGGATCTCCTTTGGGAGGGGAAGTTTCGGGGAAGCCTGATTCAAGGTGAATGCTATTCGAGTCGTTGGGCGGCTGCCTCCATCGAAAGGTGGAGGCAGCACACGTTAAGATTAACGCGCCTGCTGGAACGCTGGCCGCGTTCGCTGAGCCCAAGAATGGCGAACGCTAGAAGAGCAGGCGCGCAGTAAGGACAAGGTTGTGATTGTAGGTGTGGAGCGTTGAGGTGGCGATTTGCTCCCCGCCTCCGAACGCAATGGCGAGCCGGCTGGTTTCATTGCTCGGATGAAACTTGAATTTGCTGAATGTGATTCCCGGCGTGACAAAGTTCTGGATCTTGCCGTCATTCTTCCCGCCGTAAAAAAACGTGGCATTGTCCTCAATTTCCGGCCAGAAGATTTTGTGAATTCGGTATTGTGCCGTTGTATTCCAGGCGACGGACCGGCCAAGCTTTGCCGTGTCTAGCGTAGGAAGGGTACCGCCGACACAAGAAATCACATCGAAGTGTCTGAAGCCTTTGCCGGCCAGAAGCGTGGGTGAGACCGACGCATCCGTGCTGCCGTTGCTATAGCTTCCGGTGGGAATCGTAGCCGTCAGCTGCGCACTTAGCATGTAGTTCCCATTTTTTTCGTTGGCAGAGAGAATGCGGTACTTGTACAAGAACCCGACATCGCCGAATCCGTCTTTAGCGCCTTTGGCGTTGTGCTGAATGTACGGCGGATAGTAGAAATCAAACTCGCTATTGAATCCAGGAATCAGATTCAATCCGCGACTTCCTCCGTAGTTCCAAGTATCAGTAAGTGCTGGTGTGACCTGGCGGGTGAAATCGGCGCGCAGCACTTGAATCAGCATGGGATAGGGCGATACCAGAGGGACCGACCAAGACGGCTGCCTTGACTGCGTTCGCGAGGTGCGCTTTTCCCATTGGGAAAAGAAATTATCCTGCGCAAATAGCGTGGTCCCTGCGCTGGCCGCAAGAAGAACCAAGGTTGCAATTGTTTTTGACAAAGAATCTGCTCCAGCAAGGGAAGTGGGGAAAAGTCATCTCACTTTACCGGAACCCAATTGAGACGGCATCCATCGGACGGTTGATATCCAACTCAACCGGAACGACGAGTCTCCTGCCATTGTTGGCGTGCTCGAATGGTTGGGAACTGAGTCATACGGAATTGCTTTGGCTGCTTGATCTGAGCGGAATCTGGACTGAGTCAAGCGACTGGCCATTGCTCGCGGATGAAACCCTTGTGCGAGCCGAGAGAAGTGGTCATTGCAGGCAGCGTGCTGCACCCGTCAGAATGAATGTGCAATGAAGATTTCGGCAGCCCTTATTCCCCATCAGCGTTTGAATGGTCAAGACCACTGCCGACTTCGGCTCTGGAGTGCGCTTTTCCTGGTTCCCTTGCTTGCTTTGGCTGGGTGCAGACGAGGAGAAAAGCTGCCGGAGCCATCATCCAAGACCTACGCTGATTTCGTTTCGGCATTCTATGTTGGATTGGCCGCGCTCCAGGTTGGAGACGATGTGCGCGCCGACGCCAAGCTCGGGGAGGCAACGAAGCTCGTCCACGGAGAGCCAGCCGGCTGGGCGAACTGGGGCATCCTGGCATTGCGGCAAAGGAACTTCGATGTTGCCGCGCAACGGTTCGACCGCGCTCTTTCATTGGACAAAGAAGATAACCGGGTCTATTACTTGCAAGGTTTGCTTGAGAGCGATCGGGGTAACTCCGCGCAGGCGATTGCGGATTTGCGTGAGGCCGTCAAGCGTAATTCAAGGGACCTTCGCGCGATCTATCTGCTCGCATCCGAAGTGGAGCGGCAGGGCGATGAGCACAGCGAAGCGGAGTTTCAGCAACTGATGGAGCAGTTGTTGGCTGTGGAGCCGAACAATCTGGCGGCGCTTCTCGAGCTATGCCGCATCTCCGCGAAGCGCGGGGACGCCGCTACACTGCGGAGCACTGTTAGTCGCGTCGAAGCACAATCCAGCGGGTGGCCTGCGGAGGTGAAGCAGCAACTTGACACGTTGAAGGCAGCAGCCAACGGTCCAGATCCCAGGGCGGCCGCGACGCGCTCAATTTTCTTGCGCAACGTCTTGATGCGCGTTCCCGAATTCCGCGCGAGTCTTTTGCAGTTGAAATCCCAGCCGGGCGACGAGGCCCAGCCTTTCACGCATTTCGTGCGATTGTCGACACCAGCATTTGTTCCCGCTCCTCCCGATCCGGGATTGAATTTTGAGGTGCAACCGCTACCGCAGTTTGCCGATGGCAACTGGAACTGGATTGGAGCCGTTTCACTCGACGGCAATGGTGCGCCGGCTATTGCGGTTGCGAACGGGCGGGAAGTTCGATTGTCCACGGGCGCGAAGCTCCCGTTTCCCGGAGGCAAGAGCGCTGCAAATCCTGCGCCGAATGGGATTCTGCCGGTGGACTTTAACTACGATTTCAAGACGGATCTGGTGCTTGCCGGCGCGGGCGGAGTTCGTTTCTTCCGACAGGATGCGGCCGCACACTTCACGGACGTGACGGCTGCTACAAAGTTGCCGGCTCCGGTGCTCAACGCGGCATACACCGGAGCATGGGCAGTTGATATCGAGGCCGATGGCGATCTCGACATTGTCCTGGGGCAGGCAAGCGGCCTTCCGGTTGTGCTTCGAAACAATGGGGACGGCACGTTTCTCGCGATTCATCCGTTTCACGGTATCTCGGGGATTCGTCAGTTCGTCTGGGCTGACTTTAACGGAGACGGCAATCCCGATGCGGCGCTGATCGATAGCGCAGGCCATCTGCACGTGTTTCTCAACGAACGCTCCGGCAACTTCCGCGACGTGGCTGTTCCAACGGGGTCGGCGGCGGTGAAGGCCATCGCCGTAGCCGACGTCGACCATTCCGGTCCGCTCTGTCTTCTGGTTGTAAACGCGAACGGCTCCGTGACGGCAATGAATATCAAGAGCGACGGTGGAGGCTGGTCGACTTCGACGTTAGATGGAGGTGAGATTCCAAACAATTTGCTCGGAGCCGATCTGCGGATCAAGGTCGCCGATTTTGACAACAATGGTGCGTTCGATCTGCTGGCTTCGTCAACCTCTTCCGCGCTGGCGCCGGTGCTTTGGCTGCAAGGGGCCGGTGGCAAGTTCAATCAGACTGCTCAAAACATTGACGCAGCTTCCGCAGTTGCAGCAGCCGATTTGCAGGCGAATGGCCGCCTCGATCTGCTGGGAGTTTCGGCGTCGGGGCAGGCGTTCGAAGCAGTCAACCATGGGACGAAGAGCTATCACTGGCAAACCATCCGGCCGCGCGCCCGTCAGACAACCGGGGATCAGCGCGTGAATTCGTTTGGAATTGGCGGCGAGATTGAGATTCGGTCGGGACTCCTTCCGCAGAAGCAGTCGATTACAAGTCCGGAGCTTCATTTCGGACTCGGCGAACAGACCGGCGTGGATGTGGCGCGCATCGTGTGGCCCAACGGCTCGGTGCGAGCTGAGTTCGCGCTGAAAGCCGATCAGCCAATCCTGACCGAACAGCGGCTGAAAGGCTCCTGCCCGTTCCTCTTTGCCTGGAACGGTCGTGCGATGCAGTTTGTGAAGGACACAGTCCCGTGGGGTTCGGCGATTGGCTTGCGCATCAACGCGATCGGCCCGGCACGAGTCGCAGCTACGGAGGAGTGGTACAAGATTGGCCGTGATCAGCTCGCGCCGCGCGACGGTTTCTACGATCTTCGAATTACCGGCGAACTTTGGGAGACCTACTACTACGATTCGCTGCGGCTCATGACGGTCGACCATCCTGCGGGATCTGAAGTCTTCACCGACGAGCGTTTTGCGGTACCTCCGGTGAAGCTTGTGGTAACCGCGGTCGAAACGCCGCATACCATTGCGCACGCCGTTGATGACAACGGAAAGGACGTAACTGAAGTTCTGCGATCCGTCGATGGTAAGTATCTCGATACATTCGGGCGAGGGCAGTACCAGGGAGTCACACGCGATCACTACGTTGAGGTCGATCTAGGTGCGAATGTTCCCACAAGCGGACCGCTGTGGCTGATCGCGACCGGGTGGCTGCATCCATCGGACTCGTCTCTCAATATCGCTATGGGTCAGGGGCACCACGACGCTCCGCGTCCGCTGAGCCTCGAGATTCCTGACGGTCACGGTGGCTGGCGAATCGCAAAGAGCAATCTCGGTTTTCCGGCAGGGCGGAACAAGACCTGTCTCATCGACCTCACGGGACTCTTTCCAATTGGGTCGACGCACAAGCTGCGCCTGCGCACGAATCTCGAAGTGTATTGGGATTTGATCGAATGGGCAGCGGGCGTGCCGACCACGCCGCTCAAAATCACTCAGCTTGCTCCGGCGACGGCGGATCTGCACTATCGCGGCTACTCCGTGATTCACCAGGCAAATCCATCTTCGCCGGAGATTCCCGATTACCAGCATCTTGCCGCGACCACGCAGATCTGGCGCGATCTCAGCGGCTATTACACGCGCTATGGGGATGTGCGCGAACTCCTTGCCCGGACTGACGACCGATACGTGATCATGAATGCTGGCGATGAGCTAGCGCTTCGCTTCGCTGAGCCTGCGCCACCGCCTCAAGGGTATGTAAGAGACTACGTTCTCGCCGGCGACGGTTGGATCAAAGATGGGGACTACAACTCCACGTATTCAGCCACGGTGTTGCCGTATCCCTATCACGCACGACAGGTATACGACGTCCCGCCCGGCCGGCTTGAGGATGAGTGGGTCGTTCGGCATCATCCTGAGGACTGGCAGTTGTGGCAAACGCGCTACGTCTCGTCTGAAATCTTTGAAGATGCGTTGAGGAGCAAGCAGGGCAAATGAAGCAAATTCCATGGGCTCGCATTGCTGTGAGCATCTTCTTTCTCGGATTACTGGCAACTCCTGCGATCATGCGCTGGCGATTGGCGCAACGCACGCTCGCTGCGTACACTACGCTCGATCGCCAGGCAGCACTTACCCGGCACGGCTTCTATCTGGAAGAAGTTTCCCATGCCGCCGGTATCGATTTCGTTCATCAGGCTCCGACTCTCGATGCGCAGCTGAATCCAATCATGCCGGAAGTCGCTTCGATGGGCGCGTCCGTAAGCATCGTCGATTTCGACCGCGATGGCTGGCCCGACATTTACGTGACGAACAGCGCTGAGGGAAGCAAGAATCATTTGTACCGAAACATGCACGATGGAACATTCAAGGATGTGGCCGAGGAACTTGGCGTTGCGGACGTGAACCAGCCAGGCACGGGCGTGTCCATGGGAGCGGTGTGGGGCGACTACGACAACGACGGATACGAGGACCTTTTCCTAATCAAATGGGGCCGCCCGGAGCTATACCATAACGATCATGGACATGGTTTTACGCGGGTGAGCGAGCAGGCCGGGTTGCCGCAGTGGATCAATGCCAACACGGCGGTCTGGTTTGATTACGATGGCGATGGGCTGCTTGATTTGTTTGTCGGCGGGTATTATCCCGAGGACGTCGATCTCTGGCATCTGAAGAACACGCGTATGATGCCCGATAGCTTTGAGTACGCGAAGAATGGCGGACGGAAATACCTGTTTCATAATCTTGGCAATGGCAAATTTGAAGAAGTCAGTGCAAAGGTTGGCATCAACAGCCGGCGCTGGGCGCTTGCAGCGTCGTCGGCCGATTTGCGGGGAACGGGCCATCCGGACCTTTTTGTTGCGAACGACTATGGCGTATCGGAACTCTATTTGAATGACGGAAAGCGATTCCATGAAGCTGGCGAGCAGTCGGGTGTTGGCTTTGCTCCGAAGAGCGGAATGAATGTGGCGTTTGGCGATATTCTCAACGATGGACACCTCGCCGTGTACGTCTCCAATATTTCTGAGAATGGTGCGTTGATTCAGGGAAACAATCTTTGGGTTGCCAAAGACGGTTCTCCGTCAAATACGATTTCATTTGAAAACCTGGCGCGGGATATGGGTGTGGAACTGGGAGGCTGGAGTTTTGGCGCTCAATTCGGTGACTTGAACAACGACGGTACGCTCGATCTCTACCTGACGAACGGCTATGTCTCGCTCGATCGCACCAGAAGCTATTGGTACGACTTTACGAAGATTGCGGGCGGCAATTCTTCGATCATTGGTGACGCTAAAGACTGGCCGGCGATGGATGGCCGAAGTCTTTCCGGGTATCAGCAAAAGCATGTCTGGCTGAATGACGGAGCCGGCAGGTTTGTGGACGTAGCGCGGGCGGTTGGCGTCACGGATACATATGACGGACGTGCCGTCGCCCTTGCGGACCTGTGGAATGGTGGGGTGCTCGACGTGGTCGTTGCCAACCAACGCGGCCCGCTGCTCCTGTATAAGAATACGGTGGCACCTGGAAATCATTGGATTGAATTCGACCTTAAGGGATCCAGCAGCAATCGCAGTGCGATTGGCGCAAAAGTGGAATTGGCGTGGAACGATCAAAAGCAGATTCAGGAAGTCTCTGGCGGAAGCGGATTTTCTGCGCAGAATGATCGCCGGCTGCATTTTGGACTGGGCAAGAATGTTCAACTGAAGGGTGCCGTCATTCATTGGCCATCCGGCAAGGCGCAGACGATTGACTCGCTCACTCCGGACAAACTGTACACGATCGAGGAGCCGAAATGAGCCAGCCGACTACGCAATCCAAAACGCGACTGGCGGACCCAACGAGCGGCCCGCTCTTCCGGGGATGGACACCTGTTTCCAGCCGTCTCAATCCATATCTTCCGCCGATCTTCATCACTCTTATTCTGCTTGTCGGTCACCTTTCGTTCGGAATCCTCGAGAATTACCAGAAGACGATTCTCGCGATCGTATCCAGCATGGTCTGCGAAGTCGTGCTCGGCCGCCTGCTTCTGCATAAGTGGCCGAACCTTGCCAGCTCCTACATCACCGGAATCAGTGTGGGCATTCTCCTTCGCTCGCCCGGCTACTGGCCCTATGTCGTCTGTGCGATGCTCGCCATCACATCGAAATACGTGTTGAGGGTGAATGGACGCCACCTTTTCAATCCGTCAAACTTCGGCATCTGCGCGATGCTCTTTCTCGCGTCTGACGCTGTTGCCACGCTGAGCATCCAATGGGGCAACAATCTAGGCGCTATGGCGGTGATATGGGTCCTTGGCTCCCTGATCATCTGGCGTGCTCGCCGCTTCCACATTTGTGCGACTTATGTCGTGTCGTTCCTACTGCTCTCTGTTGTGCGTGCCTGGATCACAGGCGATCCATGGCTCTCTGAGGTTTCGCCGATCACCGGTCCGGAGTATCAGCTCTTTATTTTTTTCATGATTACCGACCCGAAGACGACGGTGAGATCAAAATGGGGTCAATGTGTGGTTGCCTTTCTGGTGGCATTGGTCGAGTTGTTTTTCAGGCTCGGTCAAAGCATATATGCCCCGCTTTACGCGCTTTTCTTTGTCGGTCCAGTAGCGCTCGCCTTCGAAATGTGGATTAACTCGCGCCGATCTCTGGTGGGGGCTTCGACAACGATCGTGCAGGCAAATCCTGTCCAGCCATAATTGCCTTGTTGCATCCAAGGAACCGATTTGAGATCTTCCTCGTTCCTATTTCTGTGCGGCTTACTGCTCATCTCTGCGGGTTGCAAGCAGGCCTCCAATCCTTCTACGCGCGAAGGCGAGCCCTCATCGCCAGTCGCAACTTCTGCAACGCAACCGGCCAAACCTGCAGACGTTGCTTCAATGTCGGCTCGTCCGACGGGGCCGATTCGCTTTACCGACATCACGGCGCAAGCGGGCATTCACTTCAAGCACAACAGCGGCGCTTTCGGCCAGAAATATCTTCCCGAAACGATGGGGAGCGGCGTGTGCGTGCTTGACTACGACAATGACGGCTGGCAGGACATCCTGCTTGTGAATTCGATGGATTGGCCAGGGCATCGTTCGAGGAAGTCCTATTCCACGCTGTACCACAATGAACGGAACGGAAGCTTCAAGGACGTCACAAAGGAAGCAGGCCTTGACGTTGAGGTGTACGGTCTGGGCTGTGCTGTGGGGGATTACGACAACGATGGGCTCGACGACATTTACATCACTGCGCTCAATGGCAACCACCTTTTTCACAACGAAGGCAACGGCAAATTTGTCGATGTGACGCGCAAAGCAGGCGTGCGCGACAGCGGGTTTTCAACTGGGGCGGTGTGGTTCGATTACGACAATGACGGCAAGCTGGATCTCTTCGTTTCGCACTATGTCGATTGGTCGATCGCTACTGATCAGTCGTGCCAACTTGAGGGGAAGAACAAATCGTATTGCACTCCGGAGCTCTACAAAGGCCAGAGCGGAACGCTCTTTCACAACCTGGGCAACGGCCGATTCGAAGATGTCACGCACAAGGCGGGTCTCTATGATCCATCCAGCAAATCGCTGGGTGTTGCTCTGATGGATTTCGACAACGACGGCTGGATCGATTTGTTCGTCGCTAACGACACGCAACCGAACAAGCTCTACCGCAATAATCACAATGGGACTTTTACCGAGAGTGCGCTTTCTGCCGGCGTGGCCTTCAGCGATGCCGGCAAAGCGCGCGCGGGCATGGGCGCCGACGCGGCTGATTACGATCTTTCTGGACGCCAGGGTCTTTTGATCGGAAACTTTGCCAATGAGAGCCTCGCTCTCTACCACAACGATGGTTCAGGCCTGTTTTCAGATCAGTCCGTGTCTTCAGGCATCGCTTCTCCGTCAGCGAGATCGCTTACGTTCGGCACCTTTTTCTTCGATTACGATCTCGACGGGTTGCCCGATGTATTTGCAGCGAATGGCCATGTTGCCGATGACATCAGCGTGATTCAGCCAACGATTCATTATGCGGAGCCGCTGCTCCTCTTCCGCAACCGAGGAAATTGCAAGTTCGAGGATATGTCGCAGAAAGTTGGGCCAGCGCTCGAACAGCCGATCGTCGCGCGCGGCGCTGCTTTTGCGGATTTTGACAATGACGGGGATCTGGATGTGATCGTCTCGACCAATAATGGACCCGCGAAACTGCTGCGCAACGACAACGGGAACCAGAACGATATGCTTCGTGTGAAGACCATTGGCACCCGTTCCAATCGCGACGGCATCGGGGCAAGAGTCACGGTCGTGCTCAGCAACGGAGCGCGTCTTGCGCAAATGGTCAAGGGCGGGTCGAGTTATCTATCGCAAAGCGAGCTGCCGCTCACCTTCGGGCTTGGAAGACCAGGAGCCAATCGAATTGTGAGTCTGCAGATCGTGTGGCCTAGCGGAAAGAAAGAATCCTTCAACGACATCAAACCCGACCAGACTCTGACGCTGCAGGAAGGGGAGGGCATTGTGTCGATGCGGCCGATCCTCTTCTCAGGTGACAGCTCGATCAGGTAGCAAGGCGCATTGAATCGCCATCGATCACGACTGCTGTTGCGGTTGATTGAAACCGCAGCGCTTCAGCAGCGACTCGATTTCTTCCGGCGTTGAATCGAGCTTGGAGCAGGAATCAAGCAGGTCTGACGCGTCGACCAGGTAGCAACTACGCGGGTTCGGTTTGCAGAGTCCAACAACATCGATCGGCTCGATCGCTCGCAAGATGTCTTCGATGAGCCGGTTCGTTTCTGCGCCTGGTGAGATGTGCATCGCTCGTTCGACCAGATCTCTGCAGCGAGGTCCGAACTGCGGATGGTCATAGAGCAGAAACGATGAAGCCAAATGCGGCTTAACCAGTCGCCTCGCGGATTCAGAGTAACTGGCCGCCGCAAAATAAAGCAGGCATAGACTTTTGAAGAGCGCGAAATTGCTCATGTTAGCGTAGAGCGCGGCGATTAGACGGGCCGTCGCAAGTAGCTCGTCCCCGGTCTTTTTCTCATAGACCTCAAGATCGGATTGGAGACCCGGCGAGTCGAGGCCGGACTCGAGAATGTGCGCCAATCGCTCGATTCCAAGCAGCGTGAGCGGAAAGCCGGTGGAGAGAAGCGGATCAACAAAGCCTGCCGCCGACGGCAGCATTGCGCATCTCTCGCTCACAACGCGACTGCTGAGGAACGAGAGCCGAGACAAATGGCGAAAGGGCTGTATTGCATCGGCGGACGCAAACTGACTTTGTAGAGTTGGGATTCTGCTCAAAAGGCGATCCCATGCGTCTGCACCCTCATCGAGACGAAGGTGCGTAGCCAACTTATCCGTTGCTGCTATGCCCGCGCTAGTGATGCCATTGTTGAAGCGCAACACCCAAATCCATCCTCCATCCATGACGTGATGGACGGCGGCGTCATCGGGCGGGTACGGCGCTGATTCGCTGAGGATCGTTGGCGTCGGTCGTGTGACACCCAAAAAGTGACTGTAGAGCGCTTTCGTTGCCGGATAGTTCGGGAGTGGCGACTCGCCAAGCCCAAGCGCATTATGGAGCAGGCCACGCGGGCCCGTTGCATCGATCAGGAATTGCGCCTCAATAGAAAATCTTGCGCCGTGTCGAAAACCGCTGAGACTTGCGCCCGTTTCGCGGCAAATGACCTGATCGACTTTCACTTCGTCGAGATAAATGACTCCCAATGCCTCGGCCTGTTGGACAAGGAAGGAGTCAAAGTCAGCTCGGAACCAATGCGTATCCGAGATCTCGTCGTGCGGACTCGCGGCCACGAGAAGCTGATTTTCGTAGGGCGCATTTTGATCGTCGGGTGTATCGAGCCGATGGTGATAAAACGTGAAGCCGCGCTTGAGTCCGCATCCGATATCGGGATACCTTTTTTGCCAGCTGCCCCATTTTGCGAGCGGTGCAACGGCTGACAGATCGTAGCGACGGCAGAGCTCTTCAAGCAAAAGGTTTGCCAGTGGAGTCGACGATTCCCCAATGACGACGCGCGGATGCTTGCCTCTTTCCAGTAGCACGACGGAATACCCGAGGCGCTTTGCGATCATGGCCATCAACGATCCGGCGAACCCTGATCCGGCTATCGCAATGTCGTAGGAGTCTGTCAACTTTGTGCCTCGCATTGTGCGCATTCGATCGACTGAAGCACCTGCTGTTGCAGATTCATCTCAGCGAGCCGCGCGATGCGCGCAGGGTAACACTGCATACAACACGGGTCTGTGCGACGAAGATCCCATAGATCGGAGAACACTCGTCCGCGTTGCAAACCGATTCCGTACTCAACCGCACTTTCTAGCATGGTGAGTCGCGGAGGACTGAAGTCGCCTGTATGCGCCAATTTTTCTATTGCGCCATTGCCGCCTCTCGTCGGAATGAGGCTTGCGGCGGTCGCTCCGCAATCGAAGGCAAAATCCAGGGAACGCTGCGCCCAATGGAGAGATTCGACCGGGTGCATGAATGGCGGCTGCACCAGAATAAACGCGCGCAGATCGATCCCATAGGCACGCAGCGATTCGGCGGAAGATGCGAAGAGCTCCAATGTCATGCGCTTGTTCAGCCGCTCCAATACTTCTGGATGCGCGGTCTCCAGCCCGATGGCAACTTCCAGCCGATGTGGCAGGAGATCGCGAAACTCGAAACACGGCGGCCCGACGAGCGCGGGATGGCACTCAACAATCGTCCGGTCGAAATGCCCGACGAGTTTCGCAATCGCCGCGTAATCTTCCCGAGGAATTGCTTGAGGGTCGAAAAAGCTGCCGCTGTTGTAGAGCTTCACCTGTCGAGCCGCTGGTAGCCGTTCCAGAGCGTAGGCAATCTGGCGTGGAATGGCGCCAGGTGGGACGGTTTCTGTCAAAGTGTTCTTCCATAGATCGCACATGACGCACCGCCACGGGCACTCGCGGTTGGTCAGGAAGATGGTTGCGACAGGGACAATCTCACCAATCGACGAGCATTCGTCTTCCACGAAAAATGCATAAGGCTTAGCGGAATCTAGTTGTGCTCGCTGTGGTCTCTGCGCGAGGATCCATTTCGTTCGTTCGCTTGGCTCGGTGGGATAATGCGGATCCAAGAATCATCCTCACTGATAGAGCGACAGGAATTGCTTGCGATATTCAGCCTCTTGAAAAGGGAGGCTGCGACGTAAGTCTTCTTCCGGGATCGCGCCGTGCTGAAATCGGCGCTTCGGATAGACAGGCATTCTCATTCCTGTCACAGCAGCAACTCCGCGTGCGACAATCTCGCCCTTGAGCTTGTAGAGCCTTTCCACGCTGTAATCCGTGAGTTCGATAAAAGGAATCGCCTCGGCAATTGCAATCACGTTTGGCCTCGTGTAAGCGCTCAGGCCGGCAAATCCAAAATGATGCGCAGGCGCGTAGGTGCGCGCATAGGACCTGCTCAAGCCGCCGCTGTAGGTGAGCGAGTGCTTGATTTTGCCGACGCCCCAGCCCTCCTGGTAGAGCATCGGGTTGTTGATGACACTGCGAATTGTGAGCTCGGGATTCTGCTCGATTGGGTAGTCCTTCAGATTTTCATCGCCGCCATCACCATCCAATAGAAACTTCCATTCCGGATAGCGTTCGCGAATGCCGCGACAGAGCGCGACGGCCATGGTGGCCGATTCGATATCGAGCGGCTTGTAGTCTTCGACGATGCGGATCGTCTCCTGAACATCGAGCGATGACCGATCGGCTTCAATCGGCTCAAGAAACAGTCCGAGTCCCAGAGAATTTAGAAAGGCGCGTGCCTGCTGTACATCGGGGCCATCCCCGAGATCTAGGACGAAAGCCTTGAGTCTTCCGGGATGCATTCCACGTTTGAGCATCACGTGGTAGGTGGTCAGGAGGACGCTGCCGCTGTCGATGCCGCCGGAAAAGCAAACGCCAATCGGTTCCTGGGCCGGAACGGCATCGAGCCACTGCGCAATTTCGTCGGCGAGGGCGCTGATGTAGCGTCGCCCAATCAAGTCAAGATCCGCCGGAAGCGTGCCCATCTCGGGCGTGAAAAAACGTGTGTAGACCGGGTCAGGGTCGGGACAGCCCACCAACTGAATCTCGACTGTGTGATGCGCAGGCACCATGCGCGTGTAGCTCGGATGAAACTGCGCGCCCAGGCCTGCCTTGCATAACCATTCATAGATAGCATCGATTCTCGAGGCAACAATCAATAGCGGGCCGGCTTGTTGCTTGGCCAGAAAGTAGCGCATGGGCCTGTCCAGCGACCGCGCCATCCGCACCGTCTTTCCTTCGTGAGCAACAAGAGCGAATGATCCCGCGACGCGTCCGATTTCGCAGGGCGTGCCCGCGAACAGGGATTTCCGGGCTTCTTCTATTGACTGTCCAAAGATCTGGTTTATGCCCGGATCGATCAGATCGACAACTCTCTTGACATACTGGTGTTGAACCACTTCAACCTCGCGAGCACTTCCGAATGGGGCCCGTTGAACAGACTATACCGGGGAGGTCGGGGAAGCGAAAGGCTCGTCGCTGGCCCGGGAACAAGGCTGATCATTCCTTGGATTTGGAACACCGGCAGTTTCTGTAAGCATCGATGCTGTAGGTCGAGACGGCGCAGACATACTGCGTCCAAAACAATCTCAATTCAAGGGAGCGATCGCGGACATAGTAGTTGCGCAGGTAGGTTTTGGAGGCCTCGGTCGACGCGTCAGAATCGGCTTGAAATCCTGCGACGAGCCGGGTCAAAGACTCTGCGGAAAAGTCGCTCTGCTTGTAGGCGTCTGCATAGTCGTACTCTTCTTTCCAGGTAGCATCGATTCCGGACTCGTTCGACGAAGCGAATACCTGGAAGTCGACGAGTTTGGCACTCGGTGAATCAACCAAAGCAACCGTGAAGGACGGCATATTTCCATCGATTGGCGAGATGGACGGAACCATCTTGACCGCAACCCCGGGTTGCGATGCACCGGTATCCTCGCCGTTCGTCTTCAGCAGGCGCATCTCGTCCATATGCGTGTGCCCAAAGATCGCAAGTTGGATGACATCGCCGAATTCGGCAAGTAGGTCTGGCAAAGCATCCGATGTGAGAAACATGTCAGGAGCCTTGCCGCCGCATACGTTGCGCAATTTGATGGCGGTCGAGAAGGGATCGATGCCGGGAGGGATGTGGCTCATCACCCAGACTCGTTTCTTCTTTTCGCGCGCCTCGGTGAGCTGTTGTCTAAGCCAGTCGATTTGCGCTTCTGCTCCCGCCGAATCCGCTTTCCCAGAGCAAGTCGTATAGTTGCGCGACATGAAGACGTCGTCCAATACAAGCAACTGCGTGTGCTCCAGCGGGACAGGCAGGGAGACGCTGTAGTATCCGTCGGCAGCAAACGTACGTTGAGCATCCCTTCGTTGAGACACCGGAAATCCTTCGGCAACAAAAACGCCTGTTTGCCCCAGGAAGTCGCTATTCGTGTCGAGCCTGTAGTCGTCGCAGTCCGAATCGTTGTTCCCGAGTGCTGCATAAACGGGTGCATCTGGAAACGCAGTGCGCAAGCTGTCGAGAACGAACTTGATGGTCTTCTCGACGAATTGCCTGAATTCCTCCGGAGTCGATTGCGGCATGAGCTTCATGTATTTGCAGGAGAAGCGATGGGCGATCAGGTCGCCGCTGAGCGTGATGAATTTCGCGCCCGGAGCCGCCAGCTCCATCGCGTGGAGGCTCGAATCGAAAAGAGTGTACGAGGTATCGGTTCCCCGCGACGCGCAAGTGAGTTGCAGCGCGGAAAATCGCTCCGTCCGATCCCGCGAAATCGGAGCCGTAAGAATTGTCCTCCATTGGCTCACTGGCGCGCTCGCCAGTTGGGGCACTTTGTCGGGGTCCCAGAAAGGCTCAAAGTGGATATCGCTCGCGAAAAGAGCTCGAACCTGCTGCCGGCTTGGGGATTTGACCTGCGCCTTGTGAACAGCGCGGCTCTCAGCACCGACTGACGCTGATTGAGCAGGCATTTTCCCAGTAAGAAGAGCAAAGCAACAGGCAAGGAGGAGCCGCGATCCAAGCGAGCGCGATGCGATCAAGTTTTGCAAGTGTCTTATTCCCCCGTTGCCGGGTTGCTCTTTTCTTTCGCGAGCCGGCATTGCTGGTAGCATATCGCGCACCGAGGAATAAGCCGGAATGCTCCACGTTTGTGGGGAATTCACAGATCGGGCCCGCGATACTGCGTCCGCGAAGAATGGCTTGCTCTCAGGAGACCGATGCGGGGTTCGGCGGTCTTCGAAACTACCGGCCACTTTGAACGAGAGCGCAGTTCTCTTCTCGGCGAGGGTTCGAGTGCGAATTCGAATTGACACGTTGCCCAGAGTTCGCCGGCGTAGCGGGGAGGCTCCACCAGGGTACCCCGCCCCGATTCTGGGCGGAAATTCCTCATTCTCTTGGTTACGCAATGGTTATGGCTGCAAATGGCGTTAATATCGTAGACTGACTACGAAGATTGGGCGAAACTGGGATTGCCGTGACAGGGCAGCGTGACCAACCGAGCCCAGCCTAGAACGACGGATCACCATTTATTGCCAGATAACGCAAGCGAACATTTCTACTCTTTTAGTATGTATGCGCCGCGAGGAGGCGCACCTCGCTGCATAAGATTGGCTCCGGCATACGAAGCTCGATTCCCGCAGTTAGGACACTCCCCTTCAAAAGATGGGTGCGTTGAAGTACCACTTACTCCTTCACCGGGAACGGGCTCGGTGGGTTTAAGGTAAAGCAATGCTTTACATGATTCGCAGTTCGCTGTCCACCAAGCCTCATTGATCATAGTGCCGAGAATTATACGGCGGCTAGATATGATGGGGAATGCCTCCCGAAAACATCTGGCTCGAAGCAGTCAACGACAAGTTAAAGTGGACGCGCCATCATTTCGACATCCTCGATAAAGCAGTCACGGAGTATGTCGATCCCAAGAACATTGGGTTCTTTGCCAAGCGTTATAACGAGGCGAAGACTATGGCTTGGGGGAACTTTGAGTCGAAAATTGGCGGCGCGGCTCCCACAGTCATCTCCCATATGTTCGGAGATGTTCTCCAGTCCGCCAACTCCTGCCTCGATTATCTTGTTTGTCAACTCTTCCGGAGGCACAACCCAGGCGAGGAAGCAAAACCGTCTCATAAGTTTCCCATCGTCACCAGTCGTGGTGCGTTTAATAAGGAAGTTGGTAGCGATGCGGTCTGGGGAATTCCGTTTGAGGCAGTCGCAGTCATTGAGAGCTTGCAACCTTACGACGGTAGGACTGATCCTGTGCCAGCCCAACTTATGGCTCTCCGAACCCTCACAAACACTCACAAGCACCGGAAACTGCACATCTCCGTTTTGACAGCTAGCCCGGCTCCAAGCGATCCATCTGCCCTCTTTGAGCAAGATGGGGAACTCTTCGCAATGGTTAAAGACCTGCCCAAGGCGGCGCATTTCAAGGCAGAGATTGGTCCTTTTCCCGTTACGGAGAATGGAGAGGTCAACATGGAGAGCAAGTACACCCCGGTGGTAGTTCTCGAAGAGAGTGAATTTCGAGGAGAGCTTGTTACTCTGTGGGCCGAAAGGTTCTGTCAGGCTGTCACAGAGGCTTGTAAACGGCTCATACCGTTCTTCGAGTGAAGACACACTCCCGTCATTTCTTCCCTCGTGCTAAACTGAGGGAGATATGGCGGGCATACGCTCATCCCGGCAAGGTAGCAGCGAACGACCCGTTGAACCGAACGCAAAGTTCATAGATTTTATGCGGCGATTGGTCGCCGTTCCCCACTCAGAAATTAAAGCGAAACTGGACGCGGAAAAGAAAGCCAAGAGAACGTTTAAGGCTTCTTCCCGCGTTTCTGTCTCTTCATCCAAGCGGGCCACTTAGAAAGTTTCCGCCCCTCCCACCTTGCCGGTCAGTTCTGCATAGGTCAGTCTCTTCCCTGAAATCTGCGATACTGCCAGCGTAAACCTGTCCGCATCGGTCAGCGGATTGTCTTTCGTTGCGCGGTTGTTAAAGCGGAACACTTGTTCTGCAACGTAGGCATCCAAGTGGAACGGCTCAACTGCTACATATGTTCCGTTCAATCCGCGCTTGAGCAAAGACCAGAAATTCTCGATTCCCTGCGTGTGAACCTGACCGCGAACGTATTCGTTCACATGGTTCACGGTGTCATGCACAAAATCTTTGTGCGCCAGTTCGTAGTATCCGAATGCGGCGTCTGTATAGACGGTAGACTTCTGTTCGATGTTTTGCAAAATCTCAGCCTGCAAAGTGACGCGCTTCACGTTGGGAATCACCTTGCGCGAACCTGACGAGTCTCGCGATCCCGCATTCCCATCACAATGGCCTTGCCTGACATGCCGCCAATCGGCGCAATGGCGGCCTTGGCTTTCCGCTTGTCTTTGTGCATGTTCTTTGGCTTGCCGCCAACGAAAGTCTCATCCACTTCGATAGGTGCGCTCTCAGGGCCACCGAACTTCACGAAAGACTTGTTCTCCATTGCAACGCGAATACGGTGGAGCATGAACCATGCGGTCTTTTGGGTCACGCCGAGATCCTTGCCCAGCTCGTAGCTCGAAATTCCATTCTTGCAATTGACGAGTAGCCAAGTTGCCGGGAGCCACTTGTCGAGGCCGATGGGAGAATCCTCGAACACAGTGCCGACCTTGAGCGAAAATTTCTGCTTGGAATGGTCACCGTAGCAGCGATAGACATTCGCTTTTGTCAGCCAAGTTAGCTTGGTTGCGCCGCAATAGGGACAACGCGGCGTTCCATCCGGCCAGCGCACGAAAACCATGAAGCGGCGGCAGTTCTCAGGATCGCCAAAGTGTTGAACGGCCTGAATTAAGGTTTTAATCTCGTCCATCATGTAAGTAGAATACTGCTCAATTCGTAGTCAGTCAAGTATATTCTTACCCTGCAAATTACTCCTGTCATTGGACTTATCCACAGATTCCTCTCAGCAAAGGAGTTACAGCCTTTTGCATTTCATTGCTGTCGCAACCCAACTCTCCATTGTGAACGAGGGACGGGAATCAATCTGCAAAGCTCAGACGGACCTTTCGCTCCGCGTTCGTGCTCAATGGGGGAAAGGAGAGGTGGGATCGGCTGCCCGGAAATCTTTTCCCCGGAAGACTTTGCCGCTGGCGTATGCTTGGGGCTCCCCCGAAATCAAAAAGCCCCAGGAGGCAAGTTCCCATGAGGTACCGCTCCAATTCAACAGCCGCTCTCTGTCTTTTCTTTGCAGGACTCACTCTCAGCCCGGCCCCGGCGGCCTTCGCACAGCATGAAGCCGGACAGGCGCAAGGCCCCAGCAAGTATCTCTTCCTCGAGAACGATGAGCTGAAACCCAACACGTCCTTCGCCTATGCCAAGTCGCAAGGGGAGGAGATGCAGGCGATGCGCGAGGCTAAAGCCCCGGAACACTTCGTTGGCATGTGGGGCATTACGGGTGCCAACCATGTGCTTTATCTGCATGGGTTCGATTCGTTCGCCGATTTGCAGAAGGGACACGAAGAAACCTTCGCCATGCCCAAAATGATCGACACGCTGAAAACGGCGGAGGCCGGGCAGGCACCGCTTGTTGCGAGCGAGCACGACAGCATCTACTCCTACGAGAAGGAGCTGAGTTTCAACCCGAATGTTGACCTCTCCAAGATGCGCTTCATGCGGATTCTGCTTTTCCATGTCCGCTCCGGCCATGATGCGGACTTTCGGCGTCTGGCGAAGCTGTTCGCCAAAGCCTATCAGGCGACTCTTCCCGAAGCGCGCTGGGCCATGTTCCAGAAAATGTATGGTGTCGGCAGCGACAACGTGTATATCCTCGTCACCCCCATGGAATCTCTCGCCGTCGCGGACGCGATGGTCAGCGGCGACAAGAAATTCAGCGAGGGCGTGGGCGAAGAGCAGCTTCAAACCCTCATGAAGGGTCTGGATGCCGCTGTCGAGTCCTCCGAGAGCGATCTGTTCGTTTTCGATGCGCAACTCAGCTACGTGCCTGATTCGTGGATCAGCTCTTCGCCGGATTTCTGGGGGAAGAAGTAAACAGCGCTCTCTCGATTGACAAAGAGGCCCGTCCCGCAAGGCTGGGCCTCTTTGCTTGTTCTACCGGAAGCCTCAGACCAGGCTACGGCGCCGGGCGGCGCATTGATAACAAAGATTGACAAAGCCTGTTATTCCATTCAACATCGAAAGTAGGAGGCTTTCCGCCGTGAATGTTTCACTGACGCCTGCACTGGACAAGTTTGTCGCTGCCAAAGTGGAATCAGGCCGCTATACCTCGGCCAGCGAAGTGGTGCGCGAGGCCCTGCGGCTGCTCGAAGAGCACGAGGGGACTCGCACGGCCCAGCTTGCTGCCCTTAACCGGGAACTCGGATCCAGGCTGGCTTCGCTGGAGCGCGGCGAAACGGTGGAACCGGCGGCGGCTCGGACGCGATTGCGGCAAAAGTCCCGCGAGCGGAGAAAGCGCGCGGCGTGAAGCAATATGTTCACGGCGCTGGGGCTGAGCGGGACCTGAATTAATAATGGGAGTACATAGCGCAGGACAGCATCGACGCCGCCGATCGCTGGACCTCGAAACTCTTCACCGCCTTTACAACGCTGGCGCGCAACCCAGGGATGGGGCACAAGCGACCGGACCTGAGCGGTCACCCAGTCCTGTTTTGGCCGGTCGGCGCTTACCTGATCCTGTACCGTGTCCGGAACAAGCGTGTGGAAATCGTGGGCGTAACCCAAGGCGCGCGTGATATTCCATCTTTCTTAGATCATCGCGCTCAATAAGATCCATGCGGGTTTCGCAATTCCTCTGGACGTCGTCGTATTCAGGCGTGGTGAATGCGCTGGCCGCTTAAAATCAATCTAGCCATGGCTGAATTTACGCATCTGCATTTGCATACGGAATACTCGCTGCTGGATGGGGCGTGCGACGTTCACAAACTTGTGGATCGCGTGGCGGCGCTGGGGCAGACATCCGTCGCGATGACCGACCACGGGAACATCTACGGCGCAGTGCACTTCTTCAATGCGGCGAAGGCGAAGGGCATCAAGCCGATCCTGGGATGCGAGCTCTACGTGTGCAAGGCAGAGGACCATCGTGCCGAAACGCCGAACGACCAGTACAACCACCTGCTGGTCCTGGCGGAAAACGAAGAGGGCTATCGCAACCTGATCCGGCTGACGAGCGAGGCAAGCCTGCATGGGTTCTATCGCAAGCCGCGCGTGAGCAAAAAGTATCTGGCCGAGAATGCGAAAGGCCTGATCGGGTTTTCGGGCTGCCTGAGCGGCGAGCTGTGCGAGGAACTGAGCGCGGGCCACTACGACAAGGCCAAGTCAGTCGCTCAGCAGTACCAGGACATTTTCGGGCGCAGTAATTTCTATCTGGAAATTCAGGACCAGGGGCTCGAGCAGGAGAAAAGGATTCAAGCGGATCTGTTCCGGCTGGAGAAGGAGCTGGAGATTCCGCTGGTCCTCACCAACGATTCGCACTACTTGTGCGGCGAAGACTCGCATGCGCACGACGTGATGCTGTGCGTGCAGACGGGCGCGAAGATTCACGATGCGGACCGTTTCCGCTTTGATTCCGACCAGTTTTTTGTGAAGTCCGCCGACGAGATGGCGCGCATTTTTCCCGATTTTCCCGGAGTCACGCAGCGGACGATGGAGATTGCGGAGCGCTGCAAGCTGAAATTGCATGCAGTGGACAATCCATTCCCGGAGTTCGCCGTGCCGGCGGAGCACACGATTGACAGCTACTTCGAGCAGGTGTGCCGGGAGGGGTTGAGGAAGCGGTTCGACACCGCCGTGCGACAACTGGAACTGCGAGGCGTGCAGCGCTCGACAATCGCGGAGTATGAGGCGCGGCTGCAGTACGAGATCGGCATCATCAAGCAGATGAAGTACTCGGGGTACTTCCTGATTGTGTGGGACTTCATCAAGTACGCGCGGGATCACGGCATTCCGGTGGGGCCGGGGCGCGGGTCTGCAACGGGATCGCTGGTGGCCTATGCGATGGAGATTACCAACATCGATCCGATGCAGAACGTGCTTCTCTTCGAGCGGTTCCTGAATCCTGAGCGCGTGACGATGCCGGATATCGATGTGGACTTCTGCCAGAACCGACGGGGCGAAGTGATTGACTACGTGACGCGGAAGTACGGACGCGAACAGGTGGCGCAGATCATCACGTTCAACACCATGGCGGCGAAGGCATCGATCAAGGACTGCGGGCGCGCGATGGACATGCCGTACGGCGATGTGGACCGCATTGCCAAGCTGGTGCCTCCGACGGTGGGGATGACGATTGACAAGGCGCTCGAAGAAGTTCCCGATTTGCGCAAGGCCTATGACAACGACAAGCAGATCCGCGAACTGATTGACACGGCGAAGAAACTGGAAGGGCTAGTGCGCGGGGCAGGGGTTCATGCATCGGCGGTGGTGATTGCGCCGCGTCCGCTGACGGAGCTCGTGCCGCTGAACAGGACGAAGAACGACGAAATCGTGACTGCCTATGACATGAAAGCCGTCGAAAAGATGGGCCTCTTGAAGATGGACTTTCTGGGCCTTGCGACGCTGACGGTGATCGACGATTGCGTGAAGTTGATTGAGCAGACACGTGGGGAGAAGCTGGACATCGAGGTGGTTCCGCTCGACGATCCGGAGACATTCAAGAGGGTGTTTCACACGGCGCTGACGTCGGGTGTGTTTCAGTTCGAGTCGAGTGGGATGCGGGATATTTTGCGCCGCTACAAGCCGGATGCGGTGGAGGAGTTGACGGCGCTGAATGCTTTGTATCGACCCGGACCGATGGACATGATCGACGATTTCATTGAGAGAAAGTGGGGACGGCGCACGGTGGAGTTCCTGCTGCCGGAGCTTGAGACGATTCTCAAGGATTCGCTCGGCGTGATTGTTTACCAGGAACAGGTGATGCGGATCGCCAACGTGCTGGCAAGCTACAGCTTGGGCGAGGCCGATCTGTTGCGGCGCGCGATGGGAAAGAAGGATCCCAAGGCGATGGCGGAGCAGCGCGACCGCTTTATGAATGGCGCGGCAGCGTTGGGACATCCGAAGGCGCCCGTGGGTGAAATCTTCGACCTGATGGCGAAGTTCTCAGGATATGGGTTCAATAAATCGCACTCGGCTGCGTATGCATTGGTGGCGTATCAGACTGCTTATTTGAAGACGCATTATCCGGTGGAGTTTATGGCGGCGCTGCTGACGTCGGAAACGTCAAAGCCGGAGAATGTCGTCAAGTACATCCAGGAATGCAAAGAGATGGGCATCAGCGTGGAGCCGCCGGATGTGCAGGTCTCTGGCGCGCAATTTACTCCGCATGTCACGCTGGAAGGTCAGGCGATTCGGTTTGGGCTCGCCGCAGTAAAGAATGTCGGCAGCAACGCGATTGAGTCGATCAAGAAGGCGCGTGAAGAACTGGGCGGACGGTTCAGAAGCTTCTGGGAGTTCTGCGAGAAGGTCGATCTGCGGGTGATGAACAAGCGGGTGATCGAATCGCTGATCAAGGCCGGAGCGCTCGATTCGCTGGGCAAGCGCGGGCCGCTCTATAACGCGGTGGACAAGGCGATGGAGCGCGCGCAGAAGGCACAGCGCGATGAGGCGCACGGACAGACGGGGTTGTTTGGGTTGTTCAATGAGGCACCGGCGCACGGACATGGCGGCGATGAGTTGCCGCGTACGGCGGATTGGGAAGAGGGCGAGCGGCTTGCGAATGAGAAAGAGGTGCTCGGGTTCTTTGTGTCAGGGCATCCGCTGGACAAATATGCGGAGAAGCTGCGGAATCTGCCTGGAGTAATTTCGGTGGCAGAAGCGCTGGAGCGCAAACCTCCAGAGCGGCGCTGGGGCAAGGATGCGGACCCGGCGGATGAAATCCAGGTCGCGGGCATCATGCAGGGCCTGCGTGTCCAGAAGACGCGGCGCGAAGGGAAGCTTTATGGGCAGGCGGTGCTCGAGGATGCAACGGGAAAGATCGAGTTGATCGCGTTTCCGCGGGACTACGAGAAGCTAACGGAGCAATTGAAGATTGAGGCGCCGGTATTGATTCGCGGAACGCTTTCGGGCGATGAAGATTCGGCGCCGAAGCTGTCGGTCAGCGCGATCCAGGCACTGGAAGAGGTGCAGGTAAGACTGCCGAGCGGCATCAGAATACGCGTGAATCTGGATCGCGCTACGGAGGAGATGATGGCGGCGCTGAAGTCGGCGGTAGATGCCGCACCGGGGCCGGGCAAGGTGATGTTACATCTCCAGAAGAAGGGTGAGTACGAAGTGATTCTTGAGCCGGAGCAGATGAATGTGGCTGCGGATCGCGGATTTGTCGAGCGGGTCGAAGAGCTGGTGGGCAAGGGAACCGTGCAGGTGATGAGCTAATGCGGTTTGAGAAATCAGACGAGGAATGCTCAAGACGTGCATGACGCTGTAGCGATCGGGATCGATTTTGGGACAACGAATAGTTCGGTAGCGCGCGTGAACGGTGCTGGCGTGGAGCTGGCTTCGTTCACGTTTCGTGGTGTTCCGACGGAATCGTATCGGTCCGTTCTCTATTTCGAACAGGTCAAGTCGGCCGGCGGGGCCAAGCGAACGCATGGGCTCACGGGCCCTGCAGCCATCGAACACTATCTCGACGCGGATGAAAAAGGGCGGCTCATTCAGTCGCTCAAGTCGCACCTGTCCAGCAGAACACTTACCGGCACCGAAATCTTCGGGCGACGGCACAAGCTGGAAGAGGTCATCTCGCGCCTGTTGAGTGACCTGCGCAAATTCGCGGAGCGGCAGTTCGCGCGGCCAATCGCGTATGCCATGGTGGGGCGTCCAGTGCGATTCGTCGGTTCGGAATCTGACGAAGACGACGTCTTCGCAGTGGAACGGTTGCGCGAGGCATTTGCCCTCGCCGGCATCGAGCGCGTGGAGTTTGAAATGGAGCCGGTCGCGGCGGCGTATTCCTACGAATCTACGCTGGACCACGATGAGTTGATTCTGATTGGAGACTTTGGCGGAGGTACGAGCGATTTCTCGCTGCTGCGGGTCGGCCCGCGCGTACGGCGTCGAGGACGTCGGCCAAACGATCTGGTGGGCAATAGCGGCATTGGCCTGGCAGGGGACGCTTTTGATGCACGGATCGTGCGCAAGCTCGTTTCACCGGCGTTGGGATCTAATTCTGAGGCGCGCTCGCTGAACAAGCTGCTGCCTGCGGTCCCGGCCTGGATCTATGCCAACCTCGAACGCTGGCACTATCTGTCGTTCCTTCGTACGAACAACGTACGGGAGATTCTGAAAAGCGCACGAATCCGAGCGTTGGAACCAGAGAAGATCCAAGCTTTGATTGCGATTGTGGAAGAAGATCTCGGCTATCAGCTGCACCAAGCCGTGCAACAGGTGAAGTTCGAACTGTCGCGCAGCGAGAATGCGGAGTTTCGGTTTCACGACGCAGGAATGAACCTGCGAATCCCAGTGAAGCGCCGCGAATTCGAGTCGTGGATCGCGGAGGAATTGCAAACCATCGAGCAGTGTGTAGATTCGCTGTTGCGGAGTACCGGCGCCGATCCCCGTGATGTGGACCGCGTATTTCTGACCGGAGGCACTTCGTTTGTGCCTGCGGTCAGGCGAATTTTCGCATCGCGATTTGGCGAAGATCGCATTCGCAGCGGGAACGAGTTCACTTCGGTGGCCCGGGGGTTGGCGTTGCGAGCGGCTGAGTCGCTGCAAGCGATCCCCTGATTTCAGATTTCAGGCATCGTCGCGGACGAGGATCACATGGAGGAAGCGGGGACCGTGGACGCCCTTGATGCGCGTCATTTCGATGTCGGCGGTGGCGCTGGGCCCAGAGATATAGGTGGCGAGCGTCGGCGGCAGCGGGCAAAGGTCGAAGTATTCGGGCAATGTTTCGACGATCTGGCTGGTGCGCAGGATGCAGAGATGCCAATCTGGCAAAAGGGTGAGAACGCGACGGCCCTCACTGGCGGAATGATGGAGCACAATCGTACCCGAGTCCGCCACACCCGCGAAGGACGCAGTGACGACTCCATCGCAGGCTTCGATTTCCGCATGGGTAAGGCCTCGATCGAGCTTCCAATCAAATCCGGAGGCGAGCCATTCGGCGGGCAAGCCAGGCGGCACGACAAATCTGTTCTTGCCGCTCGAATGAAGGCGATCGGCCATGCAGGCGGGAAGATCGTCCGGTGCGCACTCTACGACATCAGCGTCGTATTCTTGCAGCCGCTCAACCATTAAGTTCAAACGCCCTGATTTGTCGAGGCTCCCATGCCGGATGTAGTTTCGCGGCAAGTCAGGATGCTCTGTAACGGAACCGCCGGACGTCGCGCGGCGAATGCGATCGAGAATCTGTTGGCGGGCGTCGCTCATACTCTGTCCTTTGGCCGCGATGCCCACCAGTCGCGAAACGTTTGATCGGGCAAGCCGCGCAGGTCGCGGGTCATGGTCCAGCGGGCACCGAGGCTAGGCAAGGCGTGAATCCAGCCGTCCTTCTTGGTGAACAGCCGCAGCCCGATGCGACCAAGACGCTGCGCGAGTCGGAAACGCCAGGCACTGGCAAAGATGCTGTTCGCTACACGCATGCCGATGTACATCAGGTCGAAGGCGCGGGCTGCTTGTTTGCGCTCCCGATCGACCACCTGTGCGCGCAACTCGATCAGCACTTCCGGGATATTGATTTTCACCGGGCACACTTCGTAGCACGCGGCGCACAAGGATGACGCGTAGGGCAGGGATTGCGCGTGGTCCATGTGCATCAACTGCGGCGTAAGGATTGCGCCGATGGGACCGCCATACACAGAACCGTAGGCATGGCCGCCGGTCTGGCGGTAGACCGGGCAGGTATTCTGGCAGGCGGCGCAGCGGATGCATCGTAGAGTCTGGCGTTCGGTATGCCGCGCTAAAATCGACGAGCGGCCATTGTCGAGCAGTACGACGTGAAAATTCTGTGGCCCGTCTCCGGGCGTGACGCCGGTCCAGAGGGACGTGTAGGGGTTCATGCGCTCGCCGGTTGCTGAGCGCGCCAGCACCTGCAGCATCACTTCGAGGTCGCGAAAGATGGGGACGAGTTTTTCGATTCCCGCGAGGGCAATCAGCGTGCGCGGTAGGGTGAGGCACATGCGTCCGTTGCCTTCAGACTCGACGATGGTTACCGCGCCAGTTTCCGCGACCATGAAATTAGCGCCGCAAATCGCCGTGTCGACGCTGAGAAACTTCCTGCGCAGATAAGAACGCGCTGCGGCGGTCAGTGCCTGCGGATCGTCGGTGAGATCCGTACGGCCCATGCGGCGGGCGAAGATTTCGCGCACCTGGCTGCGATTCACGTGCAGCGCAGGAGCGACGATGTGCGAGGGTTCATCCTCGCCCAGCTGCAGAATCAGTTCGGCGAGATCGGTTTCAACAGCCTTGATTCCAGCGGCCTCGAGCGCTGGATTGAGTTGAATTTCCGCAGAAGTCATCGTTTTGATCTTGATGGCTTCGGTCGCCTTTTCTGTGCGGAGAATTTCGACAATGATGCTGCGGGCTTCGGCTGCGTCAGAGGCCCAGTGAACATGGCCGCCGGCCGCCGTGCAACGCGCTTCGAATTCAACGAGGTATCGATCCAGATGGCCGAGGACATCATCCTTGATCGCCGCCGCGGCATTTCGCAGTGCCTGCCAGTCGGTCTTTTCAGCAACAAGGCGGGCGCGCTTTGCCTGGATCACGTCGGTGGCGTGGGCCACATTTTTTCGCAGTTGCGTATTGCGCAGAATGGGCAGGGCCGCTTGCGGGAACGGAAGCGCAGTGCGTGGATCGAGGTCGACCTGCATCATGCGATGCCTTCTGCGGGATCTGTCTGTGTGCTGGCCAGGATCTGTGCGAGATGAAGAGTACGCGTGGCGGCGAACTCTCGGTGCAAGGCGCCCCCCAGATGCATCAGGCAACTATTGTCGAGCGCGGTGCAGTATTCGGCTTGCGTGGAGAGCACGTCGTGCAGCTTATCCGAAAGCATGGCCGATGACACTTCGGCATTCTTGATCGAGAAGGTTCCTCCGAAGCCGCAACAACGGTCAATGTTCTCTAGAGCCACGAGTTCGAGACCGCGCACTTTCGCGAGGAGCCGAAAGGGGCGGTCGCCAACGTGCAATCCGCGCAGCCCGTGACAACTGGCATGGTAGGTGACGCGGTGCGGAAAATAGGCGCCCACATCGTCAACGCCCAGGCGGTCGATGAGGAATTCGCTCAGTTCGTAAACGCGCGGCAGCAGGGCAACGAACTCCTTGCGGAGCGCATCGTTGCCCGGTTCCGCAAATAGTCCGGGATATTGATCGCGGATCATGGCCACGCAGGAGGTGGATGGAATCACGATGGCTTCAGCATCCTGATAGAGGCGGACGAAGCGCTTAGCCTGAGAGAAGGCTTCAGCGCGGAAGCCGGTGTTGGCGTGCATCTGGCCGCAGCAGGTTTGGCCGGGATTGAACTCGAGCGCGATCCCAAGCCGTTCAAGCAAGCGCACCACGGCCCGGCCCGTCTCGGGGAACAGCGTGTCGTTGTAGCAGGTGATGAACAGGGATGCCCGCATGATTGCTCCGGCCGGTTCAATCCGAGTCGAAAACGGTATGGCATTCGATAGAAACATCGTTTGTCTATTGCAACGGACACTGCAATCTTGAATTGTTCGGCTTTCGAAACGAGCGTCTGTGCGTTTGCCGTCCAGCGCCGGACGCTCACAGTCCAGCCTACGCTCTCGTGCACTACAATTCCCGGTTGTCCTTAGGAGGCTTGATGCAAGTTCGAAATCATAGGATACAGCTGCGTGCTGCCGGAACGAAGATCACGCTGGACCAGGCAATCGTGTTGCCGGCGAAATAGCTTGGAGAAGAAGGCGGAAAAAAAGAGGGGAGGGAATATTTCCCCTCCCCATTTCCAGGGGAAGCTACCCGAATACTTACTTCGCAAGCTTGTCGAGATCGAGGTTGAGCGCGAGCACGTTGACGCGCGGTTCGCCGAGCAAGCCGAGTTGGCGACCAACGATGTGTTGCTGAATGAGCTGCCGCACTTGGTCTTCGCTGAAGCCGCGCGCTTTTGCGATGCGCGAAGCTTGATAGAGCGCGGCGTCGGGCGTGATGTCGGGGTCGAGTCCGGAACCTGACGTGGTGACAAGATCGATCGGGACGGGTTTGCCTGGATTCTGCGCAGCTAACTTGTCGATGTCGCCTTGAATGCGCTGCACGAGCTTGGTGTTGGATTGCGCGAGATTGGAGCCGCCGGAAGAAGTGGCGTCGTAACCATTGCCCGCAGCCGATGGGCGAGGATGAAAGTAGCGATCGGAAGTGAAACTCTGCGCCAGCAACTCGGAGCCGATGACTTTGCCGTCTTTGAGAATCAAGCTTCCTGCGGCCTGATGCGGAAAGATGACGGAAGCGATGCCGGTGACCAGTAGAGGGTACGCGAGGCCGCACAGAACTGTAGCGAGAAGGGTGAAGCGAATCGAGGTTCCCCAGATCGAATGCTTAACCGCCGCTGTCTGTGTGACGGCGACAACCGGCAATGTGGAGGTGGAATGCATTTCGAGTTCTCCTTCTCTCATCAAGGGTGCAAACGCTTAGGCAAGGTGCAGAGCGACAATCAGCATATCGATCGCTTTGATCCCGATGAAGGGCACGATAACGCCGCCGACACCGTAGATCAGCAGGTTTTGGCGGAGCAGAGCTTCGGCGGCCTTCGGCTGGTACTTCACGCCTTTGAGCGCGAGCGGGATGAGCGCCACGATGATGATGGCGTTGAAGACGACCGCTGACAGGATGGCCGATTGCGGCGAGTGGAGATACATGATGTTGAGCGCGTTCAGAACCGGGAATGCGCCAGCAAACATGGCGGGAATGATGGCGAAGTATTTCGCGACGTCATTGGCGATGGAAAATGTCGTTAGAGCGCCGCGCGTCATCAGCAACTGTTTGCCGATTTCGACGATTTCGATAAGCTTGGTCGGATTCGAGTCGAGGTCGACCATGTTGCCGGCTTCTTTTGCGGCCTGAGTGCCCGAGTTCATCGCGACCCCTACATCGGCCTGCGCCAGTGCGGGTGCGTCGTTGGTACCATCGCCGGTCATCGCGACAAGCTTGCCTTTGCCCTGCTCGCGCTTGATCAGGTCCATCTTGTCCTTCGGCTTCGCTTCAGCAAGAAAATCGTCGACGCCGGCTTCGCGCGCGATCACAGCGGCGGTGAGGGGGTTATCGCCAGTGATCATGATGGTGCGAATGCCCATGGCGCGGAGGCGGGCGAGACGGTCTTTCAATCCTCCCTTGACAATGTCTTTGAGGTGAATGACGCCGAGTGCAGAAGTATTCTCTGCTACGACGAGCGGAGTTCCACCGGCACGTGCGATCTCTTCGACGTTGTCACGCACTTTTTTGGGCAGCGACGAGCCCTGGTCTTCCAGGAAGCGGGTGATGGCATCGACGGAACCTTTGCGGATACGAACGCCGGGCAGATTCACACCGCTCATACGGGTCTGCGCGGTGAAGGGAACGAACTCCGCGTGAATGCCTGCCAAATCGCGGCCACGCAGGTTGTACTTTTCCTTGGCGAGCACGACAATCGAGCGGCCTTCCGGTGTCTCGTCGGATAAGGATGACAATTGAGCTGCATCCGCAAGCCGCTCTGCGGAGATGTCGGGGGCAGGGCGAAACTCGGTTGCCTGGCGATTGCCGAGTGTAATTGTGCCGGTCTTATCAAGCAACAATGTGTTGACGTCTCCCGCAGCCTCCACGGCGCGGCCACTCATGGCCAGTACGTTGTATTGCACCAGGCGGTCCATGCCGGCGATGCCGATGGCGGAAAGCAGGCCGCCGATGGTGGTCGGAATGAGGCACACAAGCAGGGAAACAAGCACGAAGATGGTTTGCGGTGCTTTGGAGTAAATGGCAAATGGCTGCAGTGTGACGACTGCGAGCAGGAAGACGATGGTGAGTCCGGAGAGCAGGATGCTCAGTGCGATCTCGTTGGGAGTCTTTTGACGCGTGGCGCCTTCGACTAGAGCGATCATTCGATCGAGAAAAGTCTCGCCGGGATTTGAAGTGATGCGCACCTTGATCCAGTCGGATAGAACCTTGGTGCCGCCGGTGACTGCCGAACGGTCGCCGCCCGCCTCGCGAATCACGGGAGCCGATTCGCCGGTGATGGCGGATTCATCGACTGAGGCTACGCCTTCGATGACTTCGCCGTCCCCTGCGATATAGTGGCCGGCCTCGACATAGATCACGTCACCCAGGCGCAGCAGGCCGCTGGCTACGTCTTCAAAGCCGCCGGTGGCGGTGTAGCGCTTGGCAATGGTTTCGCCCTTGGCCTTACGGAGGGTGTCGGCCTGTGCCTTGCCGCGGCCTTCTGCCATGGCTTCAGCAAAGTTGGCAAACAAGACGGTGAACCAGAGCCAGAGCGTGATCTGGAGATTGAAGCCGAAGCCCGCGCGATGATTCACCGTGTTGTCAATGAGGAGCGCCGCAGTCAGCACGCTGCCGACTTCCACGACAAACATGACGGGATTCTTGACCATCCAGCGTGGATTCAGCTTGCGAACTGAATCCAGCAGCGCTTGTCGGATAATTTGCGTGTTCCAAAGACTCTTCTTTTCAGCCATGACAGTTCGTCTCTTCCTCGATCTTTTGGGCTCGACCCCTAGGGGTTAGAAAAGCTGGCCATGCTGGAGCTGCAGGTGTTCCAGGATGGGTCCCAGGCTCAACGCCGGGAAGAATGTCAGCGCGCCGAGGATCAGAACGACGCTGATGAGAAGCACAGTGAATAACGGTGTGTTGACTGGGAACGTGCCAGGCGAAGGAGGAACACTTTTCTTCATCGCGAGGTTGCCCGCGAGTGCGAACACGGGAACCATCATGAGGAAGCGCCCAATTAACATGGCCCAACCCAGAGCAGTGTTGTACCACCATTGCACGGTGGGATTGGTGGGAACGGTAAGGCCGGCGAAGGCGGAGCCGTTATTTCCCACCGCCGAGGTGAAGGCGTAGAGAATCTCGGTTAGTCCGTGGGGACCATTGTTGGTCAGCGCCGGCAGACCGATTGTGGGCGAGAGCACGAAGGCCGCCGTGAGCCCGAGAACGACGAGCGGGAAGATGAGCACATACAGCATCGACATTTTTATGTCGAAGGCTTCGATCTTCTTGCCGAGATATTCGGGTGTGCGGCCAACCATGAGGCCCGCAATGAAGACTGACTTGACCACGAAGATGAGTATCCCGTAGAGACCGGCACCCACGCCGCCGAATATCACTTCGCCGAGCATGATGTTCGTGAGGGGAATCATTCCGCCCAGCGGAGTGAAGCTGTCATGCATGCTATTCACGGCGCCGCAACTGGCGTCTGTGGTGATGGTGGCGAATAGCGAGCTGTTGGCAACGCCGAAGCGCACTTCCTTGCCTTCCATGTTGCCGCCAGGGGCAGTTGCGGAGGCTGTTTGTGCGGCGCCGTGAATGAGCGGATGCGGGTGGGACTCGGCCCAGTAGACAGTGGTGAATCCTGCCGCGAAAAGGACGAACATCGCGGCGAAGACTGCCCATCCATGGCCTGGGCTGCCGGTCATGCGACCCAACGTGTACGTGAGACCGGCGGGAATGATGAAGATGGAGAGGATCTGAAGGAAGTTGGAAATCGGCGTCGGGTTTTCGAAGGGATGAGCGCTGTTGGCGTTGAAAAACCCGCCGCCGTTCGTGCCCAGCATCTTGATGGCTTCCTGCGAGGCGACCGGTCCCTGCGCGATGGTCTGGGTCTGATTCTCGAGGGTGTGTGCGACTGTGTAGGCGTGCAGATTTTGAGGAACGCCTTGCGCGACGAGTAAGAGCGCGTAGATGAACGAAGCAGGCAGGAGCACATAGAGCAGGGTGCGCGTTGTGTCCACCCAGAAATTGCCGAGTGTAGCTGACATCGTCCGCTTGATGCCGCGAATTAGTGCGACGGCGGTTACGATACCCACGGAAGCCGAGAAGAAGTTGTGCGTGGCCAAGCCAGCCATCTGGGTGAGATAGCTCATTGTGGTTTCGGGTGTGTAGGACTGCCAATTTGTGTTGGTGGTGAAACTGGCGGCAGTGTTCCAAGCCATGTCGGGTCCTACAGCTGCGAGTCCCTGCGGATTCCATAGCGGCAGCACGGCCTGCAGGCGCTCGATCGCATAGGTGAGGAACATGCTGACCGCTGAGAAGCCCAGCGCGGCGAACGCGTATTCGCGCCAGTTCATTTCATGGTCGGCTTTCACGCCGCAGAGCTTGTAGGTGAGCCGCTCGATGGGCCGAAGAAGGGGATCGAGCCAGGTACGCTCGCCCTCAAAGACCCGTGCGAGATAGATTCCCACCGGACGGACTGTCAGGATCAAAACAATCGAGTAAATGACAAATTGCAACCAGCCATTGGCGGTCATCAGAATTTCTCCGGAAAGAGCAGGGAGATGGTGAGGTAGGCGAGAAGCAAAACCGAGAGAATGAGTGCGAACGCAGTGATGAGATCCATTGGGCTACCTCAGCTTCTGGCATGCCTTGACGTAGAGAAACGCCAAGACGAAGAAAACCGCCGTGAAAAAAACCATCGTCAAATCCTGCATGGCAAACCTCTGTTTCGAGCCTGGCTGTGAGTCGGCAGGTATAGGCCGAGGGACAACCAGATGCCCAAAACAGATTCTGGATGAGGCGGTGTTGTAGGGGCAGAAGGGAGTTATAAAGAAAAAATAAAGGCGCCGCTAAAGCGTTTTGTCAGGGCGGAATTGGGGCCTTATCCTTCGTTGCCGAGCCATCCCTCGGGAACAAACCGGTAACCCACCCAAGGTTCGGTTTGGATGTACTGGCGACCGGTTTCGTTTTCAAGTTTCTTGCGAAGCTGTCCGACGAAGACTCGGAGGTATTCAGGCTGGTAGGCCGATTGCGCACCCCAGACGGCGGTGAGAAGAGCGCGATGGGTCATGACCTTGCCGGCGTTGCGCGCGAGATGCACCAGAAGCTCGAATTCTTTCGGCGTGAGGTGAACTGGCTTGCCTTGGACGGTGACGGAATGCGCCTCTGTATCGACGACGAAGTCTCCTGCTTCGATTGCTGCGGTAGCGCGCTCGGGAGCCCGGCGCAGGTGAGCACGCACCCGCGCCAGGAGTTCCTGAATACCGAAGGGCTTTGTGACGTAGTCATCCGCTCCCGCGTCAAGCGCCTCCACTTTGGAACGCTCGTGATCGCGAACCGAGAGAACCAGCAATGGAGTCGACGATGTAGTGCGGATGGCGCGGCATACTTCCACGCCGCTCATGCCCGGCATCATGAGGTCGGTAATCACGAGATCGGGTGGCCACTCGCGGAAGATTCTCAAGCCCTCCTCGGGATCGTTCGCGGTGCGCACGTCGAAGCTCTGTGCGGAGAGCGAGGCGCGCAGCACGCGCGTAATCTGCGGCTCGTCATCGATGACCAAAATTCTTCCTGGCATATGCGTCTTCTTTCAGAGGAACATTACATCATATGCCTCCACGGGTATCATTCCGGTAGAGACGACGATGCAGCCAAATTCCAACCTGGGCGCCGCCGCACGATGGCTGGGCGCCACGCTTTCCGCTGCTTTAACGACGGCGTTGCTGGTTTGGCTGGGCGCCGGCTCTACCGCGGCAGGATTGGTCTTTCTGGTTCTCGTGGTATGGACAGCGACGCAGGCGGGGATTGCGGTTTCACTGTACAGTGCGATCGTTTGCACGCTTTGCTTCGATTATTTCTTTTTACCCCCATATCACACGCTTCGTCTTGCCGGTGGTTCGGAATGGGTCGCGCTGCTCTCGTTTCTGGTTAGTTCTCTCGTTGCAGGCCGCGTGGCAGAACGTGCGCGACGGCAGGCAGAACAGGCGGAGCAGCGCCGCGAAGATTTGGAACGGCTCTATATGCTGAGCCAGGAGATGATGCTTTACGATGACGCCGCCGGCCTTATGCGGGAATTGCCGAGGATCATCGGCCGAATTTTCGCGCTGGAGGGGGTTGTTCTGTACTCCCGCGACGAAGACCTGTTTTTTTCCTCGACGTCCGAGCTCCCCATGAGTATTCAAGCGAGCCTGAGCTCAGTAAGCATGGGCCTGAATCCCACGCATGCCCTGCCTGGAGACTTTACTGCGATGCCGCTGGTGGTAGGGATGCGGCCGGTGGGAGCACTGGGTTGGCGGCCTGCAGCGCTGTCGCGCGAAGTGGCAACTGCGGTCACGGCGCAGGTGGCAATTGCACTGACACGGGCGGTTGCGATTGAGGCGTCGGCCCGGTTGGAGGCTGCGCGCGAGGGCGAACGGCTCCGAACGGCACTCATCGACTCGATCACGCATGAGCTCCGCACGCCGCTGACGTCGATTCGCGCGGCGGCAACCACTCTTCGCCAGGGGGAAGGGCTCGATGAAGCGGCCCAGCAGGAACTGGTGACCATTGTGGACGAGGAAAGCTCGCGCCTGGACGTCCTGATCGGTGAAGCAGTCGAGATGGCCGAAATCGATGCCAACGTTCTGCAGGTGCACGCCGAGCCGCAGTCCACGCGCGCGCTCATGGAGCACGCAGTGGAGAAATCGCAGGCAGCGCTGGCCTCTCATCACGTGGTCATCAGTGTGGAGGAGCCCGATACGCCGGTGTGGTTTGATCCGCAGCTGCTGGGCCGCGTGCTTAGGCATCTGCTCGAGAATGCAGCGCGCTATTGTCCACCCGGCAGCCGCATCGCGTTGCGCAGCCGCCGCGCCGGAGACAGGCTTGAGTTTAGCGTGGAGGACAACGGTCCCGGCATCGATGCGGTGGATCTGCCACTGATCTTCGAGAAGTTTTACCGCGGCAAGAAGAGCACGGGCAAAGGGAAAGGCACCGGTATGGGCCTGGCGATTGCGCGTGCCATCCTCACTGCCCACGGCGGATCGATTGAAGTTTCGAGTTCGCCTGCGGAGGGGACGGTGTTCCGGTTCTGGGTACCGCTGGTGGAGAAGAAACAGGGAATAAGAAACAGGGAATAGGGAATGGGGAATAGGAATGCTTATTGGGGCTCGCTGGTCAAGTCGCATTCAGCTGCGCAATGTCGCAAGGACTTCTCGAATGCGAGTTTCCAACGTTGCGAGCGCGCTAGGATCGGGCCTGTGAAATACGCGCTTGAAAATGTTGAGTCCGTAATCAAATTCGACAAAGACGCCCCATTGGGCGGAACCGTTCGGTTCAACCTCAGCGACGTAGCCGATGCCAATCCAGAACGGGTCATTGCTGTGACGGGCCCAGAAACCCCAGCCCCAGTCCTCTTGGATGATTTCCGAAAGCTGGAAATCGCCTCCAATCCGCCTTGATAGTTCCTGCTTCAACCAAGCAGCGAAATCCTCTCCAAAACAACATGAGTTGATGAAATGCAGTTTTACCTCTCGATGTTCGAAGAGGTTGGTTTCAATCAGGATCGGTTCCTTCATCACAATCAACGATTATTGGGGCTCGGTGCTCCAATCGCATTCGATGTCGCGGTGCGCCTTCGAACTCTCGAGCGCCCATTCAAGAACACGCGCGGTGCGCCACGCGTCGATGGCCCTTACCGGAGGGTTTGCCTTGCCCAGCAGGGCATCGCGCACTCCGGCGTAGAAGAGTCGATAGTCGCCGGAGACGGGCTCGACAGGCTTCGGCCCCATGCTGCCGTCTGTATCGACGCAGAGAGTGCCCCAATGATCGGGTGGTTCCTTGCCCCACTCCGGCGACTCAATGCGCGTGATTTTTGTGAGTGCTTCTTCTTGGATGTCGAGTCCCCATTTCCAGTAGTTTCCCCTGGTGCCGCGGAGATGATACCGTGGCCGGGCCAGCGACGAAAGGTAGTTTGCGCTCAGTGTGACCGCGGCGCCGGTGAGGTAATGGAGCCGAATCGTGAACGAATCATTTGCGCCTTCCCCGTCTCGTTCGCGAAGCACTTCGGCGCCGATGGATTCCGGCAGACCGAAAAGAGTGAGCGCCTGATCGACGAGATGAGTGCCGAGGTCAAGCAGAATGCCGCCTTGTTCCGGGTCTTCCTTCCACTCACGGGAGGAGGCGCCGGGACGCCAGCGGTCCAGGGTGGACTTGAAGTGGACTGGCTGGCCGAGAGATTTTTCATGAAGTACATTTTCAACTGTCAGGAAGTCGCCATCCCAGCGGCGATTATGAAATGGAATGAATTGCAAGCCGATGCCGCCCGCCAATTGCATCAACTCGGCGATCTGTCCGGACGACACAGCCATTGGCTTGTCGACGACAACGTTCTTCGCGGCTTCGAGAGCTTTTAAGGCGACTTCGTAGTGAATGGCGTTTGGCGTGGCTACGACGACCAGTTTGATTGATGCGTCACTTAGCAACTCGTCCAGGCTTCGATAGGTCGTGATGCCCGGATATCGTTGTGCAGCATTATCGGTCGTACGCTCGACGACGGCTGCGAGCTCGAGTCCTTCGACGGAAGAGATGAGAGGCGCGTGAAAGACACGCCCTGCCATGCCAAGACCTACTAGCCCCACTCGGATCATTCGTCACTCTCCAGATGCGAGGCCTAAGTTCGGCCAGGCTTGATTTGCTAGCCCTCAAGTTTATAACGCGTTTCCGCGAGCCGATAGAGCCTTCGCCAAACCAGGCGATTCATAGTAACTACCATCAGCGAGATGAAAATGGTGGCCAGCAGCAGGATGGGGAAGCGGCCGCTGTCAGTCGCGGCATCGATCTGCGCGCCGAGGCCAATGGTTTGCAGAGTTCGGCCGGGCATTCGGGAGTACTCGGCAAAGACTGACGCGTTCCAGGCGCCACCCGATGCCGTCACCATGCCAGTAATGAGGTAGGGAAAGATGCCGGGAAGAATGAGCCGGGTCCAGCGTTGCCAGCGCGTGAAGTGATAAAGAGAAGAAACCTCGCGCAGGTCTGAGGGGATCGACATGGCGCCGGCGATCACGTTGAACAGGATGTACCACTGCGTGCCGAGCAGCATGAGGGCGATCGATCCAATGCCGAGGCCGCCGCCGATTTTAACGAGACCAATTAGCAGGATGGGGAAGAATGCCGTGGCTGGGACGGAAGCCAGAATTTGCGCGAGTGGCTGTATGAAGCGCGCAAGTTTGGGATTGAAGCCGATGGCGACACCAACGGGAATCGTCCACAGGGCGGAAATGAGCAGGGCTGCGTTGACGCGGAGAAAGGTGGCCACGGCGCCTTCGAGCAGCAGTTTCAACTCAGGCCAGGTGACCGTGCGGAGCATGAGAACCGCCTGCAGCGCTCCCCAGCCGAGTACGGTGAGGGCCACGAAGCCGAGGGTCCAGAGCGCCGGTGATGCTGCATTGCGGGAAGGCTCCTCATCGAGCGGATGCACAACCTGGGCCTCTTTTGTGCGTGCGAAACGGCGATAGATAGGCTCTTCGATGCGGGACAAGAGCTGGCCGGGCAGGGAAGTAAAGAGAGCCGAGCGCTGCAGAAGACTCAGGATGGGTGAAGTCACGCGATCGGACGACTCGACCTGTTCAAACTTGAACTTGTCGCTCCAGGCAATCAGCGGGCGCCACGCCAACTGATCGGTGGCCACAACGATCAGAATGACGACCGCGAATCCGGCCACGAGTGCGCGGACATCGCCGGAATCCGCGGCGGTCTGCAGATAGCTGCCAAGACCCGGCAATTGGAAATTTCGGTCGCCCATGGTGAACATCTCGCAGGCCATCAAGGCGAACCATCCTCCGGCTACGGAGACGATGGAGTTCCAAACCAGTCCGATGGTGGCGTAGGGCATCTCGAGCTGCCAGAAACGCTGCCAGGCGGAGTAGCGATAGATGCGCGAGGCTTCGAGCATCTCGCGTGGAATGCTCTTGAGAGACGAGTAGAAGCTAAAGGCGAGATTCCAGACCTGGCCGGTGAAGATGAGAAGTACGACGCCCATCTCGATGCCCATCTGATGACCGGGAATAAGCGCGACCATGGCCAGGACGACGGGCGGCAGGAAACTAAGGACGGGGATTGATTGCAGTATGTCGAGTGCGGCAATCATCCACGCCTCAATGCGCGGGTTATAGGCCGCGGTGTAGCCATAGGTAACGGCAAATGTCAGGCTGAGGAAGTAAGCAATCCCAATGCGCACGATGGAGTAGAAGGCATAAGCCGGAAGGGCGCTGATGGAGTGCGAGATGGGCACCACAGGAATGGGCTTGCCGAGCCAGTATGTGCCGGTGCTGATGACGGCAAAAAAGACAGCCAGTGCGCAGGCGGCGACGCCGACGTCGATGACGAAGGGCCAGGTGCGCGCGGTGACGAGCGTTCGCGCGAGGGGATGGAGCTTCACTGGACTTCCTCGTTGGCGGCGACCTCTTCAAGAGCATCGGGCATGACGAAGCGACGTCGAGAGGCGTCGAAGTCAAAGAGCTCGGCATAGCGGCCCCAGTTGATCGCGGTCTCCATTTGGCGCCGCGATTCTTCTTCACTGAATTGTTCGTCGATCATGTCGAGGAAGAAATCTTCCGGTACCGTGTGGTCGCTCTTCGATTCAAGGGCGCGCCGGATTTGCCGCAGCAACAAGACGTGCTCGATGGCCGCGTCGCGGAAGAGTTCCTTCTGACGGAGGATCTCGGAGTTGGCAAATTCAGCGCCTTTTTCGGTGATGGACACGTCGCCCTCCTCGACTTTGAGGAAACCCAGCAACTGTGCTGCGTCCACGATTGGCAGCAGGTCGTCGATCTCGAAGGCAAGATCGTCGGCGAGACGGTAAATGTCGTCGCGCCCACCCTTGTCGAGCAGTAGTTCGAGTAACCCGGCAATGCCGCCCGGCCGTGCGTGAGGCAGCATCTGGTAGTGCATCTGGCGCTGATCGCGCGGGCGCGGGCCAGGGTGCTGATGATCGGGAGCTTGGTCTGGAGCCACGTCGGGACGCGTCAGCACTTTGTAGATGTAATCGACGAGCTGTGTAAAGGGCTCGGATTTGCGGTCGCGCGGCTGCGGAATCTGAACACGAAAATCGGTGCGGATGTGGCCTGGATTGCGGCCGAGGACGATGATGCGGTCTGCGAGCAGGACGGCTTCTTCAATGTTATGGGTCACGATAAAGACGGACTTGGTGGGCATGGTCTTCTTCTCCCACAGCTCAAGCAGTTCGCTGCGCAGGTTCTCGGCGGTCAGCACGTCGAGAGCGGAGAAAGGCTCGTCCATAAAGAGGACCTCCGGCTCGACGACCAGAGCCCGCGCAAAGCCGACACGCTGTCGCATGCCCCCTGAAAGCTCTTTGGGATACGCGGACTCGAAGCCGTCAAGGCCGACAGTGTCAATCATCTTCATGCTGCGCTCGTGGCGCTCGTCGGGGTCAACGCCGCGTGCCTGAAGCGGGGCTTCGACGTTTTCGAGCACGGTCATCCATGGGAAGAGCGCAAAGCTCTGGAAGACAATCGAGACGTTGATCTCCGCACCGGCGATAGGTTTCTCGTGCCAATACACCTGTCCAGCCGAGGGGCGAGATAGCCCGGTGAGCATGCGCAGCATGGTCGACTTGCCCGAACCTGACGGTCCCAGCAGGGCTACGATTTCGCCAGGCACAATGCTGAGATCAGTGGCCGAGATGACCTGGATCCGGTTCTCGCTCGGCTGGGCGTAGTATTTCTCAATGCGTTCGGCGCGAATGATGGCGTCGGTTTTCACGCTTTCCGCAGTGGTCTGGATGGCCGCTTCCTGCATGCAAAGGTCTCCTGTTCAGGGTCCGCCTCATACAGATGCGGGTTGGATGTGTTGCAAGTCTATGATTGCCGGATTTCTGGCAGATGAATCCGGTGATTGAATGCATCAAACATCAGGAGGATACAGGTTTCGATCCGTCACAGCGTTCTTGGCGGCCCTTCGGTCTGAAGACCTGTCCAGGCTGGCGCCGACAGAGGGTATCATTTACAAAGGAGAGTTGCGAATGTGGTTCGTTCCCTGGGGCTCCTTCCCAAGGCGCGTTCGGCGGCGCGACCTAAGAAGCAGCACAATCGCAAAAGCAGCAATCAGCGACTAGGAGAGTATGCACGAAAATCGTGTCAAACCCAAGGTTCTCGTTGTCGACGATGAACGTGTCATTGCCGATACTCTGGCGATGATCCTTAACCAGAGCGGCTTCGATGCGCGCGCTGTTTATTCCGGCGAAAAGGCAGTGGAGTTGGCATCGACGTTTACCCCGGACATGCTCATCACGGACGTCATCATGGCCGATCTGAACGGGATTGATGCGGCCATCGCGATTCGATCGATTCTTCCCAAGATCAAAATCCTGCTCTTTTCCGGACAAGCGGCAACGGCTGATCTGCTGGAAAAGGCGCGGGCCAAGGGCTACGAGTTCGAAATCCTGGCAAAGCCAGTCCATCCCCAGGATCTGTTAAGCAGATTGCAAGCATAAGTTCCGCGCAAGGCTTTCCCGCGGTTATAGCTCGCGGCGGCCTTCGATTGCGCGGGCCATGGTGACCTCGTCGGCGTACTCAATGTCGCTGCCCGCCGGTACGCCGGTGGCGATGCGCGAGAGCCTAACTTGAAATCCGCGCAACGTTCCGGCCAGCCAGTTGGCTGTGGCTTCGCCCTCCAGCGTGGGGCTGGTGGCAAGAATGACCTCGTCGATCTCGCCGCGCTCGGCTCGCTGTAGAAGTGTCCTGCTGCGGAGTTGGTCAGGACCAACCCCATGCAAAGGCGAAAGCGTTCCGTGCAGCACGTGGTACACGCCGTTGTAGCCACGCGTGCGCTCCACGGACTCGATGTTGGTGGGTTCCTCAACCACGCACACCAGGCGCTGATTGCGTGTCGGACTTGAGCAATAAGCACACGGATCCACATCGGTAATGTTGTTGCAGATGGAGCACAGGCGCAGGCTCTCCTTGAGCCCGCGCACAGCCTCGGCCAGCGCCGCCGCATCTTCGTCGGTCGATCGCAGAATGTGGAAGGCGAACCGCTGCGCGGATTTCGTGCCGACCCCTGGGAGCTTCTTCAATTCTTCAATCAGCCGCGCCATTGGCTCGGCATATCGTGACACCGCGGGTGCCTCCTATAAGGTCCGGTACACAAGCCCCGTAAAGACGTCGCCGTTGACGAAGAAGCCTTTGCTCCAGATGGGATCGAAGTCTGCTGTGGGCCTTTTGGCCACGGCTTCCTGCTCACTTGCTCCTGAAGCCTTAAGAGCCGCGACCTTGTCGCGAATGGAGGAAAGCATGTCGCGATACTTCTGGAGGTCTGCTTTTGATCCCAAGGGGCCATGCCCGGGAATGATCTTGGTGCTGCTGTCCGCGATGACGAGTGCCTTCTCTGAAGCGTGGATCATGCCGCCGATCGCGCCTCCTGTAGCCTCATCGATGAATGGATACATGCCGTTGAACCAGATGTCGCCCACATGTAGAACGTTGGCATTGTGGAAGTGAACATAGATATCGGAATCGGTGTGCGCCGGATCGAAGTGGACCAGATCGAGCGAGTCGCCGTTGTGCCAGGCATGCATGGACTCGTCGAAGGTGATGGATGGTAGCGCCCCGGCCGGGGAAGCAGGCATGACCAGATGAAAAAACGGAATGGTCTGTGCGGTCGACATCCGGTTGCGGGTGTTCCGGTGGGCGAAGATGGTGAATCCCGCAGCGTGCAAGCTCTCGTTACCGTCGGTATGGTCGTAGTGCCAATGGGTGTTCATGAGCGCGTCAGGAGCGTCGTGACTGACGGCCGCGATTGCCTCGCGAATTTTTGGGACTGCGGTGGAGAAGTTGGAATCGATGAGAATGTTGCCCTCCGGGCCAGTCTGGAGGGCCATATTGCCGCCCACGCCTTGCAGCAGCAGATACACGTTGTCGTAGAGCTTGGTTGTCGCGATCAGTTTGTTCAGCGAGGCAGCACGGCCTTGTAGAACCCGGTCGGGAAGGGTCGCAGACTGGGCATTCATCCAGCGCGGCAGTACTGCGGCTGCGCCTGCAATCGCACTCAACTGCAAGAAGCTCCGACGATTTATCTCCGTGCTCATCAACCGAACTCCAAATATCTGTGAAACCGATTTCTCAGGTAAGGCCTGGAATCTTGAGGCCGCCCAGCATCCCTTGCACGCTGGATTGAATTGCCTCATCTGCCTTGCGTCCCGCATCGTTAACCGCAGCCACCACCAGGTCTTCCAGCATCTCCACATCCGGCTGCCCGCCGGTCAGGCTGAGCGTCGCCGAGGGCTCGATGTGAATCTTGAGCAATTGTTTTTTCCCATTCATGGTCGCGGTCACCGCGCCGCCCCCCGCGGTCCCCTCTACCACGGTCTGGGCCAGCTTGCGTTGCATCTCCTCTTGCATCTGGTTGGCCTGTGAAAGCATCTCCGGGATTTTCAGCGGGTTGATCATTTGGCCTCCTTACGGGTCGCTGCTTCCTATTTGACGCGCAGATCGACCACGCTGCGAACTTCGGCGTTGAAGATTTCTTTGGCCCGCTGCACCAGAGGATTCTTGAGAGCATCCTCCTGTACGCTTCCTGCGAGTGGCATGGGCAGTGCTGCGGGCGCCGAACCGTTCGCCGCGCCGGGCACGATCAGGAATCGCGAAGACGCTCCCAGACGTTGCAGTTCCTGGCGAATGATCTTCTCGGCCGCAGCGTTCACGGTGAGGCTTAGCATCTTCTTGCCCATGCTGGCAACTTCGATTCGTAAGCTTGCCCCGTCGATGGTCCACTCTCCGGCTCCGAGCAACTGCGAAGCAGACACGTGACCGCCCTCGGTGAGGGCGTCGCAAACGGCGGTCCGTGCCGCATCCGCAGTGGGAGCACTCGAGGCCGCGCCGTTTTCAGGCGCCTTTGCCAGCGAACCCTCCGTGAGGGTTTCAGCGAATCCTGCGCGAGGTTCTGTGCTGCTTGCGACGGTAAAAGGCGCAGGCTCGCGTGTTGGAACAGCCGGTGCTACGCTCTCGACCACCGTCTCCACGGCGGCACTCTGCCTCATGCTCGGTTGGCCGCTTCTTGCGCTTGCTGCGCTGAACGGCGACAAAGTCAGCGCTGCTGTCGCGGGAGGTGCGGGCGAAGCGGATTGACGCGGAGCCGAAGCCGCTGGCCGAAGGCTCGGCGAAGGCGAAGCCGACACTCCTCGCGTTCCGGATCCGCCGGTTACTCCACTCAACAGTTCTTCAAGCGGGAGCAGCCGTTGGGCGTGGATGAGTTTGAGCAGGCCCAGCTCAAGATGAAAACGCTGCTCCTGGCGGTAGTTCAGATCGTCGAAAGTACGCAGCACGATCTGCAGATTGCGCGTCAAATCCTCTTCGGTAAACAGGAGTGCCGAGCGCGCGGCCCGAGCCCGCTCGTCCGCAGAAATTTGCAACAGTTCCGTTTGTTCGCCGTCAAGTTTAGCCATCAACGCATTGCGCAGGTACCGCACCATCTGGCGCGCGAGCGATGAGGCGCTGTGGCCGGCATTCAGCAGCACGTTCAGCTGTTCCATCAATTCCGCGCTTTGGCCGGCAGCAACCGCCTCGAGCAGGCGCTCAAACACGGCGTTGGGCACCGCACCCATCAACTCGCGAATCTGCGCCGTCGAAAGGACAGGTCGGTTCTTCTCATCGCAAGGCGCCGAGGCAATGGCCTGGTCCATGATGGAAAGCGCGTCGCGCATCGAGCCGTCACCGGCCTCCGCGAGCAGGGCCAGTGCAGCTTCTTCGGCCTCTACCTGCTCCTGGATTGCGATCATCTTCAACTGCGCCAGGATGTCGTCGAACTTGACGGCGTGAAAGCTGAAGTGCTGGCACCGCGAGCGGATGGTCTGCGGAATATTCTCGGGCTCGGTGGTCGCCATCATGAAGATGACGTGCGCTGGCGGCTCTTCCAGTGTCTTCAGCAGGGCATTGAAGGCCGCCTCGGTGATCTGGTGCGCTTCATCAAGGATGTAGATCTTATAGCGGTCTCGCGCGGGCGCGTAGCGTGCCGCATCGCGCAGTTCGCGAATCTCGTCGATGCCGCGATTGGTCGCGGCATCGATTTCGATTACGTCGACCGCGTTCCCCTGGCGGATCTCAATGCAGGAGTCGCAGGTACCGCAGGGCTCTGGGGTTGGCCGCTCCGCGCTTCCGATCTCCCGGCGGCAGTTCAAGGCCTGCGCCAGAATACGAGCGATGGTGGTTTTTCCGATGCCGCGATGGCCGGAAAAAATGTAGCCGTGCGCGACGCGGTTCTGCGTCAGCGCATTCAGAAGGGTGCGCGTGACGTGATCCTGGCCCGCCACATCGGCAAAGCGCTGTGGGCGGTATTTCCTGGCCAGAACCTGATATCCCATGTGTCGTTCCGCTCCCTTGGCCGTTGCGGATTACAGACGGCTCAGGGCGATTGTATCGTTCCGGGGTGGGGAAGCGCCGGTGCGGAAATCGATGCGGACTCAGGCCGTCTGTTTCGCTGTGGTGTCCTTATTCGGACTCCAATTGATGACGTGGTAGACCGCAGGAACCGTCCCCACATTGCGGAACCCATGCAAGCTGTTGGACGCGTTAAAGACTACTGAGCCGGGTGTCACCTTGATCCAATTGCCGTTCGAGAGCGTCTCGCACTCACCTTCGCGCAGGATGATTAGCTCTTCGTTCACATGCCGATGGGGCGGATGCGACGCCAGTCCTGGATTCAAGGTGGACACATGCATCTCGAGCTGATCCACAGTTGCTGTTGGAGCTTTGCAGAGCGAGCGCACTTCGCCCGTGGCGGTTTTGACCGGCTTCATGTCTTCCCACTTGAAAACAGTGGGCCCCAGAATGGGCTGGCTCTTTTCTGTTTCACCGATCGCGCTCAATGCGCCGGACAGGGCCAGCAATCCGATCACCGCATCTCGTCTCGAAATCTCCATGGGGCTCCCTCACGAGGAATGTTTAGTCTTTCAGGGTTACGAACTTTGCGTTGTTCTGCGCCTTGATGACCAGTTCGGCGGCCAGGAGGCACTGGTCCTGATCCTGCGCCACATGCGTTCGATTCACGATATCGGCGACAAACTCCGAACCAAATGGCAGCGGCATCTGGTTACAGTCGATGGAACGTGCCTGTTTTTGGTCGACGATGAAAAGATTGTTGCCTTGCTTGCTGACGGCCACATTAGTGTATTTGCGGACTTCGATGTATCCATCGGTCCCGAGAATGAAAAGCCGGCCATCGCCCCAAGTGCCCAAACCATCGGGCGTGAACCAATCCAGGCGAACATAACCAAGTCCGCGATCGCCGCGCAAAACCATATCGCCGAAATCCTGAAAATGCGGGTGTTCGGGATGGCGCACGTTGGCAATTTGGGATTCCACCACCTCGGCCTGCTTCGATCCGGTGTAGAAGAGAAACTGATCCACCTGGTGCGAGCCGATGTCACAGAGGATCCCGCCATATTGTTCGGGGTTCCAAAACCAATCTGGCCTCCCAGTGCCACCGCCAGCGTCGCCATGCCCCTGGATGATCTGGTGCGGTGCGATATTGATGGTCTGAATGACTTTGCCGATGGCGCCCTGTTGAACGAGCTTGCCGGCATAGACCGCGGCCTTCACCTCAAGCCGCTCGCTGTACATGATTGCGTAGATGCGCTTGGTTTCTGCGATGGTCTTGCGCACTTCGGCAAGTTGTTCGAGCGTCGTTATCCCGGGTTTGTCAGATAAGTAGTCTTTGCCATGCCGCATGACACGGATACCGAGGGGCGCGCGTTCATTGGCGATTTGCGAGCTCAGGACAAGCTGAATTGAAGGATCGTCAATGATCTCGTCCTGCGTCTTGACGATCTTCACATTGGGGAAGCGCTTGGTGAAGGCTGCCAGCTTATCGGGTTCGCCGCCCCAGGCCGCCACCAGCTCACCGCCGCCGCGCGCGACCGCGCCAACCATGCCGTAGATGTGGTCATGGCTCATGCCGCACACGGCAAACTTAATGTGATACTTCGGGTTTTCGCTTGGCTCCTCTGCCTGCACGGCGTCTTCGATGATCGGGCCGCCAACTGAACTCAGGGCAGCAGAGCCCCGAGGCAGGCCGCCCATCATGGCTATCGAACCAAGGCTTCCGGCTTGGCGCAGAAAATCGCGTCTGTCAAAGAATCTGCTGTTCATCAGGATTTTGTCTCCCACGACGAGTCGAGGTTGTCGGCGATTGGTTCGATTCGAAGAGAACCGCTTAAGCGCACTCGAATTTTGCCGTCGATCTGTTCGCTGTGATTGTAGAACGGTCCAGCGGGGTCAGGCATTCCGGAAGTTGCCGCTTATTTGGGAGACGAAAACGATTCGGGTTGGATTTGCACTCTTCGCCCTTCGGCGCACGACTCGTAGATGCTGCGGACGAGTTGAAGAGCGCGGAAACCCTCGATTCCGGAACAGGCAGGAGCCCGGCCCTTTCTGCATGCCTCACCGAAGTCAGCGAATTGCCGCTCGAAGGGAGTCAGCGAAATGGCCATCGGATCGGACGCGCCGGAGGCCGCTCGCGTTGAAATCGGTGCAGGATCGCCTGAGTCTTCCTGGACGTCCCAGGTCGTCAGCTGGTCTCCAGTGACGATGGCAGTTCCTTTTGTGCCGTGAATCTCGAGTCGTTCGGGGTACCCGGGCCAAAGTGCGGTGGAAGCCTGCAGTACACCGGTTGCCCCCGAAGCATAGCGCAGCAAGGCACAGAGCAGATCTTCGGATTCGATCCTGTGGAGTGCTCCAAGCTGCCAGTAACCGGAAACCTCATCGACCGGGCCGATCAAGTGCAACAACAGGTCGACCTGGTGAATCCCCTGGCTGATGAGTGCGCCACCGCCTTCAACTCTCCAGCTTCCTTTCACGGGGCGGGCGTAATATTCGGCAGAGCGAAACCATTTCACGTAGGCGTCGGCCTGCAGGATTCTGCCCAGCCTGTGTGCGCCAATAGCGGACTTCAGAAAGAGAATTGAATCGTCAAATCGATGCTGGCTCACGATCCCCAATTGAACGCCGGCTTTGTCTGCAACCAAGATCATCTGGCGGGCGGCGTCGAGATCGATGGCCATCGGCTTCTGCACGAGGATATGTTTTTGAAATTGGGCGCAGAGTTCGACGGCGGCTAGCCGATAAGCAGGAAAGGTGCATACGTCGACGTAATCGATGTCAGGATGAGAGCAAACCTCCGCTGGAGTCGCGACGAATTTCGCTCCAGTAGCTTCGGCGAAGGTTCGACCGAGTGCTTCGGTTCGATCCGAGCACAACAGGACCTGATAGCCGATGTTGCGATAGGCCTGTGCGTGTTTGGCCGCAATGGCTCCCGTGCCGATGATTCCCACTCGCATTGAACTGCGCGACCCCCTGACGCGATCCTGACGCAGTCGATCATACAAAAAGGGAGGCGATCACTTATGCTAAATGGTTGCTTGGACACCGGGTGCATTCGCTCAGCGTTAGCGCTCAAGCCGTGATGCGCTCACAGACTTGGAGTCAAAACAGGGACTGGAGTTTGTTGAGGGACAACTGCCACATGTCGCAGTGCCATCGATACTCATCCGGGGAGAAGTGTCCCGTGTGAGTCAAGCAGAGAGCACTGCTTGCAAACTCACCATAGAGGCGAATTTGCACAATGGATTCCGACGAATGTTCGGACTTGGGATGGGCCTCGGTTTTGTGCCAGGTGAAGGACATTTTGCCTCGACGGCATACGTGATAGCAGCCGGTAATGCTGAGATCGAGCGTGCCGGCTACATAGTGATCGAAGCGAAAGCGGCTGCCGGTCTGCGAGGCGGTCGTGTGGCAATTGGAATGGCTGCAAGGGAGACAGAGCCAGGTCTCCCGGTATTCGGGAAGCGTCAGCGCATCGAAGATTCTGCGCTTGTCCGCTCTCAACGTGGCGCGTATTGCAATCTGATGTTCACGAGAATTCGAGCGGGTGGCGCTCTGGTGGACGCGGGGGAAGCTCGAATGGGGCGGAAGTAACGTCGTTGCACTCATCGATAGTTTGGAGTGCATTTCGTTCTCCGAGTAAGCAGATTCGTACGGATTTGTGACGGTCGCGATTTTTCCGGGATGAGGAACCAGCTTCGATGAGCAATTCAGATGCATGGACATTGCATAGTCCAGAGTCATCATTCAGGCCACTATGAAAGTCGAAAAGATTTCGAGTATCTGCTCCAAATTTGCATATTGTGGGACGAACAGCGGCGACAAGGGACAGGGCGAGCCAGGATTAGGCCGAGTGTCTGAACTCACCGGCGATGCGTTACGGAAGAGGCCCGAAAACCTTCAAGAAACTGAAGGATCAGCGATGGAGCCAGTTCTGGATCCGGGAGCGGTAACTTCGGCTCATGGGAATCTTTTCGCCGCTTGTCAAGACGACCGTCGATTCGCCGTCCGCTTCGCTGCGAACCTCTTTCAAGAACTGGAGGTTCACAATCGAAGACCGGTGCACCCGCAAAAACATCTGCGGATCGAGCCGTTTTTCAAGCCGAGCCATGGTCTCGCGGAGCAAGTGCGATTCCGTTCCGGCGCAAATGCGCACATAGTTTTCTTCGGCACTGATCCAGCGAATATCGCCCACCGGCAAAAAGAGAATACGGCCACGGGATTTGAAGACAATGCGCGTGGTGTAGGCAGTGCCGGTCGCTTGGGCGGGCTCATCGTTGCTGCCCTGTGGATGACCCTCGATACGTTCGCGTACCCGTTGGACCGCAGAATGCAGCCTCTCCGAAGTGAAGGGCTTGAGCAGATAATCGATGGCGTGAATTTCGAAAGCGCGCACCGCATACTGATCGTATGCGGTGGTGAATACGACCTGGGGCATCGCAAGATCCTGACGCACGGCCAGCGCGCCGAGGACGTCAAAGCCGTCCATATCGGGCATGCGAATGTCGAGAAAAAGCAGCTCGGGATTGGTCGCGCTTACGAGCTGAATTGTTTCGGACGCGCTGGCACATTCCCCTACGATTTCGATGTCCTGTTCGTCGCGAAGGAGCTGGCGCAGCTTTTGCCTCGCCAGTACTTCATCGTCAGCCAGAATGGCGCTAATCATCACACACCATACCTTGTCAGCGTCTCTGTTTCTTGTTGCGCAAACTGCAGCGGTAGAAGAATAGTGACTTGAACATGCGCCGGGTCAGCCTCGGCGAGCGAGAGCGACCATTCGGCGCCATAGTGCAATTGCAAACGGCTCCTGACGTTTGTGAGCCCGACACCTCGACCGTCTGTTCGCTGCACCTGAGGAGCCGTCAGGCCTCGGCCGCTGTTGAGAACGCGGACCCGCATCTGTTTGCCATCCCGATGCACGTCGATCGAAAGAATTCCGTTGGCCTCGACCTTCGACAATCCGTGTGCGAACGCGTTCTCCACGATAGGTTGCAGGAACATTGCCGGAACCAGGGCGTCGTGCAGTTCTGGATCGACTGTAACGCTCTCCCGAATCCGGCCGGCATATCGTCGGCCCTGCATCGCGAGATAGACCTCGATGAATTCGATCTCGTCGCGCAGCGGAATGAGCTGAACGTCGCCTCGTTCCAGGGTGATACGCAACAGGCTGCTCAGTTGCTCCAGCATGATATCGGCGGCCTCGATATCGAAGCGCATCAAACTGGAAATGCTGTTCATGGTGTTGAAGAGAAAGTGAGGATTCAATTGCATGCGCAACGCCGCCATCTTGGCGTTCACGAGTTGGACTTCCAATTGAGCTGCTGTCTTCTCCTGCTCGCGGAATTTCTGGTAATAACCTATGCCACGGAAGAGAAAGAAAGTACCCCAGAAGACAACCATGCTGTTGCAAATATCGCCATCCAGATTGAATTCAAGCCTCTCCCAATAACGCATGTGGGGCCGATTGAGCGGAATCGTTGGGAACATGAAAACCCAGGGCATCTCCTGAAGCACGCACGCGGCGATACTTAGCGGGATAAACCGCGTGACGATGTGAGCGACGCTTGCACTTTGAATTGAAGGCCGCAAGAAGCACCAAAGAATCCAGCAAATGGCGCCCCAAAGAAAATAGAAGACGGTGTACTCGGCGAACGTGATGACGGCCTGGAAGTGATAGTTCCACTGGTAGGACCAGCGGCGCATGAATATCCACTCCTGCAGGGCAAACAGAGCTCCTACGAGACAAAACGTGCCGATAAAGATCGCCGGATGCATGAAACCCGGCTCAGTGCGGGCGCTCTCGCTACCCATCTGGCTTGGTATGGTGTCCTCGATTTTCTTTCACTTCGTGAGCATCTCCTTGCTGGTTCCAGGCTGTTTGTCGATTTGCGCGTAGGGCTGAGTCGGAATCAGCTTACCCGCGTAGAAGCCTTCCGCGGGAGCCGCAAGAGCGAATGCGGGGAAGCGCTTCCAATTGTCGCCACCTTTGTACACAAATTCAAGCACCTGGCGATGTCGCTGAAACCATTCATCGGCTTCGCGATCGATTCGAGCCGAGTCGGTTGCTCCCAACTTGCCGGTCTCGATGCGGAGATCGTTTTGGAGGAGTTGGCGGGCGGGTTCTCCGCCTTGCAGTGCGGCGACGCGGAAATGGAAGTAGGCGCTCCTGTCGTCTTTTGTCATTTGGTTGCCGTCCCGCGCCAGCACCCCCAACGTCGCAGAGGATTTCCAGGTGCCCGCGCTGGCGGCTTGGTCGAGCAGCGCGATGGTTTCGCTCGGAGACTTGGCGAGCTCGGGACGATTGGCCAGCAGCAGGCCCAGCGCATGCATTGCGGGGACATATCCTTCATCCGCAGACTTGCGCAATACTTCGGCAGCCCTGGGGAAATTTCGCGGTTGATCTTCTCTGGTAGAGAGCAGGGAACCGAGCCGGAAGGCCGCTCTTGGCTCGTGTAACTTCGTTCCTATCTCAAACCAATGCTCCGCGGCAGATAAATCCTGCTTCACGCCGATGCCGAAGAAATACAGGTCTCCCAGATAGCATGCACCCACGCCGCTGCCTTTTTCAGCGGCTTCGCGGAAGAGTTGCTCGCCGAGCAAAGTATTTTTGGGAACCCCAATGCCCCACACATAGGCCACGCCAAGATCCACTTTCCCACTGAGCAGGCCTCCGGCGGCGGAGAGCTGATACCAATGGACTGCTCGCACAGGATCGATTGGAACACCTAGCCCGATCTGATAGAAGTAGCCAATTTCCTTTTGTGATTCGGGATCGCCGGCCTCCGCGGCTTTCTCGTACCAATACGCTGCTTGCTTCTCATCCTTCTGCACGCCGCGACCTGTGAGGTATGCCGCCGCCAACTCGATCTCGTGCTGGATCGAGCGTCCGTCGGCCCTGGTCTGGATTTGTGGAACGTCCGGATCTGACGCTTGGGCGGACGGTGCATTCACGGCCAACTGAAAGGCAGCGCCGAACACGGCAGCAATTGCTGCGCTTCTCAAGCGATCTTGCGGAAGGATCATCATAGGCTCACCCCGCGTTGAGGACTGTCTCACTTTCAAACCCAGGAAATTGCCGAAGAGACGTCGATGATCTTTCTAGACTCGGTTTCCTACGCGCAGGTTATCGTGTGCTTAACCCAGAGGAACGGGCTTCGTCCTACTCCAGCGCCTGCGTAACTTGCGCGCTGAACGGCTCGTCCTTTGAACACAGCAGTTCGTCACAAATTCAGATTTCTTTAAAAGAGGACGCGGTTCTGAGTTCTCATCTTGAACAAAGAAAGGCCGACTCGAACGGCCGGCCTTGATTGATACTTCTACCTGGGTTGGTGCTGGTGGTTGTTGGCTCAGTCTCAGAACCGAATCTTGCCACCCACTTCGATGCGCCTGCGGTCTGTTCCAGAGAAGACGGTGTTGGTTTGTGCACCACCGTCAGGATTGAACAGCGTATTGGCGAAAGATCCGCCGGCCTCCGGATAATTGCCGAAGTCGATGTTGACGCCGGGCGTTCCACGATATTGGCGATTGAGCACGTTGTAAGCTGTGCCGCGAGCCTCGAACGTGACGTGGTCGTTGATTTTGAAATCTTTCAGGATAGCAAGATTGGCGTTGTTGATCGTGTCTCCGCGCTGTTGGTTTCTTCCAACCCCGGCGAAGGGAGTGCCAAAGTAAGCGGCCGACGCATCGTCGTTGACGATCCAGCGGACATTCTCTTTGGCGATCGGATTCCCAGTGTAGTAATCCACCAGGCCGCAATCGCTCGCTGCCGCATTGGTACATTGGCCGACGGTGTAGATGGGCGCACCGCGGGAGGTGAGGATAGGGCGGCAGGTCGTTCCGGCAGGGGTCTCGGTATCCTGGGTCGGGTCGCAAAGAAGTCGATCCGACGCGGGATTCTCGGTAACCGTGTATGGTTGACCGCTCGCAAAGCGCCACACGGGGTTGATTTGCCATCCTCCTAATAGCCTCCCCGCGAGCGTGTTTTGATTGCGGAATATGGGGACCTCGAAGAGCAGGTACACGGATGTGAGCTGCGGATAATCGAGACCGCTCACAGCGCGCTCCGCATTCGTCAGATCAAATGGGTTTTGTGCAAATTCATTTGTGTTTCCTCCGGTCCCTGTTGCGTAAATCTCGGAGATGTTATCGATGTCCTTACTCCACGTGTAACTCAAGCCCGCCGTAATGCCGCGCCAGTGTTCGATCGATAGGCGCGATTGCAGTCCGTTGTAATTGGAGAAGCCGGTGTTCCCCAGAGTGACCACATTGGTACGATTGCAATCCACATACCCCGCCGTAGCACCGGGAGTATTTGCGGTGGTGCAGGGAGTGAGGCCACTTGGAATCAGGTTCTGAAAGCCGGCTCCGATGAGCGGGCCCAATGCCGGGTTACCATTCCGCACTTCAAACTGCCCGACACCGTGGTTTCCCACATACCGGACTTCACCTACAACATGAAGTGTGAAGGCCTGCTGCACTCCGAGGGTCCATTGCTCGGCATAGGGGTTGTGCAGGTTTGGATCGGTATCTTCCTCGGCACGGAAGCCTGGATTGCCGCCGAGGGGCACCTGGGGATTGATGATGCCGCGCAAGGTAGCGGCAGAGCCGTTGGAGGGAATGCAGGCAGCGCAGCTTTGCAGATCCACCGAGTTCACTGTCGGCGTGCTCTGCGCAATGTTTGAGAACGGGTTGTTGAAGGTGGAGTCATAGCCGATGTGGAATCCGCCACGGATCACTGTCTCGCTGCGGCCATGCGCGAGTGGCTGCCAAGCGAAGCCGATCACTGGGCCCAAGTTGTGCTTCACGATCGGCAGCGATTGTGCGGTACGCAAGCTCAGAGGCAATGTTGTATCCCAGAAAGCAGTGGATGGATTGGATTCACGCTTGACGGTCAGGTCATGTAGGCCGTTGATCGGCTCGCTTTGGATCTCATATCGAAGTCCGGCGGACAGTGTTACGGTCGGCGTTGCCTTGTAGTCGTCCTGGAAATACAGCGCGCCCGCGTTATAAGTCAGCGGATAAGTCGAAGGTCCTTCCGCATAATTCGTCAGCTCCGGGTTGCTCTGGATGAAATCGCCAAAACTTGCAAACGTGAAAAAGCCGTTGATGTTGGGGATTCCGTAATCCGTTTCGGGGAAGTGGTCGAATTCGCCTCCGAATTTGATGCTGTGCTTGCCGGCCTGCCAGGTCGCATTGTCCTGGATTTGCGAGCTCTCGACGAGTCTTCCTTGTGGCCAGAAGTTATTGAGTTGACCGATTGAAAGATCGGTGGAGTCGGCAAAACTCACGCGAATCGGGCATCCGGCGAGGATGTTGGTGGTCGTGCAATCGGAGAAACCTCCGCCTTCGAAGGTGCTGGTGGCATGCGAATAGCTATAGCGCACCTGGTTCAAGATGCGGTCATTGAACGTGTGGCTCCAGTCGGCGCCCGCGAAGTGGCTCACACCGCCGACGTTTACGAAGCTGCCGATGACATCCTCAGTTGGGGTGAAGTAGTTGTAGTTGTAGTAGAACGACTTTTGATAGATGTAGCGTCCGAAGATGCGGTCTTTGGATGAAAGCTGATAATCGACGCGGCCCATTCCCTCATTGTCATTAAACGGAGACGGCACCGTTCGGCGCGCGGTTGCAAACTCGATCGGGACCCCAAGCACGTCGATGTCGGTGGGGGTGCCAAAGCTGAGGTTGCCGGTTTTGATCGATGCCGGTCCAATCGCTGCGAGGGCGCCCACGGAGGCGTTGTTTGGAAATGCGGCTTGCAACTCAGAAATTCCATTGGGTGTTGGTGTCACAAACGGGGCTGACGACGATGGTGCGGCGCCTGTTCGCAGGTGTTCGAAGTTACCGGAGCCAAAGAACCAGAGACGGTCTCGCTTGATCGGACCACCGGCAGTGCCGCCCCATCGGTTATCAACATAGCGGGGAATGGTTGGCTGGAGGCAGCCAGTCGAAGGGCTCACACCTGGCGGGCAATACGTCAGCACGGGGCTTTTATCCTGGTTGGCCAACGAGTCGGCCCAGCTTCCGTTATAGAACTCATAGCCTGTGCCGTGGTATCCGTTTGTGCCAGCCTTGGTGATGTAGTTGACCACTGCACCACTGTTGCGTCCGTACTCGGCGCTCTCGGCGGTGATGACCTGGACTTCTGCAATTGCGTCGGCGTTTCCAAAGAAGACATTGGGACCACCGATGTTTGTATCGTTATTCGCCTGACCGTCGAGTTGGAAGTTGTTATTGCGATCGCGGATTCCATTTGTCGAGAACTCAGCACCATTGTTGTTCGTGAAGACGTTTCCCCCTGAAGGAGCAACGCCGGGAGTCAGAAGCGCGACAAAATCGAATCCGTTTCCGATGGGAAGGTTCTGGGTTTTTTCGGTGTCGAATTCTTGACTGATCTGGACGGAATCGGGTTGCAGGATTGCAGAGGCAGCTTCGACAGTGACGGCCTCAGATGCGCCAATCTTGAGGGTCAAAGCGCCCAGCGGTGTGGCAGTTCCAGCTTGAACTTGGACATTCTCGATGCGCAGGGCAACGAAGCCGGGAGCCTCCGCAGCCACAACGTATTTGCCAACCGGAAGACCCGGGAGTTGGAATGTGCCGGCTGTGCCGGTGCCGCTCTTGAAGTTGGAGTTGGTTCCGACCTGCACCGCTGTAACGGTGGCGCCTTGAATGACCGCGGAACTCGGATCCTGCACACTTCCGTCGATCGATCCGGTTACGATTCCCTGGCTGAGGCTGCTGTGGGCTCCGAAACAAAAGGCGACAGCGAGAGATAACTGTGCGGTCCAACGACTCACTTTGTTCATGATCACTCCGGGGAGTTACTCTTCCAGGCCGGAATGGGCATCTGTCCCTCCAATACCGCGCACGCTTGCCGGGAAGTGACAGATCGAGGGTTCGCGTGACGAGCGGTTGCGGACGTGGGAGCAGTGTCAGAATCGCGACAGAATTCTGACAAGGCGGGTGTCCGTTTGCTGTTGCGACCTTCTTTGAACGGGAAGGTGGGAACCACATCGTACGGAAACACGTATTCAGGGACGAGTGGCGGAATCGCGGACATAGACTGCGGCTGAAGTTTGTTCTTCGGTCTCCCGGGTCCGCCTGCATTCAGTAGAGGCTATGAAATTCAGAATTTCCATCAAGCGGTGACCGGCGGGCGAATCTACGAGGTAAGTGAGCGCGACGAGGCGATAAGTGTCCGGTTTCGAACAGTCGATCTTGAAAGTGGACACAAGTGCTGAAGCCGGGCCGTCTCGGATGCGCGTAAGCCATTGATTCCGCAATTCGAACCTTGGTGCTTTCAATGGCATGGTATTTGCGGACGAAGGGAGTCAGAGGTTTCCCAACTGTTCGGTCTTAATCAGCATTGCTCGCGACAAGCGATCGAGAGGTCCAGGTGATCCAAACACTGATTATTGATGATGAGATGCTGGCCAGACGTAAACTCCGGAGGCTGCTTCGGGATGAACCGGAGATCCAGGTTGTAGGTGAGGCAGGCACAGCCTCGGAGGCGCTTGGGTTCATCAAGGCAAGCGGTCCGCAGCTCGTGTTCCTGGATGTCCGTCCGCCAGGAATGAACGGCATTGAGCTGATCGATGCATTGGCCGCCGATCCGCAAATCGAAATGCCGCACATCATCTTCACAACGGCTTACGATCACTACGCGTTGCGCGCCTTCGACCTGCGCGCCGTCGATTATCTTCTCAAGCCTTTTACGCCGGAACGCCTGCATTCCGCTGTGCAGCGGGCCTTGGATCGCGTCACGACCAAAGAGAAGAGTACGAGACTTCATCCACCACGGACCAACGGCCGGGAGACCTATACGGCACGGATCGTTTTTAAATCGCGTGGGCGCATTCTCTTTTTACCAGTGACCGATATTCGCTGGATCGGCGCGGAAGAGAACTATGTCCGGATCTGCACAGACAAGGAAACACACCTGCTGCGAGAAACAATGACTGGCCTCGAACAGAAGCTGGATCCGCAGATGTTTCTGCGCGTTCACCGCTCTGCGATTGTGAATTTGCAATTCGTAAAGGAAGTGCGCACGGAAGCCCAGGGCGACTTCGTGGTGCATCTCATCAACGGACACAAGCTGTCGATGAGCCGAAGCTACCATTCGCGCCTGGGCAATCTGTTGTCGCACGGATCGGGACGCGTGGCCTGATCGGCCGCGCGTTCGCGCGCTACTTCGTCTTAATTCGTTTCGTTTGGGTTCTCTTCGTCGTTCGGCTGGAGCCGGTCTTGCGAAGGGCTGCCCTTTTCGCCAATCGCTTGCGCCGCCGAATCTCCTCGCGCGAATACATGGTTCCGCGGCATTTTTTTGCGCCGCAGTTGCAGACGGCTTCGTCTTCGTCGCCGTCATAGAGGCAGTAGTCGTAGGTGATTTCTTCGCCTGGCTCGATCTTCCGGATAGCCTTGATCCACACGCGGCCCTTTTCTTCATGGGTCTCGCAATTTGGGTCGCAGCTGTGGTTAATGAACATCGCCATGCAGTGTCCGTCGATTACGATCGAGCCGTCGCCGAGTCCAAAGAGGTAGGTGATGGGCTGTTCGTCGTAGGCGGCGTCGGCTTGCGCCTTGCTGAGGCGTGGGCCGGTATATTCGGCGACCCAAGCGCCTTTGCGAATCGGCGTGGTGGCGTAGCAGCCGGCGGCATGAATGGCGGATGAGCGAATTATGAGTCCCATGGGAAAATGGTGCGACTTGAGCACACCATGCTTCGCATCCTACCATTGAAGGGACGATGAAGCAGCAGTCGCAAAAACGGATGAGTTGGGTTTTTCTCGCAGCGTTGGCATTTGCTTGTTGCTGCGCAATGGCAGCGAGCTGGTGCGCTGCGCAGACACCCGGAAGTTCGTCGCCGCCGCAAACGCCGTCGTCACCGAGCGGATCCGCAAAGACACCGAACGACCAGAAGCCGAAGAACTCGCAGGACGCCAATCCATTTCCCGAGGACACGAACACCGTGCCAGTGTTGCCGTCGGCTAATTCGACAGGCACGCCTGCGCCGGATTCGACCGATTACGGCAGTAGTATTCCGCTGCCCGGCCAGGACGGCGATCCAGTCAAGAGCCCGGACGACGCGGCTCCATCCACAGACGATTCGGGATCAAGTTCGAGCAGTGCAGGGCTGGACAATCTGCTGAAGCCTCCGCCGGACACTGGGAAGTCCTCAAAAAACCGGAAGGCCGACGAGGACGACGGCATGTCGCACGATAGTCCCAAGGAGGACGAGAGCGTTGGCAGCTACTACCTCGAACAGAAAAACTGGAAGGCAGCTCTATCGCGCTTCGAGTCCGCGCTGGTTCTTGATCCCGAAAACCCGGATGTCTATTGGGGATTGGCCGAAGCGCAGCGGCATATCGGCGACTACATCAGCGCGAAGGCAAATTACCTCAAGGTGATGGAATACGACCCGGACAGCAAGCACGGCAAAGAGGCGAAGAGGATTCTCAGGGAGCCTGAGGTGGCCAACGCAAAGGCTGTTTCGTCGAATGCTGGTCCTGCACAAACCCAACAGCAGTGATGCGTCAGGACAGTCCTGACTAGTGCAGATAGGCTGCGAGGATCGGCCGGCCCCAAAGGCTGCTGATGATTCCGCCAATGCAGAGGAATGTACCGAGGGGTAGCTTGGTCAGGGCCGGTGTCTCTTCGGAACGCCGCAGTCGAGGTACCGAGAGAATCGCGATTCCCACCGCAGCGCCAAGCACCACACCAATCGCAAAGGCCAGTATCGCCCCCGCCAGGCCAAGCCACACCGCCAGCATGGCCATCAACTTTGCATCGCCCAGGCCAATGCCTTCGCGACGGCGGATGAGCCAGTAGGTCCAGCGGATGAGAAGGATCAGGCCGGCGGCAATCAGAATCGAAAAAGCGAGCCTAAGAAGTTGATTGAGAACAGACAATGGCGGAGACGATGTTGCGAGCAAGGAATCTCCGCGAAGCAGACTCACGATGACGCCGAGCAAAATGCCGGGCAGCGTCACGATGTCCGGAAGCCAAAGATGCTCCGAATCGAGAGCAGCTAGGCCGACGAGCACCCAAATGAGCAGCATCATCCCTCCGACAGTTGCTGCTGATTGGAGAAGATAGAGTGGGCTGTGAGAGATCGAGACATTGGGTGTCGTCGTATTGGGAAAGCTGGAAAAGAACCGCGACGCGATAGTCGCCCACAACGCCCCCACAGCCGATTCAACCAGTGGATAGCGCCAGCTGATTAGCGCGTGGCATGTACGGCAAGAACCGCGCAATGCCAGCCAGCTCAGAAGCGGCACGTTTTCCCACCAGACTAAAGTTCGATCACAATTCCGACAGTGCGAACGCGGCTTGACGACGCTCTCGCCCGCAGGCCAGCGGCTCAGGCACACGTTTAGAAAGCTGCCGAAGGCCAGCCCGACCAGCCCTGCAAACACCGTGCCCAAGATGCGAACCATGTGCGGGTTTGAGTATACGAGGATTCAGACGCGGAGATGGCCTTCAACGCTTGGCGAGCTCTGTCAGCCAATTCGTCGGAAGTCAACCCGCCGAGTGCAGCCGGGAGCAATGACAATGCAAATAAATCAGAGAGGGAATCAGTATTGACCGGACAAGCGCATATAGGCAGTGATGATCTGCGGTCCCCAGAGACAACTGACGATTCCGCCTGTGCAGACGAAGGTGCCCAGAGGCAACTCCGGTATCTTCCATCCCTCGGGATTTCGCCCGGCAGCGCGTACGGCAAGGTAGGCCAAAGTCATCGCAGTGCCGAGGAGCACGCCGATCCCGAACGCCAGCAGCGCTCCAGGAAGACCCAGCCAGGCAGCGAGCATGGCCATCAGGTTGGCTTCGCCGAGGCCCAGGATTTTCTGCCGCTTGATGAGCCAGTAGACCCACCGGATGAGCATGACCAGTCCGCCTGCCGCAATCACCGCGAGTAAGCGTCGGCCGACCTCTTGGATCGGCGTTAGCTCAGTGACAAACGACCATACCATCTGTTCCGAAGTGAGAATGTAAAACACAACGCCGATGGCCACACCTGGCAGAGTGACGAGATCGGAAAGGTTGAAATGCCTGGCATCCAGCGTTGCGATTCCCACCAGCGTCCAGCAGAAAATCATGATGCCGGCGGTGTACTCGAGATTGAGGTAGGGAAGCGTAAACCCATAGCGCGTGTTGACGATCAGGTCCATCAGACGCCAAGCGAGAAGACCCCAGATGGCGCCAACTGACAACTCGACTAGCGGGTAGCGCCAGCTCATCTTCTGGTTGCAGTGCGTGCAGCGCCCGCCCAAAACGAGCCAACTCATCAGCGACAGATTCTCCCACCACGCCGGGGTCGACTCGCAACCACGGCAACGGGATCGCGGGTTGACCACGCTCCCGCTCTTAAGCCAGCGGCTTAGACAGACGTTCATAAAGCTGCCGAAGGCAAGGCCAGCCAGTATTGAAAATACTGTTCCGAGAGTTCGAATCATGGGGGAGGGCCAACTATGAGCAAAAAATCAACTGTTGCATCTTATGATGCGAAAATGCTGTGCCGTTTTGCTCGTCTTTCGTAAACCGAATCCAATGAGGCAACAAGGAGGCCAATCGCGCGGCCGTTGCGGGATGCGAACCGCCGTTCGACGTGGCGGGTTTAAACTGCAAGGGATGGACGTTGCACGAGACGCAGACAGTCCACAACCTTCTTCTGACGCTCGCAACCCCGCACTCTCTACCGATCCGGTGCGGGCCGCGGCTCTTTTTGAGCAGTCGGCCGCCCTCATGGCCCGGTTGCGCGCGCCGGGTGGTTGCCCGTGGGATCGCGAGCAATCCTTCGACACAATTCGTAAGTACACGCTGGAGGAGGCCTACGAGGTCTTCGACGCAATTGAGCGCCGCGACTTTCCGCATCTCGCGGAAGAACTCGGGGACCTGCTGCTCCAGGTGCTCTTCTACGCAGAGATGGCTGCCAACGAAGGTCACTTCACCATTGCCGACGTGCTGGACCATCTGAACCGCAAGCTAATCCGCCGACATCCGCACGTGTTTGGAGAAGAGGCTTCGCGTGCCGCCGGAAACGCCGCTGTGGTCGACGCAAACGTAGAAGGCTCAGCGACCGCCGTGTTGCGCAATTGGGAAGAGATCAAGGCAGCGGAGGCATTGCATGCAGGGGACTCTTCCCTAGCCTCTCGACTCGATTCCGTGCAACGCGCCATGCCCGCGCTTGCCGAGGCGGCGAAGCTGGGATCGAAAGCGGCGAAGTCCGGATTTGATTGGCCCCATTGGCGTGACCTGCTTCCAAAGCTTGCCGAAGAAACGGTGGAGCTGGAAGCGGCAGCAGCGCGTGCGGACCAGAGCCCCGACTCCGCAACGCATCGCGTAGCTGTGGAAGCCGAGCTAGGCGACCTGCTCTTCACCGTTGTCAACCTTGGCCGTCACCTGGGCGTGGATGCCGAGATGGCTTTGCGCGGCTGCAATCTACGTTTCCGCCAACGCTTCCGTGAAATGGAGTTGGCATCTGCGCGCCCGCTCGAAGAACTGGGTCCTTCGGAGCTCGAAGCGCTATGGGCTGATGCCAAGCGGAAGCTCGCATCGTCGTTCATAGATTCGTCCTCTTCCTCGGATCCGCGGGCAGGCGAGCCATGATCCTGATCCGTAACTGCTCTGGTTTCGACGAGCTCGAAGCATGTGTTCAGCTTCAGATCGAGACCTGGGGTTACGACGACAGCGATGTGATTCCGCGCAAAGCGTTCCTTGTCGGCCAGAAGATTGGTGGCCAGGTGATTGGCGCTTTCGACACGGACCTGCCGGGCGCAGGCCCGAACGGGAGCCCGGAATCTTTGGTTGGTTTCGCCATGTCTTTGCCTGGCGTCAAAACGGGCAGTGGCGAGCCTCGCTCTTATTTACATTCGCACATGCTGGCAGTGCGCGAATCTTACCGAAATCGGGGACTCGGGGCACAACTCAAGCTGCAGCAAAGGCTTGAAGCTCTTTCCCGTAACATCCAATTGATGGAATGGACCTTTGACCCGTTGGAGATCAAGAATGCCTATTTAAATATCCACAAGCTGGGAGCGATTGTTCGTTGCTACCACGTGAATTTCTATGGTGTATCCTCAAGTCGGTTGCAAGGAGGCCTGCCTACCGATCGTTTAGTGGCAGAGTGGCAGCTCAGCTCCCCCCGAGTCCTGGCGACTCTTGAAGAAAAACCCAGAGCCGCATTAGTCGTTCAGGAACGTATCCTGGTTCCAGCATCCATCTACCAATGGAAGGCATCCGAGAAAGACCGGGAGCGCGCCATGGCAGTACAGTTGGAAAATCGCCGCAGGTTTCAAGAAGCGTTTAGCAGCGGATTAGCCGTGCTGGGATTCGTGCGCGACGCGGAGGGTAACGGAGTCTTCGAACTGGGTTCCCCTACTCAGACGGAGATGAATTGAAGAGGAATCATCACGCTCAGGCCTTGAACTTGATTGAAACAACTTCTAATTCATTGCTGCAATCCCAAGGAACTCAAGTCTTATGAGAATCGATGGAATCATTCTTCGCGAACTTCGCCTTCCCCTTGTGCGTCCATTTGAAACCAGCTTCGGTGTCACATCCGAACGCAGAATTCTGCTCGCCGAGGTCAGGTCAGAGGGCCTAATCGGCTGGGGCGAGTGCACTGCGGGAGAGCGCCCGTTTTTTTCCGGAGAGACAACCGACACAGCCTGGCAAGTGCTTGCTAATGAGCTCGGCCCCATGCTCGCTTCCGAAAACCCTCAGCACGGCGGCGATTGCCCGCGCATTTTCAAGCGCGTTCGCGGCAATCGGATGGCAAAAGCCGCGCTCGAGAATGCCATTTGGGATCTGGAAGCGCAGCGCGAAGGTCTTTCTATTTCGACTTTGCTGGGTGGCGTCCGCGAAACGATTCCATGCGGAGTGTCGCTCGGCATTCAGTCCTCGATTCCAGAATTGCTCGCGCTCATCGAGAGGGAATTGGCGGCGGGTTATCAGCGCATCAAGCTCAAGTGCAAACCGGGCTGGGACGTCGAAGTCTTCGAACGCGTGCGCAATCGCTGGCCGGGAATCACGCTCAGTTGCGACGCCAACTCCGCCTACAAACTTCGCGATGCGGATCACATCGCCAGCTTCGATCAGTTCGACCTGTTGATGATTGAGCAGCCGCTCTGGCACGACGATTTCTATTACCACTCCATGCTGCAACGGCAGCTCGAAACGCCGATTTGCCTCGACGAATCAATTCGCAATCGGCGCGATGCGCTGGCTGCGATCGAGATGGAATCCTGCAAGATCATCAACATCAAGCTGGGGCGCGTGGGCGGATTCTCCGAGGCCATCGCAGTGCACAACGCCGCGCAGGAGCGGGGCATTGCCGTCTGGTGCGGCGGGATGCTGGAGTCGGGGATTGGCCGGTCGCATAACATCGCACTCTCGACACTCGAGAACTTCACGCTTCCCGGCGATGTGTCCGCCTCGGCCCGTTACTGGAAAGAAGACATCATCGAGCCGGAAGTCACGGTTTCGCCTGAGGGCGAAATCGCCATTCCTGACACACCGGGACGCGGTTATGAAGTCAGGTATGACCTCGTTGAACGGCTCACGGTGCGCAAGGAAGCAGTGCGGGCTTTTGAGCTGGTGGGCGGTCATATCGAGCCCCTCGGAACTGCTCTTCGTTAACCTGCGTATTGATCTCCGGCGACGCAACTTTGGAAGCTTGACCGCGTCTCATTCTGAGAAGCGGCATTGACCTCGCAATTTGCCGGCCGCCGGAGGTTATCGGAGTGACTCCCCAGGAAGAACAGCTTCTCAACTCGCTCGTCGAGCGGGTGAACCAGACACAACTTCAGGAAAAAGACCCCGAGGCGGAAGCGCTGCTGAATCGCTCGCTGGGGCCAAACCCGGGTGCCCTGTACATCCTGGCGTAGACCGTGCTCGTTCAAAACATCGCGCTGGAATAGGCCAAGGCGCAGGTGACCCAACTCCAGCAGCAGGCGCAGCAGGCGAGACAACCTGCGCACGCTACAAGTTCCCTAGGCAGCCTGCTTGGCCATCGCGATCCAGAGCCGCCGCCCCAGGCCGCGCAGCCTGCTTATCAGCCAGTCAATCCCCAGTACACACAGCAATACACGCAATCGGCACCACCGCCGCAATACGCGCAGCCGCAGTATCAGCAGCCGCAGTACATCGCATCCGGTCCGCCGAGTTTTCTGCGAGGCGCCGTGCAAACTGCCGCGGGAGTGGCTGCGGGCGCACTCGCCTTTGAAGGAGTTGAGGCTGTACTGCACGGGCTCGGCGGTCATCCGGGTTATGGATGGGGAGGCGGGGGCTTTGGCATGGGGCCGGTGATGGGCGGGGGTTTCGATCGTCCCGTTGAAGAGACCATCGTTAAAAACTACTATGACGATCCCAGCGTGCAGGGCGGCGAACATCACGGTTTCGAACGGGGTGGCGAGCAGCACTTCCACGAGTCGGCCGACCAGGGGGGCGCGCAACTGACCGACGCCAGCTACAACACGGCAGGCGATGACCGCAACGAGATCGATGCCAACAATGCTGATACTTCAGGAACGGATGATTCCGGGAACTTGGACAACTCGGGATTTGATGACTCCAACGTAGACGATGGGTCAGGATTCGTCGATAACGGTGGAGGGTTCGACAGCGGCGGCGACGTGCTTTGACTTAACCGGATCGTGCAACACAGTGGACGACCAGAATTATTGATTCTTCGGTCGTCCCCAATCGAAACGGCGCCCGATGATTCCTTTTACGATCCAGTGATCGGTCGCTGCGGTCGGTCCAATTCCAACGCCGAAATTGATCTCCCACTTCGGCGACACGTTCAGATCCACAGCAGGAAAGAACTGCTGCTGCTGGTCGTGCAGGCTGGCGATGTTTGTGATGCTGCCGTAGTCGGCGTAGTACTCGAGACCGCCGCTGATCTGCTTGGTGAAGTCGTAGCTGATTTTTGCCGCTGGCGAAAAGCCGATCCCGAGATTCACGTCGGGACCGTGCCACGTTCGTTCCAGTGCGGGATTAACAGCGAAGTACCAGCGGCCCACGGTCTTGTCGACGATCGGCCGAATCTCCCAGGTCCAGGTGTCGTTGGAGAAAAACGCGCGCTGATAGCCAACCTCGGTGGAGAGGCTCACACCCACGGGCCAGCGCCAACGCTCCGGCACGCGCACCCTGGGGCGAATGTGGTCGCCCACCCATTGCACGCCCGTTCCGCTCTGCTCGCTGGTGAAGATATAGAAACCAACTTCCGACCAATTATTGATGCCCTGCGTGATCTCAATGGTCTCGTGCTCGGCGTGATTGGTTGGAGCTACGCCGTCAATGAAATACTTTTGCCCGTCGGCGGTATAGTTTGAGTGCAATTCAACCATTGTGCTGCGTGGAGGCACCGTGTCGGCCCCGTACACCTGAATCTCGTAGTTGCCCTGTGCGTGCGCGAACGGAATGATGATGACGGCGACGAACGCAGCAAGAGGGAAGCGAAAGGATTTCAAGTGCACTCCTCGGCGAACGGGGTGGGCAGGAAGCAGATCCGCGCAGAGCTTGGTCACGCGTAGCGAAATAATGCCATGAATCCTGAGTCCATGTGATCCTGCTGGTGGCAATGAAAAAGTGTGGCCCCTGGGTTGTCGGCCACCAGATCGACCTCGACCCTGCTTTTTGCTTCGACGATCACCACATCTTTAAAGATGCCGCTCGTCGACGCTCCGCGAATTGACACGAGCTCGAAAGCATGCCGGTGCAGATGCACTGGGTGATCGTCTGTGCTGCGATTATCGAAGACAAGGCGGTGCCGCAGGCCCTCCTTCAGCATGACCGTGTCTGTATCGGGAAATGATTTTCCATTAATCATCCAACGGTCCAACGCACCATGACCCTGAAAGCGGGAAGTGAAGATGAGCGGTATCGAAACGTCCGGCTTGTGCGTCGTGATATTCGCCTCGCCGAATACGCGATAGTCCCATGACAATTGAACCTGCGGCGGGGCCTGCGGTTTTCCAGATGCATTTGCATATTCAATGATCGTACCCATGCCTGCGTCGCGGAAACGACTGCGCGTCTCGCCCAGGATCCTTATGCCGGGCGAGTTCATGGTGACGATCGCAGTGATTCGTTCCGCCGGTCCGAGACGCAAGACATCAACTTTCGCCTGTGTTGGGACGGGTCGGCCATCAAGCGCCAATACCTGAAACTGGTGCCCCGGAAGAGCCAGCCAATGCACCTCGGTGGCGCTCGCATTCAGGATTTGAAAAAGCACCCGTTGTCCCTGCCGGACCTGGATCGGATTATCGTGCCCGAGCATCCGCCCGTTGATGGAGGAGATATCGTAATTCACCATCTGCGAGCCATCGTCGCTGGTTACGAAATACGGCTCCCAGTCGTGCAGAACGAGAAACTGCTCCAAGTCGTAGGGCGCGGGATTCGATCGCGGCTCGACCAGCAGAATCCCAAACTGGCCGCTGTAGAGGGCTTTTTTCAGGTCCCGATGCGCGGTCACGTGGGTGTGATACCAGTGCAGGCCTGACGGTTTTGGCGTGAATGTCACCTGCGTTCGGCCGCGGGCCGCAATCATAGGCGTTCCTTCTTCCATCGCGCCGTCGACATCCGGAGGAATCCACTGTCCATGCCAATGAACAATATCTGGTCGGTCCAGCTTGTTTTCGATTTCGATCGTGACCGGCTTGCCTTCGGTTAGGCGCAATAGTTTTCCCGGAATCTGTCCGTTGTAGGCGGTCGTGCGGATCCTCTTCCTCGGGGAAAGCTCCCATTCAATCTCGCCAATTTCTATTGAGATGTCCGGCGCAGAGGAGTGTCCCAGCAGGAGGGGTGCAGCTTGTCCAACCTGAGACCACGCGCGCGCAGTTGGGAACGGTGAGAGCAGTGTGGCCGTTCCGGCAAGTGAGGAATCACGAAGAAAGCGCCTGCGGCTTAGGTTCGCGGGACGGCCGGGATTCGAATCTTTAAGCACCTCCGGGAAAAGCGTGCTGGTTTGTTCCGGATTGGCAATCGAAGCATTCATTGCCAACTATTGTCGCCGTTTTCCGGGCCGGTTGGAGGCCGGATAGGGGCCCGCAACTGCCACATTTCGCCCATCCTTCCCGGTGTTATACTCACAGGGGCGGCGCGCCTGCGGCGCCTGCATTTTTATCGTCACTGAGGTTCCCATGTCCGGCCACTCGAAATGGGCCACAATCAAGCACAAGAAGGGCGCGCTGGATGCGAAGCGCGGCAAGATCTTCACTCGCCTGATCAAGGAAATCACCATTGCCGCGAAGGGCGGCGGTGGAGACCCGGACGGCAACCCCCGACTGCGCACAGCGGTCTTGGCGGCAAAAGCCGAAAACATGCCCGCGGAGAATATCAAGCGCGCCATTCAGCGCGGCACAGGCGAACTCGAGGGTGTGAATTACGAAGAGATTACCTTCGAGGGCTACGGGCCGGGCGGCGTTGCCATCATCGTCGAAGTCACGACCGATAACCGGAATCGCACGGTCAGCGAAATTCGCCACACTTTCTCAAAGAACGGCGGCAACCTCGGCGAATCTGGCTCGGTGCGATTCATGTTCTCGAAGAAGGGTGTCATCGCAGTTGAGAAGTCCGCGGCAAGCGAAGAGAAACTGATGGATATCGTGCTTGAGCATGGCGGCGAAGACCTGAACGACGAAGGCGACAATTGGGAAATCATCACAGACCCTGCTTCGTATGATGCGGTGCTCACGGCCATCAAGGCGGCAGGCATTCCCACGGTGATGAATGAAGTCACCATGATCGCATCGACTTATACCAAGCTGGAAGGACCGGCCGTAGGACAGATGCTCCGCCTGCTGGAGGCTCTGGAAGACTTCGACGACACGCAGAACGTCTACTCGAACTTCGATATGACAGCCGAGCAGATGGAACAGGTCGCCGGCTGAACCTGCTCCGAGGAAACGACTACGAGGGCCGACCGGTTGGGTCGGCCTTTCTTGTGAGAATTGGTCTTTTGAACCAGAGAAGGGAAGAAGCTTGACTTCAGGCGCGAAGATTTTCCTGCTTGCATTGATCGTTGCTTTAATCACCCCCAACTTCAGGTCTGCTGCTGAATCCCCCGAAGGAGCAACGGCCGACACGCACGATACCGCGGCAAATCCCGTTGCGGAAGTTCGCAATGCGCGAAGCTGGGAGTATGGTCCATTCATCAACTGGGGCAAGGGCGTCGGTGACCGCTCCGATTTCAATTTTCTATGGGGTGGCGCGCAGCTGGGGAAAACGCTGACCCCGGTGATCCGCGCGGGCATTTTGAGCGGGCAGTTTGAATATGGTGGCAACGTCATGCCGCTCTGGATGGCTTTCACGCCCGCTGCGCACGAACAGACATTTATTTACCAGGGCGTTGTCTACACGCAGCCGATTGGTGGCGGCAGGTTTGTGGGCTTGAGCCTCACGCCGGTGATTTTTCGCTGGAATTTCCTGACAAAGTCTCGGCGCATTCAGCCATGGTTTCAGGCGGCGGGAGGGCTGATTTACACGACGCACAAGTTTCCGCCGGACGTGCTTGTCTCCGAAGGTTCACCCGGCGGTACATCGGTCTGGAATTTTTCTCCGCAGGGCGGGATAGGCATGCACTATTTTCTTCGTTCCCGACGTTCGATCGATCTCGGCGTGAATGCTGTGCATATTTCTTCCGCCTCTCTGGGCGACCGGAATCCGGGAGTGAATGCCAGCATCCAGATTCAGGTGGGGTATACGTTCTGGAAATGACCAGGAAAGACGCAGTCGTTGCATGCGTGCCCAATTTCTCTGAAGGCAGAGACGCCAAACGTGTCGAGGCCATTGTGGCGGCGATGCGCATGGAGGGGGTGCATCTGCTCGACTGGTCGATGGACGCCGATCACAACCGCTCTTTCGTCACGATTGCGGGAGACCCGGCTGGAGTTGTTGAGTCGGCTGTGCGCGGTGCAGGAAAAGCTGCTGAGCTGATTGACCTGACCCGCCAGCAAGGGGCCCACCCACGTATTGGTGCGGCCGATGTGATTCCTTTTGTCCCCATCACCGGCATCAAGCTCGAGCAGTGTGTCCTGCTGGCCCGCCAGGCGGGGCTGGAGATATGGCAACGGTTCGGCGTCCCGGTTTACTTTTACGAAGCTGCGGCGGCACGACCCGATCGCGCCAATCTGGACGACGTGAGGCGAGGCCAGTTTGAAGGGCTTCGGGATATCGTGCGCAAAGAGGCTGTTCGCCGGCCCGATCTTGGTGGCCCGGGTTTGCATCCCACTGCAGGAGCCTGCGCCGTGGGGGCGCGCAAATTCCTTGTTGCCTACAACGTCTACTTCGATTCGACCGACGTGGCCATGGTCCGCGCCATTGCGCGCGAGATTCGTGCAGCGTCCGGCGGATTGAAAGGCGTGCAAGCGATGGGGGTGCTGGCACATGGGCGAGCGCAGTTGGCGATGAATATCACCGACTTTGAAGCAACGCCTGTGTCGCAAGTCTTTCGCACGCTTTCTCGGCTTGCTCTTCGGCACAAGGCGTCGCCGGTCGAGGGAGAGATCATCGGCCTCGTGCCGGAGGCGGCATGTGAGCGGGAAAGCGAGTGGATGCGTCAATTAATAGGGTTCGATCCACGCACCAAGATTCTGGAAAACCGGCTCGAATCTCCGCTCAACTGGCCTGGAGAAAAGTAACCTCCCGATCAATGCGCGGTGTGTTCCGGAAATTCACCGGATAGTAAAATAGGGGAAGAAGGAATGTTCCTGCTTCCGCCAGCTTGGCGGCGCATTCACGCTGCATCGGGCATTCGAAGACCGCTGACGATTCCGGATTTTGATGCGTCAGACTTTGTGGATTCCAGCGGTTAAGAACGATGGCAGATTACGAAAACTGCAAGGTTCGACTTGCCCGGCTCGCGCTCAACATTCCTGGAGGATGCTCGTGTTCAGGTTTCTTTTTCGAATTTCGATTGCGGCTACAGCGATAGCCGTCACGTCGCCGGTGTTCGCAGCCCAGCTATCTGGCGATGCCCGTGGTGCAATTCCGCACGACTTGCAACAGCTCGTGGTTGTGGACTATCGGGCCATGCAGAACTCCGATTCTGCCATGCAGCTCAAAGACCGCGTCATGCCACCGGACCTCAAGCAATTCGACGAGGCCCTTCAGAAGTCCGGCATCAATGACAATCACGATGTCGACAGTCTTGCTTTCGCGCTCTATCGTGTGCCCGGCGGCGGTGACCAGTTGGAGACCGTAGGTGTTGCGCAAGGCCAGTTCTCCGTCGACGACATGATCGCCAATTTCCGCAAACAAAAGGTGCGCCCCACTGTGATTCGCACCAACCGTGTCTATCCCATGGGAAAGACCGGCATGGTGCTCTGTTTCATTGATCCATCAACGATGGTCTTTGGCAGTTCCGAAGCTGTCAAGCAGGCATTGGACGTGCGCGACGGCCTGGTGCCCAGCATGTTGACCAACAGCCCGATCATGGATGCGATGAATACAGTGGAGTCTGAGCCGCTTTGGAGCATTCTCGACCAGAAGGGCACGCAGACCATGATGCGCCAGATCCTGGGCGAGGCCGGCTCGGTCACAGACTACGATTCCGTTCGCAAGCGCCTCGTCGGCTCGTGGTACACAATGAATTTCCAACATGGGGTACGGTTCGATCTCACGATTTCTACCGGCGACAACTTTGCGGCCGCTACGGTCTCATCGCTCATGAATGCGGCAGTTCTCTATCGCAAGATGAGCGGATCCGATGCTGAGAAATCGGCTCTTTCCGCAACGGACATCAGCTCAAATTCCGGTCAACTAACGGTACACTTCCAGTCGTCCGACTCGGAATTCAACAACCTGCTCAAGTCGACACTGTTTCAGAGCATGGTTCATTAGAGCGGGGCCTCAAGAGTCACGGCTGGGGCCACCCACGGCCCCGCTTTCATTCCAGAGCTTCTCCCAATTCCAAAGCCCGGCCGTCACCTCTTTTGGTAACGGAGATCCGAGCTGATGCGCAAGCATGCACACCTGTCCGCGATGGTGGGCTTCGGGGGCCAGCATGTAGCAGAGCATCTCCACGCCAGCCGGCCATGGTCGCGCCCATCCGTCTCGCAAGAACTTCTCCACGCGACTCTCTCCGCCACCGAGCGCTTCCGCGAGCATTGCAGCGCAACCGGCGGCGCTTTCCGCTAATGCTGCGCGAGCCTGCAGCGGCGTGCAGTGCGTGCGGTTGAGCTGGGTTGGAACCTTCAGATGCGGCGCAGTAAGCCGGATCCACTTGGTGCGCACATTGTGCATGTGCGTAAAGATCGCCGCGATGGTGCGGACTTTCCCGGGCGGTTTGGCGTTCCAGGCGGCAGGCCTCAAGATGCTCGATGAGAATCTGGTTCACGCGCCCGTTTGCGGCAAAGGTCTTGACCGCAGATCGACCGAGTGAACTTTGAATTTTGTGGGATCGCGCGGCCACTGTATCGGGCCTCCTGATCGCGATCATACTTCCGGGCGATGTCCGCGCGAATCAAATTGCATTCTGCGTAGGGGAAATGCCGATCGACTTCTGCCTCATAGGTGGGGACTCAACTGCGGCCGAAACTCGGCCTTTCCCTCCGGAAGCAGAACGATTTCCAGACGGCCCTCCTGATGCTCGAAGACTTCCGTGCCGCTCATCTGCCGGACTTTGTAGCTGCCGTCCTCGGTGTATTGCACCTTGACGGGACCACTGCCGCGTACCTGAAAGCGATAGTGAAAATCGGCGCCGGAGGCAAGCGTGTCGGCACCAAAACTCGCGCTCGGATAATCGACTTCCAGCAGTTCGATCGCTGCGCCGGTTCGATTCTCCACAGTTGCGTCGATCTGATAGGAGTGGCACCCGCAAAGGAATCCAAGGACAGGCAGTGGAAGCGCCGAGAGAAAAGCAGAGAGCCTTTTCACGCTTTGTCTCCGTTCGCCTGCGCTGTCGCATCCTGCGACCCTAGTTTCTTTTCCACGCGGTCAAGACGCCTCAATATCTCCGGCAACCGCTGAAAGATGGCGACAGCCCGCAGCCAGATTCGGTTGTCGAAGCCGGGCGAGCCCGAGATCATCTTGCCGGGCGGCACATCGTGGCTCACTGCCGACTGAGCGGTCAAAATCACGCCGTCTCCCACGGTGCAATGCCCTGCAATGCCGGTCTGCCCGGCCAGGATCACATTGTTGCCCACAACCGACGACCCAGCGAGTCCGGTTTGTGCGCAAAGCAGCGTGTCCTTGCCTACCTTCGAGCCGTGCCCAACCTGAACGAGGTTGTCGACCTTCGTTCCATCGCCGATCTCGGTTGCGCCCACGGTCGCCCGGTCGATGCAGGCATTCGCCTGTACATCGACACGGTTTCCAAGCCGGACGGGCCCTGACTGAGGAATCTTCTCCCATTCACCCTTTTCGTTTTTCGAAAAACCGAAGCCGTCGGCGCCCACGATCGCCCCATTTTCGAGCGTTACATGGTCGCCGAGAACACATCCCTCGCGCACTACCGCATGCGCATGGGCAAAGAAGAAATCCCCGATATGCACGCCAGGGTAGAGCACTACGTGGGGAAGCAATGTAGCGTGCGTGCCCACTCGCACTCCCGGACCCACCACCACGTAAGCGCCAATGTGCGCCCCGGACGCAATCTCTGCGGAGGGATCGATGACGGCCGTAGGATGGATGGCTGGGAGATAGGCGGGGGCTTGGTAGAACATACCCAGTGCCCTGGAGAATGCATGATAGGGATTCTGGATGCGCAGCGTAGCTGCGGTGATTTCTGGAAACTCCGGCTCAACCAGAACGGCTGCGGCCTTCGTGGTGCGCGCCAGACCCGTGTAGCGTGGGTTGGCCACGAATGTGATTTCAGTAGGGCCTGCTTCCTCAATTCCTTTGACGCCAGTAATTTCCACGTCCTTATCGCCATGCAGTTCGGCGCCTAGTCGGCTTGCCAGCTCGCCAAGTTTCATCGAAGCGATTGTACTGGAAATGGATAGTCCAATCCTCGGGCTCTTTTAGTCGCGCTCCAGGTCGTCTGGGAAGAGTTCAGGCTGTGGAATGTCGCCAGCGGCTGACGCGCGTTTGCCTCGTCCCGTCCCGATCAGGCTCACCACTTCCAAGGTCTGGATCGATCCGCGCGGCACGTAGATACGCTGCGTATTCGACCGCGTATCTGGAGGCGTCAGCAGCAAGCCCGCGCCATCGACGAGCGAGCGGTCATTGGTCGCCAACCCCTCCAGTTCATCCCCATCGGTCAATGTCATGCGGAGCCAAAGTCCGGAGGCGCGGGGTCGGACTTTGAATGTTTTCTGGAGCAGCCTTTCCGGATTGCTTTGCTCGGCGGTGGGGAAGTCTCTGACAAAGCAGACCCATTTCACGGCATCCCAGCCGATTGAAATGACTCTTCCAACCTGGTCGAGAATCTCAAGGGCCGGCAGATTGCCGGCGAAAGTCGCATCCGCGTAACCGGCCAGCCAGTCGCGTGAGAACTTACGCACAATCACGGGTTTACGCTGCGATGCCATCCCCATGGATTGTCGCACGGCGGAGCTTTCGCCGCGACCTCAAAAGCAGCGATTTCAGTGCAGATCACTCTAGCCAACAGGTGTCATTTGTGTTAAGGTACTGGTTTGCAACCTCTGCCATAGCGCTCTGTAAGCGTAACCACATCAGGTATTTGAGCCACTTTGGCGAGGGGTATGCAGAAGGACGGAATGCCCGACTTTATTTACCTTCTCGAAAACAGGCTGTCGGCCGATCAGAGGCACGCTCTCCATCAGCTGCGTGATGTGGCTCGCGAAGCCGGAGTCATTCTCTTTCTCACCGGCGATGCCGTCCGAGACCTGACCAGCGGTCATGCGGTACGAGATCTTGAAGTAGCAGTTCATGGAAATGCTCTCAAGTTGAAGAAGCCAATTGACAAGCTGGGCGGCAAGCTCTGGGGCGAAGATGAGGCTTCCCGCTCCATTTATGTTTGCTTTCCCGGCAGTGTTCGCGTAGATGTTGTCAGCACGCACCGCGCTGAGTACCCCAAGCCAGGCAAGCCCGTATTTCACGCCGCATCGATCCAGGAAGATTTGCGCCGTCGCGATTTTACAGCGAACGCCATGGCTATCTCTCTCAACGAGGGGTCGTACGGCCTCCTGATGGACCCTCTGAACGGCGCGGCTGACATTGAAGCGCGCACCTTGCGGTTGGTATCGAACTACGGCTTTCTTGAAGAACCCGCGCTCCTGATCCGGGCCACACGCTATCGCACGCGTCTCGGCTGGGACCTCGATCCTCGCACCCAATCCCGCTATGAAAATGCGAAGGAGGAGGGAGTCATTGAGCATCTTTCTGAGCACGCGCGCAGCTACGAGCTCGAACAGATCGGGCACGAAGACGATGGGCTTAAAGTGCTCACCGCGCTGGAGGCCGAAGGTTGGATGAAGGCGCTCTTCCCGGCATGGACGGTTGCCAAGGCCGATGAAGAGAAGTTGAAGGGGTTGCATGACCTGCAGGCTGAACTGCAGATGCAGGGTGTCCATCCCGACATGTCCGCGGCGCAGATGCAATTGCTGACGGCCAAGCTGTCTTCGAAAGACGTAGCTGCTCTGAAGAAGCTATTGCTTCGCCCGGGATTTGCTGAGGAGTGGAACAGCCTCGATTCTCTGGCCTCCGGCTTCTCGAAGGTGTTGCTGGCAAAGCCAAACCTGACACCCTCGGCAAGCTTCAAGCTTTTCACGAGCTATGATCCAAAAGCGGTCCTCTGGCTTGGATTTACTGGAACATCGACGGCGGTGAAAGAGCGCTATGAGCTATTCCTGAAAGTTTGGCCAGAGGCGAAGCAACGCATTCCGTACGCGCTCATGCAGGAGATGCGCATCACTCCTGACCTACCGACGTACAACGAAATCGTCCACAAGATTTTCCTTGAGCTCATTGACGGTCATCTGACAACGCCGGAAGAAACGCGGGCCTTCCTCGATCCGTATTCGCCGCCAGCGCCGCCTCCGCAGGTCACCATCAAGCGTTCGCGCGCCAAACGCGGGGCTGAGGCGAAGGTGAAGGAGCGTTCCTTCGACGATGAGGACGAGGCAGGCGCTGAGGAAGAGGCTGACCTCGACGACATAGGCGGGGACGATGAAGAGATCGACCTCGGGATTCCGAAGTTAGAGATGGAAGTGGAACTGGGTGACGACGTCGAGGCTGACGAAGACGAAGGTGAGGCCGAGGCGGAGGACGAAGAAGAAGCAGAGCCCACGCCCAAACGCGGCAAGAAGGGAGAGGCGCCCCCGAAGGCCGTGAAGGGAGCTGTGCAAACCGCTGCGCCGAAGTTAGCCAGGGAGCCTGCGAAGGCTGCTGTGCCCAAGTCGTCGCCGGAGAAGGTCTCTTCCAAGCCGGAGCCGAAGTCTTCCGCCAAGGCAGTCGCGGCCAGCTCGCCGCCGCCAGCCCCCGCGCTCAAAGGCAAGCAGCAACCAGCCCCAGTGGCAAAGAAAGCCGCGCCTGCTCCGACTCCCGTAAGACCGGCGAAGGTGACACCTGCTCCAAAGCCAGTGGCAAAGAAGGCTGCGGCCAAGCCTGCGGCCAAACCGCCAGCCAAAGCCGTGGCGAAGGCCAAGGCAAAAGCACCGGCGAAGCACGCGCCCGCCAAAGCGGCCCCGCCAAAGAAAAAGCCAGCGCACAAGCCGGCAAAACCGGCGTCGAAGAAGCCGGCGCCCAAGGGTGCTAAGAAGCGTTAGTCCGCAGGATCAGGCGATTGCCTTTCTCCCCGGCAAACCCTCCGTGATATGTTCAGGGCATTCCGGAGGGCAACTTTGGTCCTTTTCCGACTTCCTCGCGAATTGTCTGTCTACCTGTTCTCGTTGGCGCTTGTTACCGCGCCATCGCTCGCCGCCGCAACCACTCCCGACAGTTCAGCCACAGCTTCGGATTCTGCAGCCCAGTCTTCCGATGCCCGCCTCAATGGCGCCTACAAATTCAACGAGGGTGGATGGACGTATGTCCATCTCCAAGGCACACCGGAACAGGTCGGCTTCCAGCATGGATATCTGCTGGTACGGGAGATTGAAGACAACGTTCATGTCTACACGGTGACAGCGCCGAACCAGGACAAGCGTCCGTGGAGTTTCTATCGCGATTCGGCGGAGACGGTGTTATGGCCGCATATCGATCCCGAGTACCAGGCGGAATTGAAGGGTATCGTCGAGGGCCTGCAGGCACAGGGATCGAAGCTGGATTTGTGGGACATCGTCGCGCTGAACGGCGACATTGAATTGAGCAGCTACTACCTGCCCACGGTCAACAAGGCGGAAGGCAAGCCCAATCCACCGGCCGCGGTCGCGCCCGGAAAATGCAGCGCCTTTATTGCGACGGGCTCGGCGACCAAAGACGGAAAAATCGTGATTGCTCATAGCAACTGGTCTTCTTACGCGGAGGGCGAGCGCTGGACGGTTGTCTTCGATATAGTTCCCGCCAACGGCCTGCACATCCTGATGGATGGGCTACCGGGCGTGATCACGAGCCAGGACGACTTCGGCGTGAATGCTGCCGGGCTGATGATCACCGAGACGACGCTGCCGATGATGCAGGGCTTCGATGTGAATGGGATTCCGGAGTTTGAGCGCTCGCGCAAGGCGATGCAATACGCGACCTCGATCGATGAATACGCCGCGGTCATGCGCGAGGGCAACAATGGAGGCTATGCGAATTCATGGCTCATTGGCGACCGCAAGACAGGCGAGATTGGCTATCTGGAACTGGGTCTGCATCAGACGCCTCTGACGAAGAAGAAGGACGGCTATTTCGTTTCGTCGAACTTCGCGGCTGACCCCGCGCTGATTCGAGACGACACCCGGGGATTCGATCCGAATGATCCCGAGAGCTCGATGAATGCGCGGCATATCCGCGCCGAACAGTTTGTGAAAGAGCACTACGGCAAGCTGGACACGACACTGGCGGAAGCTTATCTCTCCGATCACTACGACAGCTATGAGCACAAGATCGATGCCGGCAAGCGCAGCTTGTGCGGGCACGAGGATACTTCGCTGGTGGGCGAAAAAGTCTGGGGCGACGCGCCGTACGATCCGGGTGGCGCGGTGACGGGCAAAGTGATGGACTCTGACATGGCGGCGAAGCTGAGTTTTACCGGAAGAGCGGGGCATCCTTGCGGCGAAGATTTTCTCGCTGAGCCGTTTCTAGCCGCCCATCCCGAGTTTGCGTGGCAGAAGCCAATTCTGCATGACATGAAGGCGGGTCCGTGGACCACATTCACTGCGGGTGAGAAACAGTAAATCAGGGCATGACAGCGACGGGTTGGGCACAGGCTGACTCGACTACGGTTCGAATCGAATCGATCACTCGATCGGGCTGATCGAGATGAATCCAGTGCCCGCTCTGCGGCACGATTGCCTGCCGCACATTTTCACCGATCTGACGCAGGCACTCTTCTGATAGCGGGATTGATTTGTCGGGCGTGAGCACCAGCACTGGAATGGAACGGATTGGTTCAGCCGCGACCATCTCCCGCACTGAGTCGGGAACGGATCTCACATGTTGCCGCAGGCCCGCATAGAAGGCAGGCCGGGACCAGTGGGCCGCCACGATGGGCCAAACTTCTTGCGGCATTTTTCCGATCTCCTGGCGGACGCGGCCGAGCACGTGCTGAGCGCCATTGCCGCTAGCGCCTGCGAGCCATCGCGACAATCGCCCCGACCGGCAGAACAGGGAAGTCATAGCCAGACGCGCCAGTCCAACACGCGCGATCGGAATCGCACACGTGGAGAGCCGATTTCCTCGATCGACTGCCGCCTGCTGGCTTGGATTCAATGGTGGCCATTCCTCGCAACGCATTGGGTCCACCAGGACCAGGCTCGCCACTTCGTCAGGATGCGAGAGCGCAAAGCGACGCATCACCAGTCCGCCGAAGGAATGCCCGACCAGCACATAAGGCGGCTTGATCTGCGCGCGCTCCAGCATCGTGTGCAATTCCACTGCGATGTTTGCCGGAGTTCGCGCACTCCGACAAGTACTGCTCCAGCCGAGGCTGCCGCGATCGTACGACACAGTTGCGGAGAAGCACGATACAGCTTCCTGAATGCGAAACCAATTCAGGTTGGTCGCAGCAATTCCCGATTCGAAGATGACCGTCGGTGTGCCCGCGCCTTTTTCGAGCAGGTATAACCGTTGTCCGCCGCCAATGTCTACCCATCGTCCATCGCTCGTGAATCGTTTGCGATCCCGAAGCGCACCGACCCATTGATAGAGAATGCCCGCCAGGAGAAGACCAAGGACGAAACCTGCGGACAGGACGATCAGGTTCATAGGAGCCCTAGAGGCCTGACACTGTTTCAGGCCAGTGTGTGGCAATCAATCAGTCGACACCCTGCAATCTCGTTCTGAATTGGTAAGGGAAGACCTTGAGCGAAAGTGTATCCGCCGTTCGTGCGCGGTGTCTAGAGCTGTTCTCCAGTTCACGTGGAGCCTCTGACTTTGTGAAATGTGGCTTTTTCTTAAGGAAGAAGCCACTTAGCTGCTCTGGTTCCTCTAGAGCAAACTGGAAAACCGCTATATCGAGTATTTTGAAACTTGACCACAAACGGTAACTCACCTGTAGATGATGTGAATTTCCGTTTCTGTGGCCGGACACGCGACGTGTAACAAAGCTTGTTGAAATCCCGGCGCGCCTAAGCCTACATGCGGATTGTTGGCGAAACCAAAACCCTCCATCGGCCAGCCAAACATGTTCTTATCGAGTTTCATGTTTCTGTTTTCGTCGTGAAGTGCGACCACGCCGTATTCGCCTGGTGGAATGTCATTGAAGTCTACCTCGGCTTTTCGCTCGCCATCGGCGATCGGGGCTGCTTCATGTCGAAAGGACTTCGATACATCCTGGGGCCATCCCGCAGGTGAAGTGAAGAGCAGAACCCCGACCACGCCCTTGCTATTCCGCAAACCGTCCGCGTGAATGCGCAGAGTACATCCCTGGGTCGACGTTGTAGTCGGGGGCGTCGGACAGGCACTCACCATGGCCCCGATCGTCAAAGCGAAGAGAGCTGCTACCTGGACGGGAGTTTTCATGGCCACGGGGATTCGTGGGGCGGATAAGTCCGCCCCATTTGATTTTATGTCGCAGGAATGGTCCTGTCGTACATTGCTTGAATCCGAGTGGCCGTTGCTCAATCGCACGCCGGTCGGAATCTATCGTGAAAGAGAAGTGGCCGAATTCTAGTACCGTCCGCGTCCGCGGGCGGCGCCTCCCCCTCCACCACTACTGCCTTTGCGAGCCTGGTAGCAATCGCGGCAAAATACGGGCCGATCGCCGCGCGGCTCAAAAGGAACAGTCGTTGGCTGGCCGCAGCCCGAGCAGATGACAGGCGTACCCTGTGCAGGAGCCGAACGATAGCCGCCGCCGGAACCCCCCTGGTCGTTTTTCTTTGCCATTCGGCATGGCTTGCAGCGTTTTGGTGTCGAATAACCGCGTTCCTGAAAGAACGCCTGATCTGCAGCGGTGAAGGTAAAGTCCTGCCCGCAGTCGCTGCAAGTGAGCTGAATATCTCCTGCCATGGGGTTTCCTCGTGGGGAGATTGTACCGCCCATTTAGCCAAATTTGCATAAGGATTCTACTTAGAACGTAAAACTTAAGCAGAGATCTCAACTAATACTTTAAGTTCCGTGACAGTCCGGAGGGACACGCAAGCTATATTCGTGAGGGAACTATCCGTCGAACGGACTAGGCCCGGTTACTTCGAAAGCAATATGCCGGCTGTGGACTCCGAACTCGAGGCCGAATGTATCCGGCGGATCCTTGCCGGAGAAAAACATCTCTTTCACGACCTGATTCGCCCCTGTGAGCGTTCGATCTACATCCTCCTGTTCTCCTTGCTCAAAAACGAAGCGGAGGCAGAAGATGCTGCGCAAGAAACTGCCATCAAAGTGTACCTGAACCTTCGTCATTTTCGAGGGGACGCGCAGTTTCGCACCTGGGTGCTTTCGATCGCGCGGAATGAGGCGCTCGGCCGCTTACGCAAGCAGGGAATCCGCCGCGAAGAATCGCTTGACGCCGCAAGCGATGACCAAACAGGCGACTATACTCCGGCCATCCTTACCAACTGGCGCGAAGTGCCGACGGAAGCCTTGGAACAAAAGGAGTTGGGAGCCATCCTCCGCAAGGCGATTGAACGATTGCCGGAGATTTACCGTAACATTGTGCTCCTCAGGGACATCGAAGAAATGGATATCCGCGAAGCCGCCGCTGCTCTCGGCATCAGCGAAGGTGCCGTGAAAGTCCGGCTGCATCGGGCTCGCGGAATGCTGCAAAAGGAGCTAGCCCCACAACTGAAAGCGTTTGCACCTAAACGCAAAGGCCTCTTTTGGGGGCGCGCATGAGGATCGACTGCAAACACGTGTGGCAGCACATATCGGCCTACATTGAAGGCGATGTGGATGCGGTTCTTCGCGCGGAGATCGACAAACATCTTGAGACTTGCGAGATTTGCTCAGCGATCCTGGATTCAACCCGCAACGTGGTTATCCTCCTGGCCGACGATCGCATCTTCGAACTTCCGGTTGATTTCAGCCAGCGTCTGCACGAGCGCATCGATAGGGAACTGGAACGGGTCATTTGAGGGGTGGTAGTTTATAGTTAATAAATACTGGCTCGTTCAATTTCTTTTGTCGATCGATGAATTTTCCGCTGCCCACATTCTGAGAATTGACACGAGTCATGTGAGCGCTCATGCCGGCGAGCTCTCGTTTTCCAGATTCAGCATCGGAGAATCGTCCGCCCCGCCATCCTTTGTCAGCGTCTCGGGCATACAGAACTGCAGCAAAACAAATGCGACCACTGCGACACGTCGGCAATGAGAACCGGGCACTTCAGCTAAGATGCATGCGCGCCTGCGTCAGAATGCCTCGTCCGGAAATCGTCTCCGGGGCAGATCTACGAATGCGGGTGCAGGGAAACCGCAGAGGGCGGGGGACCTGTCCGATGTACCATCGGGTGCGTCCACGTCTCGAGTCCCACCAGGATCAAGGTCAGAATCGCCATTGCAATTTGCAACTTCTCATTTCGCTTTTCCTTCGAGGTCAGCTCCCGCCTGCGCCATTGTGCGGAAGGACGCGACCGCAGATGCCGAATCCAGGCCAGCACCGCCAGGTTCACTATCGCTCCCACCGTGGCCAGAATCAGCATGGGAATCCGAATGGCGTCCTGATGAAAACCCTTTGCCGGTGCGTAGATTCCGCTTGCCGCTGCCAGGGCCGACAGTCCAATCGCCACGCGAATGCCGCTGATGGTCAGCACTGCCGTGCATAGGCTTTGCGCCATCGCGACGATCAGGCTTGCACCGCCAACAGTGCTCCATCCCTTTGAATCCACCGGCAACCTCCGATCCCAACCCGCTTTTCGCGTGATAGGCTCAATCAGCTTAAAGTACGGGGAACCCGCCTCCGACCCGGGAATCTTCCGGCCAATCCAATTGCCCTCGGGGCCCGTTCATCCAGGAGAGGGTCCGGAGCAAAGAAATTCATTTTCACTCGTACCCTTTTCGCTGTAACCTTTCGCCCGTGCAGCCACTCCAAGTGTGCGTGCCACGGAAAGTGCGGGATCGCTTGTCAGTCCTTCCCGCAACGCCGCAAACGGCGGAGAACCTCCGCCCCACACCCCAAGCGAGGTCAATCCAAATGAAGAACCAATTCAATGCTCTGCTGCTCTCCGCAGCTCTCTCCGGTCTGATCGGCGGAACCGTTGCTGCTCACGCGGCCACACCGGGAACAACGGCGAAGGGCACCTCGGCCAAGGCGGCCAAGGCCGGCCTGCGCTACACCAGCCAGGACACCACCAAGCATTCTTGTAAGGGCAAGAATGACTGTAAGGGCCAGGGCGGCTGCAAATCGAGCGACAACGGCTGCAAGGGTAAGAACAGCTGCAAGGGCAAGGGCGGCTGCGCAACCGACGGCTCCAAGATGCCGAAGCTGGTCTAACTTCCCCGGGGGACCGGCCACGGAGACTGGGCAGCAGCATCCATCCGGAGCCGGTCCCATCTATCTCGGACCACCGTCCAATTAGCACCAATCAGTTGCCGTTCGTCACTCTGAATTACGAACTCGTCCCTGAGAACTGTCTTTCATGCCTGGAAATCGTTTCAACGCGTACTCGAATCACCGCATCGGCATTGGCCTGCGCATTCCGCATTACCAGCACATCTTTTCACGGAAGCCGGTTGTCGATTGGTTCGAGATTATCTCCGAGAATTTCATGGTCGATGCTGGCCGCCCGTTTGCGGTGCTCGATCAGATTCTCGAGCAGTATCGCGTGGTCCAACATGGCGTTTCGATGTACTTCGGCTCAGTGACCGCTCCCGATCCGGAACATCTGCGCCGACTGAAGCGGCTTGTCCGCCGGACAAATACTCCGTGGTTGAGCGACCACCTCTGCTGGGGTTCGGTAGACGGGACCTATACGCACGACCTGCTCCCGCTACCTTATACATGGGAAGCCGTCGAGCGCACCGTCGAGCGTGTTCGCCATGTGCAGGACTACCTCGAAATCCCTGTTGCCGTTGAGAATGTAAGTTCGTACGCAGCCTTCTCCGGCTCCGAGATGACCGAATGGGAATTCCTGAATGAAGTCGTCGAGCGCGCCGATTGCGGCATTCTTCTCGATGTGAACAACATCTACGTCTCCTCGGTGAATCATGAATTCAATCCCATGGATTACGTAAATGCCGTCCCCGCACATCGCGTCGCGCAGATTCACATCGCCGGTCATTCGCGCTACGAGAAATACATTCTGGACACGCACGATCATCCAGTCATCGATCCGGTGTGGCAGCTCTATGCCCGCGCGGTCGAGCGATGCGGGCCGACGCCGACACTCCTTGAGTGGGACGATCACATTCCGAGCTTCGACGAAGTCCACGCTGAAGCCAAGAAAGCCGAGCGCTACTTGCATCAGCGCACTGCAGAATTCGCCGAGGTGGCGAAATGACTGCGACCTCTATGTCCCTTGCCGAACTACAGCGCGAAATGGCTGGCGCCGTCATGCAGCCGCTCACTGCGGACGAAGACATGCGCGCAGTCTCTTCCGATGGCCGCGACATGCATGCTGTTGCGGCATCGTTCATTGCACCTAACAGCAAGCTCACCTCCTTCGAGCGGCTCGAGATATATAACCGCCAATACTGGTTCCGCGTCCTCGGCGCGCTTGCTGAAGATTTTCCGGCCCTCCGCGCAGTCGTCGGTTCCCGTATCTTCGAAGCTCTCTCCATTGCTTATCTCATGGCACATCCCAGCCGGTCGTTTACGCTGCGCAATCTCGGCTCCAAACTGGCAGATTGGCTGCTCGCGAATCCCCAGGCCACGGGCCGCCGCCATCGCCTTGCTATTGATGTGACTCGGATTGAATGGGCGTTTATTGAGGCCTTCGATAATGGCGAGCGCACGCCGCTGACGGTCGATCAGATCGCCACCCTCGACGCCGGATCCCGCCTGGCTCTGCAGCCGCACTTGATCTTGACTGCCCTCAATTATCCTGCCGACGACATTGTGCTCGGTCTGCACAAACGCGACAAACGCCAGCCAACGGAGGCCGGCGTCTGCCACGATGATGCAGACGCAGCCCCAGTGAAGCTTCCGCGATTGCGTCCTCGCCCCACCTGGGTCGCGGCGCATCGCGTCGAGAATTCTGTGTTCTATCTGCGGTTGAAGCGCGAGGACTTCCTGACTCTCTCCGCGATTCGCCAGGGCCTTTCCCTTGCCGATGCGCTTGAATCCGGATTCATCGGCTCGCGTATCCCGCAGCCCAAGCGTGCGGGATTGGTTCAACAGTGGTTTGGCAGTTGGGCCGAGTTGGGCTGGATTTGCGCCCCTGACCTCGAATCGCTCGTCGAAGATGAGGAAGGCAAAGAATAGGAAGGCAAGCGATGAAGCTCGTGGGCGATTTGAAAAATGTATACCTGAGCTTTGCCGCGGTCGCAGCGCGCTTGCAAAGTCCACTTTTGCTGGCGATTCGTCTCTATTGGGGGTTTCAATTTGCGCAGGATGGCTGGGGTAAGCTGACTCACCTCAACAAAGTCACCGACTTCTTCACCAGTCTCAATCTGCCCGCGCCGCACATGACCGCGCTCACTTGCGCCTCAATAGAATTCTTCGGCGGAATCCTTTTTGCCCTCGGCGTCTTGTCGCGCCTCACGTCGCTGGTGCTCTTTGTCAACATGACCATGGCCTACCTGAGTGTGCCCGACGACCGCATTAACTTCTCGCACATCCTCACCAAGCCGGAAGATTTCTACGGCGCGACGCCCTACACCTACTGGTTTGCCGCATTGCTGATTTTAATTCTCGGCCCAGGTGCAATCGCTCTGGATACGCTCCTGCTGCGTCGTGTCGAGGGACACATCAAGACCTGAAACTGCGCGCTTTCATCGTCCCACTGTAGTTAAGAATGCAGGGACGATGCGCATCGTATACGTGCTCACGTCGCTTGGCACGGGCGGAGCGGAGCGTCAAACGATTGCCCTGGCCGAGTGGATGGCATCGCGGGGACACACGATTGCGTTTTTCGTCTTGCGTCCCCGCCAATCGGAAGAGCGGCCCACGCGTCTCGATGTTCTTTATCTCGACATGCTCAAGTCTCCAAGGAGCATCATCATCGGCTTGATTCGTGCCCGGCGGTTTCTGAAAGCTTTTCGGCCCGATCTGGTGCACAGCCATACCTAATGGGTCTACGTGCTTAATGCCCGCGTGTTCATTGACTGACAAACGACTCGAAATTGGCTTGGTTAGTTATTGGAATGCGGGGTATTAGGCTACGCCCGATAGTTCCAGACTACTGTAGTTTGCTGTCGGGCATGGAGAAACCCCGTGGCGAAGCAAAATGTTCGTGCCAGTCTTGTCATTTACGCCAGAATCCCTGAATTGGGTGGCTGGCGGCGTGGTTCCTTGATTATATCGAAGACGGGCTATCGCCCGGATGCGATGTTTTTCAATGGAGTCGTCTACACTACCCTGCTGAACTCTACTTTCCAAATCCGTACCTACAATGGTTCCAAAGCACAGTACAAATCCGTGGGTTCCGACCTCGCCGTGGCACAGAAACTGCTCAAAGAGACCCAAGCAACCCGCCAGATTGAAGCCGGTCAGGAAGCCTTGGGGATCATCAAGGTCAAGGCGGAAACACTCAAGACGATGGCCGAATTCGTCAGGGAATACATCGGCAAGAAGAAGAGCCTGTCCCTCGGATTGAGCACAACCTCAATTCGCCATTACGAGGAGTCCCTGTTGCTTTTCGTAAAATTGACCAAGCGGGAACTTCCCTCACAGGTCACAGAGAACGATGTCATCAACTATTGTGACCATCTTCAACGTGAGGGCTACTCGGCCAAGACGCGCAAGATGAGGTATACCGCCGTGAGGGGCTTCTTGCGGTCGTGTGGAGTGATTGTTGAGAAGGTCGTTGACGCAGCCACCCACAAGCGTCTGTCCCCTAAGATTGACCCCATTACAGACCCTTATGATCCGGCTGACCTTGAGAAGCTGTACGCGGCCTGCGATGAGTACCACACGCTGGTGTACAAGTTCCTGCTGATGACAGGGCTCCGCTTCAGGGAGGCAAACCATCTCCCCTGGAGCAACATTGATTTTGCCCGCAACATGATTACGCTGCCCGCTGAGCAGAGTGTGAATCGCCGCTACCACAGCCGCAAAGCGGGGAAGATGGTCACCACTGCGGTTGAGTCCAAGACCAAAAGCCGCAAGAGTCGGGAAATTCCACTGTTCGCTTCTCTCCGCCCGCTGCTCCTTCAATGGCGTGAACAGAACTCGTCAGATTCAAACGCGCAAGCAGCAAGGTGCAGAGCCTTCCGAGCGAGTCTCTGAATTTGGCTCTGACTTCTCTCGCCGACGCCGATGAACTCCAGCCTCTGGTCTGTGAGGCAACGGAGGAAGGTAAGGTACTTGCCATCGAAGTCTTTCAAAACCGCGAGGGGCATCCAATTTTCATCAATTTCAAAAAGGAGAGTCTATGAAGAGTTTCGATAACAGCGGCAAGCTTGTCTCTGAAATCAACCATTTCCGCACAAACGATGGGAAATCGGTTACGACCAAGACGATGTACGACACCAACAGCGGTCGCCCCACAAACCAGAACGTAACTGTCTTCGAAACGAATGGCAAGGTGAAAGTCACCAACGTCATCAACGGCAAGCTGCTTCCCTGATATGCGGCGTGGGCGCTTGTGATTTCAGAGTTCGTCCATCGTTTATGACCGTGATTCAGGCAGAGTATACCAATACATTGACCGGCGCTGACTCAGGAGCGGTAGGGACCCATTTAGAGATGGAAGAGAGCATTCAGCTTAAAAGTCGCCGAAGACCCCGTTTTGCTGCAATGCGGCTATCTTTTGGCTGAAAACTCCGCGACGGTTTTGCCTGCTTGGTTCAGGATTTCGATCTTTGGGCCTTTGTTGGAGTCGCTCGGGTTCGAAAGCGAGAGGCTTTCGCTGCCGCTCTTGCTTTGCAGGAACACGCCTGAGCCTCGACTCGGGATGTAATACAGGTGAGCCCGTTCGTGTCCGGATGCGTCGTCAATTCCAAACATGAAAGAACCATCGTCTTCGGAGGCGATGCCACCTCGTTCGGTGCCATCGGGGTCTTTGAACTGTATGCCCGCACCGATCACTACTCTGCGCTTGACACAGCGACAGCGAGAGCAAACAGAGTACGATTTTGAGCCGACGTTCTGCTCGTTTGATGCGAATTTCCAGCGATTGGAATTGCGAATTGGACATCGGTTCTGTCATCTTCAGTGCCTCCTACGACGAAGCTTCCACTGAAACTTCGATGCAACGGGAGGGCTTCATATCGCCCAATTCTTACAGGTTGAATGGCTGCATAGAGGTTCTTCGTCAACCTCGGTAGTACGACCACCGCGAGCTGAGCAGTGTTCTCTGAAAGTCTGGTTTTGGGAAACTTCGCGTCAGACCCGTAATGGACAACTTCCGGGATTCATCCCGAAAGTTACGTGTCGTTGATTCATGAGCGGCGGCGTTGAAGAAGCACCGGCTCTAGATTGTCGTATCCTAGTATTACTACGTTAAGTAATTAAGGAGCACGACAGCGCCCAATCTTGCTCCCACAGGAAACGCAGAAGCCGGTCCAAGTGATGAGCAGATACTGCATCTCACGACGCGTCCGTGGCAGG